>Ga0233437_1000364_pt1 | contig 106259 bp, 110 predicted proteins | sample SI_122_August201_FD_182714 | JGI IMG/M metagenome (GOLD analysis project Ga0233437, IMG submission 182714) | Seawater microbial communities from Saanich Inlet, British Columbia, Canada - SI_122_August2016_200_MG | ecosystem: Environmental > Aquatic > Marine > Inlet | place: Canada: British... | reverse complement strand
ATGGTTTTTTTATTCAGAAAGTTATGTAAAACAAAATATATTTTTACCAGGTAAAGAAATTACAGGCAAATTTTCAATATCTAATTTAGTTGATTTCCAATTAGTAACTGACTCAAATTTTTGGAATACTATGAGATTTTATGTTGCTGATAATTTCACATTATTTGGAATATTCCTTGCTTTCTTAGGAGCTGCAGCGTTCACATTATTATTTATTACAAAAACTACAACAAAATTTGCATACAAATTTATGTTTGGATATTTGGTTAGTGTCTTTATTTTCTTGTTTGTAATGGGGTTCAAATTATCAGGTCACAACTATCATCAATTCCCAATTGCGCCAGTTGTGTTATTCATGATTGCGTTCTTTATTGAATTTGTTGCAAAAAATATTTCAAACATGGTTAAAAAAGCGTTAGGCCAAGATACAAAATTTATAACAATTGGAATCTATTTATTCATATTTTTCATAATAGTCTTTGCCCCAATATCATCTGGAAAAAGTTTATTTGCTCACAGCATTGAATCAAAAAACAGAATGTTTGGAACTCAATTTCCAGGATTAGATATGGCTGGATATTATATTAATCAACACTCACAACCTAATGAACGTATATATCATTCATCAGGTCAATCATTTGGTGTATTGTGGCATGCTGATAGAAAAGGTTACAAAGGAAGTAATACTGAGGATTATTACAAACTTGGTGAAGATGATTATAATGTGACTTGGGTGTTTGCATATCAATACCAAGGCGTTAGAGGGATTGAAGTATTTTTACAAAATGAAGAATCATTAAATTATTTACAAAATAATTACAAATTAGTTCAAGCTGCATTCTTACCAGGTCAGACAAATGTTCCATTATATTTCTTGTTCAAAAAAGGTGGAACTTCAGACTTAAATGACTTGAATGCATTGTTCCAAGAAAAAGAAGTAAAATCATTTGACTACACCAGACCACATCCTGATTGGTTAAAAAGTTTATTTATGGAACAACAAACATATCAGATCTTAGTAATTGATCTAGAATGAAAAAAAAAATAAACATAATTATTTCTACTGTCATAACAATTATTTTACTTTATTTTTTACTTTCTCAAATAAAAATAAATGATGTAATTCAAATTTTTCAGAATTCAAATTTTTATTATTTAGCTTTAGGTTTCTTTTTTTATATATTGATGGGAATAGTTAGAACATTTAGATTCAAATTATTATTAAAAAATAAACTAAGCTTCTTTGACATATTACCAATTACTTATGTCCATAGTCTTCTTAATAGTATTTTACCAGTTAGAACTGGTGAATTTAGCTACGTATACATGCTTAAAAAAAATAACAAACAATCTGTGTCACGTGGTCTATCAAGCTTAATAATTGCAAGAGTGTTTGATTTTATTATACTAATTAGTATCATGATCTTGTTTGTAGTAATCAGTAAAGACTTACCAAATAAAGAAATATTTGATGGTTTGATTCCTTACTTAGTAATGTTACTTGTATTGATAATTTTAGGTTTATTTAGTTTAATATTTTTACATGATTTTAGTTTAAACATTGCAAAAAAGATTACTAAATTTTTACCTTTGATATTTGCAGATCCTTTGCATAAATTTATCAAATCATTTAAGATGTATAAATCAGTATCAACTTTATTAATAACATTAGTATATGCATTATTAATATATTTTTGTGGGATGATAGCTAATTATTATTTTGTTATTGCAATAGGTTATTATTTACCTTTAAACATCTTAATAATTGCTAGTACATTTTCAATCTTGTCAACTGTCCTTCCAATAAATGGATTAGGCAGTTTTGGTACAATGGAAGGTGTATGGGTGTTAATATTAGGTTATTTTGCTTACTCAGTAAATGATTCAGTTTTGTTATCTTTAAGTTTACATATAATTTTGTTACTAAGCTCAAGCGTTCTTGGTTTAGTTAGTTGGATAAAATTAAAACAAAAAGAAATTAAATAACTGCTTGTAATATATCTGCAATTTCATCCATTCTAATGTGCCTTTCTTCAACTGGTTTAAATGCATATAATCCTACATTATACAATGCAGATTTAAGCCAATGTGATTCCATAGTCCCAGCCCAATTATCATATACTAAATGTGAAATTTCATTTAAATACGTAGATAATTCTGGAAATTCCATCCCTAGATTAGATTGACCATTACATATAAATCTTAAATTTTCATTTAACTCACAAGTTTCATCCCAAGTTAACTTTAAAGCGGTTTGGTAAAATGATATTGCAAAATTCCAAACATCTTGGGCTGGTGTTGCAACATATCCAGATTTAAATTGTTCTGGCGGAGAGTATGCTTCATTTATCCTTGGAACTTTAACAACAACTCCAATTTCCTTTGCACAACCAAAATCAGATATTTGAGATGGAATCATAAGGTTTCCTGGTGAAATATCTTGATGTGTTACTCCATCATTCACATGTAAACCATGAAGCTGAATTGCATAAGTTTTCATATCTTGTAATAAATTTCCTATAGGTTTTTTTCTCCAGGTAATATATTTCTCAGTTAAAGTTGCTCTATGTGGAAAAACAATATAATCCACATTTGTATATTGTGTTCGACCACTGGAAATTGGTTGCAACACATCAGGATTATGTGTTAATTTTTTAAGAAACTCAATTTCCCTACTTACAAAATCTCTCAATGATATATCATCTAATCCAAAAGGTGATTTTTGAATTTTAACTGCAAAATCTGGAATAGGACTAAATTTATTAATAAGAAAACCTGTTATTGAGTCTTCCCAATCAAGGTAATTTGCTGGTAGAACAAAAGAACTTCCACCTTCACCTAAAAGCCCAGGTAAAATTTTAATTCCTGCTGTTTGTTCAATATATTCTATTGACATTTCATCAAGATATGTATCCATTAGAAACAAACATAATAACTTATATATAAATTTACTCCGTATAAGTAATCACATTGGATGAATTAACGTTTTCTAGCAACAATAAATAAACGTCTACCTAGTGTATTATTAAATAAATCATCAATATGAAATAATAAAAACATGATGTTTGAAAACATTTTCTTTAACCAAGAGTTCTTTTTACTCATATTATCTTTTGGGTTAGTATTATTTAGAATCAAGGTATAATATAACCAATAAATTGGAAATCCCCAACATAAACTTTCTTTAATTTCAAACTTTAATTTTTTTAAAACACTCTCAATTTGACCTTTTTCAAAACGTCTAAAATGTTTTGCGAATTCGTCATTTCTTGCCCAATATTTCATGCCATGTGGAACTGTAATGAAAACATATCCTTTGGACTCAACAACACTTGTCAAGTTCTTTAACGCTAACTTCCAATCATTAATATGCTCTAATACTTCTGACGAGATTACTGCATCATATTTTTTTTTAGGAAAGGTATTTATTTTTTCTAAATCGGTAATATATGTTTTATTAACAAAATCAAATTTCTTAGTCAAATTAATTGCACTCTTTGATATATCTGTACCTTCATAGTCTAATTTGTTTGAATAATTGTTGTTTAGAATATCTAAAAAAGTTCCGTCACCACATCCTGAATCTAAAACTTTACCTTGCTTAATATATTTTTTAAAAAACTTTAACAAAATTCTATTCCTACTTCTAACACTAGGTCCAATCTTATGAAGATTTTTCCATTCTTCATTCCAAAGCTTGTCATATTTTTGTTGTTCGCTTATCAATTTAACTCACTCAAATAATTTTCAGAAATTTTATCCCATGTAAATAATTTTACTAACCTTTGCCTAGATAATTTTTGATACTTGTTCATTAATTTAGAATCTTTTGTTAATGCTAAAATATGATCTCTAATTTGATTGACACTTTTTGCGTCCACTAATAGCCCTGCGTCTCCAACTGTTTCTGGACATCCTGAAATATTTGTTGTAATAACTGCACAACCTGCACTCATTGCTTCAAGTAATGATATTGATGCATTTTCTTTTAATGATGCCAAGCAATAAATTTTTGCCTGTTCTAGTAAATTTTTATATTCGTCAGATTGATTTGAAATCCATCCATGAAATTCAACTTTTGTTTTTGATTTTTTTGATAGACGTTCTAATTCTTTCCTATACGGTCCATCTCCGAGTATGTGTAATTCATAATCCAAATTCAAATCACTTACTGCTCTAATTAAATATTGAAAACCTTTCCTTGGCAATAATCTACCTGACGACACAATAATATTTTTCTTTTTTTGAGGTTTAAACTTATCAGAATTAGTACCATTAGGTATTGTTTTAATATTTTTAAATTTACCAATATTCTTTTTTATTAGATATTGCAAATAGTTTGATGGAGTAATAATTTTTTTAGCATTCTTAATTATTTTTCTTAATAAGGGTTTTGTAAACATATGAAGTAACTTGAACCTATCAGGGTTATACCCAGGTACATCACTCCCATGAGCTGTAACAATAAATGGAAGTTTATAATGCTTTTTAAGCCATAATGAGATTAATCCTGTTGGTAAAATAAAATGTGTATGATTAATATCATACTTGATTTTTTTTAATCTTTTTTTTAAGAACTTTTTTGCATAGATTACAAAAGATAATAACTCATGAGGAAAACTTATTTCTTTACGATCCCGCAAACATTCAATCCTGTAAATATTAACACCCTCAATAATTTCAAACTTTTTTAATCCTTTAAAATGCATTGTGACAACATCTACAACATGACCTTTTTTAACATATTCTTTTGCAAGTTCATGTGTAACAGGTGCAGCACCTCCTCCTAATGGAGGAAATTCATAATTAAGCATTAGAATTCTCATCTTTCTCTAAATATTGTTAAAGTATTTTTTCAATGGAATAACTTTTTCTATCTTTTGAATAATATACTTTCATTAAAACATCAGCAATTAATCCAAAAATAATAAACTGCATACCTAAAACTACTAATAATACACTAAGCATTAACATTGGTCTGTTTGCAATTGAAAGTTTCAAAAAAAATTTTTCATATAATAAATAAATTCCAGTTAACCCGCCAAACAAACTCATAGTTATACCCAATCCTCCAAATAAATGAATTGGTCTGTTTGCAAATCTTTGCCAAAATGCTACAACAACTAGGTCCAAAAATCCTTTTGGCAATCTAATTAAATTATATTTGGTTTTACCTTTAGTTCTTGGATGATGTGATACTTTAATCTCACCAACTCTAAAACCTTTTAGAGCTAAAATCTCAGTAATATATCTATGCATTTCCCCATGTAAATCTAAATCAACTAGACATTCTTTTTTATAGACTTTCAGAGAACATCCAGAATCATGAATATGATCATTAATAACAACCCACCTTAATAATCTTGAAAATATTGAAAATGATTTTTTTAAAAATGAATCTTTTCTATTAGCTCGCCATCCTGACACAACATCATATCCCTGTTCAAGTTTTTTTAATAATTTTGGAATATCTTTTGGATCATTTTGTAAATCTGCATCCATTGTAACAATTAAATCTCCTTTTGCATTATCAAACCCTGCTTTCCAACTTTGTGTTTGACCAAAATTTTTTCTAAATTTAATTATTCTAACTTTATTATACAACTTGTTTAATTTTTGTAATTCAGAATAAGTGTCATCAGTTGAACCATCATCAATAAAGATTATTTCGTATGATTTTTTTAAAGTTCTTAGAACTGCTGAAATTTTTTTATAAAGCTCTGCTACGTTTTTATCCTCGTTATATGCAGGTATAATTATTGATATATCCATACTATAAGCTAAATAAAGTCTTTATTTAAAAGTTTTGATGATTACGCATCAATCTTTTTGAAAGTTACAAAATAAGTTTCAAAAAATTTTAATACCAAACTTCAACCTTATAAAACTCACAAATTATGTAAAAAATAATATAAGCAATGCAATATTATTCATTAATATGCCATACACTCTTTCATGTTTTAGTCAACCAATAAAACAACTTATTGATAATTTTGAATCTGGCAAAGTCACAACTATTTATGGGAATTCTAGTAGTGGCAAGACTACTGCAGCATTACTTGCAACAATTTCATGTGCCAAAAATAACGGAAAAGTTGTGTTTATTGACAATGAATCTGGTTTTAACCCTGACCGACTCTCACAATTATATTTTGGAGACATTAATCAAATTCTTGACAATATATTCTTGTTTCAAGTAAATACATTTGACGAACAACATGATGCAGTGTTAAAATTAAAAAAAATTTGTGAAAAAGATTCAGTAAAATTAGTTGTAGTAAATTCAATTGGAAAGTTATACAGAAGTGTATTAAACGACGATCATAAAAAAATTAATGAAATGATGAGTGAACAAATGGTCATGTTATACAGAATTGCTAGAGATTTAGATAAAGTAGTATTACTAACAAACCAAGTTTATTCAACTATGAATGAATCAGGAATGTTAAAAATGGTAGGTGGCAAGTTCATTGAAAAATTCTCAAAAATAATAATTGAAATGAAAAAAAATCAACAAACACATTCAGCAAAACTAACAAAATACAAATACAGTGAAGATGATAAAACACATCCTAATCTAAATAAAAAAGTCATGTATGAAATAAAAGAAAAAGGTTTATTTTTAGTTAATTAATTTTAATAGCAACTAATCCATTATACACTTTTTCAACATCTTTAAACCCTGCTTTAGCAAGTCTTACCCTAATGTTTTTTCTAATATCCATATTTCTATTTCTGCTACCAGGGTCTCCAGTATAATGATATAATAATGCACCTTTTTTTGCAACTCTATAAAGTTCTGCATAAAACTGTTTTGAATACAATAATGTTGCAAGACTTAATCTTGGTGGATCATGAATAATTCTATCAAAAAAATTACTTGGTAATTTTTTAATAAGTTCAAAAATGTCCCCTTTATGTCTTTTGATTTTTTTATTATCAAATAACTTTTGACTCCATGGATTTAATTTTTGCATTTCAATTGACCCAGAATCAATTTCAAAAGTATACACTTCATCAGCTTTATGTGACGCCATTATTGCAGTATATCCAAGTCCTGTACAGGTATCTAAAACAGTACCTTGAACAGGTTTTATGAATGATATTTTTTCTTCAGTATCTTCCTTAGGAGTCTTTGAACGTGTAACATGCATCCTAATACCAGAAATTTCTAAAGTTGGCCAGTCTGTACTTGGAACTAACTTATAGAATTTATTAGTTTCATCCAAAAATAACTTTATTGGAACAATTGAACTATCTTGAACATAAAAACAGATTGTATCTTTTTTTATAAGTTTTTTAATATCTTTCTCAGTAAGCTTTTGCTTATCTTCAAAAATAAATTCTTTATTTTTTATTTTAACTTTAGACAAAGTTTTTCCTAAATCTAATGATACTTCAATCTCTTCTTTTTTGCTGTTAATTAGTTTCTTTGCTTGAATATGAGTTATTATCAATTTATACCCCTGACAACTTTAATGCTGAAAAAATCATTATAAATGCACATGTGAATCTTATCATATATATTTTTAATGAATGTTTCTCAAGTAATTTTGGCCAAATAAATGAAAGTATGAATACAATTATCATTGAAAATGGAAGGGACACAATGTTTGAGGATATACTTACATTAACTTCATAAGCAAAATTTGAAAATATAGTCCCTATTGTAACTAAAATTGCAGAGACTGCAATACCAACCACTTGTATTTTTTTTGTCTTCTTTATATCTTTATAAAAAAATGGAATAGTGACTAATAGTAAAATAACAGAAAATAACGGATTCAATAAATTCGTCTCCCATAACCCAACATCCTCAATTGATTTATTGATAAAAATAACTCTTAAAGCTGAAAAAAACGCCATAATAATACCAAAAATAATTGATTTACTCAAAAATTTCTTTATTGAAAATGAATTTGTAAATGATACAAAAAATCCTGCGATAAAAATAACCAAAATTAATCCTATTTGTGTTAATGAAAGTGTTTCTCTTAGTATAAACACACCTAAAATTGCAGCAAATGCTGATCTTAAATTAAACAAAGGACCAATTATACTTACATCTAAATTATACAAAGTTAAAGTATAAAAAACTAAAGCTAATGCATCAAAAATTGAAGACAAGATTAAATTATGCCAAATAACTGGAAAAACTAGTTCGTATCTTAATGCAAAAGGTATAACATACAAAAATGAAAATAATGCATATATAAAATTAAAGTACCACATATTTTTAATTGAATGTTTAGCTACTATTTTTGCAATAACTACTGATAATCCAAAAGTTAATGACGCTAACCACGCATATATGATGTAAGACATTATTACTTAAGAAACATAAGTATTAAAAAAAATATCTAAAAAAAAGAAAAAATCTATTCAGGAGTAAAATCCTCAACAGTTGCCTTAAAGTCTTCATCTTTTTTGATTTCACCTTTAAGTTTTAAGAATTCTCTTGTTAAAATGTAAAACAACAATCCTAGACTTTTTTTACCTTTATTGTTACATGGCACAATTAAATCAATGTTGTTTGCTTGGTTGTTTGTGTCACATAATGCAATGACTGGAATACCAATCTTTAATGCGTCTTGAACTGCATTTCTGTCAGGCCATGAATCTGTAACAACTACAACTTTAGGTTCAACATATTGTTTTAATTGTGAATTAGTTAGAATTCCTGGAGGATAACGTCCTGCAAAAAACTGAACACCTGTAAGTTTACCAAACATTTTAACTGGTAACCAACCATTTTCTCTTCTTGAGACAACTAAAATATCCTTTGCATCATACTGTCCTAAAAAATTAGCCATCATTCTAATTCTTTCGTCAATTTTTTGAACATTTAATACACTTAATCCATCTGGTCTAGTTTTATAAATAAATTCTGCCATAAATTTTGTTTTAAATTTTGTTCCAATGTGGATTCCAGCTTTTAAATATGTATCATTTGGTACTAATAATTCTTCTTCACTCATTTTATATTACCTAATAGTAAAGTATCTAGAATGTACTTTACTGCATTTCTATCGCCTCAGCAGTGTAATAGATGCCCTCAAAGATTTTATGAGCTAATCATCTATATTCGGCAATACTACTAAAGAACAAAATTTTAATTTAAAAAACTATCTCTTTTTCTTAGGTTTTTTAGATTTTTTGTTATTATTTATACTTAATTTAAACAATAATGTACTTAAAGAAAATCCAACCATAGACCCTGTTACAAAAAACCATATTTGATCACTTGAAATTTTTGGAAAATCAATTTTTTTCTTCTCAAAGTAAATATCAAGATTTGCAAGCTCAAGTGCATATCCAGCATAAAGTAATGCTGAAAATTTATCAGTCTCTTTTAATGAATTCGCATACTCATAATAACTATATGCTACAATTGGAAATATACCTTTTTGATTTTGTTTTGCAATTAATGCCTTTACTATTTTTAATCTATCTTCAATAACTTCATCAGTATATTCTGGATCAATTGAAATACTATTTAGTAACAAATCAATTCGTGCTTTTGCAATACTTGCTTTGTATAAACATAATTCAGGATTTCCAGAGTTGTAATCTTTGTAGGCTTTTCTAATTGAATCTCTAGAGTCATCAGTATCAGTTGGTAGAATTAAATTAACATACTGTATACGTTCTTCAACTTCTGAAATTTTTTTAAGACATGACTCATCAAGTGCCTTTTTATCAAAATTAAACTGCCTGCCTTCTGTTCCAAAAAAAACGCTCCATGATTTTGCAGAATAAAGTCTCTCTGTTGCATAAGCTAACTGAAAGATACTAGCATTAATGTTTGATTCATTTGAAAACAAAAATTCTTCTGAAGTGTCCAACCTATCTTTTGCTTCAAAAATTCTATCAGTTACAGCCATATAAGTTTCCAAATCTGTTAAAGTTTTAAGTGGCCAAGTCTTAGCAGAAACCAATAAATCATTTGCATACATTCTTGTCTCATTAATTTTAAGTCCAATTTGATTATTAGTTAATTTTTGATCAAGAATCATTCTATTTCTTGAATTTAATCCTGAACCAAAACAAAACGATGCTGCACTATAATGTTGATTAGACTCAACTGCAAGTTTACCTTTTTTTAATAAATTTAATGCGGAAACATTTTCATCAACATCATAAACTTTAGATAATTCTTCAGCTCTATCACATAGTTCAATAGAGATTTGTCCCATAGTATCAATATATGATTCACTAATATTAACTTCTTCATAGTTTGTATAGTCAACTCCAGTAAAATAATATAATGCTTCACTTATATGAGATACTTCTACTACTTCTACTCCATATTCATCTTCATAACCTGTAAAGTTACTCATGTTTACAACTGTATATCTTGGAATTAATACTTGTCGTACACCTGCGTTAGCTGCTGACTGAGCTTTTGCTGCAACACTACCAACTGGACCAATAATTCCACCTGTGTTAATTGTCCCAGTAATTGATGTATGTGCATCAATTGGTAAATCTTCTAAAACGGATATTGTTAAAATTGTAATTGCAGCACCTGCACTAGGTCCACCAATTAACGCAGAGTTAGCTCTAATGGTATAAAAAAAATCATAATTGCTGCAATCAGCTTCTAAAAAATTACATGCTACTTCTTTTGCAAACCTAGTTGAAATCTGTGTATCAATTTTTGATAAAGGAAATGAATCCATAAAAACTCTTCCAGATCCTTCTTCAATCTCTAACTTTAATGTTGCAACACTCCCCTCAGGATTCGTATCAACATTACTTACCGCAAGTAGTTTCATTTCACCAGTTTTTGAGGAAAAGACAACTGGGAGTAATAATATAATTAAAATTAGTAATAGAGCTCTTTTTTTCATATGACAATGTTGAGAGAAGAAAGAGTATTTAAGTTTTTGTTTTGATTGCCCGATGAAACAAACCTTCATAAAATTGTTGGGCAGTTAAACCATAAATGTTACGATCACCAAAAATAAATGGTGCCTCTAAAAAATCATGTTCTTCTGCTAGATGTTTTGTCAAAGTGTTAACAACCTAATGATATTTGCAGCAGGATTACGTACAAGATAATAATAAGAGGCTCATTGTGTTCGCAAACAAAAGGACAATGGTTCATTACAATGTGGAACATCTCCACTTATGATATATTCAACTCCCTCATCCTCAAATGTTACTTCATCTCCCCAAATTTTATCTCCAGTTTTAATAATTTCTTCATACATATCTTGAAAAAATTGCATCCTGGCAGCAATTTCTCCATAAGAACCATCAATAGATGCAAGGTAAGTTCCATTAATTTCATTAATTTCTTCTAAAGAATGTTCTCCAATATGATATTGCCTAAATAAATTCCATAAATATGCACTTCTTCTATCTTCTCCAGAGTTTTCAGTATATTGAAGAATTTTAACTAGATCATCTGAAGATAGACTTGCGTGCTGAGGTAGGATTTTATCCCCAGAAACAAGATGTTATATAAAAAGACAATATAAAACAATAATTATTAATATCAAACTTCATTTATTTGTTCTTAGGGTGATTTTAAAAAATGGAATTTTTTATTGATACAGCAGAAATTAAAGATATTAAAAGATTAAACGACATGGGTCTAGTTGATGGAGTAACAACCAATCCAAGCTTAATTAAAAAAGCAGGTAGAGACCATGAACAGACAATTAGAGATATAAGTAAACTTATATCTGGTCCTATTAGTGTTGAGACCCTTTCAACTGATGCTAAAGGTATGTTAAAAGAAGCTGAAGAATATGTTACATGGGGGGAAAATATTGTAATTAAAATTGTAATGACTCCAGAAGGTATGAAAGCTGTAAGAGCTTTAACAAAGAAAGGAATTAAAACTAATGTTACTGTTGTCTTTAGTCCAATGCAAGCATTAGTTGCTGCAAAAGCAGGTGCAACATATGTAAGTCCATTTATTGGACGGCTTGACGATATTGGTCAAATTGGAATGGACACCATTGCACAAATTAGAGATATATTTGATAATTATGGATATGAAACTCAAATTTTAGCTGCAAGTATAAGATCTGTAAGTCATGTGCTTGATTCAGCATTAATTGGAGCAGATGTTGCTACAATCCCACCAAAAATCATGGAAAAATTGTTTAATCATCCTTTAACAGATTCAGGAATTAAACAATTTTTAGAAGATGCTAAAGCTTGGGCTAAATAAATATTTATTATTATTTTTTATATTAGAGCAAAAACAAGTCCACAGTTAATACATTCATGACAATAATTATCATTACATTCTTTTATTTTATTACTATTACACTGAGGACAATCAGGGTCTTTGTCTAAATTCATATAAAATATTCTATTTTAGCATTATATTAAATCTACATTGAATTGTTAAACTATGATTTTAACTTATTTTAACGCATTTAAAGAAAAGAAATCTGTCAAGAACATTTTGAGAGATCTATACCCAGCGTCTGTAACATGACAAAAATTATGCGTGTTCTTGACACTTGAAATTCCATACATCCAATATGCTCTTGATCACAACTCACACCATTACTTATCGTTCTTTTTGATATTTATAGATTATTGGAATTTCATTGTTTAAACATAGAAAAGCTAAAATGCTTTTCAGGCTTAAAAGTTCTAATCCAAAACTTTTAAACTATGAAATTAGTAACAAAAATTTCAAATTTAAAGAAAAGAAATCTTTAAATATACCCAAAAAAAGACACTAGTAAAGGTGATTCAAATATGGCATTAGTAGCATTTCATTTCAAAAAGATGTTAGCAGAAAAAAAGAAGAACGCTGCTGGAAAAATTTCAGCAAAAAATAATGTGGCAATAACAGACATTAAAGAAGCAAAGCTTAATATGGGTAAATCCACACAAGCTGGTGCAGAAGTCACATTTCAGTTCACAGTAAACTATGAACCAGACTTAGGTAGTATTGAGTTAGTTGGTGCTGTTGTATACATGGGCACAACTGAAGTAATTAAGGCTGTCATGGATGCATGGGAAAAAGATAAACAAGTCTCTAAAGACGTTGTTGAAGAACTATATAACCATGTTTTACATAAATGTAATATTCAAGCATTAATAATGGCTAGAGACATGCAACTTCCTGCACATATTCAACTGCCAAGAGTTAAAGCTAAAGAATAATTTTTAAATTATATTTTTTCTAACTTTTTTTTATTAAAATAAAAGAAATTATTTATGATTCATATCCTTTAGGTGGTGTAATTTCAAATGCCTCTTCTACAGAAACATGTTCTGGAAACTTACTTTTATCTTGTTCAATTAATTCTTCTAATAAACCATAGAGTTTAATTTGTATATCAGGGTCAAACCTAGTATAAGTATCCACTGGACCTCCTCCATCAAAACCATTTTTAACAATCTTCTTTACTATACCTTCATAATATTTTTCATCCTTTGATGCAATCATTGCTTTTGCTAAGTCTGCAGCTGTTTCTTCGGGAGTTGTCATATAATGAGTTACCCACTTACTAGGTCTCTCTGTAGCAACATAAAAACTTTCAGGAATCTCTTCTACTGGAGCCCTATATCTTTTAATTTTAGCTCTTATTGGTACTGGCTGTTCTAATTCTGGTTCACCCTCAGATTTCTTTTTCCTGTAATCCGATCTCCATGAAGCTTTAATTAATGCAACTCCAAAAAGTAATTCTGTTATTCCTGAACGCCCTGTTGGTACAAAAGGTTCAATTGGTGCTCCAGTAAATGCTGAACTAATTAACTTCCCTGAATAAACTACAGCCCATGGAATATCTCCTTTAAATGATTGTGCAAGATAGTAAATTCCGAATCCAAATTGACCCATATTTATTGTTGAATTGACCGCATTCCAAACGCTTTGAACTCCTGGACTAGCATGTTGTTCAATAACAGAAGTAATTCCGTCTGTAAATAATTCAAAAACTTCTGCTCCTGCAATTATCGCAGGCATATTTGGTGCCTGTTCAAACACAACAGATTCATACATAGCTGATGAAAATGCAAGTGCATGTATTGTAATATCACTTAATACTGATCCTATCGGATTAAATAAGAACCACTTTAATGTTTCCCTTGGTCCATCTATTTGAATTCCATCAATCAGTGCCACACCAATATTAGGTTTTTCTTCTACATATAGTTTAATTTTTTCAATTAACCCTTCGTCTGCCAAATTATTCCCACCCATAATATCTTTCTACTTTTCAGTAGTATTCTTTATTTGAATTTGAAACTTATTAATAAATTTTTAGTTCACTTTTTTGCAACCCCAAGGTTTAACTCATCTTTATTTCTTAATTTAATCAAAACCTTTTTATTCCATACAGATTTTAATGAACCACAGGTGATATAATTATGACTAAAACATTAAAACTCAAAGTTGCTGAGGCAATTCAAGATGACGTAAACAAAGGTATTGTAAGAATCGATTCAAGTTTCATGCATGAACTAGGTATTAGACCTGGAGACATTATTGAAATAAAAGGTGAAAGAGTAACTGTTGCAATTGCTGACAGAGCATATCCTGGAGATATTGGTCTAAACATTATTAGAATGGATGGATTAGTTAGACGAAATGCAAAATCTGGAATTGGTGAAATAGTAGACGTCAAGAAAGCTGCAGTTGTTGAAGCAAAAAAAGTCGTAATTGCACCTCAACGTAAAGGTATAGTAATAAGAGCTAACCCAGTTATATTCAAACAAGGATTATTAGGTAGAGCAGTAAATCAAGGAGATATTGTATCTCTTGGTGGAACAAAATCAAGAAAAAATACAATGAGCTCTAACCCAAATTTTGGTGATGACTTTTTTAACATGTTAGATGATTCTTTAATGGGTTTTGGTCTAGGTGACCTAAAATTTGTTGTTATACAAACAACACCAAAACAAGCAGTATTAATTACTGAACAAACTGAAGTAAAATTCAATCCAGAAGCAACTGAAGTTGCTCAAGATAAAGTTTTTGAAGTCACATATGAAGATATTGGTGGACTTCATGACGAAATTACAAAAGTTAGAGAAATGGTTGAACTACCATTAAAACATCCTGAAATTTTTGAAGCATTAGGAATTGAACCTCCAAAAGGAGTCTTATTACATGGTCCTCCTGGAACTGGTAAAACTTTAATGGCAAAAGCTGTTGCTAATGAAACTCATGCAAATTTCTTATTAATTAATGGTCCAGAAATTATGAGTAAATATTATGGTCAATCTGAAGAAAATTTAAGAAAAAAGTTTGAAGAAGCTGAAAAAAATGCACCATCCATTATTTTCATTGATGAGATTGATGCTATTGCTAGTAAAAGAGAAGAGTCAAGAGGAGAAGTTGAACGAAGAGTTGTAGCTCAAATGCTTGCATTAATGGACGGACTAAAGTCCAGAGGTAGAGTCATAGTAATTGGAGCAACAAACATTCCAAATGAACTTGATCCTGCACTAAGACGTCCTGGTAGATTTGATAGAGAGATGGAAATTGGTGTACCTAACATTGAAGGTAGATTAAACATTTTAAAAATCCACACAAGAAACATGCCTCTTGCAAAAAATGTTAATTTAAAAGAATTATCTGAAATCACACATGGTTTTGTTGGTGCAGATTTAAGTTCATTAGCAAAAGAAGCTGCAATGACACTTCTAAGAAGAATATATCCAGAACTTAAACTTGAAGAAGAACAACCTATCCCAACAGAAATCTTAGAAAAATTAAGAGTCTCAAAAAAAGATTTTTATGAAGCTTTAAAAGTTGTAAGACCCTCAGCAATGAGAGAAGTCTTTGTCCAAGTTCCTAATATTAAATGGGATGAAGTTGGAGGACTTGAAGGTGTTAAACAAGAATTAGTTGAAGCAGTAGAATGGCCTCTAAAACATCCAACAATTTTTACTAAAATGGGAATAAAACCTCCAAAAGGTATATTGCTATATGGTCCACCTGGAACCGGTAAAACATTAATGGCTAAAGCTGTTGCAACTGAATCTAAAGCAAATTTTATTGCTGTTAAAGGTCCAGAACTACTAAGTAAATGGGTTGGAGAGTCTGAAAAGGCAGTTAGAAAAATATTTGAAAAAGCTAGACAAACTTCTCCAAGTATCATCTTCTTTGATGAGATTGATTCTTTAGCTCCAAGGAGAGGAATGGGTGGAGACAGCAATGTGAGTGAACGAGTTGTAAATCAACTATTAACAGAAATGGATGGTTTACTTGATCTAGATAATATTGTAATCTTAGCTGCAACAAACAGACCTGATATTGTTGACACTGCGTTACTTCGACCAGGTAGATTTGATAGGATTGTATTAATCCCATCTCCTGATGAAGGCGGTCGAAAAGAAATCTTTAAAATCCATACTAAAAAAATGCCAATAGATAAATCAGTAAAAATTGATTCGCTTGCAAAAGAAACTGAAGGTTATGTTGGTGCTGATATTCAAACAGTATGCAGAGAAGCTGCAATGCTTGCACTAAGAAAAGATATCAAAGTCACAAAAATAAACAAAAAAGATTTTGAGGAAGCATTAGATAAAGTGTCTCCAAGTGTAACTAAAGAAGTTGCAGCTGCGTACAAAGATTTGTTAAGACAGTTTACTTCAGCTCGTGGTAAAGAAATGAAAGAAAACAAACCCGTTTATTACGGATAAATATTTTTATTTTTTTATTTAAACATTTTTAAAAATCAATTCTAGAACTTTTCTAATAAAAATTAAAATAAAAGAATTACTGTTTACTTTCTTTTTTATTTCCTGACCAGTCCAAATGAAATACACCTTTTTTATCAGTACGTTCATATGTATGACTACCAAAATAATCTCTTAATCCTTGAATCAAATTGGCTGGAAGTTTTTTTGAAAAACTTTGAAGTATATAACTTCTTGATGTGTCATATGCCATAAATGGTAAATTCAAATCAATTGCTAATTTACAAATTTTATTTAAAGATTCAAAATTATCCCTTATTTCTTTTTTAAACTTAGATGACGCCATCAAAGAAATTAATTTTGAATCTTCTTGATATGATTTAGTTATTTCATCTAAAAATTTGGCTCGAATAATACACCCCGCTCTCCAAATCTGTGCAATTTTTGAAATCTTTATTCCACCAAATTTGTATTCTTTATCTCCTTTTTGAATTAAATCTATTCCTTGAGAATATGCTGAAATTTTTCCTAAATATAATGCATCCTCTAAATCTTTTAAAACTCTATTTATGCTTCCTTTAAACTTTGATTTCTTAAATGATAGCTCATTCGACATCACTAATCGTTTATCTTTTTCATAAGATATTGCTCTAGACTCCACCGCTGCATAAATTGAGGGAATTGACACAACTCCATCATTGAATTCTAATGAACTCATCACAGTCCAAGTTCCTGTTCCCTTCATCTTTGCTTTATCTAAAATGAAATCAATAAGTTGACCTTTCCCACTAGGATTTTTTTGTGCTAACATAATTGACGTAATTTCTATCAAATATGATTTTAATTTTCCTTGGTTATATTTTTCAAATACTTTTGACGCTTGAATATTGGTTAACCCAATTTTTCTCATCAAGTCATACGACTCTGCAATAAGTTGCATGTCTGCATATTCAATTCCATTATGAACCATCTTAACAAAATGACCAGCGCCATGGTTGCCACAGTATGTAACACATGGTTTATTATCAGATGAAGCTTTTGCAGAAATTTTTTCAAAAGGTTTTTTTAAAAAATCATTATATATTTCTTTGTCTGAACCACCTGGCATGATTGATGGACCATATCTTGCACCAACCTCACCTCCTGAAACACCAACTCCAAAGAAATGAATTTTTTTATCTTCAACCTCTTTTTGTAATTTCATTGTTTCATGAAAATTAGAATTTGCCAAGTCAACAATAATTGCTCCAGGACTTAATAATTTTAATAATGATTGAGTAACGGAGATTGTTGCAAATCCTGCATTAACCATTAAAAAATATGTACCCTTTTTACCAACTAATTTTACTAGATTTTTTATATCCCTATATACTGGATGAATCTTATCATGAAACAATTCTTCTTTTGTTTCATCATACATCTTTTTTGTTTTAGATTCTGTTCGGTTATAAATTGCAATATCAAATCCATTCTGTGCAAAATTCTTTGCAATATTTGCTCCCATTACACCCATACCTAAAATAGCCATTGATGGTTTAATCATAATTATCACCTTTGTGAACTTGAATGTTAACGAAACTCACATGTTTCCTCGAAAAATTATAATTTTTCGGGGTGTCAAAAATCTTTGATTTTAAACATGTCCTCTGTTTTCTTAAAACAGAGCTCTCATTCATATAACTTGCCATTGTTGGTTTAGTCATTTTTTATTCACTCCAAATCTGTTAATATATATCCAAGTTTTATATTATTTAAAATTTTTGCTGGACATTCAGCAATACTTTTTTCAGGATTCAAAAAACTATCATACGCATTTCTTTTCCCTTCTCCAACAAACAATACAACACCAATACTTGATTTTTCAATCAAATTTTTTGATGCACTCATCCGTTCTTTTGGAAGTTTTGGCGATTTGTCAAATTTGATAAAATAATCTGATATATCAATAATTGTATAATTAGGAAACAAACCTGCGACATGCCCATCTTCACCCACACCTAAAATTACAATATCAAACATTCCACCGCATCTTTTTAATTCATTTTCATACTGTTCTACTCCAAAATTGTCATTTGATTCATCATATATAAATGGATGAAAATTTTGTTTTGATATTTTTTTTTGTTCAATTAATTTATTTCCAAATTGTTCCATGACAAGTTTAAAATTACTTTGATCATCGTCAATTGACACAAGTCTCTCATCCACCATAAATATATGTATCTTTTCCCAAGGTAAGTCTTCATGTAAACTAAATTCATCATATATTGCTCTAACACTTCGTCCACCAGGTACTGCCAAAACAACAGTATCTTTTGTTTTAAGAATATTATTTATTTCGTTACAAAGTTTATTAACAAGTTCTTTTGTGTTATAATATACATTAATCATTCTTTCTCATCCCTAAGTCTCCAATGATGATATTTTTTTTGTAATAATTTTTCTGATTCAATTGGCCCCCATGTCCCTGATTCATAATATGTTGGTTTTTTTGTAGACTTGTTCCAATATTTTTCAATTGGATCAATTATTCTCCAAGCTTCTTTAACTTCATCCCATCTGGTAAATAATGTAGAATCATCAATAAACATGTGATATATTAATTTTTCATATGCTTCAGGAGTTCCAGATCCAAATAAACAATCATGACAAAAATCCATACTAACTCTTTGAATATTAAATTCGTTCCCTGGTTCTTTTATGTTAAATCTTAAATAAATACCTTCATTAGGTTGAAGTCTTATAACTAAAACATTAGGTTTGTAATTTGGTAAATGAGAAAACACTTTATTTAATTCGTTTTTGAAATATATTACAATCTCTGTAGATTTATTCTTTAAATTTTTGCCTGTCTTTAAATAAAATGGAACACCATCCCATCTTTTGTTTTTAATACATAATTTCATTGCTACATATGTCTCAGTTCTTGATTTTTTGTCAACTCCAAATTCATTTGTATAATCAATTCCTGATTTTCCTAATTTATATTGACCAAAAACTACATTTTCTTTAATCTCTTTTTCAGAAAATGTTTTTATAGATCTTAAAACTTTAACCTTTTCATTTTTTATATTTTCATTAGAAAAATCAATGGGAGGTTCCATTGCAACTAAAGATAGTAATTGCATTAAATGATTTTGTACCATATCCCTTAAAGCCCCACTCTTGTCATAATATCCAGCCCTTGAACCAACACCTAAACTCTCAGATGCAACAATCTGAATATTTTCAATATGTTCATTATTCCAAACAGGTTCAAACATTCTATTCGCAAATCTTAGTGCAAACAAATTTTGAACAGATTCCTTTCCCAAGTAATGGTCAATTCTAAATATCTCTTCTTCAATAAATGTTGTAGAAATTATTTTATTTAATTTATTTGCAGACTTTGTATCATATCCAAATGGTTTCTCAATAACTATTCTGTTTCCCCTTTTCTTAGATCTATCAACAATATTATATTTTTTCAAGTTTGATACTATTGGTCCAAAGTGTTTTGGTTGTGTAGCCATATAAAAAATTCTGTTACTTTTGGTACAACTTTTTTTATCAATCCCATCTAAAAAATTATTAAGTCCTGCATATCCTTCATTTGTATCAAAATTAGTCCTGTAATAAAATATTTTTTCAAGTATTTGATCAATAATTTTGCTATTTGGTTTCTTAATATATTTTTGTAAAGATATTTTTGCGTCGTTTCTAAATTCTTCTGTATCTTTGTCTCGTCTGGCAACAGCAACAAAACTAAAACATTCAGGAAAATTATTATTTTGATGTAATTTGTATATTGCAGGCAACAACTTTCTATGTGTTAAGTCTCCAGTTGCACCAAACACAACTAAAGTACTGGACTTTGGTAATTTAAATTTCTCAAACATTGTTCTTGTCTATTAACTATCAAAGTAATAAAAAGATTTCGTTTAAGTGACTTTTATTATTGAAATAAAATCACATACAAACAAATTAAGACAACTCAAGTTTTCCAAATTCTTTTTCGTACATTTTAACGGAATTTGGCGTCTTTGATAATATCATTTGAATAGTATTATATACACTTGGAGATTTTTTCTTATCAATCTTAGTATAAACATCAACTAATAGTTTAATTACTGGAACTCTATGTTTAGTTTCCATCATATCAATAAACCCAAACACAGGAAAGGTTCTAGTACACGCATATTCATTTAATTCTGCTAATTTAATTAAAATATTCTTAATGTATTCTCTTCCCTTCTTTGTCTCAAGTGACTTTTTCTTATTATATGCAAACTGAATCAATAATGCTTTTTGATCATTAAACTGCTCAATCCTAAATTCTTTTGATTTCTCAATTCTTTGCATGATTTCTAATGCATCTTCACTATCATTGTTTGCAATCATAACTAAATAACTCTCCCAACTAACTAAATTTTTTGATGCAATTTTTTCATAGAAATCTATTAACTTGTTTTTATCTTTTGCTCTTGAATTTATATACATTAAGAATGCAAGATTCTTGTCACTTGCATTGTTAGCATTATCAAATTGTTTTTTTATTAATTCATGTATTTTTGGTGTATCTAATTTAGATAATAATCCAAGACATAAATTCTTTATTTGTCTTTGTTTAATATTGTAAACTTGATTTTCAGTATATGTTCCATCGGATTTTTGCCGATTATATTTATCGTAAAGTTCAAGCAATTCAGATTCATATTTTCTGGCTATAGTTGTTGTGATTTTTTTCTTAACTTTGTACAACTTAGAATAATGATGTTTATATTTATCATTCTCAACAGACTCAAAAATTGCTAAGAATTGTGAACCTGACTTTTCCATTAATTTTTCGTTATTAAATAACTCAAAGTACAAATCCACTAAATTTTCTTTTACCTCTGAATCTGGATTTTCAAGTAATCGTAATTTTTCACTATCAAATAATTTATAGAATGCCATATATCTAGCAATAATATCTGAGTCAGTTCGGACTTGATTGAACAACTCTTCATCATTTTGATCATAAATTAACTTTCCATAAAATGTTTGTCCTCTATTCATTGATACATAAAAGTATTCTTCTATCCCATTAAATTTAATTTCATTATCATCTTTTGTTATTCTTTTAGTTGTTTGAATAATGTCATTCCCATTTTTATCAACTAATGCAACAGTCATTGGAAATTCCCATTTTTTGTCTGTCTCTTGAATAAACTTTGCAACAAATCTTTGTTTTGATTTATCATATGATACATTTACCTTTACCACTGGATAATTTACTTCTTTTAACCATGTATTTAACATATCTTTTAACTTAATTCCACGCTCCATTGAACTTATCCATTGGTCTGTTGATGCATTACCATGTTTGTATTTTGTATGATAATCATCTAGTGCTTTTACAAATTTCTCTGGTCCAAGTAATGTTTGTACCATTCTCACAACTTCAGGAGCTTTTACATAAGTAATCCCTGAAATTAATTCATCCGGGTTGTTAAATCCATCAGGTTCAATTGGTAATGATGATGTTCCTGCATCTCTGTCAAAAGTTCCACTAGGCCCAATTAATCCTAAAACAATTTGTAATCTACTATAATCTGATCCGAATAAAAATGCATGATATGCTTTTTCAATATGAACTGTAACTGCTTCATTTAACCAAATCTGGAAAGGGCTTTTCCCCGTAACTTCAGACCCATTTAGATTGTGATAAAATTCATGTACTTTAACACTAATCATATATTCAAAAGCCCCATCAGTCATTTCTTGAAAAGGCATTATTCTGTTTGTTGAAATTGTTGTGTTACCAACATTCTCCATCCCACCAAAATTAGAATTCTGCATGCCTATTTCTCTGTAAACAGTTCCTGTGTATTGATATCCAGGTGTTATTTTTTTTAAAAGACCTTTAATTTCTAATTCAATACTAGAACAATCTTTTTTTTGTTTAATCAACAAATCTCTTTGTTTAATTAAATCTAAAATCTGATGTCTTACATCAAGTTTATTGCATGAATCTGGACCAGTGAATAAATAAATCCACATGATACTATCGTTTAATACATTTAATGCATGACTTGCAATTAATTTATCTGAATTTGGTGGTGCAAGTAATTCTAAAACAAATTTTTTACCATCTGGATACATAAACTCTTTTGTAAAAGTTGCATAAGTTCCAACTCCTAAAAAAAATAAATATGTAGCCATTGGAGTAATCATATTGTCATAAATTATCTTATCTCGTTTGTCATCTACAAAATGTCTTTTTATTGACACATCTCCATTGGTTAGCATATTTGTATATCTTGAATCAGCTGTGATACTAGTTTTATAAGTACATTTTGCAGTCATATCATCAATGCATGGTGTAAGACGTTGAAATCCCCATTGTTGACACTGAGTAATTTGTTGCATTGGACATTTTTTTGGAGTTTCATCATAATATAATCCTTCAAGTATGTGTTTCGTTGGAATACACTTTGTTTTTGTGGAAATTGATAATTTTGTGTTTTTTGAAATTGTTTTTGAAAAAGTAATGATTAATTTATCATCATCTTTTTTATATTCATATTTAATTTCATCAATATCACATGTTACATCCATTATTTCAAGATTTTTTGCATCTAAATTTAATTCAGAAATATCTTGTTTTGTTTTAAGATTTAAACTAGATTTAACAATGGTATGAGCTTCATAAACATCAAAATCTAAGTCCATATGTTCTACTTTTACAGTTAATTCTCCAAAGTCTTGTGGGTAGTATTTGAATATTCTTTTCATACATCTTAATTTTGACTGATACTTTATAAAGTTTATTCTCTTATATTCTCACAAATGACAAGTTTTTTAAATTCTTTTTAAATCCACGAGAGTAGGTGAATAACTATGGCTCAATGTCTATCATGTAAAATAAAAATTGCTAATCAAAAAGGTACTGTAAAATTTATGTGCCCAAGTTGCGGTAAGCACGAAATTGTAAGATGTAAAAACTGCAGACAAACTGTTGCAAAATATATTTGTCCAAGTTGTGAATTTACTGGTCCAAATTAGAGGTATAAATTAAAATGGCTGATGTAATTATTACTATGAATATAATGCCTGAATCTCCAGATGTAGATTTAGAAGCAATAAAAAATCAAAGTCTTAACAAAATTAAAGAATTTAGTGGTATGGATAATTATAAAACTGAAGAAGAACCACTGGCTTTTGGATTAAAAGCTGTAAAAATCATTTTTGTAATGAAAGAAGATAAAGGATCAACTGATTCATTAGAAGAAGATATTAACACAATTGAAGGAGTTAATTCAGTAGAAGTTACTGATGTTAGACGTGCAATTGGATAAATTTATTATTTTTTCTTAAACTTATTTTTCATTAAATGTTTTAATTAATTTTTCATACGGAATATTTGTCCTTATTGAATTCTTTCTAAAATGTGTTTTTCCAACCATATAACCTTTTTTAATTATTTTTTTCATTAAAATTTCTCTTTTTGGTACATGTTTTAATTTTAAAATGCTTGCAATATCATTAATCTCAAAATATGTTACCGCTCTTTGGATTGTGTCCTCTTTTGCTATCAGTACTAATTCATCTTTATCATCATAATGTTCCACCATCAAATTTTTGTAAACATCTTTTGATATTTCAAAAATTTCAGATTCCTCTTTAATTATTCTTAAAAAATCATATAATTCTCTATCGTTAGTATCACAATTATTAATCATCTTAACCAATAATTCATAATTCCATAATTTTTCTATCCATAAAGGTCCTATAAATTCGTAATCTTGACCACATTCACATTTAGAAGTGTTATAAAAAGAAATTTTTCTTCTTAAGCATTTTTTACAGTATAACAAATATTTATGATTTTTTAATAATAAATCTACCTTTCGTCGTCCTTTTTCACACCTAAAAAAAACTCTAAAGTAATGATCCTTAGACATTGAAAATATCGGAGTAAGTGCTTTTTCATATTGTGCACCTATTAATTGAATTTTTCTACTCAATATCCTTAATCCTGTCTCATGCATAAAGTGATTTCTTAATGGTTTTGCCCAATATTTTCTCTTACATGCAGTAGGAGAAGACCCACATAAAGCAGCAGTGTCAGTAGCTGTCACTGCTAGAATTCCATTTCTAGATAATCTTATAATTGACGACTCTAAAAATGGATTAGGACTTCCAAATGGATCAATATCAATATAGTCAAACCCTTTACTTTCAAGCATGAATAAATTTGCATCTTTATTATGTAAAAAAATTCTTTTATCTTTATCAAATTCATTTAGTTTTAAATTATCTTTAATATTGTCCGTAGTTTTAATATCATTAAATTCAATTGTTTTAATCTTTGATTTTTTTAATTCTTTTAGAAATCTAATTCCTCTAATCCCTGAACCAGACAAAGGTAGAGCCATTTGTATATTTTTATCAGGAATTGAATTAAGTAATAATATGGATACATCCCTATTTAGTTTCATCAAAGGATTATAGAATACAGGAAGTTTCTTTGTTAATTTACCTTCATATTGATTAATTTTAGATGAATTTTCAGTAATTATCATAATAAAAAAAGAAATTAAGAAGAATATATTACGTTTTGCATTTACAAAACGCGATATTGAAAAAAAATAAAAAAATAATAACAGATAATAATTCTATTTATTCGTTATAAACTTCGATCCAAACATGTCTAGTTTCTCTATGTCCTTTGTTATTTCTAACTCTTACAATTGCTGGATAAAAATCTGGTTTAACATCTTCATCAGTCTCAACTTCAACATAAACTCTATTACTTGTTTGATGTCTTACTTTAAAACTAGAAGACTTCCCATATACATCTAAATCTGGAAAATAGACTGAAGCTCTAAGATTATTAGCATTCTTTGTACCATGATTAAAAAAAGTCACAAGAAAATTTTCACGTTCTCCAGCTTGAATTTTTTCTGGATATATGTGACCAATTAATGCAGTAACTGAACTAATCATTATAATTGATAAAATTAACATTGAAATAATTTTTTTCATGAATATTACCCCCTCAATAGTATTAAACTATTAGAAAGTGGTAATATTATTTAAATCTATCAATAGATAGACAAAGTTTTAAAAGTAAATTCAATGTTCTTTATGCACATGAGCGAGAATCTTCGTCAACCAATTATTGGAGTACTTGGCCATGTTGACCATGGTAAAACCAAAGTATTAGATAAAATTAGAGGATCTGCTACACAATTAGGTGAATCAGGCGGGATTACTCAAGCAATTGGTGCATCAATCATACCTTTACATATTGTTCAAAAGATATGTGGGCCACTTTTAGCAAAAAATATGAAATTCACTATTCCAGGATTATTGTTTATTGATACTCCAGGCCACGCTGCTTTTACAACTTTAAGAAAACGAGGTGGAAGTATAGCTGATATTGCAATCCTTGTAATTGATGTTAATGAAGGTTTAAAACCTCAGACAATTGAGAGCATTGAAATATTAAAAGGATCAAAAACTCCTTTTGTGGTTGCAGCTAATAAAATTGACTTGATACCTGGATATAAACAAAAAAACAAATATATTATCCAAAACATAAATGATCAAGATCCTTATGTTAATGAAAAAATTGAAACTAAGTTATATGAAATTCTTGGAAAACTTTCTGAATTAGGTCTTGAATCAGAAAGATTTGATAGAGTTGAGGATTATACAAAACAAGTTGCAATAATTCCAGTTAGTGCAATTAATGGAGATGGTATTGCAGAATTATTAATGGTTTTAATGGGTCTTGCACAAAAATTTTTGGAAAACAGTCTAAAATTAACAGTAGAAGGTAATGCAAAAGGAACTGTACTAGAAGTCAAAGAATCTGTTGGATTAGGAAAAACAATGGATGTCATAATTTATGACGGTATTCTAAAAAGAGGCGACAGGATTATTATTGGTGGTATTAATGAGCATATTGATACAAGAATAAAAGCATTACTTGAACCTCTTCCATTAAATGAAATGCGTGACAAGAAAACAAAATTCAAAGGTGTCAAAGAAGTAACAGCTGCAACAGGTGTTAAAATTTCGGCTCCTGATGTTGACAAAGTAATTGCAGGAATGCCAATACAAAGTTATGACAAAAATAAAGAAGAAGTAATTCTTAATATTCAAGCACAAGTTAATGAAGTAATAGTTGAGACAGACTCATCTGGAATAATAATTAAAGCTGATACTCTGGGAAGTTTAGAAGCACTTACATTTTTATTAAAAGAAAAAGAAATACTAGTAAGAAAAGCAAGTATTGGTAAAATTTCTAAAAAAGACATTACTGACGCTGAAAGTAACTACGATAAAGACCCTTTACAAGCTGTTGTATTAGGTTTTAATGTTGAACGTGAACCTGATGTAAGTGGTGGCGAGAAAGTAAAAATAATTACACATGACATTATCTATAAGATTATTGAAGAGTTTATAGTTTGGCAAAGTCAACAAAAAGATAGAATTGAAGCCAAAGCATTAGATAAGGTTACTAGACCTTGTAAATTTGAATTTATGAGAAATCATGTATTTAGACAAAACAATCCAGCAATAATAGGTTGCGACATAATTGAAGGTGTTTTATCAACTGGAATAAGAGTTATGAAAGATGGTGAACCCATTGGTTCTGTAAAAACCATTATGCAAGAAAAAGATAGTTTACGAACAGTAAATAAAGGCAAACAAGTAGCAGTCTCAATTGATGGTGTTACTGTAGGTAGGCAAATAAAAGAAGGAGATATGTTTTATTCTTATATCCCTGAACCTGATTTTAGAGAAATTAAAAAATTAGCCAAATTCTTAAGCAAAGGTGAAATTGAAGTTCTAAAAGAAATCGCTGCTATGATGAGAAAGAAGAACAGTATTTGGGGGGTTTAAATTATCTACTCTTCTTAAATTCTATCTGCAAAATGCACTTCAAAACCATTGTTTAAAAGTTCACCTGCCAAAGAATCATATAAAACGTGATGTCCATACAAAACTACTCTTTTATTTTCAGAAATTGTCTCTAAATATTCACATATTGGTGTTATCAAATTTACTGCATCAAATTGCATCATTGCGTGAGACTCAATAACTTTAGGGACTTTACCAACTAGCATATCCACACTACCTATTAAAGGTTCTCCACATAACAAACTGTAAATTTCTTGGTTGCTTTGACCATGGCCATAAGGTAATCTTTCACTTAATAATATATCCCAAGAAACTTGAGCCATATCTAAATAAGTATGAACATTATCTGGAACTTCACTATAACCTTCCCCTGAAAACAACATATTAGATAAAACTTGAGATAGCTTAATTTGATTTGATACCAATATCCCCTCTTTTGTAACTATTGGGTCTTTTGCTTTTCTAGTGTAATAATCAACAGGTTTTCCTCCAACAAAAATTACTCTAAAATCTTCAATATATTCCTTACCAATATCAGGTAATATTAATTCTTGAAATAGTAACGCATCATTTGGAACATACAAAAGATTTTTATCAGGTTCTGTTAGTAAAATTGATAATCCGAAGTGCTCTGAGAGAGACTTAAGCAACCAATATTGTGGAGATGAATGCTGATCAAAGTACCTACTCTGGAATTGAGTTAATGTCTGTAAAGTATCTTCTGTTAATTGTGTTGCAGGGATAGAAATAGGACTATCAAATCCAACTAATTCTAATCCCTCTTTTGTTATAAACCAAGAGGGTGGAATAGGTATTCCATATTCAGAAAGTAATTTTAAGTTTGTCCACTTGGCATTTGGAAAATTAAATGAATCTGTTAAAATTTTTAGATTTTGATTAGTTGCTCTTTGAGCCAAATAATTCACTTCGTCATATGACCGACTTCCAACTGTTTCTGAAACAATAGTTTGAGCATCAATTTCCATTTGACTTTCAAAAGATATAACTACATCAGGTTCAAAGTCATTTATTTGCTGAAAGGTATCTGAAGTCATTCAGAATTGAAAATAAACCTAATATATAAAATATTACTTTAAAGTGACAAAAAATAAAATTAATAAGAAAAAAGTACTAAATTGAATAGATAACAATATTAATCTTTTCTCACTTACATAATTCATGCAAAAACTAAAAATCCTTAACTAAAAGTCATTTTAATACACAACTTTTTGTTAAAATTTTTAACAATCGATAAATATTTAAACAATTGTTCATTTTTTTATCAAATGGAATTATCTACTGAAGAAAAAATAATGAGTGTTTTCTTTAAAAACCCTAGCAAATCATTTAGTTTTAGAGAGATTGAAAGAAAAACAAAATTATCTATTGGTACTGTCTCAAAATACACAAAAAAATTAAAATCAAAAAAACTCTTATTATTTGATAAAAAACCAAATGCAATTTATGCAAGTGCAAACGTATTAAATCCAAAATTTGTTACATATAAGAAAATCTATAACCTTAAACTAATTCATAGAATAAATCTAATTGATTATCTTAATGAAAATTATAGACCTGACTCCATAGTATTATTTGGTTCCTTTTCAAAAGGAGAAGATCATGAAAATAGTGATGTTGACATTGCTTTAATAAATTCTAGAGACATTAAAATTGATTTAAGTATTTTTGAGAAAAAACTAAAAAGAAAAATTAACATAATTAAATTAAATCAGTCAATTTCAAAAGAATTTAAAGAAGCATTAATTAATGGGATTGTTTTATCTGGATATCTGACGTTAAAATGAGATTTGAACAATTCATAAAAATTGGAAAAGTAAAAAAAGTTTCAATTGACTTAGCTTTAGCTAAAGGTTTAATACAAAATGCATATGACGATTTTAACTTAATAAAAAATGAAGAAATTACTAACGAAAATGCTTCATTTTATCTCAAAAATTGTTATGATTGTTTAAGATCTGCTTTACAATCTTTTTTAACAATAAAAGGATATAAATCTTATTCTCATGAAGCAATTATAATCTTTTCATCAGAAAACAATATTATATCAAAAGAAACTGCCAACAAAATAGATAAATTTAGAATATTAAGAAATGATATTGAATATCGAGCAAAAAGAGCACTTTTAAAAGAAACAAATGAATTAATATCAATTACTAAGACTCTACTACCTAAACTAAATTTTAGATTAAAAGATTATATGATAAAATAAAATGCAAAAACTAAAAATCCTTAACTCAAAAGAAAAAAAATCAATTGCTAAATTAATTTCTAGTCAATTTGGATGTGAATTCAAATTTAATTATGAAGTTTTCATGAATCCAAAGAATAAAATATTCATTTTAAACAAAGATGTAGCAAATATAAGTCTTGACAATCTTCGAGTAAACTCCCTTGGTATGTATTTTGGTTTAGTCTACGACAATAAAGAAATTAGGTTAAGTATGGAAGGATCTCAAATGATTGGACCATTAGCAACAACTAATATTTTAGAATTAAATGATACAGATGCTAAACAATGGATGAGCGGCGAAGATATTGAAATTGATTCAGACATGAATGGATATGTTCTCATAAAAAACAAAGATGATTTTCTTGGTTGTGGTAGATTATCTAATAAAAAATTGTATAATTATGTACAGAAGGAAAGACGAGTTTAGGTAACCAAATATTGGAAAAATGATTGTTGATTCTCAGTTAAATCATAACCAAACTTAGTAGTATTAACAGCAGAATCAGGACTTGCAAACATCAAATTACCTACTAAAGCATTCTCATAATCTCTTATGTCGCTAGCTCTTACTGTACCTCTGACAGGTGAAATAGATTTAATAATCTTAAATATTGGATTAAAAAATCTGGATAGTCTTACAGCTTCTCGTTCTTGCCTTTCTTTATATTCAACTGCTGAAATTCCTGGTGCAATATATTTTATAGCAGCACTAGCACCAATGACCATAATTTCCATAGTATCTGGCATAACTACTTCCTTATAAAACTCAGATGCACCCCATTCTTCCAATAAACTTACTAAATAATCTTGATCTAATTTTACCTTAAATTGTAATTCGTTTGGTTTTTTTGGATCATTAACATGATTATCATCCGATCCTAAAACAAGATTAAACAAAGGATTATCTTGAAAATATCCTTTAACAATATCTCCTGCATTTCTGCCATATAATTTTTTTTTCACATCTTGAGATAGATATATAGTAATTCCTCCACTATCTCCAATCCCATAATACCACCTATTCAATAATTCACTCAATCTTGGCAATCCTTTAAATCTATGATCTCTTGCAGCTTTTATATTAACATCTGCAAACTCAAGTGCCCTTGCCCTTTGAGCAGCAAATTCTTTTCCATGTGTAGTATTATCAATTTCAACAGTTTTATTGACATATTCGGCCCAATCATAAACACTACCAAATTGATCCATCTCACCTGCAAATTCTTGAGCATAACTAAGCCATGTAGCAATAGATTCTAAGTCTTGTTCATCTTTTGCCCAATAAAGTGCATGCTTAAAATCTTCGCTCAAAGAATTCTTTATTCTTGTTACAACTGCAACAATTTGATTCTTAGATTTATCCCAACTTTTTTTGTACCATGCTAACATATGATGAGGATAATTTATTGCCTTCCCCATGATTGATTTTGCTCTTGCATCCTTTTTTCCTGCCCCAAGTTCAGAAATAAATGTTTTCAAAATTTTTCCAATTTTGTAAGTCTTTTTAACTGTTTGTCCAAGCTCAGTTTCATATTCAACATCATATTTCTTAGCTGGATCATAAAGCTTATCACCTCCATCTAAATGTGTATTTATAAAAAATCTTAAAAATTCTTGATGATTTTCAATTCCTACACTTTCCCATTTTTCTAAATCACTAAATCTTTCAATAATTCCTTTTGATGCTTGCCCTAAATATGCTGCCATCAATAGCTTTCTTTTTTCTGTTATATAAGCAAAAGCCAATCTTTCTTTTTCTGTCAAATCAGGCTCAACTAATATTCTATCTTCTGATGAAATACCTGTTGCATATCTTGTCCATTTCTCAATTGAAAATTCTTCAATTGTTCTATATCTCCATTCTTCAATTTGTAAATTTACATCTTCTATTCGTTCCTTTACCCAATCCCCAGTTTCTGGATTCATCACCATGACTTTTGTATCTGTCCTGATTATCCAATTCTGTAATATTTGTTCAAGTTCTATTTCTTGATTCATTTTTCTATAGCTAGCTCTGCCCTCAGTTCATATCCAGTCATTAAAAATTTGAAGGCAGAAAGTGGTCGCTGAACTACCAATAAGGTAGATTCAGTTTTCTGATAATATGCCTTCTTATTTGCATGTTGTCCTAAAGTACTGGACATTTTATATTTAAAGCTTTTGTTCATCTTGCACCAAAATTTCTCATATGAAAATTTTCTAGACCAGAATCATAAATTCCAACCCCCCTTTTGCGAAGAAATCCTCTTGGACTATCTGAAGGTACCAATTTTGTATGTGATACGTAAGAAGGTATTATAGCACCCATTAAACTTGCAATTTGATATAACATAGCAGTAGTTGTTGCTTTGTCTCCTAAACCATATTGTTCACCATTTGATTCAGATTTATTTTTAACCAATATTTTTTTATTTACAATTGACAAAAGTGCATTAATTGTCCCATCATAATCACCCAATTTGTGTATCCCCCCATTGGCAGAAGTTCTAACAAAAGCACCTTCGTCCTGGTAGTAATCCCATAAATCATACCTTAATACTTTGAAATATTGTGACAATGGAATTTTTTTTGAATCTCCTGAATTTGGATTAACAATTACTGCACCTTTATCTCTTCTCACACCTTTATCTTTTCTCCCACCATACACTTTCTCAATTTCTTTAACAAATCTATCAATATTCTCAATTGTATCACCAATAATTCCGTAGTAAGCCATAGACCAAGCATCTTCAGATTTTTTATCCAAATCAAAATCTAATTCTTGAGCAACTTCAATTGCTGTTTCAATATAAAAAAAATTCTTTGCAACATCTTTTATCCATTTTTCTCCAATTCTTAAAATATAATCATCATCTCTTTCGTCTTCATCAACTCTTTGTTCTGGAACGCCAGTAACTGTGTTATTCTTTCTATCTCTACCTTTCCCAGTCATTAATCCTTTAACTTCCCCATCAAATATTTTCATATCTGTATGCATTGAATATTCATATCCTGTTACATTATCTACAACATATTTTATTGGTTGAAAATTGTGATATGCAACTCTTAACCTTTTACTTGTTGCAATATTTTTAAAAAAATAATTCTTCTTAACCTGTCTGCCTGCTAACCGAGATAAATAGTCTTCATAACCTTCATAAGGTCTTTTTGTCCCAATATTAATTGCATGAAATAAACGTCTATACAAATCAGGGTTTGTATCAAGTTTAATGTCAACTAAATCAAGCAATTGAGTAACAAACCCTTGAGTTTTTTCATTAAATATTTTTTTTGCTCGTTTTTCACTCATCCCATTTCCAATAATTGGATATTTTTTAGTTATACCAATTAATTCAAGTTCTTCGCTAGTTGGAGCACATAATAATTTTTCATCTTCAGTCTCTAAATTAACAACATTAACATACCATCTTTGTAAAATGTCATACCTATGAGAATCCTCAATAGAATCATGCAATAATTGATACAAAACTTCCCAATCACCTAAGTGTCCATCTGATTGAAATACTGTCTCAAGAAGATGCATATCCCAAATCTTATTAGGTTCGTAGTTTCTAAAAATTCTTTCTGATTCTTCTAAAAAACTTCCATTTTCATCTATAAATTTAGTATATACTGTTCTGTTAATTAAAATGGATTTAGCAATGGTTTCTTCCAAATTTCTATTTAATCCTTCAAATCTTTGATAAAATCCATCCACAATCTTACCCAATGCCGAATTATCTTGCATTACCTCAGTATCAGAAAATAATTCTTCCAAAGAATATTCACTACCCTCATAACCATAATGTGGAGTTATATCAACTGGTTGAGGCAGTACATCTAATGAATTTTGAAACAATGTAAAGAAATCACTCCATTGATGCATAGATTCATTATAAATTCTTCCAGAATTATTTACAATTCCTACAAGCTCTTTTGCTCTCTCTATGTCTCCGACTACCACGTTCCAAAAAAATAAAAGCAATTAATTTAAAAATCTAACTTAATTTGGACTACTCTTCAGTGATTCCAAATTTCATCACCAATAAAATGAATATTTTTTACAACCTTACCAGAATTCATATTTTTCATTTCGTTAGTTTCAAACAATGCAATACCTACCATAACTGGTTTTGAATGTTTCTCATCAATCACACTTACAATTGAACTTTTTTTAATATCTTCATCTATTTTTACAACACCTGGCCGCATCATATCTGCTCCTTTAACGGCATATGGAATTGCACCCATATCAACTGTAATTTTTTTTAAGAAGTTGTCTTGTAACAATAATTTAAGTGTTGGAACAATTTTTTTTTCAAAATAAAAAAACATAGATTTGTTATTTATTAAAATCACATTATCAACTATTTCTATTTTATCTTTTTTAGTTAATTCAGTATAGCTATAAACGTCATTAATTGTATTAATTAATTCCTTAACTTCTTTGTTACGCAGTGTTTTCCTCATGTAAATTCAACCATTATTTTTGTATTAGGATCTTTTAACTTATTAATTAATCCTCTATTTAAATCAATTGCAGCTTTATCTGCATTAATCCCAAGAGTCCTGTCTGAAATAAACTCTGACTTTCTAATAACAATCTCTTCTTTATCACAAAAATCTTTATTAACATCACAATTGATTTCTTCAACCATATCATCAAATTTCAAAATAATTTTTAATTTATCTTTATCATTTACTAATTTCATTATTTCATCATAAGAAAAAGTTGCATTAACACCAACAATACAATCACCATTTAGTGTTAAATGCTTATCTTTTGTAAATTCTAAAGTGGTCTTATGAGTTCCAAGTAAGTTCTCATGACCAAAAATAGAAAAAATCATATTTTATTTTCTTGTTGCTTTGTCGACAAGATCTTCAATTGGTTTGTCTTTTTCTTTGGACGCTTCTGCAGCCATCTCCTGCAAGTCAACACCAAGCTCTTTTAATGCTTTTACATGCATTTGCATTAACTGTTCAACAATGCCTACTAACTTCATTAATTCTTGTCTTTCTTTTGCTAATGTTGAGAGTGCTCCTTTGTGAAACCCAATCTGTTCATCTTTTGATCCTTCTGTTGTCATATAATCACCTGTAAGAATATAAAGCCTATTTGTATTTAATGATTTCTTTTTTTAAATCTTCAAAGATTGCATCAACATCAATTTCATACTTATATTTTTTAAAGAATCTTTTGACATTACCCAAATCTCTTTTTAAATATTGTAAAGCATTATGATCTTTTACACTTGTAGCTTGAGAAAAATCAATAAAATAAGGTTTTTCATTGTGATTTAATATATTAAATTCAGAAATATCTCCATGTACAATTCCAAGCTTAACTAACTCTGTGATTGAATTAATAACGTCAGCTGCATATTTTGGGATATCAATTGGTATTAAATCTTTAAGTTGCTTTGAAGGACTTTGTCCTCCAATCAAATCCATAACAATTACATTTTTTAGAAATGCTATAGGTTTTGGCACCAGTAGTTTTTGCCTAGCTATCATTAAATTTCTATATTCTCTTTGAACCCATTTAAAAATAATTAATCTACGTTGATTTTTCAAATGAAGAAATCTAGGGTCTGATCTAATATACGAAAACATTTGATTAAAATTACAACTATGAAGCCTATAAATCTTAACAATGACTTGTCCTTTATCTTCAGTATTAGCCAAAAATACATTTGATTCTTTACCTATCATCACAGGACTTGTCAATTCATCAAAATGACCTTGCGTACTTAACTTGAATAAAACTGCTAGTGTAAACTCATCAAACACATTTTTGTAAATCTTAAATTTTTCAATACTTCGTTTAGCCATGTTTAGAATTATTGAGATAACAACAAGATTTATAAATTTAGAGCATTCACACTTGCTTTACTTGCCTAAAAACATTTTGTGCAACAATGGGGCTCTACTATTTTACAAGGACTGTGTCCAACTTTAGTTTGTTTCCTCACGTTCGCCCAAGGTATGATAGGCAAGTTTTATTTTTCTAAAATAATAATAATAAATTTAAAAAAAAGTTAATAGAAATTATTTTTTGTCTGTTTTTTTATCTTCAACCACAAGTTCATCAAGTTTTTCTACTGGTTTTGATTCTTCTTTTTTAACAACAGGTTTAACTTTTGGTTTTTTAGTTTCTTTTACAGGAGTTTCTTTCTTTTTTAATTGTCTTGTTGGCTTCACTGTAGCTTTTTTTGGTTTTGTATCAACAACTTCAATTCCTTCTTTTTTAAGAACAGATACAACTTCTGAATGACTTGCGTCTTTTTTTAATTTTAAAACTTTATCAAGAGGTTCAATATGTATTTTATTACACTTTCTTCGTCTTGTCTGTCCATCAATCATAACAAATGTATCATCAATAACATCAATTATAACACATTTAAGTCTAGCATCTCTTCCTGCTATTTTTACGCATAATCTTCCTATTTCATACATTATATATCACCTTGTTTGTTTATTCTTATGCGTTGTTGCCATACGCATCAGGAGATGGATTTATTTTTGTTCTCTAGCTTCTTGCTTGATTTTATCTCTAGCAGCTCTAGAACTTAGAACTCCACCAAATGGTCTTGTTGGTCTCTTTTTAGATTTACCAATGGATTTAAGCTTTGTAGGCCTTTCCCTTGCTACTCCTTTAAGAGTCTCGCCAGTAACTGGACATGTGCCCTGTTTAGGTCTTCTTTTCTCATAATGAGTTACAGTACTTCCACCAGGAAGCTTTTTCTTTACTCTTTTGAATGTTCTTGATCTAAATCTTGGTTCTGGCATAGACCTTAAAGGAAAAAATCTTAGTTTATAAAGATTTCTAAGAAAGTATATATTTTTAAAATAAATAAAATAAGAATGATTTGAAAATAACAAAACCTAAAGAAAAATTGAATTAATGTATTTTGAATAACTTCCTAAGACTCATACTAAAAAATAATGAAAATAGGAAGTATGTTCCAAACCAACCCCATGAACCTACCCATGGAATATCTTTAATTACTGGAACGTCAATGAATGGCAGAATTTTATCATTACTTAATCTAATAAAATTTAAACCATGTTGATCATTAGAACTAAAAAATAGTACTTTTTTCTTAAAAGATTTTTCAGGCTGAGCATATGTACTTTGATTCGTAATTAAAATATCTTTTTTATACGCTTTATCTTGATACAACAATTCAACTTCGTACTCTCCAGTACCTCCCGATAAAACCCATTCTACTTCTTTATGTAAAATTTCTTTATCAAGGTCACCTTCCAATAAAGTTAAGCCTTCTGGAAGAATTAATGATACTTTACCTCTAGCTTCATCAATGAACTCTGCACTTAATCTAAATGGTTCCTCAGGTAATATTGGATAATATGCAATATGTGCTTGTAACCAACCAAAAACCAATATGATTGGAATAAATGTAAACAAAGTAGGTCTCATAGATTGAGACATATATTTCATGTTAGTCTCCATGAACCTATCATTAATTTTTGACATTTTTTTAGGATTGTTCTTAAGCTCCTTCATTTCTGCCTGTAGCTCTTTTAATTCAGCTCTCAAATCTTTCATTAACGATTGATCTGTAAAGACCCTAATTGCAAGAGTAATAATCAAAGAAACAATTAACGAAATTACCATAATCCCTAGTGCTGGATGTAGATAAAGAACCCAACCCAATAATACATCTAAAAAACCCATATCAAGGATGAAAATAAGAAGTGGTATAAAAAGTTTAGGGTATATACATTAATTTTCTAATTAAGTGTTTTATCTTAAAAAATTATAATTAAAATTTAATTTTTATCAGTATTTTCTATACTTATTTAAACAAAATTCCATTTATTAAACAAACTATGTTAAAAGATTTCTCTCCAAGAATTTATCAACAAACTATTCTTGGAACTACAATTGAGAAAAATACATTAGTTGTTCTTCCAACAGGTCTGGGGAAAACATATATATTTTTAATGTTAGCTGCCCAGCGATTAAAACAATATCCTGATTCAAAAATTTTATTTTTAGGTCCTACTAAACCCCTTATTTCACAATACTATTCAAATTTTGTTAACCACTTTGAAATACAAGAAAGTGATATGGCTATTTTTACAGGATTAGTCAAACCAAGTAAACGTGAAGAATTGTGGAAATCTAGCAAAATAATATTTTCAACACCGCAAGGACTTGAAAATGATATTATTTCAAATAGAATAAATTTAAAAGACGTCTCATTAATAGGTTTTGACGAAGCTCATCGAGCTACAGGAGACTACGCATATGTTTGGGTTGCAAGTCAATACACAAAAATAGCTAAGAATCCTCGAATTTTAGCTTTAACAGCGTCACCAGGAAGTGATGTTGAAAAAATTACAGAAGTTGTTAAAAATCTTCATATTGAAGATGTTGAAATTAGAACTGATGATGACCCTGATGTGGCACCATACATACAAGAAGTTAAAATAAAATGGATTTATGTTGAACTTCCAGAACATTTTAGATCAATTCAAAAATATCTAAAAGATTGCTATAATAGTAAAATTTCTAGAATAAAAGAATTAGTAACTGTAACTAATTCAATTGAATCAAAAAGAGATATTCTAAATTTACAACGTGAACTTCTTTCCTTAATTAAGGAAGCAAGAGATTTTGATGCAATGAAAGCAATATCATTATTAGCTGAAGCCATGAAAATACAACATGCAACTGAACTATTAGAAAGTCAAGGAATTACTCCCTTAGTTGAATTCATGGAAAATATTGTGAGTAGTGCTAGAACAACAAAAACAAAAGCAGTTAAAAATTTGGCTCAAGATCTTAATTTTAAATCAGCGTTAGTTTTAGCAAGAAATTTACAAGAACTTAATCAAAATCACCCAAAATTTCCTGAATTAAAAAAAATAATGTCAAAATTGTCTGTTGACAAAGATGCAAAAATTATAATTTTTTCACAGTATAGAGATTCAATAACTGTGTTAGTGGAATTTTTAAACAAAATTCCAACTGTAAATGCAAAAATGTTTGTTGGGCAAGCTAAAAAAAAAGGAACTGGACTGTCACAAAAACAGCAGATGGAATTGATTGAAGACTTCAAAGCAAATAAATTCAATGTTCTTGTGATGTCAAGTGTTGGTGAAGAAGGTTTAGACATACCTGCAGTTGATGCTGTAATTTTTTATGAACCAATCCCTAGCGCAATTAGAACTATTCAACGTAGAGGTAGAACTGGTAGACAAAAAAAAGGTGAAGTGATTGTTTTAGTAGCAAAAAACACAAGGGATGAAGGATACAGATGGTCAGCATTTCATAAAGAGAATAGAATGAAAAGTATTCTTAAAAGTATGAAAACTAAATTTAGTATGCAACCAAAATTAGAAAAAAAATTAACAGAATTTATTTTACCTAAGGGAGGAATTATAGTTCATGTTGATTACCGAGAAAAAGGTTCTGGTATAATAAAAAAATTAATTGATCTAGGGATTAATATAAATCTACAAAAACTTGATGTTGGAGATTATTTGTTATCTGATGACTTATGTGTCGAATATAAAACTGTTCCAGACTTTATTGATTCATTAATTGATAAAAGATTATTTTCACAACTAAAAAATATGCAAAAATACAAAAAACAACTTATTATTCTTGAAGGAACTGAAGATTTGTACACTCAAAGAAAAATACATCCAAATGCAATTCGTGGAATGCTTGCAACAATTTCTGTTGATTATGGTATTCCTATATTAGCAACAAAAAACTCAAATGATTCTGCATTAATTATGGCTACAATTGCTAAACGTGAACAAAGTGATGAAAATAAAGAATTTACACTTCATAGCACTAAACCTTTAACTTTAAGAGATCAACAAGAATACATTGTGTCTTCTCTTCCAGGAGTTGGACCAATCTTATCAAAACCTTTATTACAAAAATTTGGTTCAGTCAAAAACATTGTTAACGCATCAATAGATGAACTTCAAGGAGTTGAATTAATTGGAAAAATTAAAGCTACTAAAATTAAAGAAATTGTTGAATCTAACTATAATCATAAGTAAAAAATCTCAATCGTCCTAATAGACGAGATATTTTTGTTTATAAAATATATTTTATCATATTAATATATATTGGTATTAAACCCAATCACCACAAGCAATAGAAAATATTTCATAAATCATAAATCTTCGGCTGAAAAGATTGGCTCAACACTTTTAATTCCTTCCTCAACTCGAAGTTTATTTTGAACAAAATTTCTGAATTCTTTATTACTATAAGTCTCAACTTTTGCAATTATGTCATAACGTCCAAAAACTTCATAGAGTTCAGTAATCTCCTCAAACTTTTCAAGTTGTGCTCTAACAAGCCCATTCTTTCCGTGTTTTGCGCGGATTAATAAAAAAACTAATGTCATATCTATATTGTAATATTCAAATGATTTAAAAAACTTTTTACGAAAACAATTTAAATTGTATTTAATTTATCTGTTATTCATATGGAAGAAAGAGAATTGAAAGAAAAAATTGATGAAGGTCATTTACATGTTAGAGCCATAATAGAAGTAATAGGAAAACCTATAGAACATGTTCAAAAAACAATCAAAGAATATGTCCAGGGAATAAAAAAAGGTTTTACAGTTATTAAAATACATGTTGAAGATGCTGAAGAGCAAGAAAACTTTTTTAGTACCTTTGCAGAGGTTGAACTGTTATTAAAAAATGTCCAAGAATTATTAAAATTCTCATTTGAATTCATGCCATCAAGTGTTGAGATTATTGAACCTGAAAGAATAAACATTGAAAACAATGAATTTACAAATTACCTAAATGATTTACAAGCTAGAGTCCATGGATTAAACACAGGATTAATTCAAGCCAGAGATCAAAGTTTATTATATGTAAAAAACACAGCAGTACTTCTAAGAAACTTTATTGTAGTTGTATTAGCAAGACACCCTATGACTGTTGACGAGATCCAACCATTAATGGGTGTTCAAGCAGACGACATAAAAAAAGTTTTAGGTGTATTAATTAAAGAAGGTAAAGTTAAATTAATTGAAACTAAGTATACATTAATCAAACAAAAAAATGACTGATTACAAAAACAAAATAGAATCATTGTTATTTGCTTCAGGTAGATTTCTTGATATGACTACATTACTTAATTTAACTGGTGCTTCAGGAAAACAAGTTCTAAGAAATAACATTGATAGATTAAAACAAGAATATGATGAACGTGAATCCCCATTAATGATTGTTGAGGAGAAAGATGGTTGGAAATTAACTGTCAGAGAAACATATTTGCCTTTAGTTAGAAACATAGTCTCAGAAATGGAACTAACAAAAACAGTTCTTGAAACTATGTCAGTTATTGCATGGAAAGCTCCAGTATTACAAAGTGAAATAATTGACATAAGACATAATAAAGCATATGAACATATTAAAGAATTGGAAGAGCTTGGGTTTGTTAGAAAAGATTCTGAAGGAAGAAGTTATAGATTAAATTTAACAGAAAAATTCTTTGAATATTTTGATGTTGATGGTGCTAGAGACATTAGAGATATTTTTAACAAAGTTGTTGAACAAGCATCTCAAGCAAAAGTTGATGATTTTGAAACCTTAAGTAATATGCCTGATTGGTACCACCAAGGAGCTAAATTTTTAGACAATGAACCTAAGTCAGTACCAGAATGGTATTTACAAGGTGAAAAATTCTTAGACAAAGTAGATAATGAAAAAGAATTTACAGATTTAGATCAAGCACCTCAAAATAACGTTGAGTCTGAAGAATTCTCAGAACTTTAACACAAAACTTAAATAGCACATTTGTTCTATTCTTTTGTTATAATGGATAATTTTCACACTTACCTAAAAACTCAACTTGTTGAATATGTTGAATCTGAACGTTCAAAAGGTGTCCCGTTAGAAGAAATTGAAAAAGTTTTAATGAACGCTGGCCACAAAAAAAACATAATTGACGAAGTTCTTGATGAAATCAAAAAAGAACATACTACAGGCAAGGAAACCAAACATAAGGATCCTGTTGAAAATGATTTAGTTTCTCAATTAAAAACAGGATTTTTACAATTCATGGCAAAAGCAACAAATAAAGAAATTAAAGAAGCAAAAGTTGATATTGAAAAAACTGATACTCAAGAATTAGTAGAAGAAGTTATTGATGAAGTTGAAATTATTGAAGAAAAAACAATGCTTGAATCATTCGTATTCTTTGCATACCTAGTAGTTCTTGGATTAATTATTTTATTTAGCACAGGTGCGTCCGGATCTTCCCTTATTAGAGTTATACTTGGATACCTAGCAGCAATACTAAGTGTATTCATTTCCTTTACAATGTTGAGTTTTGCAGATAATGTTCCTTTGTATATGATGATACCGTTGGCATTTGCAACAATATTTTATGCAGTAGGAAAATTTACTCCATTTCCATTATTCCAAGGGTACGAAATGGAAGGTTTATCAATTGTAAATTTCCTTATAGCTTTTACATTCAACGTCATAATAGTTTATGTTAGATTCATAAAACCTAAACATATGAAAAGACGAGAAATAAAAAAAAACAATCAATCTCAAACACACACAAAAAATCACACTTCAGAGTCTTTTCACACAACTCAAAACAGATCTGAGATTAGTGAATTAAAAAAAGAATTCAATATCTAAAATGTTTCTTGTTCAATGCCCAAAATGTAAGAATAAAATGAAGTATGCACCAGTTGGTAAAAACTTAACTGGTAAAAAGAAAAGATGTGTATATTGTGGACATACATTTACAGTTCATTCTGATCAAAAAAAAAGTAGAATTATTAAGAAGCTTTAGGTTTAAACAATAATTTTGCTTGCTCTTCTGTTAATGTATTAGGATCGTTTCCATGAAGACTAATATTTTTTTTACCATCAGTAACATAGGGTCCATAAGGTCCATTTTTTATCTTAATTTTCCCAAATTCTTTAAGTACACTACTCCCCACTTTTTTTTGATTAATTAACTCAATTGCCCTATCTAGATTTATTGTATATGGGTCTTCATTACCAATTGACACAAATCGTCCTTTATGTTTAACATAAGGACCATATCTACCAATATTTGTAATAACTTCTTCATCTTCATATTTACCTACAGTTCTAGGTAAAGATAATAAATGAAGTGCATCCTCAACTGTAACTTTGTCAATTGTCATCCCTTTTGGAAGACTTGCAAATTTCACATCTTCTCCATTTTCACCAAGTTGTACATAAGGACCAAATTTTCCTTTTTTCACATATATTTTCTCATTTGTTTTTGGATCAATTCCAATTTCTTTTACATGACCTTGACGATAACTTTTGGCAAGCTCCATTCCAATTTTATCTTCATTTAGTTTAAATTTATCCAAAATCTTTGTAAGATCCGCTTGTGCATCTGCTAAAATTTTTGCCTCGCCTTTTTTATGAACTTTAATTTTCTCCATCTCTTCTTCAAAATGCTTAGTAAGTTCATGACTAACAATTTCATGAACATATTTTTCCAAAATTTCAACAGTTCTTAGACCTATCTCGTTAACTTTTAGCGTATTACCTTCAACATATTCACGATCAATTAAATTTTGAAGAATTTGTGCACGTGTAGCTTTTGTACCTAATCCTCTTTTTTCAAGTTCTTTGATAATTGATGATTGAGTATACCTTTTTGGAGGTTGTGTTTCTTTATCGTGCTGGATTATTTCTTTAACTAAAACTTGTTCACCAATATTCATTGCTGGAAGTTCTATTTCTTTTAATTTCACATAAGGCATATACAATGTATGCCATCCAGGTATTTTTGTTAATGTTCCCTTTGCAATAAAAAGTTCAGTATTAACATCAATTGTCACAGTATTAGTAATTCGTACAGCTTCACTTCCAAAAGTAGCAAAAAATCTTTTTGTAATCAAATCATAAATCTTTTTTTCCTGTGCGTCCATTGATTTTGGTGCAATTCCTGTTGGATAAATAGCTGGATGTGCTGGATCTGTTTTTTTACCATTATTTGGAACAAGTTTTGTTTTTAGAACAATATTTCCTAAAGGTGTATAATCTATTTGTTTCATCAAATTAGCAATGATTTTTTTATACCCAAGTTTAGGAGTTAATTGTTGAGAACTTGTTCTAGGATAAGAAATGTAAGTTGCAGTGTATAGTTTTTGAGCAATATCAAGTGTTCTTTTTGGTGTATATCCAAAACATCTATATCCTTCAGTTTGAAGTGTTGTTAAATCAAATGGATAAGGTGCTTGTTTTTTCTGTTCAGATGATCTAATATCTTTAATTACCCCATCTTTACCTTTAACCTTATTAAGAATTTCATCAACTCGCTTTTTATCAAAGATTTTATCATCTTTATGCATTGCACTAACTTTAGGTTTTTTTGCATCAAGTTCAATTTGCCAATATGGTTCAGAAATAAATGCTTTAATTTCTTTTTCTCTGTCAGATAATATTTTTAATGCAGGTCCTTGAACTCTACCTGAAGACATTAACTTGAACATTCCTGCTTTTTTTATTGCAGCTGTAAGTGCCCTTGATAAATTAATACCATACATCCAATCAAGGAAATGCCTAGTTTCTCCTGCTTTTGCTTGGCCCCATTCAATACTATCTTTTTTATTATCATAGGATTCAATTAAATCTGGTTTAGTTAATGTTGAGAATTTCATACGTTTTGCATCTTTTTGACCACATAAAAATCTTACAACATTAAGACCGATTACTTCACCCTCAACATCATAATCGCATGCAACTATGAATGATTTTGCTTTTTTAGCTTCTTTTGCAATAACATCAGCATACTTTTTCGTATATGATGCATTCTTATTCATTGATGCACTTGGTTTCCATTCTATATCAAATGATGGATATTTGAAAGATTTTTTTTTCTCAGCAACTGTAAATAAATGACCTACTGCAGAAACTATGGATATTGATTGTTTATTGTGTTTAATGTCATAAACTGAAACTTGAGAAAATTTTCTAACAGTAACTTTATCATCCGCAAGCGCATATGCTATTTTTTTTGCAGCTGAAGGCTTTTCCGTTATTATTAATTCATGCATACTTCTATTGGGAATCTATATTTGTTATAAATAATTTTTGGGTAAATGTTATTAAAATACTTTTATTTGATATGAATTAATGAAAAAAATACTACAAAAGGTAATTGAAAATATCAACAATGATTTTGAAGAATCTACTTTAATAAAGAATAACAAAATTAAAATTGATAAATTAAAGTTTAAACAAATATCTTCTAATAATTCAAATAAAAAAATATCATTTATAGATGGTGGAAACCTTGAAGTAATAAAAAGTCCTTCTATTTGTTTATTTTTTAACAGAGTCTATTCAACAACTTACTGTAACAATAAAAGAAAAAAAAACAATATTGTTGAATTCTTCTCATTAATCACAACTTTCAATCAGGACAATAAAATAATGTACAAAGTAAATTATGAATTTACAAAAAATAAACTTGAATTAAATGAATATATTTTTGATTCCATGGATAAAGATTTAATGTTTCAAAATAAGAGAATTGAAATACATACTGTAGGAGACATTATTCGAAGATTAGCTGAAATTGAAATAATTAATCAAACAGATACTGATTTTGTTGTATTAGATGGTTCACTTGAACAAGTATATCCTTATGAAAAACAATCATTTGAAAAGATAAATAAACATATTAAAATTTGTGCATTGTCTAAAACTAACAGTACTCTTGGGTCAATGGGAAGAAGTATAATTCCTATATTATCAAATCAATCCAATTTTACTGAATGGCAATATGAATTTACACACAACCAACAATATCGTTCATTTTTTGTAAAATTAAACAAAAATTCAGATTATATATTTAGATTTGATTGTAACCTTAATGTGAATATCGATGAAGTTCTTAGTTTACTAAAACTTAATTCAAAAGATCCAATTTTTCTGGGTTATCCATATGGATTAATTGAAGCTGACAAATTTGCTAGAGTAACTAACAAAGAACAAGAATCATTAAAAATTAAGCTAATGACAATTAAAGAATTTGAAAAATTAAAAAAATATATTATAACAAAGGACGCACATAGTATCCTTGATAATATAAGTTAAAAAATTATTTCTTTGCAACCTTTTCTTCGTTAAGTATCATCTTAGCTAACATAAACACAACAAATGCTATGATTACAAAGTTGATAACTTGACCAATAAATGCACCAATGCCAAATACAAATGGACCTAAAGTTACTGTAGCTGTTTGCCATGCTCCACCTGGTAACAATGGTGAAATGAACGGCATAACAATATTATCTACAAAACTTCCTATAAGTTCTTTAGCTGCTGCACCAATAATAAACGCAATTGCTAGACCAATAACTTTGTATTCAGTTAAAAAGTCCATGAATTCTTTACACATTTTTTTACACATTTTTTTATTCACCCCAAAATAATATTTAATTAATTAGATAAGTCCACACAAATATAAATTTTTTCCTAGTAAAATATATAAAGATTACGCTCTAAAGTTCATATGTATGTATGATGTCATAACTGTTGGATCCAGCACCATTGATGTGTTTGCAGGTGTTAAGTCTGAATTAATCAAAATTAAGACTGTACATCATGAAGAAGAATTAATTGCATATCCTTGCGGGTCAAAAATTCTAATAAACAAACTTGGATTTTTAACTGGTGGTGGTGGAACAAACACAGCTGTTTGTTTTTCAAGATTAGGATTAAAAGTAGCATACTTAGGAATGATGGGTAATGGAAGTAACAGTGAACTCATTATAAAAGAATTAAAAAAAGAAAAAATAAAATTTTTAGGTGTCCAATCAAGAAAATATCATACAGGTTATTCAATAATTCTTGAAAGTCTAGAAAATGACAGGACTATACTTGCATACAAAGGCGCCAACAATCATTTAAAATACAAATCTATTGATTTAAAAAAACTAAAAACAAAATGGTTTTATTTCTCAAGCATGGTTGATGAATCATACGCAACACTTGAAAAGATTGCAAAATTTGCAGAAGAAAATAACATAAAAATTGCTTTTAACCCTAGTAATTATTTAGCAGAAAAAGGATATCATTATCTAAAAGAAGTCATATCAAGAACCACACTTCTTGTATTAAATAAAGAGGAAGCTATGCTTCTAGCAGGTAGAGGAACACCCGAAGAGTTAATTAAAACACTCATGAATTATGGTCCAAAAACAGTTCTATTAACTGATGGAAAAAAAGGAGCATATACAATTTCTAAAAATAAATTTTTAGCTGTTGTTCCAAATAAAATTAAACCTGTTGAGACCACTGGTGCGGGAGATTCATTTGCTTCAACTTTTTTAGCAAATTTGATCAAAAAAAAAGATATAAAAACCTCTTTAAGTGCTGCATGTGTAAATGCTGAATCAGTAATACTACAAAAAGGTGCAAAAGGTGGACTTTTAACAAATAGACAATTGTTATCACAATTAAAAAAGAAAAAAATCAAAATTACAGAAAAAAAAGTAACCATTTAGTTTACATTTCTTTAACGAAATATATATAAAGAGTAAATTAAAGCATTAAAGATATAAATGATGCAGTACAGTAGACAAGGAATTTATATAAAGCGACAAAAGAACACGAGAAAGACTGCTGCAAAAAATACTAAATCTGTTGACTTTGTGAACATTTTTTTATTTGTATTATTGTTTGTTGTAATAATTTTATTTGTTGTGACTTAGAAATTCAATATATTCTCGTTTAAACTTAAAACCTTTTAGCTTTGCTATTCTTTGTAATGCTTTATCAAACTTGCTTCCATATTGTGCAGCTTTTTTAGGTCTAAATGAAAATTTATTTTGTAGTCCAATTTCTTGAATAACTTTTCTAAAAATATATTTTTTAATTCCTTCTTTAATTTTTAATGATCCACCTATCTCCATAGATTTAATGATTAAATCTCTATCAAGGAAAGGTGTAAGAAATGTTGTTTTTGTATATTTTGCAATTGAGAAATCTCTAACAAAATCTCTTTGCCATGTACTTTTAATACCAGTCCAACATTCTTCATTAACATTACTTGACTGTTCGTGTCTTTGGTACCCTGCAAAAAGTTCTTCACTCCCTAAACCACTAAAAAAAGTATCAATGTTATCTTTTTTAGCAAGGTTAATTGCAGCAAGAATTACAGCACCTACACCTAAATTTACAACATTAAGTACATCTTTTGGCAAGATTTTTGAAAGTGATTCAAAAACCTCTTCAAGTTCGTCAAGGGATAAAATTTGTTTTTTATGAGTAAACCCTAATACTTTTGCAGCAACTGTTGCTTCTTCAATATCTTGAGATCCTTCAATTCCAACTGTATAACAAATAAAATCTGCATTTAGTTGGTTGCATAGATAAGCAATTGCTGTCGAATCTACTCCACCTGAGAAAAATATACCAAATTTCTTATTTGGAATTCTGCTTTTAACTGCGTTTATGAATGGTTTTTTAATATGAACAATTGCTTCTTCTTCATTTCCAATGTTTTTTGTTGACAACAACTTTAACTTATCAACATAATTACACCAATCAACATTGGAAATTAAATTTCCATCAACCACAATATTTGATTGTACTACCATTTATTCATACTGAATTTCATGCCTTAATATAAAACATTCTCTTTGATCTTTAATTGTAGTGAACTTAGAATATTTTTCTTTTAACTTATCAATATCAAGTTTAGAATCTTTTTTCATATTATAATTAAGTTTTAAGAATTCAATCTTACTAAAACAAGAATGTTTTGATAATTGACTTAAAACGTATTTTTCTGACAAAGAATAATTTCCATCTTGTTTAATTATATATTCTTTTTTTAATAAAAATGCTAAACCTTTATCAACATCCAAAGGTAAACCTAATTTAATTAAATCTTCCTCAGTAAAATTCTTTAATTTAAATGCTACATGTAAAAGTTTAATTTCTTCAGGCTTTAATTTATGTAATTCTGGAAGTTTTTTTGTCTTAAAATTCTCAACATCTTCAACAATTTCTCCATTAACTGATTCAACTAAAATATTAAACTCATTTTCTTTATCTTGACACAAAAACAAAAATCCGGGATACAATACTTCTGAAACAGATTTTATAACCTTGTCAGACATTAGTTTTAAATCTTTTTGAGTAATATTTGGTTTAATTATTGGTAGAAGGTCTGACTCAACAAACTCTTCAACAGATTCAAAAAAATCTTCATCTTGTGCTTGATCCAATATGTTTGTAGCTTCTCCCCCATGTTTTGTCATTCTAGTTCTGATATTAACAAATAAAGGCATATCAACTATTCCAGTGATTAACGCTGTTCCAATAGTTAAGTTCTTTATCTCATCTTGAGATTCACTAGTAAGACCCTCGACACTATTTTGGATTGCCTTTAGATCATTTGGATTTGTAACTTTTAAAATCATTTGAGTCGTACATTGACTTAAAACAGATTTGTCAACTCTTGCAGGTCTTTGACTAACAACACATAACCCAAGACCAAATTTTCTACCCTCTGACGCTACTGTTCTTAATATTTTTGAACATTTTGTCTCCCCAAAACTTCTTTCAGGACAATAATTGTGAGCTTCCTCCATTATTGTAAAAAATGGTGGAATTTTATTTTTCTTTCTTAATTCAAACAAATCTTTCATAATTTTATAGACAATAATTTCTTGTACATCTGGTGCAACACCTTTTAAATTAATTATTGAGCATCTTCCTGGTTGAATAAATTCATTGTAAGAAATATATGAATCTGAAAAAATATCTAATTTATTTAAATGTTCAATGTTGTTAATTATGGTCCATTTAGAATTGTTTTCTTCCTTTTCCATCTCTAAAAGTACATTTGTAAAATTAAGTCTGTCAATATGTTTTAGTGCACTATATAATAATCCCATTTGAGTATTTGACAGTTTTCCCGGAATCAGATGAGTAATCTCAGTTGCTGTTAAATTATTATTAAGTCTAAGAGGTCTAAGTTCTGGGTTTAATTTAGAGTCACCATATTCCCTAATGTTTTTGAATTGTTTTGGTTTAAGATTGTATTCTTCTAATGCATCTTTATCGTCAACATTTGGAACATTTAAACTTGAATATTCTCCATGTGGATCAATTACTAAAATAGGTACTTTTTTGTCAATTATTTCTTCAATTAATACTCCAACTGCATAACTTTTACCAGCACCCGATTTTGCAAGAATCGCTACATGTTTTGTCAATAATTTTTTTAAATCTAAATTCACGTCAATATTTTTACCATCAAGTTTACCAATATATGCGCCTTTGTCAGTTTCTTCAAGTTGGATTATTTCTTTAATAAACTCATCTTCAGCCTTTAAAACTTCTGCACCTTGGTCAAATGGAATTCTAATTGGTTTTATTCTTCCTTTGTCGTCCTTATGACCTATTATAATACATTTTGCAATATCTTTATCAGTTCTCTCTATCTCAATAATTTGACATAAAACATAATCATACACTTTATGAAGAACCTGAACAAATTCAAACTTTTTTGTTTCTTTTTCTACTAAAAACTTAAAGTTTGATGTAGTTATTTTTCCAAAAATTTTACCTAATATCATATTTATATTACAGCAAATAAAATTATGTTTAAAAGTATTATTGTCCTAAAATTGCTAAAATATTTCCAAACAAAAAATAATTATTGTGTGTTAGTTTAAATATTGAGTTTCAAGACATCAAATAATATTTAATGAAAAATCTTTTAAAGATTAACTTACCTTATCTAGCTAATGTCAATTTCCATAATTATTCCTGTGTTTAATGAAGAACAACACGTAAAGAAATCACTATCTAAGTTATTAAATGTCAAGTTTCCTGTACCTACTGAATATGTTATTATTGATGATGCATCTACAGATAAATCTTATAAAATATTAGAAATATTGGCTAAAAAAAATAAAAAAATAAAATTGATTAAAAATAAAAAAAATATTGGAAAAAGCGGTTCTGTTATCTGGGGATTAAACTTAGCTAAAAATGACATCCTTACAATTCATGATTCAGACCTTGAATATGACCCTAATGATCTTCTAGTTTTATACAATTCATTAATTAAATTGGGATGTAATAACGCCATATATGGTTCTAGATTTTTAAAAAAAGAAACTAATTGGATAATTCCACTTCATTATTTAGGTAATATTTTTTTGTCCAATATGTTAAAAATTTTGTATTCATGTAATATAACTGATATGGAAACTTGTTACAAAATGTTCTACAAAAAAGATATTTCAGATATTACTCTAAAATCACAAAAATTTGATTTTGAGCCAGAAATCACTATCAAATTAATTAAAAAAGGAATTAAGATTCATGAGATTCCAATATCATACTTTCCAAGAAAATTTAGTGAAGGAAAAAAAATCAATTTTATTGATGGATTCAGAGCATTAAAACTAATGATTCAATTACGATGAACGAAAAACAACAATTAATAGTTTATTCTATAGTCATATTTATTGCAATTTTATTTATTTCCATTTTTGTTTTGAATTTATTTCCAATTTCTGGAGATGAATATTCTTATATATTCCAGTCAAAAATTTTTTCAAAAGGAAAATTATATTTTGAATCTCCTGAATTAAAAGGATTCTATGATTTACATCATGTAGTTAATAATGGGAAGTGGTTTACAAAATATCAATTTTTTTGGCCTTTAATTTTAACATTTGGTGAACTTATTAAATTACCATACCTGATAAATCCTTTAATTGGAATACTAACATTATTGATGATATATAATTTAACAAAATTATTGTTTGATAAAAATGCTGCAAAATTAAGTTTTATCTTGTTAGGAAGTAACCCTTTTTTCTTATTTAATTCAGCATCTTTTTTTACTCATCCATTAAGTCTACTTCTTACTGTTTGTTTTATATATTGTTTTTTTAAAATTTTAGAATTAAAAAATACAAAATATAGCATCTTAGCAGGATTAGCCCTTGGATTTTTAATATTGACAAGATTTTCAGATGTAATAATTTTATCAATTCCAATCACTACTTATGCAATGTTTAAACTTTATAAAAATAAAAAGCTAACAACTAATTTTGCAATTATTGGGATTATTGCTCTTTTTTTCCTAGGGATTCAACTATATTTGAACTACACACTTAATAATAATCCTTTTTTGTTTTCTTATCAAATATACAACCCAAAAGATAATATAAGTTTTAATCATATAGAATGGGGATTAAATGCCACCATTCATAATCTAAAAAGTCTTATTTTTTGGTTTCCATTCTGCATTTTTCTGCCATTCATAAAGCATGGTAAAAAGTCTTCTTTGTTAATTTCAATTTTTGTTTTAAATATCTTATTTTATTTATTTTATTTTTCTGCAGGAGGAGATCAATATGGACCAAGATACTATTACATATCTTTAGTTGCATTAATTCCTTTAATCTCATCAAAAATTAAAAAATTAAATAAAAAAACTGCATGTATAATTCTTCTTGTAAATATTAGTTTATCAATTATATTTGGTGCAATTATTTATGAAGAAGTTTTATACAGAAAACAACCCTTTGATTACTTTGAAAAAAACAGTATTACTAATAATCTTATTTTTTTGAAAAGTAGTGAATATCAAGGTTGTAGTTGGTATACTAGGAATGAACCTGACTTGTCAAAAAATATTATTGTTTGCGATAATGATGAATACAATAATGAACTAATTAAATTATACCCAAATAAAAATCATACATATTATGATTTAGAAATAATGGGCAAACCCACATCCAAATATCATGATTGGATAGTACACTAATACTTAAGTCTAAATTTTAATACCATAAATTTTAAAATTAGACATTAATTCAAAGTTATATATGAGAATCTTAGTTACAGGTGGAGCAGGATTTATTGGAAGTCATTTATGTGAAGCATTATTAAATAAAGGTAATGAAGTAATTTGTGTTGATAATTTTTATACAGGTCAAAAGGAAAACGTCAATCATCTTTTAACTAACCCTAATTTTGAAATAATCAGACATGATATTTGTTTCCCATTATATGTAGAAGTTGACCAAATTTATAATTTAGCTTGCCCAGCGTCGCCAATACATTATCAACATGATCCAGTTCAAACAACTAAAGTTAGTGTAAATGGTGCCATAAACATGCTTGGTTTAGCTAAAAGACTTAATGCTAAAATATTACAAGCTTCAACTAGTGAAGTATATGGTGACCCAAAAATACATCCACAAACTGAAGATTATTGGGGCAATGTTAACCCAATTGGACCTAGATCTTGTTATGATGAAGGAAAAAGATGTGCTGAAACATTATTCTTTGACTATCACAGACAACACAATTTAAAAATAAAAGTTGCAAGGATTTTTAACACATACGGACCAAAAATGCACCCACAAGATGGACGTGTCATAAGTAATTTTATTATGCAAGCACTAAGAAATGAACCAATTACTATTTATGGTAAAGGTCAACAAACAAGAAGTTTTTGTTTTGTTAGTGATTTAGTAAAAGGCCTAATTAAGTTAATGGAATCAAGTGATGATGTTACTGGACCAATTAATCTAGGTAACCCTGGTGAATTTTCAATAATCCAAGCAGCTGAATTAATCAAAAAAATGACAAATTCAAAATCAGAATTAATTTTTGTTGACCTTCCAAAAGATGACCCAAAACAACGACAACCTGATATAACAAAGGCAAAGAATATATTAAATTGGGAACCTACAATTAAATTTGAAGATGGACTTAAAAATACAATTGAGTGGTTTAAATTACAACTTTAAATTCATAAACCTTTAAAACCACATTTTATTCTCTAAACATATAATGAAAGTACTTATGATTTCAGAGTATTTTGAACCCTATGCTCAAGGAGGGGGGGAGATAAGTGCATTTAACTTAGCAAAAGAACTTGTAAAAAACAAAATTGAAATTCATGTTCTTACAAGTCATTTTAATGGATTAAAAACAAAAGAAACCATAAATAATGTAAAATTATTCAGATACTTGTCTTCGGGTAAACCAAATTCTCTTTTTGGAAATGTAAAAAGAATCATCAACTTTGAAAAATCAGTAATTAAACAACTTCCAAAATTATATTCAAAAGAAAAATATGATATTATTCATTGTATGAATACAAATAGTATAGTTGCTATAAAATTAAAAAAAAAAATTAATGCAAAATTCATTATGCATGTAAATGGTCCTGTCCCTTTTTGTCCAAAAGGAACTTTAATGTATAAAGATAAAAAAATATGTGATAAAAAATGTACAAGATTAACTTATTTGGATTGTTTTATTCATTCAAAAACTGCTGGTAAAAAAAATCTTAATTTCTTACATAAATTTAACCCATTAACTATGTTTTTATTAAGAAAAAATTATGAAACCTTAAATTCCTTAATTAAAAAATTTGATTACTATATGCCTATAAGCACTTATATGCAAAACAAATTAACTTTCTCAGGTATCCCAAAAAACAAAACTAAGATTATTTACAATATTCTTGATTTTAATAAATTTTCAAAATTAAAACAACCAAAAAATAAAATTAAAAAAATACTATATTTAGGTGCTTACTCAAAATCAAAAGGACCCCAAATTCTTCTTCAAGCTTTATCAAATCTAAAAGTCCAATATACTGCAAATTTTTATGGAAAAGGTGAATTAAAAGAATATTTAGTAAAGTACACAAAATCACAAAAATTAAATGTTACAATTAATGATAAAGTTGATTACAAAGAAATACCTAAAATTATCCAAGAACATGACATATTAGTATTTCCATCATTAGTAGGTGAAGCTTTTGGACGTGTTGCTCTTGAAGCACTTGCAGCAAATAAAACGGTGATTGCGTCAAACATAGGTGGTATTCCTGATGTAATCCAACACAATAAATCAGGATATTTATTTGAACCAGGTAATTCAAATGAACTAGCTAAACTAATTGAAAAATGTATTAAAGAAAACATAAAATTCAAACCAAATTTGGATAAATTTGATAAAGAAAAAATTGTTAATCAAGTAATAAAAATATATAATAAAAAATGAAAATCTTAATTGTAAGTGAATTTTTTCCACTGTCTATTAAAGCTGAAATTAGTGGTGGGGTAGAAACTAGAGCATATTATGTTGCAAAACTTCTATCTAAAAAACATAAAATTACAATACTAACAAGTCAAATAAAAGGTTCAAAGAAAAAAGAAAGGTTTGATGGATTTGATGTTATTAGATGTGGTAACATTAGACAATATTCTCAAAAAGACGCATTCCTTGATAGATTAAGTTTTATGATATATGCATATAAGATTGGAAAAAAACTGGATTTTGACATAGTTGACGGATACAATTTCATATCATATGCTCCTGCTTACTTGATTGCAAAATATAAGAATAAACCAAGTATTGCAACATACCATGATGTGTGGATTAATCAGTGGGTAAAAAACATTGGTATTACTGGTTTAATAATGGAAATATTAGAAAGATATGTTTTATCAAGAAAATGGACAAGATTTATCACAAATAGTAATTTTACAAAAAATAACTTAATTAAGGTTGGTATAAAAAAAGAGATTATTAATACCGTTTATAGTGGGGTTGAATTAAATAATTATAAGAAATTAAAAGTTAATAAATTCAAAAATCCAACTGTAACAACTGTAGCAAGATTAGTTGATTATAAACGAGTTAATGATTTGATTGATGCAATATCTATTGTCAAAGAAAAAGTTCCAAGTATAAAATGTAATATAATTGGTGACGGACCTGAACGAAAAAACCTTGAGATTCAAGTAAAAAAACTTGGACTTGACAATGATATTAAATTTATGGGATATGTTAATCATAAAATTGTAATTGAAACATTAAAAAAATCACACCTATTTTGTCTTCCAAGTATTGTTGAAGGAATGGGTTTGGTTACAGTTGAAGCTATGGCCTGTGGCACCCCTTATGTTAATAGCAGAATAGCACCTCAAGTTGAAATTACAAAAAATGGTATTGGTGGTATTTTGTATACTCCAAAAAAACCTAAAGAATTAGCAAATGGAATTATTAGTTTAATAATGAACGAAAGACTTTATGCAAAAAAGAAAAAAGAATCAATGAAATTAGTAGAAGAATTTGATTGGATTAATATTGTAAAAAAAATTGAAGAGGTTTATTCTCAACTATGTTAGCAGTTATTCTTGCCGCAGGACATGGTAGTAGGTTAATGCCTTTAACAAAAGAAATACCTAAACCAATGTTAAAAATTAATGAAAAACCATTTTTAGAATATTTAATATTGCAATTAAAAAGAGATGGAATAACTGATATTTTAATCTGTGTTGGACATATGTCTGAAAAAATTATTGATTACTTTGGTGATGGATCAATTTTTGATGTAAAAATAAAATATAGTAAATCAAAAATTATGGGGACTGCTGGAGAATTAAAAAATGCAGAAAATATTTTAAAAAATCATGATAATTTTATTGTAATGAATGGAGATAGTATTTTTGATGTAAATATAAATGAATTAATTGAATTTCACGAAAAAAATAATTCTATAGCAAGTGTGTGTTTACGAAAAATAAAAGATGTACATAGATATGGTGCAGTCATAATAAATGACGAAAAAATGATAACAAACTTTTCAGAAAAAAGTATAAATGGAGTTGGATTAATTAATGCAGGAATTTATGTAATTAATAACAAAGTCTTTGATTTAATTCCGAGTGGAACTTCATCAATTGAAAAAGATATCTTTCCACAAATAATAAATCAAGATGGATTATTTGGAACATTAAAAGAAGGGTTTTTTATTGACATAGGAACTCCTGACGATTATAAAAGAGCTCAAAATGAAATTAAAAAGGTGGTATTATGATAATTAGAAGTAGATCTCCAGTAAGAATAAGTTTTGCAGGTGGAGGAACAGATGTGAGTCCTTACACAGAAGACCATGGTGGTTGTGTAATAAATGCCGCCATTAACAAGTACGCGTATGCAACACTTGAACTACGAGATGATAATAAAATTCATTTTAAGTCATCTGATTATAATAAAGAATTAACATTTGGTTCAATTAATGATATGAAATATGATGGGGACTTAGATTTATTCAAATCAGTTGTTAAACATTACAAAAAATCAGGAATAAATTTATCACTAAGAGTTGAAGCTCCCCCAAGAAGTGGTCTTGGAAGTAGTGGTTCTGCATTTGCATCATTAATTGGATTGTTTAATCATCTTAAACGAGAACATGCATTAACAGATTATGAAATTGCTGAACTTGCCTACGACCTAGAAAGAAAAGAATTAAAAAATCCTGGAGGTAGACAAGATCAATATGTAACAGTTTTTGGAGGAATCAATTTTATTGAATTCAAAGGTAATGATTTTGTTAGAGTTAATCCACTAAAATTAAGCAAAAATACTATATATGAATTGGAAAAAAATTTAGTTATTGTAAATGTAGGAATAAGAAAACAATCTGGTGATATAATTTCTGATCAAACAAAAAGATATAAAGAAAATAAAGAAGAAGTAATAAGAGCACTTCAAAAAAACAAAGAATTTGCAATTGAAATGAAAAAAGCTCTTCTTAGAAATGATTTAAACAGTTTTGGTAAATTACTTCACAATGCTTGGGAAGAAAAGAAAAAATATAGTTCCATGATCTCAAATGACAGAATTGATAATTTTTATAATAAAGCCAAAGCAGCCGGAGCTATTGGTGGAAAAGTAAGTGGTGCTGGTGGTGGTGGTCACATGTTGTTCTATTGTAAACCTAATACTGAAATTACTGTTGCAAATGTCCTTGAAAAATTGGGTGCAAAAATTGTTCCATTTACATTTGATTTTAAAGGTTTACAAACATGGGAGGTCCAAATATGAAAAAATTCATAATCAATCAATTAGAAGAAAGTGCAAAAATAAAAATTGCATCTTCAAAAGTGTTAACTGAAGATATTCAAAAAGCAGCTGAAATTATAATTAATTGTTTTAAATCAGGTAATAAAGTTCTAATTTTTGGAAATGGTGGGTCAGCAGCAGATGCACAACATATTGCTGGAGAATTCATTAATAAATTTAGAATTGATAGAGATCCTTTACCAGCTATATCTTTGGTCACAGATACAAGTGTAATTTCAAGTATATCAAATGATTCAAGCTACAGCTATGTGTTTGAAAAACAAATAAAGGCTCTAGGTAAAAAAGGAGATGTTGTAATTGCAATTACTACAAGTGACTTCTCTACAGAAATTAATGGTCACTCTTCAAATATGTATTATGGGTTAAAAGCTGCAAAGGAATTAGGATTAATTACAATTGGATTAGTTAGTATAAAAAGTAAAAATATTCTTAATTACTTAGATATCTCAATAAAAGTTCCAGCAACTGATACTCCCAGAATTCAAGAAACACACCTAGCAGTTGAACATATAATCTGTGATTTGGTTGAACAAAAACTTTTTGGAAATGAAGAATAAAACGAAAATTTGGAAATATTTTCGAATACTGCGTTTTGACAAGGTGAAATCTTAATGCAATCAAAACGCAATAAAGCTATTTTTTTGGATAGAGATGGAGTAATAAATGAAGACCATGATTATGTATACAAAATCGAAGACATGGATTTTATTCCAGGATCTATCGATGGATTAAAAAAACTTCAAGATTCTGGTTATTTACTAATTATCATAACAAATCAATCAGGTATTGGTAGGGGATATTACACAGAAGAACAATATCTAAAATTTAGACAAGAAATGCATAAAAGACTCCAAAACTTTGGAATAAAAATTACTGATGAGTTTTATTCACCTTTTCATCCAAAAGAGAATAGTATATGTAGAAAACCCTCCCCATTCTTGATACAAAAAGCTATTGAAAAATATGATATTAACGCAAAAATATCATATATGATTGGAGATAAAACTTCTGACATTTTATCAGGTATCAATGCAAACATCAAAACAATACTTGTGTTAACTGGTAAATCTGGTAAAGATGGATTATATGATATAAATGCTGACTATACTTGTAAAAATTTAAATGAAGCTAGTAAAATAATAACTCAAAATGATAAAAAAAATAATTAAAATATATCAAAAAATATTGTATTATTCTGGGTTTACCGAGTTTTTAAAAATAATTAATAAAAATAAAACACGAATATTAATGTATCACTCAATAGAAGGTCCAAATTTTCTTCCAAAAAATTTAGTTGTTTCAAAAAAAAAATTTGAAAAACAACTTATCTATTTAAAAAAAAACTACAACATTATTTCATACAAACAATTTATTGCTGGAAAAACCGGTGTATTATTAACATTTGATGATGGTTTCATGGATAATTATAGAAATGCATATCCAATTTTAAAAAAACACAATGTTCCTGCTATGTTCTTTCTTTTAGGAAAAACTGATACAATAAATTGGTTGCATAAATTATATTATTTATATAAAAAAAAAGGAACAGATATAATCAATAACTTTAATGCTCTAACAAATAATAATTTTAAAGCGCTTTATGAATGTGTTGATTATCTTAAATATAAAACAACATACCAAAATAAAATTATAACTAAACTTGGAGATGTTGACATAAATAATCTTTATCTTACACAAAAAGAAATTAAAAATATGTCAAATCTGATTGAATTTGGATATCATACAAAAAATCACACCGTAGCAAAATTAACACCTGAAATTGAATTAAAATCAAACTACAACTCCTTTGCATATCCCTTTGGTGAAGAAAAATCATATAATAAAAACACTATCAAAATTTTAAAAAAATATTACAAATGTGCATTTTGTACCACTGAAGGCTTTTATTCAAAAAATAAGTTTAAAATCGAAAGAATATCAATAACTAACATAAATATCCCTGAATTTGCATCAATTGTTGAGGGTTCCAACTTTTTTATCAATAATCTTTATAAGAAATTACGATTTCAAAGATGATAACAATGACACGAAATAAAGAAGCAAAAGATTATTTTAGCAGTAAAGCTAAAACTTATTACGAAAAACATTATGGAAATCCTAATAATCCTAAAGTCTATCCAAATTTATATCTCAGACATAGATATATTTTAGAACTAATCAAAAGAGAAGTTATCAAAGGAAAAACTAGAGTTTTAGATATTGGATGTGGTTCTGGAATCATGGCTAAAGATTTGTTAAATCTAGGCTGTAATTTATGGGCTGCTGACATTAGTCAAGATATGTTGAATGCTACAAAAAAAACTGTTGGAGAAAATAAAAATATCAAGTATTCAATCCAAGACATTGAAAATCTAAAGTTTAAAGAAAAATTTGATGTTGTAATAGCATCAGGTGTTATTGAATATTTACGTGAAGATAAATTATGGATTGAAAGTATAAAAAATATACTTAAGCCCAATGGAATATTAATTGTCTCAATTCAAAACAAAATTGCACTACCTAGAATTGGTGTTGAATTAGCTGATAAATTATTACCTAAGTTTATTAGAAATAAACTTTTTACACTAGAGCAACATAAAAGACATAATCCCTTAAAACTAGACAAACTATTAAGAGAATCTAAACTTAAAAAAATTGACCATAGATATTTTCATTTTTATCCATTTTTAATTCCTTTTGACAAATTATTTCCTAGAATTTATGTTTGGTTAGGTAAAAAAATGGAGAAATTTACTAAAACAAATTTAGGCTTATTTTTTGCTACAGGTTATGTTATAAAAGCAAAATTTGTAAAATAAAAAAATGAAAATCCAAACCACTGCAAGCAGTGGAGTATCTAAGAAAATGAAAATTTTGTATCTAGGAAATTTTAATTGGGAACATTATACTCGTGGTAGAAACATGCTTAGAGGATTAAAACAAAATAATGTAAAAGTTGATTTTGTTAATGTTCGTGGATTTATTGGAATAATTAAACAATTCTTTAAAATTATAAAACGAGATTATGATGCAATTTTAGTTACAGGTAAACCTGTAGCTTTGCTAGCTAATTTAACAAAATTCATACATAAAAAACCAGTTATATTTGATATTTTCATTAGTGACTATGAAAACATGGTTGAAAACCGTAAATTAGTAAAAATTGGATCAATAAAAGCAAAATTAATGTGGTTTTTAGATGAATATATGCCAAAATGGGCTGATTTTTCATTCCTTGATACACAAGAACATGCAGATTTTTATGCAAAAAAATTTAAAAAAAATAGAAAAAAAATGGATGGTGTCTTGATTGGTAGTGATGATACTAGATTTAAAGAAGTAAAAGTTAAAAAAAACAATAATGAATTTATAGTATTGTTTTTTGGATCGTTTATCATTGGTCATGGAATTGATGTAATTCTTAGAGCTGCAAAGCATCTTGAAAAGTACAAAAAAATCAAAGTTAAACTAATTGGAACTGGTCAAATTTATGATGAAATGGTTAATTTATCAAAAAATTTGAAAAATAAGAATGTTGAGTTTGTTGGATGGGTTGATCAAATCAATCTTCCACCTTATATTGCAAAAGCAGACATAATTTTAGGAGTTTTTGAACCTAATTTAATAAAAATTACAAGAAGTATCCCAACAAAATTATTTGAACTTAGTCCTATGAAAAAAGTATTTTTAACAGGAAGAACCCCCGCAGTTGAACATTATTGTATAGATGAACATGATGTATTATTTTGTAAACTTGGAGACGATAAAGAACTTGCACTTAAAGTATTAAAAATCTATAATAATCCAGAACTAAAGAAAAAGATTGAAAAAAATGTATATAAACTATATCAAAAAGAATTTACTACAAAAAAAATTGGTGCTCACTTAAAAAAAATATTTTCTAATTTGATTTAACTTAATTTTACGAAATCTTTTACTGCACCTTCAAATGAATAACTTCTTTTAAAATTAAACTTTTCGTCAAAATCAGAAGTGAATTTAAATCCCATATACTTCTGGTTTGCTTTTTTTGGTGTGTAAACAATATCTACATGTTTTTGTAACGTTTGAGCTGTTTTTTTTACAATTTCTGTTATTGTCAAATTCTCGGCCCCAAGATTACATATTAAATTTGTTATGTTTGAGTTTAACACTACATTTAATGCATTAACAACATCTTTTGCATACATCACATTAACAAAATTTTGTCCATCTCCATAAATGTGGATTTCATTTTGTCCATTAGAAATATCATTTATTAATTTTGAAACAAATTTATTTGGTTTACAATATTTCCCAAATGCTCCACCAAATCTTAAAATGACATATTCTTTAATTGTTTTAACTTGATAAAAAAATTTGACATAATACTCTGCAGTTAATTTTGAAATACAATATGGATAAGTTGGATTTACCTCATCTTCTACATTTAGTTCACCAGATAATCCATCATACACTCCTGCTGTTGACATGTAAACAAATTTGTCAACTTTAAAATATGTTAAAAAATTAATCAAACTAAAAGTAGTTATTTTAAAATCATAACTTGGTTCAATCTTTGATCTTGGTATGTCTGTATTAGATACTAGAAAAATACATTTATCTATACTACCTATAGTTTCAGATAATTTCTTTGTATTCCCTGGATTTGTTAAATCACATTTAAAAAGTTTGATTTTAATATTTTTTTTATCTACAAAATCTTCAATGTCTGTTGATGAATTATATATACCATAAAGTTCATCTTCTCCAGAATAAGACTCGATAAAATTTTTACCTATGAACCCTGAAACACCAACAATTAATATTTTCATCCTTGTCTTAAAACCTTAGTATACCACTCAATTGTAGGTTTAATTCCTTCTTCAAACGAAGTTGGCGGCACCCAATCAATTAATTTTTTTAATTTTTCGTTTGATGCAAAATGTCTACGTACATCTGCAACACGCTCTGGTTTTTTAATTGTTTCAAGATTGCAACCCATTTCTTTTTTAATTGTTTCAATCAAATATCCAATTTCAATTTCCACTCCTCTAGCTAAATTAACAATTTGATCTTCACAAGCTTTTGATTTTGCAATCCTTACAGTTCCTTCAGCAGTGTCTTTTACATAAATGAAATCTCTAGTTTGCTTCCCATCTCCAAAAAGCATAGGATTTTCTTTTTCAAATATCTTTCTAATAGTTATTGGAATAACTCCAGCATATGCATCTCTATTTTGTCTTGGTCCAAAATTATTAAATGGTCTAATTATTTTTGTTTTTAATCCAAATGTTTTGTTGTATGTTTTAATAAACATATCAATACCTGCTTTTCCCCCACCATAAGGATTCATAGGATCCAGAGGATGTTCTTCAGTCATTGGAACAAACTTTGCAGAACCAGGAACTTCACTTGTTGAATAATGAATCAATTCATCTATTTGTCCATTTCTATAAGCTTCTAAAAAATTTAATGCAATTGCATTATTATTATCAATTACCATACGTGGTTTAGTTAATGAAGTTGGTAAAGGCATACATGCCAAATCAAAAACAATATCTGTACCATGTTTATCTAGAACTTCTTTTACTTGAGATTCATCAGCTGCATCTTTATTGTAAAATGTAATGTTTTCATTCTTATCTAAAGATTCTTGAATATTCTCAACTTTTCCTAAAAATAAATTATCCATGATAACTATTTGTTCAGGTTCCTCTTGTACTAATCTTTCCGTCAAATGACTTCCAATAAACCCCGCTCCACCTGTAATTATAATTGATTTATTATGTAAATTCATCCTCTAACCACCTTTTTGTTTTTAATAATCCCTCACTTAAAGAAATTTTTGGTTCCCAATTAAGAATTTCTTTTGCTTTATTATTGTCACACACAACCCTTAAAACCTCAGATTTTTGATGTAAATGTTGTCTGTATTCAATATCATCTGTTATTGAATTTGCTAACTCTTTCATGCTTAAATCGCGTCCTGTGCCAATGTTAATTATGTTATTTATAGCAATATGTGATTCGATTGCTAAATATATGGCATTAACTGCATCTTCAACATAAATAAAATCTCTTGATTGTAATCCATCTCCATACAATAATAATGGTTTATTTGATGTTTTATTTTTTAAGAAATGATAAACAACACCATATGTTTTACCTGGACCATAACAATTAAACATTCTTAAAATTACAAATTTTACATCAAATGCGCTACCAAAAGATTTGATTAAAAATTCAGCTGAAAGCTTGCTTGTTGCATAAGGAGAATTCGGGTTTAATTTAGAATCTTCTGAAATATTTTTATTTGTGGATTCATATACCATCCATGAACTTAAATAGATAATTTTTATTTTATGAATCTTACATTGCATCAATAATTTGTGTGTAAAATCTAAGTTTAGTTCATAATTTTTTTTAGGATTATCAATTGAATCTTGAACATTATCCATTGATAAATTATGAACACATACATCAAATTTATGTTTATCAAACAAACTTGATAAATTCTCTATTGAATCAAGAAAAATAAATTCATTATCCTGTCTATATTTTTTAATTAAATGTTCTATAATGAAATCATTCTTGTTTGTAATTAATATTTTCATTGTATTAAAAACTCCTTTGGTTTTTATTGTTGAAAATAAGTTCTATTTTCATTATGTTAAAAATTTCTATATTTTTAATACTTGAAAATACTTGTATTTTCATTGTTTGATATTTAATGCATTTAATACAATTTTTAATGCCACTAACCCTTCTTCACCTGTAACTAAAGGTGTTTTATCTTCATTAATACAATCTAGAAAATGTTGTAATTCTAATTTTAATGGCTCTTGGTTTATTACATTAATTTCAACACAATTATCTTTTATTGATTTTGCCCATTCATAACTATTGTATATATCTTTCTTATCGATCAGTTCTTTTACGTCTTTGTATAACATTAATTCTTGTTTTATATAATCTAAAACAGCATATCCTTTTGTACCAATAACTTCTAATCTTCTAATTTTAATAGGTGTTATCCAGTTGACTTCAAGGGATGCTTTAACTGTTCCATAATCTAATAATATATTTGCATAATCAATGCAATTATGATCTTTTACAGCAATGCCATTTTGAGAAATTCCTTGTTTAGGACTTGCCCCTGCTAAATAATTAAATATATCTACATCGTGAACTGCTACATCAATTATTATGTTAGTATCTTTAATTTGTGAAGGAAAAAAACCAACTCTCTTTCCTGAAAATGCTAACACTTCACCAAGTTCTCCTTGATCCATTAAATTTTTTAAAGCAGTTACTGCTGGATTAAATCTTTCAATATGGCCAATTAATAATTTTACACCTTTGTTTTTTGCAGCTTCAATTATTTCAACAGATTCTTGTTCGTTTGACGCTATTGGTTTTTCTAAAAGTACATGTAGTCCTTTATCAATACAGTCAAGTGTGACTTTCTTATGATATGTTGTAGGAACGGCAATAGACACTGCATCTAATTCAATTGATTCTAACATTTCATTATAGTCTTTAAAATATTTACAACCAAATTTTTCAGCAATTGCTTTTCCTTGTTCTTCATTAAGGTCACTAACAGCAACTAAGTTAGCGATTTCTGAGAAAACTCTTGCATGGTTTTTGCCCATGCTTCCAACACCAATTACAGCCAAGTTCATTTTAAATTTCCTCAATTGTTTTTACTATTAGTTGTAAATCTTCATCAGTTAAATGAGGATGAACAGGCAAAGATATTACTCGTTTACACATATCTTCAGTAATAGGAAAATCTCCAACATTATATCCTAGATTTTTGTATGTTGTTGCTAGGTGAAGTGGCATTGGATAATAAACTGCACAACCCACACCATTTTCCTTCAAATGTTTAACTAATTCATCTCTAGTTAATTTAAATTCATCTTCAACAACAATTGTATATTGATGAAAACAGTGTTTATTTCCAGGGTTTGTTGTTGGAGTTTTTATCCCAGAAATTTTTGACAAATGTTCTGTTAAAAAATTTGCATTACTAATCCTTTTATCAGTAATAAAATCAATTTTCTTTAATTGTTCATTTAATATTGCTGCATTAATATCCGTACTTCTATAATTATATCCTAGTGATGCATAATCATATCCAACCATATCACGTCTTCCATGTTGTCTAAATAATTTTACTTTATTAGCATAATCATCATTGTTTGTAGTTAAAAATCCACCTTCCCCACAACAAATATTTTTAGTCGCATAAAATGAAAAAGTCCCCATATCACCAAATGAACCTGCTTTTTTACCTTTTTGTTCAGCTGCTATTGCTTGACATGAATCTGTAATTAACACAAGATTATTTTCTTTGCAAAATGGTTCTAACTCGTCGTAATTTGCCATTTGACCATATAGATCAACAACAACAATTGCTTTTGTCTTATCTGTTATTTTTTCTTTAACATTTTCTAAATTTAAAATAAAATCTTCTTTTGATATATCTGCAAATACTGGTTTTGCACCAACCATCAAAATTGTGTTTGCTGTTGCAATAAATGAGTTTGGTGTTGTTATAACTTCATCCCCTTCTTTAATACCAGCAACTGCTAAAGATGCATGAAGTGCTGCTGTTCCGCTGTTAAGCATAATTGCATGTTTTACACCAATATATTCTGCAAAATCTTTTTCTAATTGCGCAACTACAGGTCCTTGTGCTATTATTCCTGACCTAATTACTTTTTCAACTGCTCTTACTTCTTCTTCTCCTAAATATGGTTTTGCTACAGGTATCATTTTATTCACTCAAACTCTTTTTATTTCCTTTTTCATCAACATATCCATGTAATTTTGCTGGATTTCCATAAACTAATCCAAAATCAGGAACATCTTTAGTTACAACTGAACCTGCACCAATCATAGCAAATTCACCAATTGTAACATTTGGTAAAATTACTGATCTTGCACCAATTGATGCACCTTTTTTAATCAAAATTTTTCCAACTTCCCAATCATCATCTGACTTTACTGATCCATCTGCATTAATTGCCCTTGGGTTCTTATCATTTGTTAAAATTACATGTGGACCAATAAAAACTCCATCCTCAATAGTTGCGCCATGAAATAATGATGAATTATTCTGTACCTTAACATTGTCTCCAATTACAACATCAAAATCAACATATACATTTTTTCCAAAAATACAATTGTGACCGATTTTTGTATTTTCTCTAATCTGACATAAATGCCAAATTTTTGTGTCTTGCCCGATTTGTGCTTTATCTGAGACTTCTGCAGACGAGTGTTTAAAGAATTCCATAGACTCCTAAAACAAGATTTGTTTTAAAAAACTTATGAAACTTTTATAAAGATTATATCTCTTGAATATCCTATGGAAAAAAGAAATATTGCAATCTTTTGCATTTATGATTTTAATAAAAAAATTCTTTTTCAACATAGAAGTAAAAATGCTCCAACTCTACCTAGTAACTGGGGATTTTTTGGTGGGAAAATTGAACAAGGAGAAACTCCAAGACAAGCTGTGATTAGAGAATGTTTTGAAGAATTAAAATACAATCTAATTAAACCAAAATTAATTATTGTGCATAATTTTATCTATAAACAATATGATTTTACATATTACATCTTTGTTGAACAATATAATCCTGACAAAGATTTAATCTTATGTGAAGGTCAAAATCTTAATTGGTTTAACTTGCCAGAATTAAATAAAACAAATATGATTGATGAAGACAAATATGTTGCAAAAGCCATATATGACAGACTTTTCATAAGTGTTAATTAAAATTAAAGAATCTTGATTATTTATAGATTTTATCATGATGGTCTAAGTCATAAAACACTATTTTATCTTCAGATTGAATATACTTAAAAAGTAAAACAAATGAACTTTTAATATGAACCCGTTTAAAATCTTCTAGAGGTTTTTTAAGGTTTTTGCAATGGTTAACATCTTGACATGTTAAAATTTCATCCATTTTTTTCATAAGAATTTGATACATGATTTTATCTTTTTTAAAAATTTTAGATATTGTTTTTTTCAATGACACTTCAATTGAAAACTTACGCATTTTCCATTTTTTTTTTTAATGAAGATAATGTTGTATAACTACTAAATTTGCCTTTTTTCTCCAGAGTTTTAATTTTATCAATATATTCGGGTCTAAGTTGGGGCTCAAGAAGATCATCCCCATATTTGTTTATTATAAAGTTTACAGCGTCTGATTTATTTTTAAGTCCAAACTTTCCTTTAATTATGGTTAAAAGTCTATCTTGATGTTCTCCCAAATTTACAACTGCTTGTACCATTTTAGTTTCCTCATATTACAATTTATTACAAAATATAATAATTTATTATATAAATGTTTTGATTTGTGATATTTTGTTCTCTGAAAAGAAATAATGGATTAAAGACCATCAAGCTGTTTTACTATCTAAATTTTGTAAAAAAAGCTCAGAACTCATAAAAAAACAAAAAATTTAAATATTCTATGGTATTTTATAATACCATGACAACACAAATTAGTTTAAGAGTTTCAGAAGATTTTTTTCAACAAGCTAAACATTATGCGAAAATTCATGGATTTCTAAATGTCCAAGAATTCATTCGTGACGCAGCTAGAGAAAAAATATTTGATAATTTTGAAATAAAGCAAAAATATTTAGATAGGTTAGACAGTAAAGATGCAAACAGTTTTTTGTCAGACAATGAGTCAGAAGCATTTGAAAACGAACTTAATAAAAAAGCAATGCTGGAATGAAAAGAAGTAGATATAGTCATCTTTTTAGAAGACAACTTAAAAAAATAAAAGGAAAAGAATTAAGAAATATTTTAAAGAAGAAAGATGAAATTTTGAATTCTATAGATTTAAATCATTATAAAAATCTGAAACATAATCTTAAAAAATGTCAAGAACCACTAGTGATCACTTCGTTCAACACCAGTGGCATGACGGAAAAATGATCTTGACACTTGAAATTCCGCCAGTCATGCGTTCTTGAGCACAACTTACACTACCAGTCAAAAACAAGACTGGTGGTATTTCATTGTATAAACGAGTTCATGTAAATAATTCATATATAATACTATTTTTTGGACAAGATAATATTGTTTATTTTGTGGATTATGCTCACCACGATATTGTGTATAAACATAGTAAAAAACGTCTAAAAAAATACAATAATGTTGAGTTCTCATCATAACAATCTCAAAATTACATATCACCTCGTATCTTGATTACTCAATACAAGATTTTAATAAAATACCTTAAAATTCTCTATAATTTAATAGTATTAAGAAGTGATTTCATTCTGTGTTTAACTGTATGTTCATTAATCACACGTTTATACCCAGCTAAGGATATTTTGTTTCGTTCTTCTTCATTATCTAAATAATATTTAGTTAATTCATTAAGTTCTTCTGTGTTTTTGTAACATACAATCTCCTTATTTAATTTGAATAGATTAGGAATTTCTTTAAAATAATCACATAATTGGAAACTTTTTGTTGCAGGTATGTCAAAAGTCCTAATATTTACAGATTCAATTGAATGAGGATAATGAACATTCATGTTAATCTTTGTTTGATTAAATATTTTACAAATTTTTTGTGTGTGTTCAATATTCTTTGTACCGTGTAAAGATTCTTTTTGAATTTTTGAATTTAGTTTTAAATTATCTGGAGCTTTATCCCAATGATATCCCCAGATTTTCATATTTTGGTCATATAAAGCTGATAATATACGTCCTCGATTTTTTTGATATGTTCCAATAAATGAAAGATCTTGATCATATTTCCTTTGAGTTAATGGGATTTGTTCAGTATACAACTCTGTGTTTGTTGCACATGGTAAATAATGAGCATTATTTTGTCCACTTTCTTTTAATTTTTTTACATAAAATGGGTCAAATACAAAAAAATCATCATATTCATTTCTGTTTTTAACTTCATTAAATTTGTTTAATTTACCAAAAGGATCGTCAAGAATCCAATTTGCTGTTTTTATGCCTTGATTAGATATATTCTCAATTACTCCTTTTTGTATTTGTTCCCCCTTCAACACCAAAACTAAATCAGGATTAGATTTAAGAGCTAAATTTAACAGTTTTTTATTCAGTAAATTGCGAGTAAAAGAAAATCTATGTAATTGATGCTGCCTATAATTAAAAACAGAGATATTATGACCTAGATTTTTCAAAGAATTACGCACTCCATATTCAAATGAAGGTGATGTTGTAGAACCTGGAGAGACTAATAATATCTTTTTCATTGATTTAATTGATACAAAAAGTCTTTTATAAATTTTTAGAAAGATATATCTGTACGTCTATATTGTCAAAAAAATTTTGGATACACAAATTTAATAAAATGAAATTGGTTTTTTTCAAATATGAAAGTCTTGTTTATTTCTAGAAGATTTTATCCAAATATTACTGGTGGTGGTGAAATCAGTGCATACTATATAGCAAAATCAATAAAAGAACAAGGTCATGAAGTATTTGTTTTAACGTTTACTAAAAACAAAGAAGTAAAGATTCATAAGTCTGAAGGACTAACAATTTTTCAAGTACCTTTACCAACACTAAAAAATTTTAAGATACTATCAGGAATGGATTATATGTATTTTCAAATTGCGAGACTTTCATTAAAATATGGTAAACAAATAAACCCTGATATTATTCACTTGTTAAATTTTGAATCAATTCATCTGACTTCAATTTATTTGAAAAAAAAATTAAAATGTCCAATTGTAGCTACAGTAAATGGACCAAATTTTGGTTGCTTTGTTCAAAATGGAATTGATTACAATAGAAAAACTTGTATTAATTGTAAAGTTGGAAAAAGATTTTTATGTTCAATAAAAAATTGGGGAACTCTTAAAGGAGTTGTGTATTACGGATATAGTCTTTGGTATATGAATATGTTAAAAACTTCGTATAAATATATTGATAAATTTTTTGCTGTAAGTAGTGCCATGGTTCCTTTACTTAACAATATGGGTGTACCTAAAAATAAAATTGCTGTTATTCATAACCCTATTGAAATTAAAAATAAAATAAAAACAAATCTTAGAGAAAGCATGGGAATTAAAAATAAAAAAATACTATTGTATGCTGGAAGACTAGCTCATGATAAAGGAATAGAACAAACATTAGAAGCCATACAAAATATTGACAATGTTGTATATTTAATCATTGGAAAAAAAAAAGGTCAGTATTCATATTTTAAAAAACTAGTTAACAAGCTAAATATTCAAAAGAAAGTTATATTCATAGGATATCTAGATAATAAAGAATTAATAAAGTATTATTCAATTGCTGATTTAGTTTTATTACCTTGTTATGTCTACGAATCTTTATCGAGAATGTTAATTGAAGCATTATCTTATGGTATACCTCTAATTGCAAATGATGTTGGTGGAAATAAAGATATAATTACAAATTCCATAAATGGTTTTCTTATAAAAAAAAATAGTAAAAAAGATTTAATCTCAAAAATTAATCTAATTTTAGAAAATAAAAATTTAAAAAAAACTATGTCAATAAATAATGTAAAAAAAGCAAAAGACAATTTTTCAGTTAAAAAAATTGGTAAAAAAATTATAAATGAATATAATGTGTTAGTTGGTAAATAGAAACATCTAAAATGGATCACACAAATAAGATTATAAAAGGTTCTGCTATAGTAATACTTACAAATTTTACTTTGATGGGTCTTGGATATCTCACAAGATTATTTTTAGCACGTAATTTTTCAGTTGAAGAATTTGGATTAATGTATGGTGTAATTGCATTCATAAATTTTTTTCAGTTATTTTATTATCTAGGTTTAAACAACGCAATTGTAAAATTCGTAGCTGAATTCAAAACAAAGAATAAAAAGTACAAAATTCGTCAAACGCTTTTTACTTCAATGATTTCTCAATTTGCATTAACTCTTCCAATTAGTATATGTATCATATTATTTAGAAAAGAGCTTTCAATATATTTTTTTAAGTCAGAATTAGCAAGTTTAATGATTATTATTGGTAGCATATACTTACTTTTATCACCCTTAGGTTTAATAAAAGAATACTTTAGGGGTCTTCAAAATATGAAATTATATTCTTTATTTGATATTGTTCAAAACTCATTTACATTAATTATTTCAATTTTAGCCTACTATTTTTTAAACACAAAATTAAAAGTAAATGGTTTAATTTTATCATTTGCTTTATACTACTTAGTATTATTTGGTATTTACATAAGTTATTTGTTGAAAGAAAAAATTTTATCAATTAAATTATTTAATTTAAATCTCTCAAAAAAAATGTTAAAATTTGGGATTCCTTTAGTATTATCTGCTGTATTAAGTATGTTTTTTGGAAAAATTGATGTAATGTTAATAACTTTTTTTAAAGGGTTAACAGAAGTTGGATATTATAATGTATCCATTCCAACAATTGGTGGAATTTTTGGAATACTTGGTGCTTGTGGTTTAGTTTTTTTTCCAGTAGTTAGTGAATTGTTAGCAAAAAATAAGAAAAAACAATTAATTGTCACTACCGATAGGATTATCAAATATATATTAATAGTTGGATTTCCAATAATGTTTTTTATAATAGGGAATTCCAAAGAAATAATATCGATATTGTTTGGAAATAAATACAAAGAGGCTTTTTTAGCAATGATTTTTTATTCTCCTATGATAATTCTTGCACCACTAAATAAAATATTTGCCCCAATATTGATGTCTTTAAATAAAACAAAAGTACTTGCTAAAAATTCCATGATTGTTATATTTATTGATTTTATTGGAAATGTATTATTAATTATGCCTTATGGTTTAGTTGGAGTTGTTTCGTCAAGTGTAATTGCATATCTAATCCTTGTAGTATTAAATGCAACCCATGTCAAAAAACATATTAAAATAAAATTTCCCTTTGAAAATCTTTCAAGCATAATGTTTAGTTCGTCTCTTTTTTTAATTTTGAGTTTATTCATTAAAGGTTATTTAAATCTAAGTCCAATATTTCTACTTCTGATTTCTGGATTAATGTCATTTTGCATTTATATTGTATTACTATTTTTATTAAAACTTATTAGTTTAGATGAATTAACAGATATTGCCAGCAGTTTTAAAAAGAAAAATAACTAATTCAATTTGTTTTTAAATTTATTAAAAATAATTTTATTTACAAACCTTTGTTTACGATTAGTTTTACCAAACTTACTAAAAGAAATTGGTGGAATTTTATTTATATCACAATAATCGTAGTATGTTGAGATAATGTTTCTTTGCTCAATTAATAACTTTGATAATTTGTGATGAAATTTAAAATTAATTTTGTTGTTATTGATTAAACTCTCAACATTTTTTACATACAATAGTTGAACCAAAAATTCTTGAGGAAGAACAGATATTATCCTTCCAGTTAATTTAAAATATTTTTTTGATAATTTGTTACTTTTATCAGCTGACCAATTTTTTATATATAAATTTATTCTTGGATAATTTACTAATAGAATGTTATTAGGTGCATCTATACTAACAATATTTTTTCTTAAAATTTTGTAAAAAAAAGTAATTACTTGATTAGTTTTAATTACTTCAGATTTAATTTCATTTTCTAATTCTGTAGCTTTATTAGATATTTCATCCCACTTTTGTCTTTTTTGTGTAAATTTTTTATGTTTTTTATCATATTGAGTTAACATATGTTTTATTTCTGAATCTTTAATATTCTCATGTATATTTTTTAAAAGTTTTGTCTCATATTTTGAACCATTTACTCTATTTAATAACCCCCTTTCATTTATTACTTTAATTCTAAAATTATCAAAAAAACTTGGCCATAATGCATCTAACATAAGACTAATTTTTGATAAATAGGATGTATTGTTTTTGTTAAGAAACTCTTGATATAACCTTTTCCCATTGGAATTTAAAACTGTATTTAAATGAATTATCGAAACATTAGTTTCATTGAATACTTCTATATTAATTTTTTTTCCATATATCTTTTTAATAGAAAAAATAGGTAGTAATAATTTAATTTTCTCAAAAGTTTTTTCTCCAAAATACCAAACTCCATGTATAAACACAGTACTATGTCTTGAAATAACTTCATTTTCTGTAGTGTTTATATCTTCAAAATTTGATATCTTATCTTTAGTAACAACAATTAAATCAATATCTGAAGATCCAGGTGCATTAATTTCTCCAATTTGGTAAATACTAATAATTTCTTTAAATTTCTTTATTTTATTAACAAACTCATCCATAGCATCTATGTATTTTGAAAAACTTAGATTTAATTTTTTATTAACAATACGAAATTTATTTTTCATTCTTTAATATCCCCACATCATTTCCTAAATCATTTAATAACAAATTAGTTTTATTTAATAAATAACTCAAAGAAATCAATTCATTTTTCTTGTTAAAAATCTTTATAAATAATTTAAAATAGATTTGCCTTAATTCAATAGAATTAATAAATTTTGGAATATACATTTTAGTATCCCATTCTTTCCTTATTTTTTCCCATCCAGAATAATCACCCCAATATTTAGATTCCGACAACTTTCTTGCAATTGAAAAAGAATCTTTTTTATAGCAATAAATCCCTTTGGCATTCAGATATGAAAAAGGAATATTTAAGGCATGTGAAACCAAATCTTTTAATAAATAAGGGTTAGATTCTATTTTTAGAACATTCTCTACATTTGTAAAATATTTTATTTTATTCTCTAATTTTCTCAAAGAAACATCAGGAAAATTTGAATATTTAAAAGAAATTTCGTTTATTCTATTTAACAAAGGTATCCCATTTTCAATCATACTAATTGGGAAAAAGTAACTTTCTGAATAATTATTAAATGATATCTCATTCAAAATAAAAAAAGTATGATGTTGTAATGGATCAATTAAATATAATAATTTTTCTGCTTTTAAAAAAAGAATTCTTAATTTTTTAAAATTTTCTGGTGTATAATTTGTAGATTTTTTACTTAAAATTAAAGTAATATCTACATCACTCCATTTTGGAATATAATCGTTTGAAGCAAAACTCCCACACAATATTACTTCTTTAACTAATGAATTATTTTCAAAAATTTCACCAATCTTAATGAGTTTATTTTTTGTTTCAATATCTTTAATTTTATGTTCCCATTCAATAACTTCACGTAATTTTATTTTTTTTCTTTGAAAAATATCTGGAAATTTTTTGTTCTCATAAAAATTCAGTAAATCTAAACTTATCTTAATCTGTAAAGAATTATACTCTTCATCGGTTAGAGTATTTTTATTTATCAATTTTGCAATTAATTTTCTAGAATTGACAAATTGCTTACTATTTGATAAATTATCTAAATGAATACGCAATTTTTTTGAGGGATTGTGATATTTATTAGAAAAAAACTTAATTAATCTAAACTCAGGTTTTATAGCTGTATTTTCAAAATAACCTGTCATCATTAGATTTAGTTCGTTGACAAGTTGTAATGTCGCCTTAATATTTTCTTTTTCTTTCATTTGACTACTAATTATTTGTAATATTATAACTTACATTTAAGTTTTTTTGAGAAATAATCAAATACCTATTTTATTTTAAATAATTAATCCCTTTTCCAATTGTATAAAAAAGACCTTTATTTTTTATTGTTTTCAAAATCAAAGGATAATTAACATTCTTTCTCATATTCATCAATTTGACTTTCTTATGATAATACTTAAGTGCTTTGTTGAATTCATTTCTATCTTTAAAATCATTTTCAACTAATGCAGATACTTCAATTAACTCTTCCCAAGAATCTCCTTTTATCCACCCTTTTTTTTTAGCGATTTCATGTAATTCGGTTTTTGGAAATATATGTGAAATCAATGGCAAAGTTATTGATACACCCAATTTATCCATTCGTCTTAAATTTTCTTTAATTGTGTCCATTGAATCTCCTGGAAGGCCCAATTGAAATGCTGGTGTTGGATAAATTCCATATTCTTTACAATTTTTCAATACTTCCTCAACTTGCAAAGGTTTTTGTTCTTTCCTAATTGTTTTTTGAATTTTTGGTGATAAACTTTCGATTCCAAACAAAATTCTATTGCATCCTGCTTGAGACATAAGTTTTATTAAATTTTTAGGTAAACATTCAGTTCTTGTTTCACAATCCCATGTTAATTCGTAATTTCTTTTAATAAGCTCATTACAAATAGTTTCTACTCGTTTTTTAAACAATGTAAATGTTTCATCAATAAAACTTATATGTCTAATTCCATATTTATTATATAATAAATCAATTTCTTCCAAAACACTTTCATTTGATCTTGTTCTTTGTTTGTTTCCTACCATGGCTAAAAAACAATAAATACACTTAAAACTACAACCCCTACTTGAAACCATTGCCGTATGGCGATATTTTGTCTTTTCAAATTGATAGTCAACATATTTTTCAAGCTCAAGCTTTTCATAAGGTGGAATCCCCATTTCATCTAATTCATCCCTAAATCCTTCTTTTTCTGTTTCAATGAACTTATTTTCTTTTGTTCTATAGAAAATGTTTTTTATTCCATCAATACTTTTTTCATTTACAATTTGCTTAGCTAATTCTGTACAAGTAAATTCTGATTCTCCAACAACAACTGCATCTAACTCAGGTGTAGATTCTAATGTTTTTTTAGGAAATGCAGTACCATGCGGACCTATCAAAACTACAAAAGAATCAGGTAATTCTCTTTTAACTAATTTAACTACATTTCTATAAGTGTCTAAACAAGAATCTTTCATAGTTAGATCTCTATAAGCAGGATATGATGCTGAAGTTGTAATAATAATTTTAGGTTTGTAATTTTTTAAAAATCTAAGAATTTGATTATCATCATATCGATTAATATTGGCGTCTATTATTGCTGAAGAAATTTTTTCTTTTTCCAATAAATTAGAAATCCAACCCATATCTAATGGTGGTTGCATACTATTACTTCTACCGCCCACTTCCCACTTATTTTTTCCAAAACGAAATTTTGGATTAATTAATACTACATCCATTAACTCAAGTTTTTTTTAATGATTCTTAAAGTTTATGGAAAACACATTTTTTCTAATATTTAAACTATACACCAAATTAAGAATGAGTTAATTCATTGATTGTTTTGATGTGTTCTTTAATAAATGATTTAAGTGAAAATTTTTCTGCCGTTTTTATACATTCTTGCTTCATACTTGTAGCTTTTTTTGAAGTAACATAATTTACTGCATTAATTACATTACTAATATCTTCAGGATTGTCAATTAAAAATCCAGTTTTATCGTGCTTTATTGTTTCTTGAAATCCCCCATCATTTGTTGCAATACATGGTTTTCCTGCAGCCATTGATTCCAAAGGAATAATTCCAAAATCTTCTTTATATGACAAATAAAGAGTAGCAATACAGTTTCCATAAAGGGTAGCTAATTTTTCATCACTTACTCTTCCCAAAAATTTAATATTTGATGCTCCGCTAGCTAATTTGTGTAACTTAGACTTATCTGGGCCATCACTAATAATAATTAGTTTTTTATTTGGCATTTTTTTAAAAGCTTTAATCACTAAATCCACCCTTTTAATTCTATCCAACCTAGCTGTTGATAAATAATAATCTTTCTGACCTAAAAATTTGAATTTTTTTGTATTAACTGAAGGATATACGATTTTTGATTTTCTTCCATAATATTTTAAAACTCTTTTTTCAACATTTTTAGAATTAACAAATATTTGGTCAATAAATCTAACATTTTTTTGATCAATAATCCTTTGAACTCTAGTTACAATTTTGTATAAAATTCTACTTAATCCTTTGTGTTGCTGCATTTCATGTTTATATAAATCATATAAATATCTTGATGGTGAATGGCAATACCATACATTCGGCTTAAGTTTTTTAGATGCATTAATTGCGCCAGCTCCATGAAATATATAAAAATCATATTTTTTTTTAAGTTTTAGAGATGCAAAAATATGCCACAAATAAATTGTTCGTATTTTATTAGGTAATTTAACATTCATGATTTTTTTAATATTGAGTTTACTAAATTCCTTAAAAGTTGTTCCAGGACTATATAAAGCCACATAAACATCTGCATTAAAATATTTAGCTTGTTCCAAAATTACTCTTTCCGCTCCACCAGTATTTGTTATAGAATCTGTAATAATTGCAACTTTCATTATTGTTTAGATTATTGATTCATATTTAAACAATATGATATATTTATCTTAATCTCAAATAAATTATAAAAGAAAAATACTGTTAATTCTACCTTCCAATCCCACTATATTTAATTTTCTTATTTACAAAAAGTAATGGATCTATACAATTTCTACCATCAAGAACAAATTTAATATCGTGTGTTTCTAATTTTTCAAAAGTTAGTTTATCAGAAAAATATTTATGATCAGTAACAATAATTAAATAATCTGATTTTTCTAAAGCTTCGTCCATAGATTCAACTGTGTTTTCTTTTTTAAACAACGGATCAAAAACTTCAATTATAGCTTTTTTATCTAACAAAATTTTTTTTACTTCATAATAAGGAGATTCCCTTGGATCATCAATATTCCCTTTATACGTCACTCCAAGCAACGCAATTTTTTTCTTCTCCAAGTTCCCAATTTTATTTTCTAATAATTCTACAGAATAAAATGGCATAGAATTATTTGTATCCCTTGCAATTTGAATTATCTTAGGAAAAAATCCAGCCTTCATTGACGCTGCTTTTAACCATTCTGGATCAACAGCTATACAATGTCCACCCACACCAATTCCTGGATAAAATGGTCCCTTTCCAAAGGGTTTAGTTGACATACCATCAATAATATCAACAACATCTAAACCCAAAACATCACTAATCTTTGCTAATTCATTGACAAAAGCTATATTTACATCCCTAACTGAATTCTCCATAGCTTTAACAGCTTCAGCATCTTTTATCGAATGCATTTTTATAATACTATGCAATGGCATTGTATTTATCATATACCCCTTTTCAGTTGGAATTATTTTTGGCCTAAGTTTATCCTTTATATCTTTAACATCAAAAATTTCTCCACCTAAAATTCTTTGATAAAATTCTGCTGCTTTTTCAGTACCTTTTTCTGTCAACGCTCCAACAACCCTTGGAATATTTTCTGTATCCCAAAAAACATCCCCTGGGTTAACTCGCTCTGGACAATGAGCTAAATAAAAATCTTCGCCACCTATTAATCCTGATTTCTCTAATATTGGTAGTATGTGTTCTTCACAAGTTCCTGGAAATATTGTTGATTCAACAATAACTAAATCTTCTTTTTTCAAATATTTGGATATAGTTTCTGATACAGAAATTAATGGTGTCAAATCAGGATCTTTATTAGCATCAACTGGAGTTGGAACACATATTACATATATACTAATTTCACTAATATCATCAGAATTTGTTGTTGCAATTAATTTTTCTTTTGATTCCAGTAACCATTGTTGAAGTTTGTTGTCTTGTATATGACATTTCCCTTCATTAGTTAAATCAACCACAGATTGTTTTTTGTCCAATCCAATTACATTTAATCCTTTTTTTGCACAAAGACATGCCAATGGCAATCCTACATAACCCAATCCAATTACACAAACTGATTTCATCACATTATACCCTTATAATTTAAATCCATATAAATCTTCAGATAGTTATAAATATAATGGTTATTATGAAAAATCTAATGTTAAGTTCTGAGCAAAAAAATCAAGAAGAAGAATATTTTTTCCCATATCATTATCTGGATGTAGGTAGTGAAATTTACAAAGACATTCATTATATCCCATATAAATGTAAATTACAGTTAATAAAAAGTAAAATTGGGACAAATAAGAAAATAAAAGTTCTTGATGCTGGTTGTGGTGATGGTAGGTTTGTTTATGAAATTAAAAATGATTTTCCAAATGTTGAAGGAATTGATTATTCTGAAAATGCATTAGGATTCGCAAGAGCTTTTAATCCAAAAATTAAATTTTATCGTAAAGACTTGTTAAATATTGATTCTAAAAAAAAATATGATGTTATTACTTTGGTTGACACACTTGAACATTTCCCTCAAAACAAAATTAAACTTTTACTAAATAATATTAATAATTTATTAGTGCCTAATGGAAAATTAATTATTACTGTCCCAAGTGTTAATCAAAAACTTTCAAGTAAACATTATCAACATTTTACATTAAAAAAATTAAATAAAATTCTAAAACCAAGTTTCAAAGTAATTGAGGCAAAAGGATATAGAAAGTTAGGCATCTCATGGTTTATTTTTAACAATTTTAAGAATTTATGTGTTGTATTACACCCATTTAAACCAAAAATATTTTTCATAAAAAATATACTCTCTTTTCTTAAAAAATTGTATATTAAAAAAATAAGTGTAACAACCACAAAAAAATCTATGGGGATTTTAGTTGTCTGCAAAAAAACACAATAGTAAAAACATAAAAAAACAATTTCTTCTAAAGATATTTTTTCTATTTTTTATCATTTTGATATCTTATTTAGTAATTAATTCAAATTGGACAACCCATAAATTAAATTCAGGTTTTAGGTTAATCTCCCATTTTGTTTGTAATATTAATAGAATAAATTGTGTTACAGATGAATCAATACCTCTAATTGAAAATAACCCCAAAAAAAAATTTCAAGAACATAAATTTTACTTAGAAAATCTACAGTTTTTTGAGGCTTCCAAATTAAATTCTAAACTAGCCTCAAATATATCTAATTCATTGTTTGATTTTAACAAAGGATGGTTAGAAATTCAAAATAAAGAAACTTTATTAATTGGATACAGACCTTACTGGGAAAGTCAATATCATTTATATGTCCCAGAACAATCTGGAGCGGATTTTTTTCCTTTTTTGTATTTATCTACAAGCATATTTGACAACTCCTCATTTCAATTAGTATCTTGGTGGCTAACCAAACATGAAAATTTAGTAGATGATGAGGGATTACCATTGGTAATTGATATTTATACAAATAAACCTATATTAAGGGATTTGAATTCAAATATCTTCGGTGCATCTGAATTAGTTAAAGATGGATTTATTCCACTTATAGAATTTTATGGTCCAAAACATATATCCATCAACCTCTCAGAAAAAATGCTAACTTCAATTTTTAGTACTTGTAGTGATTCTCCAAATTTTGGTTGTATTCCAAGTTTAAATTCAGAAGTAAATGGTGAATTACTAATTTCTTTATCAAGAATGTATATGTTTACAAAAGATAAAAAATATCTAAATATGGGATTACCAATTTATATTAAATATATATCAAATGTTCTTCCATCTAATAATTATCTTCCTTGCCAATATTTAGAGAGAAATTTTAGTTCATGCAGTTCAAATGAGTTTTCAACAGGAGATCATTCCAATGAAATTGTTGTTGGTCTTCTTGAATTTAACAATGCCTTAAAGGTAGATGGGCACAATACAAATAATAGTGATTTTGTACTAATAAAAATGTTAACTCACTTATCAGATTTTGCTTTAGATGATAAAGGTTTTTGGATTAGAAAAGGAAAAAGTGGCAAAAAAACTCCTTATATTGACACTTGGGGCTATTTGCATAATGCATATTTTTTAGCAAATCGTAATAATCTTACAAATATTGATTTTATAAACTTAAGCCTTTCAAACTTAGATAATATATCCATCTATTCTTTTGCATATAATTTAGATGGTGTTGCCGATTCAATTGAAAGTGCTATCTACCTACAAAAAGTCTCAAATGAAGATACAAATTTCTTTTTCATAACAAATAATCTTTTTTATCTATTAAATGGGCAGAAAAAAAATGGCATGTATATGAAAAATTATAAAGATGGAAATGTTGCTAGAACACTGTTATTGGCATATTTTTATTATACAAAAGGCACCTATGTCGTTCCTTGGAACTCAAATATTTCTTTAGGGTCTACTCAAATCAATGATACATTATATTTATATTTAGAATCAAATAATCTTTGGTCAGGCACCATACACTTTGATACACCTAGAAGCAAAGAATGGACAGGTGAAAATTATTATCCTAGAATAAATTCTTGGCCAGAGTGGTTTACTATCAATAAAGATGAAAAATATAATGTTTCCATAAACAATATATCAAAAATTATAGATGGTAATTCAATCATAAAAAATGGGATAAATATAACTTTAATGTCTAATCAAACTGATTATATTATAATAAAAAAAAATTATAACAACTCCCAACTCATCAAATAAAACCTCACAGCTCTCTTAAAATTTCTGTTCTCAAAAGCTTTCTCTCCTTTCTCAAACATCTGTTTAGATTTTCTAAGCTGTCTTTGCTCTCCTTTTGTTAAGTATGGTTTAGCTTCTTCATCCATTATTTGTTTTTGAGCCAAAAGCTTATCAGCCATTACAAAATTATATTTAATGTGTGAATTACCTTTAAGTTTTCTTAAAGCCATTAGTTCATAAATAAATACATGTGCTGATCTTACTTCAAAATTATTTATCCAACGTTTTCTATTGATTGCACCTTTTGCAAACCGTTGAACAAAATCTGCACTTCTTTTATTTGATGTCAATTCTAAAGTCAAGTTATATGCTTTAGTTTTGTAATATCTTGGGTTATCACATTCATCCCCTTTACCATCCTGATTAAAATCTGTCTGGTCTGGATTAAATATTAATGGACAATTATCACTAAAATCATTAATTCCATCATCATCAAAATCTCCAATTTCATAATTACCTAATAATTCGTATTCATCTGGATAATATATAATATCACAAATATCGTCTGAATCAAAATCAACACATAAACCAAACAATGAGCCTTCAAACACTTCTAATTTTGCAATAGTGTTTTTTGTATTTGTTATGTTATTATACTTAACAAAAACACTTGAATTTGTATTATTATTGAAAAAATAAACTTCCAATGAAAATTGTCCTTTTTCTTGTGCTTCCAATTTTAACTCATAATATTCTAATCCACTAAGCATTATAGCTTCTGGACTTGCATTTGGTCCTGTGTAATAATCAAATTCACTTAGCTCATTTCCTAATTCATCAAATACTTTAAAGTCTAACGGACTATACATAAATGCAGCAACAAAAGGAATATTAGGTGCATATGCATAATCTTCAGGGTCTCTCCATTTTCTTTTTAATCTAGGATTAAATTGAGGTCCTCGTGGTCCATCTCTTAATGGATTAATTGAGTCTTGACCAAATCTCCCTTGATATTCAACCCATGGTGTGTCATAATTAATTTCTTCAAGTAAATAATTCACTTCCTTGATATCAGGCACAACTGTTTCAGGTAATAATCTAATCCCTTCTCTATCAAACCTCTCAATACCTTTAAATGAATTTAATAGATTACCTAAAAATTTAAATTCGTCAGGTAAAAAAGGAATTACTAAATGTTCTTCATTTGCATAAAAATTATGACTTCCTTTTGCAACTAAAACTACAGGATGTGTTTGGTCGATATAATCTAAATCATCTACGTCATAATGTGCGTATGCAAATGATCCAAAAAAATATGTCACACTGTCAATTTGTCCGATAGGATTTAATGCAATTTGGACTGACTCCCAGTCCCCCTCATGATCCATAACTAAAAATTCTTGATATGGGAAAAAGACATAATACTGTAAATGTGTATATCCTTCATTATCAATTGTTTTTCTACCATATAATTTATATTCATTTGTTTCAAATAAAACTGGATCTTGCCAATAATTGTATTCATCTACATCAACAGTTGGTAAATCTAAATGATGTTGTCTATCAAGTTCAAATAAATCTTCTTCAGGGATTGGGAAAACTTTTATTAAATCTTTTTTTCGCTTTAGGTTTGCAAAATCCAAAATAGATTGTATTTCTCGAGGTGCATACGCTTCTTCTTTATGTAATTGAAACACAGGTGCATATTTTAAAAGTTGAGGATCAACAACAGGATCTTCTTCAAATTTAATAAGTGTTAAATCGTCAATAATTGCATAAGGAGTTACGTCTCCTTGGTTTGTAAATGTTTGAAATGCAAAAGAATTAATCTCTGAAACATCCATAAGATTACATGAAACTTCACCTATTTGGTTTTCAGAAAGATAAATTTGTGTTATATCGTTTTCTGTATTGAAGATAAATTTCAATGTTGATAACTCCCCTCTTGAAATATTTGGAATAAAAAAACTATCTGCACCACAAGCCCCTGTTAATTCAAAATTATTTGCTCCTGATGATCCTTCAACTTGAAAAAATACATAAGATCTATCTTGAGAATAAGCAGTATTCCAAAATTTTGCATTCCCTGAACAACTTATTGTTTCAGAGGGAGTCATATACAGATTTTTTCCAAAAATAATATGTGAAAACCACCTTTCTGAAGGGCCCTCTGAAAAAGAAGACCAATTAAATTGAATTGCCCCATTATTATTTGATAAATTTATTAGATGATCAAATCTTCCAATGAGTGTTGTAAAATCACAATAATCACTCTCCTCCAACCACAACTGTCCATCTTTAATATAAACTTCATCTTCTCCATTATACTCAATTAAATTATCAAGTTCGTAAATAGGCTCTTCGTAATAAATAAATCCACCATCATAACCTTCTGAAACATTTTGGTTATTTGGTCTATTAAAATCATCATGTGCAAGAATAATTTCTTTTGCATTTACACTTGTCACTAAAACTATTAATAGTAAAATATAAACTATTTTTTTCATAAAAAACATCACCCTTGACTATTAAAAATAATATTTAATATAAATATTTTACCAACAGATCCCTTGATAATTTTTAGGCCTTGAAGTATCAAAAAACAAATTCTTTCCATCAATAACTAACTTATCACCAAAATCAAGATTCCTAAACTCAGGCCATTCTGTTAATATCAAAATAACATCACTCTCGTCAATTACTTCTTGACCAGATTTTAAATAATTCAAATGAGAAAAGATTTTTTTGACTTTATCCATTGCCTTTGGGTCATAAATATTCAAAACAGCTTCTTCCATCAATAATTCTTTGATTGCGATTAATGCTGGGCTTTCTCTAATATCATCTGTTCCAGCTTTAAATGTTAAACCTAACAACCCTATTTTTTTTCCTTTTATCCTGCCAACTGATCTATCAAGTAACTCAATTAATTTTAATGGTTGATCTCTATTCACATCTAAAACAGACCTTAATAATTTTGCATTGTATCCAATTTCTGTTGCTTTGTATACTATTGCATTAACATCTTTTGGAAAACAACTTCCACCAAATCCTATTCCTGATTTTAAAAATCTTGGATCAATTCTACTATCTAATCCAATTCCTTTTGCAACAACATTTGTATCAATTCCAAATGTTTTTGAAATGTTTCCAATCTCATTAATAAAAGAAATTTTTGTTGCTAAAAATGCATTAGATGCATATTTAATCATTTCTGCTTCTTTAAATTTCGTCAAAAGAACAGGGCAGTCAAATGAACTATAGAGCTCTTTTACTGTTGCTAACCCTTTTTCATCTGAACTTCCAAGAACAACCCTATCAGGGTTAAAAAAATCCTCAATTGCAGTTCCTTCTCTAAGGAATTCAGGATTCATTACAACTGAAAAATCTTCTTTAAATTTTTTACCTGATGCCTTTTCTAGTCCTTTTACAACAACATTCTCACAAGTTCCTGGAACAACTGTTGACTTTATAACAAATGTATGATATGTTTTTTCTTTTAATATTTCTCCGACTAATTTAAGTACACTTTCAAGTTGATGTAAAGACATTTCCCCTTGTTTCTTTGATGGTGTTCCAACACAAATAAAAGTAACATCTGTGTCCATTATTCCTTTTTTTAGACTTTTTATTGCAACAAACTTTTTTGGAACAATCTCATTTAATATTTCTTTTAATCCTTCTTCGTAAATAGGAGGAATCTTAGAGTTTATTTTCATGATTTTGTCGTCATCTATGTCAATACCAATAACATCATATCCTAATTTTGCCATTCCTGCTGCTTGAATTAATCCAACATAACCCAAACCAATTACAGAGAGTTTCATTTGTATATCACCATAAAACGTTCTAAGAATCATAATTATTTAAATATCTTACTCATATCCTACTTTATGCTATAAGTTTATATATTTCTTTATGTTAACTATATTCAATGAAAAAAAAGATATCCATCACCTTAAATGAAAAGACACTTGATGATATTGATGCATTAATTGATTATATTTATGTTAGAAATAGATCTCAAGCTATTGAGCTGTTAGTTAATAATGCGTTAGGTGACAACAAAGTTGCTGTTATTCTTGCTGGTGGACCAATAGACGAATTAAAAATTTCAAAAGATGAATACAGAATTACAGCTAAAATTAAAAAAACAACATTAATTGAATCTATGATTGCAAAATTAAAAGAAGAAGGATTTACAAAATTATTTTTAGTTGCACGAAAAGAAATAATTAATTCAGTATTCTCTTTAGTACAAAATGGATCAAAATATGGTGTATCAATTGACTATGTTGAAGAAACCAATTCAAATGGAACTGCAGATTCATTGAAACATATCCGTGGGAAAGTTAATTCTAATTTTTTGGTTGTATATGGAGACATTATTTTTAATGACCTTGATTTGGATGAACTTTGGAGTGAACATATAAAACGAAAAGGTATTGCTACTTTACTTTTAACAACAACACCAGATCCAAGTAAAAAAGGTGTTGTAAAAATTGAAGGATCTAAAATAAAAGAATTCATCCAAAAACCAAAAACTAGTGAAGTATATTTAGGATTCTCGTCATTATTTGTAGCTCAACCAGAACTCCTAGATCAAATTGGTAGTAGTCTTGAAAGTGATGTTTTCCCAAATCTTGCAATAAAAGATTTACTAAATGGATATTTAAGCACAACAAAGATATTAAAGCTAAAATCTAAGAAAGATATCTCTAAATTATCGTAACATTTATAAAGAAAGTATAATTCTCTGGTCATGGACGGTCATAGTGGTTAGGATCCACCTGTTTCCCATTTCGAACACAGAAGTTAAAATAGCCGACGTTTTCATTGGTACTGTATTTTTGTACGGGAAGGTGATTTCGCTGTCCACCTTTTCTTTTTAAAAATAATTTCTTTTTGTCATTTGTATGTTGAGTACTTCTTTTTTTAATTTACCAACGTTGTATCCCTTTGAAACAACAGAATTACAAAAAAGATCTAATTGACTAAATTTATTATAATTTTCTTTGGATATTTTCAAATAAATTTTATAAAAAAGACCATATTTTTCTTTTGAATAAGTGCATATTTTATGGCAAATACAAAATTTATCCAACATATTAGATAATAAATTAATTATTTCTTTACTTTTAGAATCTCCAGATATTTTTCCAGAATTAGATATTGACCCTTCGTTTGTAAAAAAGCTTTGGAGAAAAAGTCTTGAATATTCTAAAGCAGATAAATCAAAAGCATCTTTTAGCTTACATTTAGAGTTGGCAGTTGAAAATGTTATTATGTATTTATGTAAATCTTCATAAATTAATTTTGATGAATATTTTATTCGAAAATAAGGTAATTTTTTGCCCATCTCTTTTTTCACATGAGGAGTTGTTGCCCCATAGCATTTTTTCATATCTGAAATGAATTCCTCAACTAACTTTTTAGAAGTATTAACATACATAATGTTATAATGGTGTTTTGATCTATTTACTGATCCATCAAACAACAAATTACCAAGAATTCTTACTTTTTCTTTTGTCAATTTTGTCTGGGGTTTGATTAATTTAATTATCCCAGAAACTTCATTATGATATCTTAATTTACCTTCTTTAGACATTTGAATATGTTTTGCAACTTTCCTAACATATGATTTTGAAAATCCAACTAATCTAGATATTTCCCCATAGGAATTTCCTTCTCTTCTTAATTGTTGAATTTTTTGTTTAATCATGAAAACATCTTTTGTATTAAACAAAATTTACAATCTAAGTGTTTAAATATCTCACATGAAAATGTCTAGTGAAAAAGAGATTAAATAATTCAATGGATGTTGTTATTCTCCCATAATTTTATTTCTAAACAAATTTTTTAAATAAAACTATACTTATTTTATTTAATGAAAAAAATTGATTCAAAATCCACAATAGAAATTATGAGCCCTGTTGGTTCATATGAGGCACTCCATGCCGCAATAAAAGCAGGTGCAAATTCAATATATTTTGGAGTTGCTAACTTAAATATGCGGTCAGGTAGCTCTAAAAATTTTGACTTAGAAGATTTAAAAAAAATTGTAAAAATTTGCATAAAAAACAATGTAAAATCATATCTAACCTTAAACACAATTATGTATGATAAAGATCTTGTTTTGATGAAAAAAATAATAGATACTGCCAAATTATCAAAAATAACCGCATTAATTATTTCTGACATTTCCGCAATGATGTATGCAAAAGAAAAAAAAGTAGAAATACATATTTCAACCCAAGCAAATGTGTCCAATTTCGATGCAGTTAAATTTTATTCACAATTTGCAGACGTTATTGTTCTTGCAAGAGAATTAACCTTACAACAAGTTAAAAATATTGTTACACTAATAAAAAAAGAAAATGTGTGTGGACCAAATGGAAACTTGATTCAAATCGAATTGTTTGCGCACGGTGCTATGTGTGTTGCAATTTCTGGAAAATGTCATATGAGTCTAGCAACTTACAATTCTTCAGCTAACAGAGGAAAATGCCTTCAAAATTGTAGACGTAAATACAAAGTAACAGACGTACAAACAGGCAATGAACTTATAATTAATAATCAATATGTGATGAGTCCAAAAGATATGTGTACAATAAATTTTATTGATAAAATAATTGAAACTGGAACAATTGTGTTAAAGCTTGAAGGACGAGGACGAAGTCCTGAATATGTTTATACTGTAACAAAATGTTACCGTGAAGCTGTTGATTCATATTACTCTAAAACATATACAAAAGAAAAAATAAAATCTTGGCTAAATGAATTAAAATCTGTTTATAATCGTGGATTTTGGAATGGATATTATCATGGGAAAACAACAGATATGTGGTCAAATACTTATGGAACTAAAGCAACAAAAGAAAAAAAATATGTTGGTAAATGTCAAAATTATTTTAAAAAAAATAAAATCGCGCAATTTATTTTAGAAGCTGGAGAGATTAAAAAAAATGATGAAATTATTATTACAGGAACTACAACAGGTGTTATTAAATCCAAAATAAAAAAGTTATTTGTAAATGATATTGAATCTGATTTTGCAAATAAAGGAGATGTAATAACAATTCCAATTAGTGAATTAGTCAGAGAAAATGATTTGTTGTATGTTTATAACAAAAGACTAAAAAAGAGTAGTATTTAGATAAAATTAAAAAAAATAAATATGAAATTAAGTGATAAAGCAATTAATTGTAATGAAAGTGAAACTGTGAAATACACCCCTTTAATTAACAAACTAAAAAGAGAAGGAAAAGATATAATTTCTTTTGCGGTTGGAGAAGCTGACATCAACACACCTGAATGTATAAAAGAAGAAACAATTAATGCTATAAAAAATAACAAAACAAAATACTCTGCTGTATCAGGACTTATTTCATTAAAAAAAATAATTGCCAAAAAAGAAAAAGTAAAAATAAAAAACATCATTATTACAAATGGTTCCAAACAAGGTCTTTATGAAGTTTTTCAAACAATTTTAAATAAAAATGATGAAGTAATTATTCCTGTCCCTTACTGGGTTAATTATAAAGAACAAATAAAATTTTCTGAAGGCAAATGTATCTTTTCTAATACCTCCAATCATCAATTAAATATTAAAGACATAAAAAATAAAATTACAAGTAAAACAAAAGCAATTGTAATAAATAGTCCAAATAATCCAAGTGGTGCAATATATCATAAAAAGGATTTAGAAGAAATTAAAAAACTATCACAAAAAAATAAATTTTATGTTATTTATGATGATGCTTATGAAGATCTAAATTATTCTGGAGAAAAGTCAAACTTTGTTTTAGATAACAATTCAATTTCTATAAAATCCTTTTCAAAGAGTTTTTCAATGGGAGGATTTAGAATTGGTTATGTTATTGCGTCCGATGAAATCATATACAATTTAAACAAAATTCAAAGTCATATTACTGGAAATGTTAATACCTTTTCCCAATATGGTGCAATAAAATCATTTGAAATTTATTCAGATGAAATCAAAAAAAGAAAAAAAATATTTCAGAAAAAAAGAGATCTTGCGTATTCTCTATGTAAAGAAATTTTTAATTGTATAAAACCACATGGGGCTTTTTATTTATTTCCAGAAGTATCAAATAAATTAAAAGGACAAACAGTTGAAGAATTTACAAAAATGCTTCTAACAAAAGCAAACGTTCTTGTAATGCCAGGAACAATTTTTGGAATGAAAAAACATATTAGAATCTCTTATACTTGTTCAATGAATGATATTAGAGAGGGTTTTTCTCGAATTAAAAAATATTTAGACAGTAATTAATTTAAAATAACTTCCATTTTTAGAGTTTTACAAATTCTGTTTTTACTTGTTTTAATGAAATTAATGATGTTATTCTCCCCATACCTTTTTTTGACAGCACATTTTTAACAAAATTATAATATGCATCTTGGTCTTTTGTTCTTATTTTTACGACAAGCTCCCAGTCTCCTGTTACCATATCAATACTCTCTATCTCGGGCCTATCTGCTAATTGAGCTGCAATTTCTTCAGGATCATGATAATCACCTGAAACAAGATTAATTAAGGCAATTGCACAAAATCCTTCTCCAATTTTTTTGTAATCAAATACTGCTTTGTATGTTTTAATTGAACCTTCTTTTTCCAATTTTTTAATGTTATAATGTAATGTGGTTGAAGGTTCTTGAAGTTTTTTTGCAATCCTAGATAATTGTGGTGAACAATATCCTTTTTTAAAAAGTTCAATTAATTTTAGAGTTATATTTTTCATATTTTAGAATAATATTCGATTTTTTATAAATACTTGGTATATTTTTTGAATATTGTACTAATAACTATATAAACGTAAATACTCATTAAATAGTAGTAAAATGACATTATTAAACTATATGCAAACATCTGAACAAGAACAAAGAATGAGAAATAGATTTGAAGAAATGGCTCAAGAAGTTTTAGAAACTAATACTGATTCAAACGATCTTGTTGCAGGGATAGAAGCAGAATACTCAATTATAGATAATAACTTGATCTCTGCTAGTGAAACTCAAAGAGATGACATCATTAATCAAACTAATCATACTGGAAAAGAATTAGGTGCACATCAATTTGAAATTAATACACCTCCTCTTGAGTTGAGTAATTTTGAAAATATTTTGCAAAGTCTTAATTCAATAGAACAAAAAGCAAAAAAAGTTGCTAGTAAAAGTGGTTTACATCTAATAAGAATTGGAATGGATCCTTTTGTTCCTATTGGACAAATTCCAAGATCTTTTCAAGAAAGTAAATATAAATTAGTCCCTGATTTTCACGACCATTTTCGAGATCCAAATCTTGATACTAAGTTAGGTAGAATTGATGTAGGGGATGCTGCAGTTGTTGGAATTTCAAACTCAGTTCAATTCAATCTTCAAGCAAGTTCTTTGCAAGATGCTGTTGACAAAATGAATAGATCATTTATGATTGCACCATATGTAATTGCATTATCAAATAATTCAAGATTTATTGATGGTATTGATTCAAAGATTGGAGACACTAGAATGTTTGCCTGGGAACTCAGCCATGATTTACGAACCCCAATTCAAAGAATGTACGATAAAGAAACAAAAGTTGGAATGATAAACACTTACTTCAGAGATATTCGAGATTATTTTGATAGAATCCAAAAAGGATATTTTATTTTGGATGTGCCTGAAGCTGCCTTACAAGTAGGTATTGGATTGTACTGGAAAGATACACGAATTAAATTCATTGATAATACACCTATTGTTGAATTTAGACCTATTTCAATTCAACCAACTGCTGAAGAAGATGTAGCTTTGTTTAGTTTTTGGCTTGGTAGGTTGTTATATTCTCAACAAATAAATGAACCTTTACAAGATCTACCCACAGTTTCAATAAACAGAGTAAATGCAATGCAATTTGGCACTAAAACAAAATTTGATAATGGTTGGGCTTCAAAAGTTATACCTTATGAAATAGAAAAAGCAAAAATTGGCCTAGACAATGTTGGAATACATCCTTTTGGATTTGATATCTTATACAACAAATTACAAACTGGAACACCAGCATACATAATGGCTGAATCCATGAATGAAATATCAGAACTTCCTGAAAAAATTTGGGAGTGTAGAGTAAAATGAAAAAAGAAATAATAAAACTTACAAAGGAACTTGTAAATTTTGAGTCTACTAGTGATAACCTAAAAGAAAGACAAAAAATAATTGATTTTATTATTTTTTTTATTAATTCAAATACAAAAAATGCTACAATCAAACAATTTAAAGCAAAAAATCCAGTATCAAATCAAATAATCTCTTCAATTCATGTTTTTAATCCAGATATGAATAAGAACAAAAGTGTTCTGTTATTAGGGCATGTTGATGTTGTACCTGGTGATTCTTTTAATCCAACAAATAATGAAAAATTCATTTTTGGTAGAGGTTCTGGCGATATGAAAAGTGGTGTTGCAATCTCAATTCTTTTATTTTTAAAACATCACAAAAATAAAAATATTCAATTGCTAATCACAAACGATGAAGAAATTGGTGGACATGGTGGTGCTGGATTTATATCAAAAAAAATAAAACCTGATTTTGTAATTGCCCCAGAACCTACAAATTTAGATTTAAGAATAAAAGAAAAAGGTGCAATGCAAATTCAAATTGAAGTTCAAACTTCTGGTGGGCATTCATCAAGACCTTGGAAAAATTTAAACTCAATTGAAATCATGTTAAATTTAATTTCTCAATTAAAAAAAGCATTTAAAAATCCTTTAAGAGAAAAATGGGTTAATACTATAAATATTGGCGGGATTATTGGAGGAAACATTAAAGACAGCTTAACCTTAGGAAGCAGTAATATAATCGCAAATTCCTGCAAAATTAAACTTGATTTAAGACTAGTTGATACTTGTTCACATAAAAATGCATTAAATTTAATTCAAGAATCAGTTAAAAAAATTGAATCAAAATTAAAACAAGATATTAATCACATGAATCTAGAAAATAATAACTTCAAAATAATAATTAATAATCCTGATATTTTAGTTGAACATTTAATCACTAACAAAAATAATTCTTTTGTGAAATCTATATCCAAATCAATTAAAACAAAATTTGGTGTTTGTAATATTACAAAAGCTCCAGCAGCTTCAGATGCTAGATTTTTTAGTTCCGTAGGTATACCTTCTGTTGTTTTTGGAGCAAATTCTATCAACCATCATGCTAATAATGAGCATGTACAAATATCTTCTTTGCTTAATGTCTGGAATATTTTAAATCATTTTCTAACAACTTACTAGGTGACTTTTTATGAAAAAAAACATATCTTTTATGTCGAAATTTTGGATTGTTATTCCTATTTTATTGCTCTTTTTTATCCTCAATAAACACATAATTATTATACTTTCAATTTTAATTCCTGCAATCTTAATGATTCATAAAAGATTTGTTGGACTTGTACTTGGAATCGATGTTTGTATTGTTTTTGGAATACTTTCCAGCAATAAATTTGGACCAAAAATTGGTGCAATTGTTGGTGGAGTATCTTTTTTAATTGGAATGATTATATCTTTAGAAATATCAAAAAGTCCAATAACCACATTTTACGGAACTGCGTTTTACATGTTAATGGGAATATTGGGGGCAATAATTCCTGTATCAATATTGTTTAATCAAACAATACTATTATTACTAATTGTAAATGTGTTGTTTTTTATTGGATTAAAGTTTTTAGGAGCGCCTTTTGAGTTTTTAGTGAGATATACTTTTTCAAATTTATTAACAAATTTGATATTTATTAGAATATTTGAACCATTACTTAAACTAATGTTTTAAAACTAAATAAAGTAGCAAAAACTATAAATTAAATAACAATAATCAAATGACAAAGGTGATTTTATAATGGATGTTCAAGAAAGATTTGATTTAATTAATGAAGTTGGTGAAGAGATTACAACAGAAGATGAATTAAAAAAACTTTTAACAAATAAAAAGAAATTTATTGCATATGATGGGTTTGAACCATCTGGTCAAATTCATATTGCTCAAGGAATTCTAAGAGCAATTAATGTTAACAAAATGACAAAAGCAGGAGCTCATTTTAAAATGTGGGTCGCAGATTGGTTTGGAATGATAAATAACAAAATGGGTGGAGACTTAAATAAAATTAGAATTGTAGGTGAATATTTTATTGAAGTGTGGAAAGCAAGTGGAATGGACCTTAAAAATGTTGAATTTGTTTGGACGTCTGAATTTATTAAAACACACCCAGAATATTGGGAAACCGTTATGAAACTTTCTATGAACACAACTGTGCAAAGAGTATTAAGGTGTGGACAAATCATGGGTAGAGAAGAAAGTCTATCAAATCCTGCTGCACAAATTCTTTATCCATTAATGCAAGCTTCTGACATTCATCATCTGGAAGCAGATGTTGCTCAATTAGGAATGGATCAAAGAAAAGTTAATATGTTAGCAAGAGAAGTATTTCCTAAAATTGGATTAAAAAAACCAATTATTGTAAGTCACCATATGCTTATGGGACTCCAAGAACCTGTGTCTAATGAAAAAGATGTTAAAGATAGGACAATTGAATTGAAAATGTCAAAATCCAAACCAGATACTGCCATATTTATGACAGATACTCAAAAAGATATTAATAGAAAATTAAACAAAGCTTGGTGTCCTGAAAAACAAGCAAAAGAAAATCCTGTTCTTGAATATTGTAAATGTATTGTTTTTGAAAAATATGATCATTTCGATATCAACAGACCTGAAAAATTTGGAGGTAATGTTTCTTATGACAGTTATAAAAAACTTGAAAACGCATTTGTGAATGGAGATATTCATCCAATGGATCTTAAACAATCAACTGCGTTTTACATTAATGAACTTATTAAACCTGTTAGAGAACATTTTGAGAATGATCCTAAAGCAAAAAAACTAAAAGAACAGGTTGAAAGTTTCAAAGTAACAAGATAAATTATTTAAACCTTTTATTCTTAATTTATGTTCATGCGAATCAAACAACTCCAAAAACAACTTAAAATTAAAAAAATTGACCTTGCACTTTTCTGGTGTGATGGTGAAACAAAAAACACAAACATAGAATATTTTGCCAATTATTTTGGTATTGGATATTTGGCCGTAACAAAAAAAAAATCATTTCTTCTAATACCAGAATATGAACAAGATAAAGCAAAAAATGCAACCATAAAATTTTATGTTGCTGAAAAGAAAAAATATTTGATTGATCAATTAACTCAAAAGCTTAGTAAATCAAAAATAAAAAAAACAGCAATTGAAGAAAATAAAATTACTGTTTATAGATATAAACAAATTAAAAAAAAAATCAAAGGTAGATTTACTAATATTTCAAAAATTTGTTCGGACATAAGAATGATCAAAGATAGTAATGAGATTAAATATCTAAAAAAGGCATGTGAAGTAACAGATAATGTTTTTTCAAAAATTATAAAAAAATTTAAAACGTTCAAATATGAAGATGATGTTCGTATTTTCATTGAAACAGAGTTTACTAAACAACACTGTGAACTATCATTTCCAACAATTGCAGCATCTAACACTGGAACTAGTTTTGTACATTATGAAGGTAATAAAAAAATTCAAAAAGGTTTTTTCATGTTAGATTTTGGTGCAAAATATAAAGGATATCATGCAGATATGACAAGAATGATTTATTTTGGTACTCCTAAAGAAACTGAATTAGAAGATTATGAATTAATGTTAAATACAATCACTGAATGTGAAAAAAGTGTTACTACTAAAAAAACATTTGGACATATTGATAAACTTTCAAAAAAGATTCTTTCAAAAAAAAAATATGAATGCCCCCATATGTTAGGACATGGTGTTGGCCTAGATATCCATGAAAGACCTTCTGTATACAGTGAGGACAAAACAAAAATCCAAAACAATATTGTGTTTACAATAGAACCTGGAATCTATTTTCCAAATAAATATGGTATTAGAATTGAAGACACTGTAATGATTCAAAACAATAAACTTGTAATTCTAACAAAGTCAAACAAAAATTTAACAATAATAAAATGAGATATAATTCGAAAGAATTCAACAAAGCTGTTAGATATTATGAAAATAAATTTAAAAATAAAAAAATAAAAAATATTTTTATTCATGGAAAATTAAGTAAGGGTGGATTTTTATCAATTGCTCCTTTATCAAAAGCAGCACATGAATTGAAAATTGATTTGTATGTAACATTTAATTCAAATTCTTATTCGTACTTAAAAGATATTTGGAACACTTATAACCTAATAAAAAATAAAAAAAACACAGACAAAACTATTGCTCTTAAAAATTTAATAAAGAAAATTAACATTAAAGGACTATCAAAATTTTTTAAATCTCCTGACATCATCATTGAATCAAAAAGAAATGGTTTTTATGGTGATTTACAACTAGAAAATAAACCGCTATGGTTTGTCCATTTCATGTCAAAGAAACTTAGATTAACAACAGATGCTATAGTGAAGAATGTTTATGCAATAAAAAAATCAGAACGATTTGGAATTGGTTTTCCATTAATCCCTGATAAAAAAAGTTTGTCTAATCCATTACAAGATTATCTTGATTCGTATGCAATATGTTATAACATGTATCTAAGTTCAAAAAACAAATGTAAAAATGTAACTTTGAAATCGTCATCTACCAAACCAAGTTTTAGATCAACTCCTGAAAAAATATCTGAATTGATGATAACTTTAACAGGTTTAGAATTAGAAAAAGACATAGATTTACCTATCTTCAAAGAATATAAACAATTTTCAAAATTATTTAATCTAAACAAAATAAAAATTTCACATGCATCATTTTTTATTGCAGAAAAAGGATATCATGGAAAACATTTATTTGGAGAAAAGATTGGTTATCCTACAAAAAACAAAAAATCAAAATGGTCAAGTCCTGGTGGAATCATCTACAAATTTCATTCCATGCCCCAATCAAAATATGAAGACCGAGATCCCATAGGTAGATATGGATTCACCTCAACAGTACCAATTGATAAATTAATTCAAAGTTCTTTGATTGATTATAAACAAATGAGAAAGAGGAATAAACAAATTGCTAGAGTCCTTGAAAAATGTGATAAAGTCTTTGTTAAAAGTAATATACAAAATGGATGTAATTTTGAAGTAGGTCTTGTTAAAAAAGATGTTAGAAGAATTATATTTGGAAGTGACTCTGATGTTAGGACTATATTAGATCAAAACATGCTTAAAAGAGGAAAACGAGTAGGTCATTTTACAAACATACCTGGAGGGGAAGCATTTGCAACTCCATTTTATGTAAAAGGTAGAGTTGTAGGTGATGTAGTAATAAACACTGATAAAAGTCATAAGCTTTCAAGTAAAAATCCTTTCATTGTTGATATAAATGAAAAATCTTACAAAATTATATCTGGTCCAAAGAACATAATTGCTTCATTCAACAAAATTAAAAAAGATGCTTGGACGCGAATTATTGAACTTGAAAAAAATAAATCCTTACCTCAAAAATTAATAAATTTAAAAAAGAAAAATTTTGAAAAAATAGGAGAATTTGCAATTAACACAAACCCACACGCCACATTATGTGATTATTTAATTATAAATGAAAAAATTGCAAACATGATTCATGTGGCTTTTGGTTCTGGGTTTGAACCTGATGCCTCAACCGAATATCATATGGATGTTGTAATTGATTGCCCAAGACAAAAATTAGATATATATGGAATTGATTCTAAACGAAAAGAATATTGGATAATTAAGAAAGGTCATTTTGTCCTCTAAGAGTTGCTCCAAAAGCTTTATTAATAAATCACTTATCCCCTATCGTTGATGAGTAGTAATAGTGGTGGGGAAGATTTGTCGAATGTAATGTTTTCTTATTCGACCAATATTCATGAACTTGAAGAAGAAAATAGAATTCTAAAAGAGACTGTAAACCACCTTAGAAATGAAATAGATCGCTTTAGAACGCCACCATTGATGATGTGTGAGGTTCGTGAAATAGTTGATAAAAACGCCATTATTAGAGTTCCTAATGGAAATCAATTTTTTGTATGTGTATCAGATACTTGTCACAATCTTGCAGCTGGTGATGCTGTATTAGTTGACCAAAAAAATTTAAACATAATTAGGCGATTCAACAAAACAAAAGGATTCAATGTTGAAAAATTTGTAATTATTGAAAAACCTAAAATTAATTTTGAAGAAATTGGTGGTCTTGTTAAACAAATCAGAGAAATAAAAGAAGTTGTTGAACTTCCTTTAATCAAACCTCATTTATTTAAAAATGTTGGAATAACTCCTCCAAAAGGAATTTTATTATATGGGCCTCCAGGAACTGGAAAAACAATTCTTGGAAAAGCAGTTGCTAATGCAACAAACTCAACATTCATTGAAGTTGTAGGGTCCGAACTTGTCCAAAAATTCATTGGTGAAGGTGCAAAATTAGTTAAAGAAATTTTTGAACTTGCTAGAGAAAAAGCACCTTCTATCGTATTTATTGATGAAATTGATGCGCTAGCTGCCAAAAGAATAGATGTAGGTACTTCTGGGGAACGAGAAGTTCAAAGAACTTTTATGCAACTTTTAGCTGAAATTGATGGTTTTGAACCTCTTGGTAATGTAAAAATTATTGGATGTACAAACAGACGAGATATACTTGATCCTGCTGTAATTAGACCTGGTAGACTTGATAGATTAGTACATGTTCCTTTGCCTGATGAAGATGGAATAAAAGAAATATTTAAAATCCATATAAAAAATATGAAATTAAAAGAAGTTGACTTTGAAAAACTCTATAAGGAAATGGATGGATTCTCTGGTGCTGAAATAAAAGCTGTTTGTACTGAAGCTGGATATTTTGCTATTCGTGATGATAGAGTATATATCACTCAAGAAGATTTAATTAAAGCTATTGAAAAATTAAGAGAAGATGATGAAAATGATGGTTTTGATTACGTAAACATGTTTGGATAATGTCATTTTGTATTTTTTCTACTATTTATTTATAAACATCAAATTAATCCTAATACTTTGTGTGCGATGATTAAGTGAACACCCTTGACGTTAATGTCAGAAGGTAGTAACTGATGAGCACACTTTTTTATTTAGAAAAATTTTAAAACTTACAATAAATTATTAATTAGATGAATAAATTACTAAAATGGATTATTATTGGTTTAATTGTTTTGGTAATAACAATTTTGTTTGTTTTTTCTGTAAGTTATTTATACACTCTTTCTTTGCCTAGTGTAAATAAATCTACTTATCTTGATGAAACTAAACTTGTGCTTCCTCATGAAATAAAAAAATATCAAGTATTAAATAAAACTCTGAAAGACTTGACTAATAACTCTCAACCCTTAGGATTATATTTTGATATTGATGATAAGGTTTATGAAAATATTGATCAAGGATTCGATAATATTCATTTAGAGATATTTACTACTTCAGAAAATGAAAATATTGTTACAATCTCTATTAACAATTATATGATTGATATGTCTGATCATTACATAAAAACTGATATTTCTAAATTTATTAGAAAAGATACTAACAATATTTTAATTACCCCAGAATCAAATATTGATGAATTTGTAATTTCAATAATAGTTAGTTAAATTACTTTAAAATCAATACAAATTCTAAATTTACCAGGACCATATTGACCACATTTAACAGTATCAAGAATTTCATAATTAATACCAGCTTCTTTTGCTTTAGTTTTTATTTTCTCAATCCCTAACTCAAGCTCAGATTCATGTTCAAAATCATATAAATGAATTATTGTTCTTTTTTTTGATACCATAAATGCAAGATCTAGAAATGTATCGGCGTCTTTTGGTAGAGGCATAATAATTCTATCAAATTTTTGGTTTATTTTTGGAACTTCTTGCCTAACATCTGCATTAATCAATTCAATATTTTTAATCTTATTCAAACTTAAATTTTCAATTGCATATTTATGTGCAATTGGATTTTTTTCAATCCCAATAATTTGTTTTGCTAAAGTATTTCTAGATATTGTTATAGGATAAGGTCCACAACCTGAAAACATTACTAGAACCAATTCATCTTTTTTTATTTTTGAAAATATCCTTTTTCTTTCAGTTGACAATCTTGGTGAAAAAAATACATTTTCAACATCTAATTTTAATCTTATGTTATTTTCTTTGTAAATAGTTTCTTTTGTGTTTACTCCAGCAACAAAACTCAAAGGTTGTGTTCTAAATTCTCCTTGATGAATACCTGATTTTTTAAGAATAGTTTTTACTGATTTATGTGAATCTAACAAAGCTTTTGCAATTTCTTGTTCATATACCTCAAGTCCTCCTAAATCAATAATTAAAATTTCTCCAATTATGTCATAGGAATTTGGAAGTTTATCTTGAATTTTTACAGGTAATTTTAGTTTATAATTTTTTGAAATTTTTTGTTCAAATTCTATATCTATTAATTCATAATCATTTATATTTTCTTTAGACAAAATTGGAAATATCAAATGCTTATCTTTTTTAATTGGTTTATATGAAAAATCCATAATTTTATTTCTAATCAGATATGATTTTGCAAACTCTGCATCTTGAATTTTAACTTTAACACCTAACATAAACATAAAGAATTAAACTTGTATTTAAAAAAATTCACTTAAACCTTTTTGTGCTTGCTTTTTTGTTACACTTTCTAGAACAGAATTAATTCTATCATGTGAAAATTCATTTTGAGTTACCATAATCTCAATAATTTTCTCTTTGTTAATATTATTCCATTTAAGATCATAGTCTTTTGTTATTGGCATTTTTTTTATAGTGTCAAAAACAATTTTCCAAGAATACTCAAAAGACCATTCCACTTCCGAAAAAAGTGTATCAAAATCTTTCCCATATTTTTTTACTAATTTTAATGCATTTTTTGGTCCAATTCCTTTAACACCACCTATATTAAAGTCTGTCCCACATAATATACTAATAACAATTAATTGATCTATATCAATTCCTAAATTATTAAGATTTTCAGATAAATCAACAATTTCTGGTTCATTTCTAATATATGTTGCACCTTTTTTTTTCCTAGCAGAAATTGACAAATTTTTAATTAATCTTGGAGATTCAAATAATAATCCATCTGTATCTTGACTAATAAGTCCATAAACTTCGCCAATTTTGGCCATATATGCTGCTTGTGCTTCCCCCTCAGATGGGGCTTGAATTACTGGTATTCCCATTGCAATGATTAATTCTTTTGCTTCATCAATCAACTCAGTTGTTAATCTTACTGTTCTAGATGCATATTTACGCATTAATTCAACATCTCCTTGTTCAACTGCAAGATCATATTTTTTTTGTGCATCTTCCTTTAAAGATTTTCTTCGTTCTCTCTCTTTACTTTTCAAATCTGGTGCAACACCGTCAAAAACAAACACCAATTTAATGTTATTTTCAATTAATTTAATACATCTAAAAAATAACCCAGATAAATGACTTGTAACTTTACCTTTCGAATTTGTTAATGGTTGCCCATCGTATTGTCTAATTGTAGTTAAAAATTGATATAACATATTAAATGCATCAACTGACAGTGTTTTTCCTGATAAATCTACCATAGAAAGTTCTTTTGTGATAAGTATTGATTTTAAATTTGATCCCATTTTTTATATATACATAATTGACACAGTACTAAAATCTTCATCTACTTTTTGTTGTGCTTTCTTTGTAATTTCTCCAGTTGTAACATAAAGTATTGGTAATTTTTTCATTTGTCCCTCGACAAAAGCACTGCTTAAATCTTTATCGTTTGATTTTTTTTTATCTCTAATTTTACAAAAATATTTTAATTTTCCTGCAGGAGATGGAATTAAGAGAGTCATCTCAATTTCTGAATTTTTTCTAATTATATTCTCATCAACAATTTCAATTTCTTTTTTATCAAAAATATTTCTAACTTTTTGTAATAATTCACTTTTTTGAATTTCTTTATTTGGTTTTTGCTCTATAATTTCTTGTGTTTCTTGTTTTTTAATAGTTTCAATCTTTGTTTGTGTTTCTTCTTTAGGTTCTGTTTTTTCTTCTTTTTGAACTACTTCAGTTTTTGGTCTTTGAATTGGTTTTGTTCCTAATAATATTGTCCTAATTTTTTGCTCAGCAATTGTATTATCAACCAAATACCACTTCCAAAAAATTTCCTTCTTCCCATTTATATTAACTTCAAGAGGTTTTGCAAAATCTTTGATATGTCTAAGTGCCACCCTTAATGAAGGTTCCGCAGCTTCATCTCTAATTATTTTTTTTTCACTTAATATGTCATACGCTTTCTTTTCTGTAAAATTCAAATATTTGTATAAGTTTTGGAGTTTGTCTTTTTGACTATCTAAAAAATAAACTGGACTTGACCCAATTTTAGTATTACTTAGTTTTAATACTTTATCGTCAACAAGTTGACTAAGAACTGCGCCTGTAATAAATGTATCTCCCCCTAATTCTCTAACAATATCTCTAGGTAATACAGGACCTTTGACTTTTACAATCTCTAGAACTTGGTTTTTATCAATCATTTAACATTAAATTATTTAAAAGAATTATAAAGATTATGGTCTAATCCATTTACATTCCCAATATGAGACATCTGCTTCGTCATCCACTACACCAAGAAGTAATCTTTTTTTTGTTGAATGAGCAACCCTATTTTTTGCTGCAAATTCATACCAAGTTAATGTTGTAGATTCATGAACTGGAAAAACTACCCATTTTGCATGATCTTCCCCGGGTTTAACACCACGGTCATACACTCTAAAATCTGCACCAAATTTTAACGCAGTCTTTACTATGTACCCCCTTTCTCTTAAATCTTTAAATGCACAATACCTTATCATAAAATTTGGTTGTTGTTTTATTGATTTTTTGACAATATCTTCATATGATAATTCATGATTTCGTCCATCATATATTTGAATTCTTTCTTTTTCAAACAAATATAGAGACTCAATTAGTGAAAGTTCAAGTTTACCATCCTTTGTCAAAATACCATACCTACTTTGATTATAAAGTTCTGATGCTTCACCTGAAATTTCTGTAATTACTTTATTCCTTGCAAAAATAGCTTTAATCTTATCAATTTGCTTTGTCATTTATGTTGTGAAGATGGTGTTGTATAAAAAGAATTTTATTTTCTATATTGAAAAATAATATTGCAAATATATTTATATCTGCTTTTATTGCTCAAACTATATGGAAATTACAATACTTGGAACAAGTTGTATGGTACCTACAAAAGACAGAAACCATACATCATTATTCTTGTCTTATAAAGGAGAAGGAATACTTATTGATTGTGGAGAAGGTACTCAAAGACAACTAAAACTTGCAAAAATAAAACCAAGTAAAATAAATTCAATTTTTTTGACACATTGGCATGGTGACCATGTTTTAGGTTTACCTGGCCTTCTACAAACATTAAATAGTTCAGATTATGAAGGAAAATTAAAAATATATGGTCCAAAAGGCACAATAAAAAATTTTGAATATATGTTTAAAGCATTTTTATTTAGTATAGGGTTTGAACATGAAATAATTGAAATTGAAGAAGAAAAAATTTTAACAAAAAATTTAATTATTGAATCAAAAAAACTTGAACATTCTGTTCTTTGTCTAGGATATACCCTTACTGAAAAAGATTCTAGAAGAATGAAAGTTAGAGAAATAAAAAAATTAGGAATTCCTGAAGGTCCTTTACTTGGAAAACTACAAAGCAACCAATCTATTGAATGGAAGGGTAAAACAGTTTCTCCTAAAGACACAACATATCTTGTGAAAGGAAAAAAACTATCTATTGTGTTAGACACAGTCTTATGTGATAATGTTAATTATCTTGCAAAAGATGCAGATTTGTTGATAATTGAGTCTTCATATTTAGAGGAACAATCTGAAAAAGCAATAGAATATAAACATATGACTGCACATCAAGCAGGTATTGTAGCTTCTAAAAATAATGTTAAAAAAGTTGTTTTGGTTCATTTGTCACAACGATATAAAACTCCTGAAAAAATATTTGATGAAATAAAAATAGTTTTTGAAAATTCTGTAGTAGGATACGATTTAATGAAAATCAAGATATAGAAAGTTTGATATCGGTATTTTTTATGGTTTTACGTCCTGCATGCTCAGCAATTATAGTAGATCTTTTTGATATATATTTAAGTTTTTCAAATAATTGATCACTAAGTTCTTGCTTTGCTAACTCAGACACCCTTTTTGCACCAGACTTTTTAAGTAGTTTTTCTGTTGTTAATGTAGGAAACTGTTTCATAATTATTTTTTATTCAAGGATGTATCTTATAAAAACTTTTTTATAAATTAAATATTTAAATAAAAAACAATATGTCAAAACAAAAAGGATCAAATGCTGAACGACAATTAATAAAAATGTTTTGGGAACATAATTGGGCAGCAATTAGAAGTGCAGGATCTGGAAGTATGCACTACCCATCTCCAGATTTATTAGTTTCAAATGCTATAAAACAATATGCGATTGAAGTCAAAATAACAAAAGACAATAAAAAATATTTCAAAAAAGATGAGATAAAACAATTAATTAATTTTTCAAAATATTTTGGAGCAGAACCTTGGATTGCAATAAAATTTCACAAAATTGATTGGTTGTTTATTAGTCCAGAAGAATTAGATGAAACACAAAGTAATTTTGTATTTAGAAAAGATAAACAATTGTTATCATTATCATTTTTAGATTTAATTAACTTAAATTAATGTTTTATTAAAAAATTTAGATTCTCTAACAATGTGTTTAAAATCAAATATACCTTGTTCTGTAATATATGTCTCTATTGGTTTAATAATTTCTTCATATTTCATATCTGTCTGTGTATTTTGGTTAAATAATTGATTTGCATTGTTTTGGGTATCTATTCCCCAAGTGTTTGCGATAAGATATGTTTTGGTGTGAAGTTCATTTGCAACCTTAAGTGCTGTCTTTGTTCCTGTTTTCACAATTGCATTTCCATTTTTTTTAATTGCATCCACCCCAATCAAACAAAAATCAGATTTAGAAATTGCATTATTCATTTGAAGATCTGAAAATTGAAGATGTTTTATATTATGATTTTTGAAGCTTTTATGCATAGCGTTTCCAAATTTTTGTGGGTGTGAATCCAAAAAGATTAATGTAGCTTCTTTACTTTTTGCCAAAATTAATACACTTTCAAACAAAATATTATTAATAGAATGCAAAAAAATCATTGATTTTCTTGGAATTTTTTTAATTAAAATGTTTGTAATATCTAATTTTGCTTTACTAAATTCATTAAACAAATCAAATTTTTTTATTTTTAATTGATTCTCAAGATTTTCTTTTTTTAGCCCGCTTAAAATATAATTAAGGCTATTTTGAAGAATAATATTTCCTTTATGTTTATTAATAAAAAAATCTCTAGATAAAATAAGTTTTTCAAATGGGTCATTAGTTGTAGATAATTCAAAAACTGTCTGGACTGCTGACTTTGCAGCAAGTTCCTGATTATAATACAACAAATGTTCTCTATTTAGAGAATGTTCCATTTTACTATTTAAGTTTCTTTTTAATTTCTTCTTCAACTTTTTCGATTTTTAGTTCTTCTTTTAAAACTGACTTAACAAGTTTTTCAATATTGTCGTCAACTCTAGCCATCCTTCTTTCCATCAAAACTAAAACTCTTAAACTATATACAATTGCTCCAAGTGTTCCAATAATTACAGCAATAATAACTTGTTCTCCTGTAGACCATGCCATTTTAACACCTCATTTATTATAAAAAGTAATTAGACTTCAATATCTATTTAAACTTTTTGATTAAAGAAAAAAAATTAAACTGTAGACAATAAATTGTCTGCAAAATATTTAGAATTCATCCATACTGCTAAATCATAATTTGGATGTGTTTGTTTATCGTCCGTTAAGAAGACTGTTGATTGTTGACCATCTACGACACAAAAACGAGAATTTTGATTTGATGTGTTTTTTGTTGTTACATATTTTGATAATTCTTCTTTTGATTCTTGATTTTTTGGTGAAAATGGTGCAACAATTGTTATTTTTACATCTCTATTACTTGCTTTTTTAATCTGTCTTATTAGTTCTTTTGATTTTCTAATAATTCCTTCTTCAGTTGTAGCAAGAATTACACTTTCTTTTGCTGTCTTAAATTGATATTCTAAATGTGTGTATATATTTTCTCTACCACGTACACTTCCTGTAAGTTCACTAGGGTCTTGAGTTTCGATACCTGTTGAATGTAATTGATTTAATTCTT
>Ga0233437_1000362_pt1 | contig 106433 bp, 85 predicted proteins | sample SI_122_August201_FD_182714 | JGI IMG/M metagenome (GOLD analysis project Ga0233437, IMG submission 182714) | Seawater microbial communities from Saanich Inlet, British Columbia, Canada - SI_122_August2016_200_MG | ecosystem: Environmental > Aquatic > Marine > Inlet | place: Canada: British... | reverse complement strand
TCCTGATGATTCCGGAAATGATCTGAAAAGTGGTAAACTTTCCGCCGGAATGGGTGGCAGGTTTAGCCCGGAATTAGTGGCAGGTTTCAACCGGAATGGGTGGCAGGTTTGCGCCAGAATCTACACAAGGAAAGTGTCATCGTCGCTGTAACTGGATATCCAGTTTAGGAAGCTTTGGATGAGGTCAATCTCGTCTTTGTCCATCTGTTTGCTGTTAACTTCTGAAAAACTCCTTCCATCATTTTCCTTTGCGCAGATGCAGGTGATGCTGTCACCATACCAAGGGGTGAGACCGGAGGTTTCGATATCAAGAACGATGTATTTAGGTTTATCAGGGATCTTTGGTGGAGACCAGGGGTTGTTTCCATTTGAAATGTTTATCACCTCATGTGTTTTTGCATATTATCCTTCTTTCCTTGATATGGCGACAATCCTTGTCGTGCCGGTGCCCATAATCATTCAAGGGCAGAATAGTTTATCTGATGTTCATTTTAACGGTCTGTCGATCATTTTTCGCCGACATTTTTAAAGAAATAAGATGAACTACCAAATAAATCTTTTGATTTTACGGAGAAAATATCCTGTGAATATGGCGTAATTACATGTTCTGGATATGGACTATGTTGGGAAGAAGCAATGCCCTATAAAAAGAGCATCAGTTTTCTGGATCTTTTAGGGTTAAAGGATCTCCTAAAAATCCTGCTGGGCTTTTCATTGGAATTAGGTATTAAACTTATTCTTCCAGTCCTGGAGATTGGTTTGCAGATGGGTTATCCATTCATAGTAAAAGTTTTCTTTTGGCAGCTTAACTGGACCAAGGTTTACAGGCTCAAAAATAATCCAGTTGTCTGGGAGTTTTCGTTTACCGAATACACATAATAATGCTCGCACCAGATATGACATAGTTTCATTAAATCCGTCATCTCGTGAGGTGGCATCGATGATATTTTGAATCTCAAATTCATCAAGAACTATATCATCTCCTTTGAATTTAATAAAATCGAGCTGGATACATTGAACGAAAAAAGGGTCCAATAATTTAAATGTTTTTAAAATAGCCCGCCTTCTTTTCAAGTTATAAAATTGTTTGATGTCTCGGACAGGGTAATCGCTCAAGCCGATCTTCTCCCTTGTTCTCTTTGAAATACTACAGAGAATTCCTTCCATTTCAGTAGGATGACTTATTTTGGGGCGTGGTAATACATTGTGCATTTCAACATATTTTTTGTATATTGGAAAACTGTTAGAATTACATCTAGATAGGAGAATTTTCCCATAGTTGTAGCGGTTTAAGTACTCATTTATTCCTGACCTTCTTAATATCTCATTAGCATAAAAATTAGAGAACAGTATCGATTTGAAAATAGGAAATAGCATGTTAATTATTTTTATATTTGCTAATACATATTCCCATACCTTAATTCGGATCTTCTCTATTTCTTCAAAGCCATATTGATTTCCATCTTCACAATCCGAGATGTTATAAACAAATCCATCCATATAATCCAACATGTACTGCAAGTGTTGAATCAATCCAGAACTGATCTTTCTCTTATTCTTAATTAATATCGCGTGGTTTCTTTTCAACAAATAAGAATCCAAAATAGTAGTAAAATCATCAACCATATATTGGCCAACCATCTTAAGTAATCTGTAGTGATTGACAAACCCACCTCTACTGTAAGCCTCAATATTGAAATATCCATCCAAGTCTTCTGTAGATTTTAATTCTTTTATTTGGGTTATTATTTCCTGATCAGAAAGTGCCAAAGAAGTCTCCTTTAGGATATTTTTAAATCGTTAATAGATTTCTTTTATTTTAATATTTATTTCACAAAAATATCGCGATGGCAATAGATTGATGCTTGATCCAATTTAAAACATAGGTCACCCCTATGCTTACTTTGGTGAGGCATCTCCCTTTTCGCGAGGCCCGAGGCATCCCACGGGCCGACCTTTGGCAGGCTGAGGCAACCCACAGCCTGCCTGTTTCCAAAGGGGTCTGTGGGAACAGGATGTTCCCCAGGGAGCAGGCTACTCCCAGTAGGCGAATTCACGCCATATCTTAAAGAACAGCTTCATCTTTTCTTGGCACTCACTCCTGACAAGATTAAGGAACCGATTCTTGACATTTATCCGGCCTTCCTCATCGCTGATACAGCTATGTGTGAGCGCCAAATCCCTGACTCTCTCGCACATCTTTTTGACCTTGTAATGGTACCTATCGAAAGGATGGAGCCTTTCAAAATCGTGCGTGTTCATTGCACTTGCATTGTTGCCGAACTCATCCAGCTCGGCTCCAAAAAACACCTCTTCATCATGCTTTGGGATGCTCTCTAAGACCTGATGCCCTCTGCTTAGATGCCTTGATATGAAGTGTCGCCATTCATCATTCTCAATCTCGATGTCCTCAGAATCCATCTTTTCTTCATCCTCGAAAAGACGCATGAACATCGGCTCTGCCGGGAACAACCCTGGCCTTGTTGGCAACTCTTCTTCAGCTATCCAAGCTTCTACCATTTCACTTATCTGTCTTGTGTCCATTTTCGACATCTCCGGTGGAGTGAGTCTTGTGCTCGCTCTCTGACCAAGGATTGTTCAGAGAGAGAGTAGATTCCTGCCTGGTTTTGTCGGACATCGGCTCATAAGAATCAGTCTTTAGATATCTTTTGCAGACCGGAAAAGTCGTCAACAACCATGAATCAGCGACAAAGCTGACGGATTTAAGATAGGGAGCATTGTTACTCCGTGCGTGACTGCAATTTTCCAGATATCCATTATCAACTGTCCGCTACAATTTACCGAAAACATCACTAAAATTGTTGTCACCAGGAGTAAAATCCACCTGCGACTCTTCTTAATACCGGCACAGTCATTTTGCGGGAGTCAGACAAAGTCAGAACCGAAGGGGTTCTGAATCCTGTCAAATTCTGATTCGCGACTTTAGGCGACCCCCTGGGGGAAAGATTTAAATTGGGGTTTTCGATGAGAAAACCGGAGGGAACCCCTTTTAAATCTTTAGCCGTGTAGAAGGAGCCCAAGAGTTTAGAATCATCTTTTCAACATCACTCAATCGGCTCCAGGTCGTATGCCTCAAGCATTTCGGTTGCATTTGGGTCGCCGCATTCCGTGAGCCTAACAGCGGTGACCCTTGCCGAATCATCATAATCGACTTCGAAATGGAATCTCTTGCCGCCTATTATAACCTCTTTCGTTTCTTCACCCTCGAAAATTTCTGGCTGATATCCTTGCTCAAGGCAATGCAAAACCCATTTTCCCCAGTGGTTGTTCCTGAACTCCATCATCAACTCAACGTCAGTTTCTTCATCAAGAACTTTCAGGTCTCTGTCGCAACAGCAACAACTTCCGACGGAATATTGCCTATTATCTAAAGTATACCCTTGCTCTTTTTTCAGGTACTCAAGCGATTTCTTTTTGCAATTCTTGCATTTGATTTTCAATCACCCCACTCAGGTCTTTTCCTTTTTTGTCCAGGAGATTGAAAGCCTTCGCTTTCCCCATTCAACAAGTTCCGGCACTCCTGAATCTATACAGTTGATGGCTTCTTCATCTTTTATTCGTATCGCGATTCTTGTCAATTCATTCATCTTATCGACCTCCATTTCTTTTGAGATAAGACAAGGGAGGTCAGGGTAATCGCAGGTATTACAATGCTCTACGGGATAGTGTCTATTATCTGAAGTTATCCCCTCACCGTAAATCACCAAGGTCATATTCCCACATCTTGGACATTTGACTCTCGGGAGGTCTGGGTCACTATCCAACCATTCTATGACACTTAATACATCCCGGAAGATATGACACTTTTTGCCTTTATCGTTGCACTCTGCATAATGCTTTTCCTCAGTATTATATAGATAGTTCACAAGATTCCTGATGCTGCATAAGGTTTCATGTTTTACCATTTCAATCACCCCTTATACAAAGCCTTATTCTTCATGGCATAACCGATATTTGTATATCCTTTTTCCATGAGTTCTATCTCTGATAAACACTGTTCAGAACCGTCGATGTAGTTGATGATTTCAAACTGATTGGTGTCCTTATCGTAATAAATATGTTTGCTGCTTCTCAGGTTTCCTCGTAAGAGGATGAAACATTCGCAGCCGTTTTCGGCTAATTTCTTAAGTTCCTCGATAGACTCTATCTTGGTTGGCATTTTATCACACTCCGAGGGCTTTTCCCTCGCAAGAGCGGGAAAAGTTGAGGGGCTTACTTGCCCCTCGTTGCGTTGGATGAAGAAAGAGTCAATGCATGACAGGGCAATTCCCTTTAATTTATCACTTTTGGAAAACAAGACAATATTCATGCTGAATCGGGATAAAGAATGGGTTCCCGGACATGTACCGGGTCCTGCTGCTCCTGGTATTGTGCTGGACCTTGATGATGATTGCCTTGAGCTGACCTATCTTTTTATTGAACAGAAGCGTCCTGAAAAGCGCAAAATAGTTGCCGTTTTTCCGCTTGTCACCGATAAGGACCGCCATGACACCTCCAGGTCTGACAGCTTTTGAAAGTCTTTCTGCTGCCCGGTTCAGTTTATCCTCAAAATCATAAAGCGTATTGCAGTTGGAGAGGTCTTTGGGATTGTCTGAATACCTGATGATGTCCCAGTACGGCGGGTGGTACCACACCAGATCAAACTGGTTTTCCGGCATAGGATCTTCCAGGAGGTCCCATCCGGATTTCAAGTCTTTCCCCTCGTAATGGATGCTCTGTCTCAGGTGCTTGTTGATGCCAGCGACAACATCCCTGACCGTTCCGCTGCCTTCTGAAGGGTCAAAAACTGACTGGCATTTAAATCTCAAGACAAGATCTTTCACGATGTATCCCGTGCAATTTCCTCTGTACTTTGAGTCTCCCCAGGGACCTCTATCCGTGTATGAGACCACGCTGCATAGCTCCTTGTTTTCCTCGTATAGGCCGTAGAAGCCGCTTCCGAATGCGCTGAGCTTTTGCTCAAGGTTGTCGCTCCTTGACATTTCGGAAAGGCGGGCTCTGACGGTGTGTTCCGGCACATCTGGCTTTAATTCCGTTACCCTTAGATGGATTTCTTTGATATGGCCGGGGCCTTCACCTGACAGCATCTCAAGGATCAGTGTTTTGATTGTTTGCGTCGTCTTAATCACCCCAATAAATCTCCTGTCCAAGTTCACTGTCAAAAGGGATGAACTCAATTGGCGGTTCAACTGACCTGAATTCCTGTAGTCGCCAGTCAATGAAATATTTCTTTCCCTTGTGTGTTACGGTTGGTAATGCATTCATTCTTTATCACGCTCCGTGTTTTGTCTGAAAGACACGGAGCGGGTAAATATCAATCCATGTCCAATTGCATCTTCAGATAAGCTGGAATCGAATCTCCGTTTTCCCAAAAAAGTTCAGACGTCTGAACTTTTATTAATTTGTGTCGGAGGCGAAAGATTTAAAAAGGGGTTTGCGATGAGCAAAACGAAGTGGACCCCTTTTAAATTTTTCGCCGGATAAGGCAAAAAATTCAGGAGTTGTTTAAAACTCCTGAATGGCTCTTTTCAAAACATATCTTGGAACGCTAACCGTAATTTCTACATATCGGATGTCAGATTCCGTATGCTCGAAAGCATCGCTTCTTAATGTGTTGAAAATCATCTTATTCACCTCCATCAAACCTTTTCACCTTTGTGAAAGGGTTGATGAGGTGAGGGCCTGGTCAGGGCACGTCAAGCGGACCCCTCGATAAATCTTTAGGCCGTAAGGCCGACCCCGAGAGGGGGAAAGATTTACGATAAGGGGTCTGCGTGTGCCCGGTCACCTCAGAACTTCAAGAAAAGAGAAAAAAAGAGGAGGGCACCAGTGGGAGTGTTTCTATGCTCAACCCGACGTAGCTCCAAACCTTTTTCATCAAATGGCAGTGGTAACTCAGCTTTATATATTTCCTGCGGCTTTTACTAAGGAATGATCAATAATCTTGAGAATGTGATCGGAGAAAGTGAACGCCCAAAATTCAAATCCGATGGGGAAAGACGAATCGCATATTTCTTGGAAGACAATTCAATCAGATACCAATATGAATCAGGGGTATTGATCAACTCGGACAACAAGCCGCGTATCTGGTATCCCGATTTTCATCTTCCTGAATTTGGGACCTATCTTGAATATTATGGATTAGCAGGGAAACAGGAGTATGACAAAGGAATCAAAACAAAAGAAACCGTGTACTCAAAAATGAGATTGGATGTAATACCGGTTTACCCCTGGATGTTTGCAGAGGATTGGCAGGGATACATCATGAAAGAATTAAAAAATGTGACTGCTCAGCGTTACAGAAAACTCATGAACAAACCCTACTGGTCAAAAACAAGCTCTCGCCCATACGGCAATTCTTTTAGATCCTCCAAACGTCCTTTCTATCGATAACTCACAACAGAAATAATGAACTTACTTATATTAGTCACCTTTTGTTACACCTGTTAACTGCTCGATTTTCTGATGTTTATTTGTTTTCCCAGTGTAACGTAATTGAACGTTTTGGGAGAGCATCTTGGCTAATTATGTTACATTTTCCGGTGGATTAAATTACACTTTAAATTTTATTCTCCGGCAGGAAAATCTGAAAAGCAGATAAAAAACAGGGCAACATTCTTTTCATAATTTGCCCTGCTTCAGAAATTGTCCAGATTGCTATGGAAGGTTCTTGCTTGCCTTGAAAGTGACGACGCTCCGTCCTTTGATTTTGATTTTTTCACCTGTTTGGGGGTTTCTACCCATTCGGGTTTTTCGATATATATTCTTGAAAGTTCCAAATCCCACCAAGGTTAATTTGCTGTCCTTTTTCTTTAGTCCATCCTTAATTCCGTTGAACACAGAATCAAATGCGATTTTAGCAGTACTTTTTGGAATGCCCGCATCCTTAGCGATCTTTTCGATTAATTCAGCTTTGGTCATTTGGCCTCCTTTTTTGGTTTGGTTGGTGAAAAATGCCTGTTAAAAAGGTTTCAAAAAAATCATGCTTTATAATGGTATCCTTAAGAATTCTGTTCCGTGAATACTTCAGTTTTGAATAATCATATTTAAACCGACCATGTCTAAAAGATACATCCAGTATTCTGGAGTTTTTAGGGTGGCCAGATTCTCAACCATGGCATAATTATCCTTGAATTCCATTATCCAGTATTAGTCCTCTGTAACCTCGCCATTATCATCATAAATATCCATATCGGGATACAGTTTTTTTGCACATTCCGGACAAATACCATGGCTGAATTCCGCGTCAGAGCGATCTCGAATGTAGGATTCAATCTGATTCCAATAACCTTGGTCATCCCGTATCTGTTTGCAATATGAACAAATGGGTAAAAGTCCACTCAGTCTTTTGACCTGTCCCAAGGCGCTGGTCAATTCAGATATAAGCTGTTCCCTTTGCTCATCCCCCTTCTTTCTCTCGGTGATGTCCAGGTGAGTTCCGCAGGTTCGCAAGGCCTTGCCTTTATAGTCTCGCTCAATTACTCGACCGCTGTCCATTACCCAGACCCACTTGCCTGATTTGTGATGTAGGCGGTGTTCCGTTTTGTAACTTTCTGTTTTTCCTTCTATATGAGCGGTCAAAGCTTCCATTACATTCGGCATGTCGTCCGGGTGAACCAAAGCCTCCCAGGCTCTCACATTGGGCTCGATTTCGTCCAATCTGTATCCAAGCATTGCCGCCCATCGTTCGTTAAAGGTCACAGAACCGTCTATAATATTCCAATCCCACATGCCGAGGTCCGCACCGGCAAGAGATAATCGCAGTCTTTCTTCGCTATGCTGTAACGATTTTTCTGCTTCTCTGCGTTCAGTTATATCTCTGATTGCTGCCAGAATGACATCTCGACCGTTGAAAACAAAACTGCTCGCTGAAATATCGACGGGAAATATAGTTCCGTCCTTTTTTTTATGATTCCGGAGAGGGATTGATTTTTTAATTTCCGCAGTGGCTTGTCTTGTCTTTTCTGGCTCTGCAGATACATCTGAGTTTTTTAATTGTATCAATTCTTCTTGTGTATATCCGTATAGTTCAGAAGCTGCATTGTTAGTCTCTAAAATTGCTCCCGTTTCTTTGTCAATTAGAAAGATAGCGTCGCTTTCAGCGGCAAAAACACTTCTATATTTTTTTTCACTCTCCTGCAGAGCGACCTCGGCCTTTTTGCGTTTAGAATCGTCATGCATAAAGCCGAATCCATAAAGCATAGTGCCTGTCTTATCTAAAATAGTACCAGCACATTCCCATAATGGGAAACGACGCCCTTTCGCATCAAATGCATCAAGAATTCCTTCCCAGCTTCCCCCACTGGATAGTGCGGGATCGACTTCTTTATTTAACACTTCAATAGATTCAGGAGGGTAATAGTCGCGGTAATTTAACAACCGGGCTTCTTCCAAGGAGCGTCCAAAAAGCTTTTCATGAGCAGGATTTATATAGATTAATTGTCCCTTCGGGCCACTAATGGCCACGGCTTCCTTTGAATATTCGACAATTGATTTAAATAGGTTTAGACTTTCTTCCATATGTTTTCGTTCGGTGATGTCCTGCACAGTACCAATAACACGGCATACTGTCTTTTGGCTATTTACGATTAGCTTTGTTCGCTCCAGCACATGTCGTATTGAACCATCAGGTAAAACGATCCGATGATCTATGCATGCTTCTTTTTTTTCGTTGAGCATTTCTTCTCGTTGCTTCAAAAAGCTATCCAAGTCATCTGGATGAATAATCGCTTCGAAAACTTCGGCCGACGGTTTAAAAGATCCAGGATCCAAACCAAAAATACAATATACTTCGTCTGACCATTTCAGATCCTGCATTTCCAGGTCCCATTCCCAATTCCCTATCTTCGCCAATTCTTGAACCTCGTTAACACTGCATTGAAAGTTGCGAAGTTCCATATTTGATTTTTCAAGCGCTTGCTCCAATTCTTCATATGTTGGTTTATCAGGCATGACTATTCCTATTTTGTTTCCGAGCAGTCCGAGTTTCAGATACCAGCATTTTCAGATGGCATTTCTAAAGTTTAGCATTAAAAGCGTCTTTTCTGGTTATCACATACAAAACTATCTCCAGGGCACCTCAATATTGGGATAATCAACGGATCGTTCCTTTGGCCCCATCCAACACGGTTCTGACCATTTGCGCCATTTCAGATTTGACAACCGGTTTCATTAAAAATCCCTTTGTCCCAATGGCATCAGCCGTTCCCTCGTTTAGCCTTTCACTGAATCCGGTGCAGATGATAATGGGTATGTTCGGCCTGATAGCAATCAGCTTCCGTGCCAATTGGTCACCAGTCATGTTCGGCATGGTCATGTCAGATATGACCAAATCATAAGCATCAGGATTGGCCTTAAAAGCCTCCAAAGCTTCTAAACTGTTGTTCCGGGTTGTCACCCGGTAACCGAGCCGTTCAAGCATTTGCATCTCAAGTCGCACAATCGGTTCTTCATCATCGACCAAGAGAATCCTTTCGGTGCCGGTCTGATGAATTTCAACTGTTTTTCTGGATGCCTGATCAACGTGCTTAACAGCCAAAGGCAGGTATACGTTGAAGGTGGTCCCTTTCCCAATCTCACTGTAAACCCTGATATCTCCGCCATGTTCTTTGACGATTCCGTATACCACGGCGAGACCAATGCCTGTCCCTTTTCCCTGTTCCTTGGTCGTAAAATACGGCTCAAAGATTTTGCCCACCACATTTGGATCGATACCGCAACCTGTATCGGCAACGGAAATCATGGCATAATTACCCGGTTCAAGGGAACTGGGCAAATCGTCACTCCCCAAAACAGTCTCCTTTAGCGTTATCGATATTTTTCCGCCGGTTTGTTCCACGGCATGAAAGGCATTGGTGATCAGGTTCATGGCTATCTGGTGCAATTGTGTGGGGTTTGCGATGACCAAGCCACAATCGCTCTGAAGATATTGGCTGACCTTAATATCGGACGGTATTGCCGAGCGCGTCAGTTTGATGACCTCTTTCAGAACCTGCTGGACTCTTACCGGCATCATCTGGTGCACTGTTTGGCGGCTGAACGCGAGAATTTGCTTAACGAGATCACTGGCGCGTCTACCAGCTTTAAAAATTTCTTGGGCGCTCTCATGCTCTGGGCTGCCGGAGGGCAAGTCCTCCATGAGCATCTCGGACATGCCTACGATTGGGAATAGAATGTTGTTGAAGTCATGGGCGATACCACCTGCAAGGTTGCCGATGGATTCCATCTTCTGGGCTTGCTGCAAATGGCCGATGAGTCTGGTATTTTCTTCCTCTTTGGCTTTTTTGTCCGTAATGTCCTGGATGACCCCTATTACCTTTACCGGATTGCCTTCTTCATCCTTAACCAACTCGGCTATTGAATGGATGATGATTAATCCCTTGCTATTTTTTTGCGTGATTTGAAACTCAATATCATAATTCTCGCCCTTGGTTACCAGATCAACCAAAGCCTGATTAACTCTTCCGGCTTCAACAATGTGGCTCTCAACCTCATCAAGAGGCAAATATTCACTCGTTCGTTCTATGCCATAAATTCGAAAAGCCTCTTTCGAACCCCAGACCAGTCCTGTGGACACGTCATATTCCCAGTTGCCGATCTTGGCTGTGGCCTGAGCTTTTTTCAGCCGATCCTCGCTGACTGCAAGCGCTCTTTGCGCGTCAAGTTGCGCTGTCATATCCCTGGCAACACCGAAGGTGCCCACAATATCCCCATTTTCGCTGTGATAAGGCAAACTTGTGAAATGACAGGTAGCCCCGGATGTGAAGGTAAGCGTATTCTCCAGTGATTCCCCCATTAACGTTCTTTTGTATACGTCTATAAGAGAGGCTTGGTCAGCTTCGATAAACAGAGGTATAAAAGGTTTTCCAATGTGATCTTCTCGCGAATGACCTGTTATCCGCTCTATGGCAGGATTCACCCAAACAAGATTTCCCTGATTGTCAGCCCTATATGCAATGTCTGATATATTCTCCAGAAACAACTCTGCTTTTTTGAGGGCATCTTCGGCCTTTCTCTGAGCCAATGCAAAGGCGACATTGCCGGCCAGACGTTCCACTTTTGCAACAAGTTGAGGCGGGAAACTTCCTTTCCGGCGGTCATTGAACTGCAGCAATCCGAACGTTTCGTTACCTGCCCGCAAGGGAACCAGAAAAACAGATTCATAGCCCTCACCGTTGCAACGGTTGCGTGTGCGCGCTTGCCGATCTTCCTCAGTCGTATTTGCAAGAAGTTCGGTCGTGCAATTGGAAATGAAGCTCCCAAATTCGGTGAAAAAGGGCTTGGATGGGTCGAAACGTCCGCAGATGATGTTGCCGCACATGCATTCCAAAACCGGATTGCCCACCTCGTCGCGCTTCAGTTGCCCATCCAGATCTTTCACGCAAAGGTGCATCTCGGCCTTAACAAACTCGTCGGAGAAACCACTTGTGTTATAGTAGGGGAAGTCGCTCCCGTCGCGCAGACGGATGCCTACTGCCTCGCAACCAGCCAATTCGCGCATGAAACCCATCACGGTTGCCATCAGCCCGTGAAGATCATTTCCGGCATTTAGGATTTTCAGGATGCTGATTGTTGCTTCACGTTCAAGTTCGGCCAGCTTGCGTTCGGTGATATCCTGCAGAAAAGCTACAAATTGCCCGCCTTCCGCAGGACGGTATTGGGCACTTATTTCAATATCAAAGACGCTCCCGTCCTTGCGGCGGTGCCGGGTCTCAAAACGGTCCTCGCCCTGTGCCATGGTCTTTTTAATGTGGGCGGCAGTATCATTGTCGGTTTCAAAGGCCTCAAGGTCGGAAATTTGCATGGCAAGAAGTTCCTTGGCGCTATAGCCGCTCATACGGCAATAGGCGTCATTGACTTCCAACAGGCGCCCCCGTTGGTCCGTCCGCCAGAAGCCGGCCATGGCTGTCTGGAGAATGGTCCGGTTCCGTTCTTCACTGCCCCGCAGCGATTCCTCTGCCACCTTACGCTCGGTGATGTCGAGGCAAGTCCCAAACAGCATTACTGCTTTTCCGCCTGAATGTTCAATTTGTCCATTGACTTGTACATGGGTGGTTTGCCCGTCTTTACGTATCAGGCGATACTCGTTCGGCGTTAAAAACTCCTTGCCAGAGACAACCCCGTCCATTAGCCATTTCGTGACCCGTTCGAGGTCGTTCGGATGATGTATTGCGGTGTTGACCATTTCAAGGCCAATCGTCTCGTTTCTATCGTATTTGAGCATGCTGTACATTCCATCTGACCAAGTGACAGAACCGGTGGCAATGTCCCATGTAAAATCGCCCATACCAGCAATACGTTGAGCCTTTCGCAAGTTTCTTTCGCTTTCGCGAAGTTTGCGCAGCGTCGTCGCCTGCTGGGATATCGCGCGGGCAAGGTTGACAGTGCTGTAGCTCAGGGATGAAATCATCCCGGCAAGTTTAGCGTAGAATTTCATCGTTGCATCAACCGTTTCCCGGCTCCACCGAGGGACACGATCAAGTGCCGCGAGGTATTGCTTTTCGTTAAAGCCATATTGGCGGGCTTGCCTGCGAAACAGGTCATAATCGGGCATTTCGTCCTCGTAAAAAAACTGTCCGAGGAAAATATTGCCCACATGCCTTCCTCCCACCTCGATGGGCGTCACCATGTCCCAAAGGTTGTTCTTGCAGCGGTAAGCCTTGAATTTCCCGACTGGTACGCCATCGGAAAGGGAGGCATCACTTTCGATGCAGTTTTTTAGCGTAGCGGGATGACACCGATGGAAAATTGTGCAGATATCCTGCCAACCGACGGCGACTATAACCTTGCCGGAAAGATCCAGCACGGCGCTGCCGATCTTCGTGATATTGTAAAACTCTTCCATCATGGATTGCAGGGACGGATGGTCGATAATATCGGCGAGACTCAAGGCACCGATGTCCCCTTTTGGTTCGAGGATGGCTTGAATTTTTTTACTGGCGGATTCCTCGCTTTCCCTGAGAGCCACCTTTTCCTTTTCCAGATCTCGGAATAGTGTAACGTAGGGACGCGTCAAAGAGGAACGAACCAGCGCCATGTAGACCAGAAAGAAAGAGATAATCTTAAAAAAATGACCGGCAATATTCGAGAGCCCATAAACGCTTACGTAGAAGGTAAACGACAGCTCCGCAACGATCGTTACTGCCATGGCGCCGACCATCACGCGGAAAACAGTCGTATCCAACTGATTTCGTATCCTGAAAAGTAAAACGATGGCACAGACGATTATCAGGCTGATGATGTATTCGGCGGCCTTTTTGAACGCCGTCAGCCCACTGCCCTCGATATAGCAGTCGGGAAAAATGTGCCAGGCGAATATGGCGGCCATAATTAGCGCAGTAACGGCTGTATAGGTTCCGAGCACGAACCAAGGCCGAATTCGCCGGTTTATGAGAAGAGGAAACAGCAGCAGGCTGACAGCCTCCAGTCCGCGCGCGGCAATCCAGAGCTGGGTGGGACAATTGGCTCCGAGGCTGTCTGGAAAAACTTCCATGCCTTTGTAGGATAGTGTGTGCATGACATCGATCAGGGCGATGGATAGGTAGGCAATGCCCAAAAAAAGCATGGCGTCGTTTTGAACGAATTTCCTCGTGTTCCAAACGAGAAGAAACAAGCTCCACGCCACGACGACAGCAAAAAGTTCGGCCAGGCTGTGGAACAGTAGGAAGTTGAGCCGGCTAACTACAAAAAGCCCCACCAGAATCACCAATCCTACAATGGTGTGTTGGGTGATGTTAATCTCTTTTTTCGAATCCATGGTTGATGAACTCATATGTACCTCATCATCGACTGACATCCTATTACCCACAACCCTTTTTTGATTTTTCAGGTTGGACAGGTGCTACACGCTGAATCATCTGTAAAGACCCTCTAAATTCGACAATACCTTGCTGTATTATTGAATTTTTTGGGCCTCTGAAAACTCAACCATTCTTGCATTATCCTTGAGTCCTGCCATACTCAACCATAGCTCGCTGTATGCAAAAGTTTTCAATAACGGGAAAAACTCAACCATAGCTTGCAAATCATGATTTTGCCGATAGTTAAGTATCGTAAAGGTATTCTTAACTTAAATGGTGTACCAAAGCGCCTTATTCAACCATGTGCCCACAGGTCAGAGGGATCTCAGATTTTAGGAGAGATTCACAAGCATAGCTGTTTATTATTAACACAAATCTTGTTGAAATAGCAAATAATTCAAAGATGCTATAAAAATTGAGACCATATAATTGATTATGTGGGATGAGTTCTTCGGGGATTAGAATCTATTTGATGCTGTCTATAACTGGGGTCTGGGTAGCCCGATCCGATCCTAAGATTGATTGCGGTGAACGGTCCATTTTCCCACCCCGCGCCCATATTTCAGCCGATAAACCATCAGAAAACATTTTTTCCTGATTCGCGAGCCAGATGAAATCAGAGGGCGGCATCTCCTGGACAAGGCGAGAGAGGGAGGCTGACCTGGCAGGACTATTGGTCAGAAACAGAAGGCGGAACCCATTGAACTTAAGACCAAAAATTTTCTCGAAACGTTTGTAGTGGCTGTTTCGGAATATCGCCTGATAGTTTAAAATCTTTTGACGAACATCTTTAGGGTTTCGGTCCAGGCTGGCCACGGGCTCTGTGTCCATGTCCACCTCTAAAAAGAAAAGCAGGCCTTTTCCCAGCTCCTTATGCCAAATGGTGAATATTCCGTCCGGGATGCATTCAATAAAATCATTCTCTGATTTTATCCGAATACGAGGATCGAAAAAAGCATAGCTTCCCTGACTATTCCTTAGGAACCCAGGGGAATAGGGTTTGATGGTCAAATCCGGAATCGAATTGTTCACCTGGACGAGGTGAATGAAAAACCAGTTGATGAGCAGGTCATGGTCGACAGCAATAGCGTCGATATTTTTCGGAGCAATCAAGGGGATGCTCTCTGAAAACAATCCTTCATCTTTGAAGATCCTGGCTGCTTTGTCTGCCAAAAATATGATTTCCTCCGGTCGGCCTGAACTCCGACCAAACCCCCGAATCATATTTATTATGAGGCCTTCACCGGAAAAAAACCGGAGCCGCCTTCTTATAACCTGCCTGCTCCTTTGCGTAAGGGCGGCAAGCTGACTCACAGTGAGAATCCGGTAAAGGGCAATGAAAGAGAGTATCTCCTTATCTCCCTTGTTAAGTCTTGAATCCATTAATTTTCCTCCTTATCAATTTCCCTCAATCAAGGTCCCAATATGTTCTTTCATTTCCTCAAAAACCCCTCTGATCAGTTGCGCTTTGTCGGACGCATTTTGCTTTGCTTTGAATTGAATGGTTATTACGAAGCCCTTGTGCTCTGGGGTCCAGGTCCACTTTTTGAACAATTTTTGAGTGCTATTTGATTTCTTGGAAACGCCTTCGTCAGAGGATGAATTCCCATCAATGAGGTCTTCCCGGATCTGTTTGATGGTCTGGCTTTCACTCGATGCTTTTTTTAGGATTTTGACCTGCTTTTCGGGATCTTTTTCCCTGGAGGCCTGGATCAGGGCCTCTTTGGAAAGTTCAGACGTCTGAACTATTTCCTTGGCAGGTGGGGTCAGTCTCTCCAAGCCTAAAGTCTGGCTGACATAACTTTTCGATTTGTTGAGAATTTTTGCTGCTTGTGTCTGGGAGTACCCGAATTTTTCGATCAATGCTCTGATCCCTGCCGTTTCTTCAAGGGGGGTGATATTTTCCCTTTGAAGGTTCGCAATAAGCTGCAAAAGAATCCTTTTTTTGTCATCCACCTCTTTCAGAATGCAGGGAAGCGTTTCCAGACCCACCATTTTTGCCGCCCTGAAACGCCGTTCCCCGCTTATGATTCTAAAAATGTCTTCCTGTTCGTCATATTCCACGGTCAAAGGATCGATGATTTCCCCCAGCTCTCTGATCGATTCAGCAAGGCACTCCAAAGAATCCTGGTTAAATTTTTTCCTGGGCTGGTCCGGGTCTGGTTTGACCCGCTCGATGTTGATAAACCTGGCTTCTCTGAGCGGTGCCGTATCCACTCTTTCACCTTTTCTATATTCATCACCTTCAAGAGGGACCGGGTTCAGGAAAGCGGAGCTTGCCTCTGCACTTTGCAAATAGCTCTTACCCATTGATGACCTCCTTTCCGAGTTCTCTGAAGGCCTCGGCCTGTTCGCTCTTTGGTGCCAGAAAGGTGATCGGTTTTCCCGTTGTCACAGCCTCGACATATTTTACTGAGTCCTTCAGGGCCTGTTTAAAGACCTTTTCCCCGAGATGTTTCTCGATGATGGTCCTGAAATCCTGTTCGATTCGCCTCCTGCCATCGTAACGGTTGATCAAATAACCCAAAATGCTGAGCTTGGGATTGGCGCGTCTTCTGACCTTGTCGATAACCCCATGTACATAGCCTGTGCCTTTGACGCTGTAATCCTGGGCCTCCAAAGGAATGATCACGCCATCGGAAGCGGTAAGGATCAACCAGGTCGCCAAACCTAGATTGGGAGGCGAGTCCACAAGGATGAAGTCATAATCTGATTCAACCGCCCTAAGCTTATCGGCAAGATAATAATGGGAATCCCTGTCGGATAGGAGCTCGCTTTCGATCTTGCTTAGGCTGAGATTGGCGGGAACGATGTCGATGTTTTCAAAAGCTGTTCTGACAATCGCATCTTTTATCGGTATTTGTTTGTTGAGAAGGGCGTCCGTAATAACCACCGGGAGGTCATGGGTGTTGGGAAGGAAAGAGGAACTCAAAGATCCCTGCTGATCCATATCAATCAGCAGGACTCTCTTTCCCATTTCAGCGAGTGCCCCTGCGAGGCAAAAACAAATCGTAGTTTTTCCGACACCCCCTTTATTGTTGCAAATGCCTATTTTTTTCATCGCACACCTCCTTTGTACCATTATTTTTCGTACCGGATTTCAGGCGGTCGAACGCCTGCAACTGTTTTCTTGGGGATGAAAGTCCGGCTATTTTTCGAAGCTTTCTTTCCGTGAAATACCTTTGTTCGGGTTGGGACATATTTAAGATTTCCTTTTTTATCCTGGATTCGAGATTGAGGAGGTTCATGATTTGTGTGACGCGGGCTCGGCTCATGCCATGCTTGCGGGCCAGATCGGCCTTGTTAACCGATCCGGCCTCCAGGAGTTCCTGGAACTTATTGGCGATATGAAAAGGGTGGGGGCCAGGTGGGGTTTTCTTTTTGACCCTCGAAGAAGCCTCTGTTTTCAGTGACTTAAGTTTGTATTGAAACGTATCTGAAAGGTTCTTGCAGTTGTCCAGTTCGGGGAGCCAAAACTCAACGCCCGGTCATAAATTGACCGGGCGTTTCATTTTGGTGCTCTGATGCCGTTTTGGGTATACATCCTCCAGAGCGAAACGACCGGAAAACCCTATATCGGTCAAACGTCTGATTTAGAAAAACGCCTTTTGCGCCACAATTCAGACGAATCAGGATCAAACCGATTTACGCACAGGCAAAAAGGGCCTTGGCGTCTGATCTATTCTCAGCCAAGCGGCTCCATCTCATCTCGACGGAGTCCCCTGGTTCTGAGAATTATTATCAGAGATTACTCCGGAAAAGACTTATCCCTAATGCAGGTTCTGAGCTGCCACCACAGAGGTGCCTGACTTCAACAAGGCATCTGCGGTGAGCTTCACGCTGTGGTGTTTGCCCAGGTAGTTTTGCAGCAGTGTATCCATGAGACCCTGTGATTCCACATCCGCCTTGGGCATGAAGTAATCCAGAATGTTGGTGGGATGCTCCAGGCCCTTTTCTAGGTCCGGCTCGCCGCCCTCGTGCTTGGCCGCGATGTTGGGTACTTCCTTGGCCAGAGCCACCAGCTCGTCACGGCGCAAGTAGGGTTGGATCACGATGGAGGTGTAGCATTCGGTGATATGGTGCTCAAAGCGCACCTGGTCGGTCAGGCCAAGGGCAGCCCGAATTTTGTTGGCCTCAATGATGGTCTGATTGTCCACACTGTTGGACAGGTTGAAGCCGACCAGGCTGGTGGTGCCATCGTCGCGGGAGAACAGCTTGGCGGTCATCAGGGTCCAAAAGATACTATAGGGGTTGTCATTGCCCATGAAGACCGAGATCTTAAACTCGTTGTCCACGCCTAGTTTGTTTAGCATATAACCCAGAAGGACAGTGCCCGGGTTGATATTCAGCACCTGCTTTACACCATAGGTGGTGTAGTAGTGCAGGTATTCCTCCAGCCATTTCACCGGGTGGTCGTTGGGCTGGCCAATTCCGCCGAAATAGCCTGTAATGGTCTCCGGGCCGCCCAGATGGATATTGGAGCCGTCGGTGCCATTGGTGTCCAGGGTTTCCACCCAAGAGCAGCCCATGATGTTGACGGCCAGGGCGGTAGCCAGGGTGTCGCCGTTATCCGCGCTCTGTTCGGCCATATTGCGCACACGGATGATGCGCCCCGGCATCAGCTCCTTGTTGGTGATGCACTGCTTGGCTTGGGCGATGAGCCAGGGGAAATACTGCATAGCGCTGATCTCAAGGGTGACCGCGTTGGTCTGATTCAGGCCGGACGGGTCCACATCCAGAGTTCCGCAGTAATCGGCCATGGATACGAAAGATCCCGAATCCTTTTGCTCGGCCAGCCATTCCAGATCTGGCACGTATGGAGACCCCGTCTCCTTGAGCCGGGCCAAGAGGTTCTCGGGGCTGCCGTTTTCAGCCGCCTTCTGGTTGATAGCCTCCGGCCCCCCGAACTTTTCAACCACTTCCAGCAGCTGATTGGTTAAAACATTTTGTTGATCGAGTAGAAAACTGTTGATATTATCTAACTTGTCCTTGCCTATTTCCAACACACTGCGTAAGTCTGACATATCGCGCTCCTTGGGATTGGGTGAGTGATGCAGCCCCCGTTCCCTGGCCGGAGCGGGGGCATTTTATTTTCGAATATTTAAAAACTATTTTTTCATAGGCTCTATAAATTTGGCCTCTTCGCTATTATGTTACGGCTAAGAATTGGGCGGGTTTTTAAGCGCTTTTTCCACCGGCAACCCCTTATCGGATTTGATCTCCGAGAATACGATGTGGGTCTCGGTTCGGCCCACACCGGGCAGGGCGGCGATGTCCTCTTTGACCAATCGCCCTAAATGGTCAAGATCCATCGCCACTACGTGAAGTAGATAGTCGAACCGGCCGGTGACGTGGTAGCAGGCTCGAATACAGGACACATCGCAAACCCTCCTCTCAAAAGGGCGTATGGCCTCGGTGGTATGCCTTCCCAGAGCTACGGTAACCATAGCCTGTACATTAAAACCCAGCTTCTCCGGGGCCAACACCGCGCTGAACCCACGGAAACAACCCTGAGCTTCCAGACGGCGGACCCGTTCTAAAGCAGTGGAAGGGGCCACCCCGAGTTCCTGGGCCAGATCGGTGTTCCTACGCCTGGCATCCTCTTGCAGGGCAGCCAGGATTTTTAGATCCAACGAATCCATGTCTCTCCTTAAAAACAACCGTTAAATATTCCTTATATTTGTAAGTAATACCATATTAATTCGCTTGTCAAGCAAATATAAAAAATTATATTCGTAAAATTATAATTATCAGGAAATTTTCTTCGCCCAATTCACTTTTCCCTCTATGAACTGTTCGCCTACCGCGCAAAGCCTGAGTCATTTTCAACATTCTGGCTCGCCAATCCCGATGAGGTAACCATCTACTGAATAGTGGTGTCGATGAAACTCAATATATGGATAAAAAACCCACATTCTGATACACTAGCTCTGGCGGCTGCCGTTTTGGGCATACTTTCTGCAAAACGAATCAGCAGAAAATATGCACCACTTGAAAAATCAGAATTGATGGTCATTATATGGCAGCGCTTGAACATGGAGGGTGCAGGACCCTAAAATCATTTATGGCAATATCTTCCAGCTGAAAATTCCCCTGACCGATTTATCGATTTTCCGATAAGTCTGATCAGCGAATGGAGAGTGAATGCGGTTTCTTTTGTATAATATACGCTACGCAGCAGGGATCGGAAGGCAATTTCACCTTCCGGTCCCATACAGTGGTTATTTCAAAAACACGAACGAGCATTTGGGGAAAATCGTAGATTTTATCAAATCGGTAAATCCGGATGTCATGGGTCTGGTCGAGGTCGACAGCGGCTCCTACCGCTCGGATAAAAACAATCAGGCCGAATCCATCGCCCGAGAAATGAGTTACAATCACATCTATCAGTCAAAATACTCAAACGGATCCATGGCCCGGAAACTGCCGGTATTAAACAAACAGGGCAATGCGATTCTCACCGGCCAGGAGATAAAATCCCAGCGGTTTCATTATTTCCGGGAAGGCATCAAACGCTTGGTGATCGAGGTGGAGATGGAGGCTTTTTCAGTCTTTCTGGTTCATCTGTCTCTAAAATTCAGGCATCGCCAGTATCAGCTTCAGGATCTTCATCAGATGATCGAAAATGTTAAGAAGCCGGTCATTGTCGCCGGAGATTTCAATGTCTTCCGGGGTGACAGGGAGCTTCAGCTTTTTCTGGCGGCCACCGGCTTAAAAAACGCCAATGGAAACGGACAGCCCTCCCACCCGAGCCGATCGCCCCGGAGACAGCTTGATTACATTTTCTACAGCCCGGAAATATACGCCACTGAATTTCAGATACCGGAAATTAAATTATCGGATCATGCCCCTCTGGTTTGCGATTTTCAGATCGGACATAATGAAACCGGTTCCTGAAAGGATCAATTCCTGGGTGGGGTGAGGCTATTTTTTTAATTAAATCGGTTATTTGTGACTCTTTAAGCGGGCTCAGGCGTGAAAACTTCACCCGCCTCCGGCTCATGGTAACCACGCTGAAAGGATTCTCTTTCGGAATCACCGTATCGGATACGGTTTTAAAAGAGAGCCCGTGCAGATAATACTTTTCCCCGGGCAGCAATATCTCAAGCTCCGAAGCCTCGTCAAACTGAAGGATATTTGTAAGATAGGTAAAAGAAAGCCCTGCCGGACTGATATCCTGAATTTGTCCCAGAATCATGCTCGGTTTTGCCCGAACCACGGCAATGGCGGGTGAGTGAACCGAATTTCGCTGCTGTGTCCTCTTTTCGATAAATTCGCAAGGATTAGCCATTTCCATTTCCCCTTTGTAACCTTTCGTGTCTTTACCGCCAAGCACAGGGGTCGAGCCGCTCGACCGAGTCATATATTGTGCGCTGCGATAATCATGACCACAATATATGCAATCTCCGTGCCTTCATACACAATATAGTACATATAGAGGTCGATTCAGACACAAGATAGGGGAGTCGGCTTTTAAAAGCGTCGCTGGAAAAGGTGATTTTACCTACATATAGTTCATATACTATTGATATTTCTTAGCTTTTTAAAAAAAGAGAAACAGCATAAAAAGAGACCGGATCGGGTCGATGCTGCCCGGGCATTCTGCCCCCGGGCAGTCGGTACCGTCGGTGTATTGACACCTACGTCAAAGGACCGAGCCGGATATTCAAATCATCGAGCTGGGTTTTGCCGGCCTCAGAGGGTGCATTCGTTAAAGGGCAGGATGCTTTCTGAGTCTTTGGGAAAGCAATCACGTCGCGTATAGAGCTTTGACCGCACAGGATCATGACCAGCCTGTCGAACCCGAAAGCGATGCCGCCATGGGGCGGTGCTCCTGAATCGAGGGCGGATAGAAGAAAACCGAACTTTTCTTCATAATCGGCTCGTTCCAAACCCAACGCTTCGAGCACCGATTCCTGGATGGCTCTCTGATGGATGCGGATGCTGCCGCCTCCGATCTCGGAACCGTTTAACACGAGATCGTAGGCACGGGATCGCACCGAGAGCGGGTCGGTCTCAAGAAGATGATGATCCTGTTCCAACGGCGATGTAAAGGGATGATGCATGGCCTGGTACCGTTTTTCGTTTTCATCGTAATCAAACATGGGAAAATGCGTCACCCATGCGAAATTGAACCGGTTCTCGTCGATCAGGTTGAGTTTTTTCCCCAGGTGGTTTCGAAGATTCCCCAAGGATTCATTTACAATCTTGGGTTGATCCGCCACAAAAAAAACAAGATCACCGGGCTCGATATCGAGACGTTCTACCATGGCCGCCTTTTCGGCATCTGTAAAAAACTTTTCAATGGGCGACTGCCAGGAATCTTCACGGATTTTGATCCAGGCAAGACCCTTAGCACGGTATACCGTGACAAAATCGGTAAGGTCATCGATCTCTTTGCGGGACATGTTAATGCATCCCTTTGCATTCAACGCTTTTACAATGCCGCCTTTCTTGACGACCTGGGAAAAAACCTTGAATCCTGAGTTTTCGACGATATCTGAAAGGTCTTTCAGCTCCAATTCGAAGCGTGTATCCGGTTTGTCGATGCCGTACTGATCCATGGCCTCAGGATAAGACAGCCGCAAAAACGGCCGTTTCAAGGATATGTCGAGGACATCCTTAAACAGGGTTTCCATCATCCCTTCCGCCATGTCCATGACATCCTCTTCACCGGCAAATGACATCTCCACATCGATCTGGGTAAACTCGGGCTGCCGGTCTGCCCGGAGGTCTTCATCGCGAAAACAGCGAACGATCTGGTAATACCGATCAAACCCGGAAACCATCAGAAGCTGCTTAAAAATCTGGGGAGATTGCGGCAGTGCGTAAAACTTTCCCGGGTTAACCCGGCTGGGCACAAGATAGTCCCGTGCACCTTCAGGGGTGCTTCGGGTCAATACCGGGGTTTCGATTTCAAGAAAGCCATCGCTTCCGAGATACCGGCGAACAGAGGCGGCCGCCTGGTTGCGGCGGATAATATTTTTCTGAAGCTGCGGGCGTCGCAAGTCCAGATGCCGGTATCGCAGGCGCACGGTTTCGGATGCATCCACATCATCTTCGATCAAAAACGGCGGTGTCTGGGCATGGTTCAGAATTTTAAGCTCGGTAGCGATCACCTCGATCTCACCCGTTATTAAATTCGGGTTAACCATCCCCTCCGGCCTTGCGCTGATTTTACCACGAACACCGATGACAAACTCGCTCCGCAGGGCATGTGCTTTTTCGTGAACTGCCGGGTTGGTATCCGGGTTAAAAACAACCTGGGTCAGCCCCATCTTGTCCCGCAGATCCACAAATATGACGCCCCCATGATCCCGTCTCCTCTGAATCCACCCCATCAAAACCACTTCAGTGCCGAGATCCGAGGCTCTCAATTCGCCGCAATTGTGGGTTCGCCGCATATTTTCCAATTTATCTAACAATGGATTGACTCCTTGTTTTCAAATTTTCGATAATACCGTCTATACCGATAGACACCTGGTCTTTGGTTTTCATATCCCTGAAAATGACGGTTCCGTCTTCGAGCTCTTTGTCACCGACAATTAAGACAAATTTTGCACCGCGTCGATCCGCCCGTTTCATCTGGCTCTTTAAACTTCTGTCGGTATAATCCATATCCGTCTGCACGCCTTCGCGTCCCAGGGCGCATGACCATTCAAATGCAGCGGCCCGGCTCTTGGCCCCCAGGGCTGCCAGATAGATATCCGGCTTTCTGGCAAAATCACCGGGATTGAGCGCACTCACTTCCGAGAGGCGGTCAAAGCCGATGGCAAACCCGGTACCCGGTTGATCCGGCCCCCCGAGTTCCTTGACAAGCCCGTCATACCTTCCTCCACCGGCTACAGCGCTCTGGGCGCCCAGGGCGCCGGTCTGGATTTCAAATGTGGTTCGGTTATAATAGTCAAGTCCCCGGACGAGACGTTTGTCGATCACATACGAAACATCGAGCGTATCCAGGCTGTGCTGGACCTGATCAAAATCCTTCCGGCAATCGTCGCACAGATAATCCGGTATGGACGGGGCTTCACCCATTGCTTCACGGCATGATGGCACTTTACAGTCCAGAACCCGGAGTGGATTCCGGTCACGTCTGCGATTGCAGTTTTCACACAACCGATCTTTGACCGAAGCGAGCATCGCAACCAGAGCTTCCCGGAATGCCGGCCGGCACTGAGGGCAACCGAGAGAGTTGATATGAGCTTCGAGATCGGAAACCTCGAGCCTGCTGAACAGGGTGACCAGCAGGTAAATCAGCTCCACATCCACCAGGGGCGATGCAACACCGAATATCTCCGCATCGATCTGGTAAAACTGCCTGTATCGGCCTTTCTGGGGCCGCTCCCTGCGAAACATGGGACCGATCATGTAGAGCTTTTTTACCGGATCCTGAGCATAAAGGCGGTGCTGGATATAGGATCGGACAATGGACGCGGTGGCTTCCGGCCGAAGCGTGAGCTTATCACCGCTGCGATCGGTAAAGGTATACATCTCCTTTTCAACGATATCCGTATCCTCACCGATACTTCTGGCAAACAGTTCGGTCCGTTCCATTATGGGGATACGGATCTCCTGAAAACCGAAATCTTCGAAAAGCTCCCGGGCGGTCCTTTCGATTTTTTGCCAAAGTTCAACTTCACCGGGAAGTATGTCTTTAAAGCCTCTTACCAGTTGAATCATATTATTAATGTCCTTGGAAACGGATATGCTCGCTAAAACACTACCATATTGCTCACAGGGTCGGAGCAGCATGGTAAATTCGAATAAACGCTATTTTTAGCTCGATTGTGCCGGAAAAGTCAATAATTAAGTTGGTTGCGGGTATTAGATGCGATGGAGCGTCAATGGGGCGTCTGCCATTTCTTTGTTTGCGGCTTTCAGTTTCTCTTCACCGGAAATCACGGCAACGGCATATTCTTCGGTATCCGGATCAAAATATTGCTCGGCAACGGTATGGACCCGGGAGCGGGTAACGGAAAGAATTTTCTGTTTGAACCGGTTTCTGGCATCATCATCGAGGCCGATTATTTTTCGATAAAAAGCCTTTCGGGCAGCAGGGCCCGGCGGATCCGGCCGATCAATATCCGAACAGATCTGGAGAATGGCCTCTTTGACATCTTCGTCGGTGATCTTTTCCGATCGAATAAACCGGTTTGCCGCACGATACACATTCAGGGTGGAGACCACATGCGGGTCTCTGTATGATGCAAATGAAAAAATCCCGTCTTCTGGATTATATAGCGCAAATCCGCCGTAGGCGCCTCCCTTTTCCCGGATTTCACGATGCAGATAGAGTGACCTCAAAAGTTTACTGATGACAAGTAGTGCCGGGGCATCCTGGTGATCCATCCGGACGGCTTTAAAAGCCCGCGCCACAAAGGATACCGCTGAACCCGTCTTCCAGCCTTCCCGGGGAAATTTTTCATCGGTTATCGATTCCGGCATTATTTCCGGTGGTGCAAACGCATTGCGAGATCCTATGGCCAGCCCCTTCCGAAGATCTTCTACGGGAGAAAGCGCATGGGTCAACGCCGATGACTCACCGATAAGAGCAATCTTTACCGCCGAAGACTTTAAAAGTGCCGATCCGATACCGGATAGAGCGTTGGCTGTCCGGCCAAGTTCATCGTCGGTAAGGGCGGCTGTAATTTTTTTAAAAAATTTCAACTGATGAACACCGTGCCATGTTTCGTCAAGCCAGGAGGCGGTCGAAAATTTTCTGACGGAAAGCATCATGGCCAGTCGATGCCCATTGGGGACAATCATGGATTCCAGACCGGCCCGATATTCCAGGAGAAGGTTTTTTAGTCTGCCATGATCTGAAAATTTATACTGAAATAAAAGCTCCTGAAGAATGTCAAACATTCTATCTTCATTCCGCTCGAGACATTTTGCATTCAACGATATAAAGGGCAGACAGGCGCCGTCTTCCCCAAACCGGGTCCTGGCATGGACCGACAATCCGATACCCCCTGTGGAGGCGTCTATTTGCCGGGCCATCTCGGAATAATCGTTAAGCTCTGTGCCGATCCTGGAAAAGGCATGGCAGAAAAAGGGTACATACGGAATCTGTTCCGCTTTCAGTGCGCCGCAACCGATTGCGGCTGAAAAATAAAAAATTCCGGCTGTCGGCTGTCCATAGCAGGTGGCGGAAGTTTTCTTTAGATCGGTGGTTTCTGAAATGGTTTTTACCCCTGGCGGAATATCGTCGATGGCCAGTGTCGGAAGACTCGAAAGATCCTCTTCAGCGTCCTGGAGCCGCTCCAGGGCAACGGTATCATCTTTGATCCTGGCGATATCGGAAGGCTCCAATCCCTTACAGATGGCGATCAGCTCTTTTTCGAGACGACTGTTTTCTCTTTCCGTCTGGTTGTGATCCGGCACCAGTGTCAAACGGACCCGATGGGGATTGTCTTTAAAGTAGGTAGTTATCCGATCTTCAAAAAAAGACGCTTTATCGGATTCTTTTCGAATCCGTTCGATATCTTTATTAAAATTGAGTATATCGATGGGATCACCGCCATGAAGCCAGCTTCCGGAAAATGATAAAAGCAGCTTTAACCCGTATGGATACGGATGATTGGTGACCTCCTTCCAGTGAAATTCTATCTGGTGGATAGCGGAGCGGACAAGTCTTTTATCAATACCGTTTTCGACAAGATCATCTAAAACCGAAAAGACGATTTTTTCGATATCGGGAGCAGCTTCCCGGGTGACATCTTTCAGCCCACAGCTGAAAACCGAGTCTCTGAGATCTGAATAGTAACCCGTGCCGTCTGAAAGTGCGGTTCCAAGCCCCGAGTCGATAAGGGCTTTTCTTAAGGGGGATCCAGAATTTCCCAAAAGAATCTGCTCCAAAACGGTAAGACAAAGAACTTCGAAATGGTCATTAATCTCGGCGGTCAGCCATGCGATACAGACTTGGCATTTTTTTTCGGATGCGTCTTCCCGGGATAGGGGGTAGGAGTAGACCTTTTCTTTTGGCGCCTGCCATCTCGGCTGGGACACGACACCTGTATCCGGTACGATTCGTTTATAATCACCTAATACTGTCTTATCAATAAAGGCAAGGGTATCCGCAATGGGAATATCTCCAAAAGTGTAGAAGCAGGCATTGCTCGGATGATAGTGGTATCGGTGAAAATCGACCAGCCCCTGATGGGTCAACCGGGGAATATCTTTCGGGTCACCTCCGGAATTAAAGGCATAGGTGGTATCAGGGAAGAGTGCATTAAAAAGAGACCGTGTCAAAACCTGCTCCGGGGAAGACATCGCGCCTTTCATCTCATTGAAGACAATCCCTTTATAGACCAGGTGATCCGGTGTCTTATCCGTATCCGACAATTCAAATGCCAGGCGGCAACCTTCCTGTTTGAAATTGAGTATTTCCAGGTTGGGGTGAAACACCGCATCCAGGTAGACACCTAAAAGGTTGAAGTAGTCCTTCCGGTTCTGGGTAGAGAATGGATACATGGTCCAGTCGGATGCGGTAAAGGCATTCATAAATGAACTTAAACTTCTTTTCAGCATGGAAAAAAAAGGGTCCCGAACAGGATATTTTCGAGATCCGCAGAGCACGGTATGCTCCAGGACGTGGGCAACACCGGTGGAATCCTTCGGTACCGTCTTAAAGATAACACTGAAGGTGTTTTCAGCACTGTGGTTATGGATGTGAATATGGCGGGCACCGGTTGCGATGTGTTCAAAGTCATAAAAAAGACAAGACAGATCGGGAAGTGGAATCACCCGTCTGGCTGTATAACCGCTCATTCGGTTTCCTTCGACAATATCGCTGTTCAGCATAAACCCATCCATCAATCGATTTAAATTAGCTTTCAAATAAGATATTCGGCAGTGAATAAAATCGAATCGGCAGCCTCGATATTGATGATAAAAAAAAGCGAGGAAACCCGTTGCATCGACGCTATTTACCGGCGATACGATATTGTATCAGGCACACGAGCCTGTGGCATGTTAAGGCTCGGACCGAACCTGCTCAGGTTCGGTCCGTTTACTCTCACACGGCCAGATAGATGCCCCTGTCTTTTCGTTTTATTTTTTCAAGTTTGTTCAAGCGGAAAATAATGTTTCGAAGTTTCTTTTCGGGAAATCCGGTTTTCTTCTGAATATCGGCAAAACCGACACCATTTTTCGAGCGTTTGATAACACTCAATACGGCATCAGAGGCGGTTACGCCCGCACTTTTACTTTTTACCGGGCTGCCAACCTTTGCTTTGGCTGCGGCAGGTTTACGACCCCTTGATACCGATCCGGACTTTACAAGAGTCTCAAGCCGGTCCAGGCGTGCTATCACTCTGTCGACATCTTTTCGGGTAGGAATACCATATGTCTGCATAAAAAATTTTACCATGGCATCAAAACTGACAGATTTCGTTTTCTTTCTTGCCATCTCATTTCCCCTTTTTTTCTAAACCATAATTAAAAATTACCAGCACCTGAAACTCCCATTACAGAAAATACTAAATATTTTAGTAAAAGTCAAGTAAACGCAGTAAAATAGTTGAAATCCGGATCAAATTACATCGTTGAAAAGGCAATACGGTTGTGTTAACTTAGTGAAGTAATCGGTATTTTCGATCCCTTAAACAAGAAAACCAATCGCTTAAACTCGTTGATAGTAGAGTTACAAATATTGCCATGAGTAATTTGCCGGAAGAAAATACAGAGACATCCGGGTCTTCTCGTCTATCTGTGAAACAGAAAATTAGAGATATAGTTGCCCAGGCCAGGCAACTACAAGGGGACCCGCACTCTATTGCCACCGGAATGGCCATCGGCGTTTTTATCGGAGTAACACCGACCATACCGCTTCATACGGTTTTGGCGGTGGCCCTCGCCTTTATATTTAAATGCAGCAAACCGGCTGCGATTATCGGGGTCTGGGTGGGAAACCCGATTACAATCCCCTTTTTCTATATCGGAAGTTATCAATTGGGGGCATTTCTCTTTAATATTTCTACCCCTTTCAACCCCGAGCATATATCCATCCACCAGCTCATGGAATTGGGTTTGGAGACCACAGTGGCAATGAACATCGGCGGTATTCTTCTCGGGATACCGTTCGGGGTAGCCGCTTACTTTATCATATTAAAAGCATTTAAATCGATTCGGGAAAAAAGGGAAAAGGCCGAAACCGAATAGAGGGGCAATTTTGAATTCTAACTTGTCTTATCTGATATTCGATTAAATAGGATATGCCTTAATTAAAAACTCAAAATTATCATGCCGATATCCCCAAAAAGACTACTCCTGGCCAACAATCTCCATGCCAAACGCTGGCTGGGCCAACATTTTCTTACAGACAGGCAAACGGCTGAAAAAATCGTCATCCTGTCCAATGTCGGCCCGGAAGATATCGTATTGGAAATCGGTCCGGGGTTGGGTGCCTTGACCCTGCCCATGGCAGGCACTGCAAAAAAAATCTACACCGTAGAAAAAGACCGGGAGATCATTCCGCTTCTCGAATCCGAGCTTGCTTCCGATCATATCACCAATGTCGAAGTGATGGAAAAAAACATACTGGACGTAAATTTACAGGAACTTTTCCGCCATGAAGTTAAAAAAATTGTCGTTATCGGAAACCTTCCCTACAATATCTCATCTCAAGTACTTATTCAGCTGATTCACGCAAGGGGCATCGTAAGTCGTGCGGTTTTGATGTTTCAAAAAGAGCTCGCTGCAAGAATTACGGCACAACCGGGCAGTAAGAGCTATAGTCGAATCACCGTCGCATTGCGTTATTGCGCCGACGTCCGTTCACTCATGCGATTAAAGGCTTCCCAGTTTTACCCGAAGCCGAAGATCGATTCGGAAATTCTGGAGATTCGATTCAATCCGGCTATTGAAAATCCCGCCCATGATGAATCTGTATTTTTTTCCGTCATAAAGGCCGCTTTTTCCAAGAGACGAAAAACCCTTAGAAACTCACTTGCCGGAACCGGTCTCTTCAAAGATACAGACTCGGCAAAATCGATACTGGAGCATGTCGGCATCGATCCCATGCGCAGGGCCGAAACCTTGTCTGTTGATGAATTTGTTGCGTTGAGCAATGCGGTATCATCAAAAGAAGTTGAAAATGCCTAAAGTGATCTAAAGTGCCTAAAGTTAAGGTATTCTATCAATTTTATATTGACCGCGCGAAAAGCGCGTTCCTCAATTTTAGCTCACTTTAGGCACTTACAATTTCAAACTTTATTTATCTCTGCGCCCCCTGTTCCTCTGTGGTGAATACCCATATAAGCGGAAGACCTGAAATCGAAACTCGAAAATCCAAAATCGAAAATATCTACATATCTTCTGCGATGGAGACCGTCCGGTCCCCAAGCATATTGACATAGCTACCCATCTCATTATCATACCAGCCATATATGACGGCCTGGGTGACCGGCACCCGGATCACCTTTTCTTTTAAAAATGCCATGCCCGTTGAATCCAGCCCGGGAACATTCTCCAAATCAATTGTCACCTCACCGGTTCTCCGGTGAGTTTCATGCCCTTCGATGGTGACTGCCGCCCGGGGTTGACCGATGATGTCACCGGATACATTCTGTTTATCGGTATAACGGAGGTAACCGTGAGGGTCCTGTGCAGCCGTATTTCTGTAAATATGGTTGATCACCTCCCGCCGCACAGGATCGCCGGTGATCTCCTCCTGAAGATTTATAACCAGGATTATTAAAGAGCCGGTGGTGAGCGGCACCCGGACCGATTCAGCGATAAACCCGATCTGCTCCATCTCCGGAATCACCAGCCGCAGAGCTTCGGCAGCTCCTGTACCGGTCAGGATGATATTGTTCATCACACTCCGGTTTTTTCTCAAATCCGCCTTCCCGGGTGCGGGCAAACGATCCAGCACCTGCTGGGAACCGGTGGATGCATGTACGGTTGCCATGGAGGCGGATAGTATCTTTTTGGGGCCGAAAGCGTTGATCAGCGGTTTCATCATATGCGCGAGGCAGTTGGTGGTACAGGAGGCATTCGAAACGATCTTGTGTGTCCGGGGATCATAATCGTGGGTATTGATTCCCATAACCGTGGTCACCGCATCCGGAGGCATTTTGCCCCCCCTGTCTTTTAGCTTAAACGGTGCTGAGACAATAACTTTGTCGGCCCCCGATTCCAGGTGTCCGCGGACAGAGCCGTGGGGGTCTTCCGCAGAAAGCGACGGGTCCAAAAAACTGCCGGTGCTGTCGACCACCAGGTGAACGTTTTCCGAGGCCCAGCCTATGTCTCGGGGATTTCTCCGGGTCCTTAAGAACATGACCCGTAATCCGTCGACTTCCATGGTGCCAGCATTCTCGTCCAGCCCCCTGATCACGGGTTTGCCGAAGCAGCCGTATAAAAACCCGTGCAGCGAACCGTAGGTGGAATCCCTTTCAATGTAGTGGGCGATATCTTCAAGGGATCCACCGACCTCCCGACCGATATTTACGACGATTTTATCAAAATATTTTCTAGCGACATGATGCCATAAGGTCAGCTTCCCAATTCTTCCGAGGCCGTTGATGCCCAGGGTCATCTTTCTGTTCCCGGATGTTTCCATTCTGAATCCTTTTTGTATTTGCTTCTATTCCCGAGAAGAAACCTCGACCTTCAACCTGCCCCGGTAAACCGCGCCCTGTTTGCCGTCAATCCCGATGTAGTCTCCGGCCTTTAGCAGCGTTTTCCCCCAGGTGCATTCTCTTAACTTTTCATTACAGTCAAGATCGACACAGCCGACAACACAGGTTTTTTCCAGCCGGTGCGCAACCACCGCAGCATGGGATGTGAGCCCCCCCCTTGCAGTCAGCAGACCGTCGGCCCCATAGATCTCCTGGATATCATCCGGTACCGTGTCGGATCGGATCAGTATAAGGGGGGTTTCCGGCTCTCTTTTCCGCCAGGCGCCGATTTCTTCAAGATCGAAGACGATCCTCCCGCTCATGGCACCGCCGCTCACCCCGATGCCGTGGCCCAGCAGCCTTTTTTTCTTTGTCTGTTCAAAGAGAAAGGCCCGGGCCTCTTTTCGACTCCGGATCGTCATATCCCGGGACTGCAGCACATATAGATCGTCGGCAGATGCGCTTTCAAAGGTAAATTCGATCTCCTGGGGGCTCCACCCCTTGTCATATATCAGATCATTGGTCCAGGTTTTCAATGCCTTATATATTTCAGGAAAATGGGTTTCCAACGTGACATCGGTTTCTCTCATTTCAAAATCCTGCTGGATAAGCGATACCGGCAACGTCCGAACCAGACCTGAGACCACGTCCTCTCCCTGGTTTCCAACGGTAAAATCACCCCACAGCCGCATGATGTCTCCCGACCACCGGGGGTTGTGGGTAAATATGACCCCAGAGCCGGACTCCTGGGAGATATTTCCATAAACCATTGTCTGAACGGTCACGGCCGTACCCCAGTCGTCTGAGATACCGATAATCTTCCGATAGGTCTTTGCCTTGGCCGATTCCCATGAATCGAATACTTTCCTGATAATCATAAGAAGCTGCTCGAACGGGTCTTCTTCAATGGTAAAGCCGGCATCCAGGATCATCTTCTTGTAGGCCAGGGCCACTGTTTTCATCTGGGCACCGGTAAGGTCTTTTTTATAGGGAATCTCCAGCCGAAGCTTAAACTCACTGATAATGGCATCGAAATCGTTCCGCTTAAGCCCCCAGGACATTCCCCAGCATTGCAGAAACCGGCGGTAATTGTCCCATGCAAACCATTCGTTGCCGGCCCGGGCGGAAATTCCTGCAACAATTTTTTCGTTCAGGCCCACGTTCAGGAAGGTGTCCATCATTCCCGGCTGGGAAATCGCGGCCCCGCTGCGGACGGAAAAGAGCAGAGGATTGTCGGGGCTTCCGAATCGGAAGCCGGTCACGGCTTCGACGCGTTCAATATCTTTGGCAACCTGTGCCCTGAACTGCTGTTCAGCCGGCGGGTAGGCGCTGATGACATCACGGTACCGGAACACTTCCGTGGTGATGATAAATCCGGGAGGAATCGGAAGCCCGAACTGCTTTAACCGGATCATATTGAGGCCTTTGTTGCCGAGATGTATGCTCCCGGATATCCTGCCATCGATCTTATCGATGGGCGTCATCGCTCTTTCAGGATCGTACAGGAGCAGTTGCCGCAGCAGATGTTCCGGCAGTTTATCAGACTGATGAAAAAGCGTACTGAGAATCCGGCTGATAAACCGATCCAGCTGCTGAAGCCCGAGGGACATGGCGATTCTTTCCCGTGAAAAAATCTCTGAAATCCGGTATTCGAATTCTTCAGGATCGACATCGGTACCCCTGGGAAGGTATTTTACCAGTATCTGTTCAGTGGGTATCTGTCTCAAAATCCGTGACAGATTCCGCTCGTGGATATTGCTGAAATAGTCTGTAATGATCGTTTTGACTGCTTGGGCAAACCCTTTGAAAATGTCGAGATACTGGGTAAATGAAAAGGCCCCGATGCGGAGCGAGTGGTTCAGGAAATCGAGCTGCCGTTCAATCTCCGCGGAGGATATGCCGTCTAACTTTAATGCTCTGTGAAACAGCAGCATGCGATCGTAGATCTGGAAAAAGGTCGCCTTTGTAATGACGTTCAGATCGATGGTTTCAACCAACTCTTCAAATAGAACGTTTACCAGGGACTCCAACCGAAGAGTCATGCCGAGGGTATCAAACTTGACCTCGTGATAACTTCCGTACATGGAGGGGATATCAACGGTAAAATGTCTTTTGTTGTAAATGTCTTCTCTGATGTCGTAGGTTTTCGAAGAAAGCGTCAGCTCTTTAAGCCGTTCCAGGTACGCGAGCATCCCACTGAGCCTGTCCTTTAAACGCTCCTCCGACAGGGATTTTTTCAGGTGTTTAAGATCCGGAAACAAATCCGGGCGGAGCTGGCCGAGCATCTGATCCATTTCGTAAAATTCGATATTGTACTTCTGATTCAACAGCCTGTAGAAAGAGATGATAAGCAGGGTTCTTTCAATGTCTTGCCTGGAAACATCGGCTATTTCGTCAAACAGAGGCGCCGGTTCCGGCAGCTTCATAAAGAGAAGCCCGCCGGGGATCGAAATCCCCTTTTTCTTCAGGTGCCGAACCACCCGGTGTACGCCATCGATGTAGGGCCCTTTTGTGTCGATCTGTTGAAAAATGCTGGGAGGAACATAGGGTTCAAGACTCGTCTTTTTCTTTGTATCCCAAAAGGAGATGACCGCCTCCATAAACCCGATGATCCGGTTGCTGCTTTCCACATGGCTCTGTTTTCGCAGAAAATGCACCAGGATGTCCTTGCGGCTGGATATCTCATCGAGCCGGGTTGAAATATCCCGCAGTTTGCCTTCGGCGCCGATGTCGTTGAAATAAGCCGGAAAAAGCCTTGCGAGCTGTTTGGCGAGGTTGTAGACGGAGCCGAGATCACTGTTTAGAAACCGGGTGATATCCCGGGGAAAAAGATCCGTATCCTTGATAAACACACCGCAAAGGGACAGGTGGATAATAAGGGCTGAAATAAGGCGACTGGACAGTTTGGGGTTGAGTTCGATCAGTTCCAACCAGATCCGGATATTTAGGATATGCAGACTGTTTGCCCGGATCTGCCAGTCATTGCCGACCCCTCCGATCATGGGGGTCTGGAACCCGATATCGATTACCGAATCGATAAAAAAATTGATCAGATCGCCGTCCTCGGTCTGGTAGACGGCCTTGCCGATATTGAGCACACAGTTTAAAGCGGTATCCGGGAACTTGTTTGTCTGGTCCAGCAGGATCGAAAAGGTCTTACGGACCAGTGCTTCGACATGACGGGGCGCATCATGCCCGATCACCCAGGTAAGGGTTCGATTGATATCTCTCAACGCCGTTTCCTGGATCATGGAGAGCCCGGTGATATTCATAATCTGAAATGTAAAAATGAGTTTCCAGCGATTGCCCCTGTCCTCTGCCCCTCCTGCAGAAAAAAGTTTTTGGGGAATGAGGCGATACCGTTCGATCATGTCGCTATAACCGGGAAGCCGGATCAATTCACGAATCCCCGCTTCCGCACCGATTCTCTGTCGATTTCCGGAAACACGGTAAAGCTGCCGTTCCCATCGATCCAGCTGCCGGTGTGAGATCGGGTCAAAAACCGTTCCGAGGTTTTCCTTTCCGGTTTCGATTTCCGCCTCTTTTTTAAACCAGGCTTCCGGGTCTGCCTGGGAAAGCCAGTAGGCATAGGTGTGTTTGAAGTATTTCGAAAGGAGGGCAAAAAGCGCTTCTGAAGCCGCCGGGCTGCCCTTATCGGAACTGATGAGATATTCGGCCAGTTTTTTTATCTGGTAATAGCTTTTTACAAACAGGGAGAAATTATCCGCCTCCAGGGCGTGGATCCGGAGGAAAACATCATCGAGTGCCGGTATGAATTTTACGATCTCAGGCCCGGATTCCCTGACAATTTTTTGAAGAAAAAAGAGAAGATTGTCCACGGCGTCCCTCTGAACACCGGTGTCTGCGGCCCGCTGAATAGCTTCCATAAACACATCCGCATAGAGTGCTGCGGCTTCGGGGCCTTTGGGATGGGTCAGCAACAGGTGAAAATAATTGAGCGAATACCCCCGGGTCTCTTTGACGATAAACTGCCAGTTGCGGTACGGGTGGGATAATTCCGTAAGAAAGATGGTGAGGCCTTCCATAAGTCCGAAATAATCGGAGAATAATTCCGGAAAAACAGCGTATCTCGAATCGATGGTCACATCGACCCGAGAATCTGCCAAATTGACCTCGAGCGCTTTGGATTGTATCATGAAAGGCTCCCTGTCTCGAGTTTAAAAACCGATTTCGGGTTCCGGGCACAACAGGCGGGACAACGGGCCCGCCCTCATCGGCAAAAAACAGCGCATCGACAGTTCCGTAAATGAGGAACCCATATAGATTACTAGAAATAGAGTAGAGATTCAAGGAGATTCAAGCCGGATCGCAGTGCAAACTCATTTGAATTAGTGCGTGTCCGGCAAATTCCAAATCCCAAGCACCAAATTTCAAATAAATAACAAACTTCAATATTCAATGACCAAAACAGGTGCAATTGTGTTCATTCGGGTCTTACCTGTTTAGAGAATTCTTTCTTCGAGATCTTATAAACGTTTGGAATTTTGAATTTTGGTCATTGTAATTTGTTTGTTATTTGTGATTTGTAATTTGAAAATTTTTCAGAAAAAACAAAAAATCATTTTTAAAGATAATATGAAGTGGATAGAGAATTAGTATGAATCTATCAGGACTTTTTGGTAAGGGCGATCAGTCGATAGACCAGCAGGCTTGCAATCCAGGCGACATCTTCAGGAGAAAAAATATCCGAAATGGTGCTGTCAAACAGGATGTTTGCTTCGGCGGGAAACTCTTCGTCGCCCCTCCACAATATGATCTGTATGGGAACTTTCGGCAAAACGGAAAATTCAAAAGAGACATCACCATGATCGATGCTGCGTCCGTTCAGCCGGCCGGCCAGTGGGGACAGCGTGGAGGGGTTGTGGCCAAACACATTTTTCAGCGGATCGACAGCCCGCTTGATAAAAACAGCGTGGTAAAATGAAGCGCCGGGAATTTCCCGGTAGGGGATCAGATGACCGCCGATCGCGGAAGCAGAACCGGCGCCGATGATATAATGAAATATTACCACCTGCTCCTGGAGCGATATCGCTTCATCTCCTCCGGATATATCACATATGTCAAAACCCGGATAATCGATCCGGTAGATCCGGTCGAAAAAAGGGACCCGGAGGCTGTTTTCATCGACACATTCGAATCCGGACCGTGCGGCCAGATCGGCTATCGAATCTTTCCGAAGCGTTTCGATGGCAATTTTTTTTGCCTCCCGATAGTCATCTTCCCGGGCCATAAGGCACCGTCCCCTTTGCGTCGGTCAACTGACTCTATGAAAAAGTTCAAAGAGCCTAAAGTGAGCTAAAGTGCCAAAATTAATAAATATTATCAATCATATATTGACCGCGCCAAGGGCGCATTCCACAATTTTAGGCACTTTAGTCACTTCAAATTTCAAACTAAACTATATATCTTTTTCTTTGCTAAATTTCGAGCCAGGAGTCAGAGTACAATGTTTTCCCCATGATGACGTTGGTGGTCTTTACAAAATCTTGCAACTCCTTTGAAAGACCGGCCATGTCGGGTTCGTTCCCTTCCATTGTATTTTCGACCACCTCAACAATATCCGCCCGGTTTCCCCTTGCGATATCGATCAGGGGGTCGTCCAGAGGATCTGCAATCACCGAGTACATGCCGTATTTTTCAAGCATGATCATGTAGGTCTTGTTCAAGATGGGGCGCAGGTGTGTCGGGGGACCGTTTGAAATATTTGAAAGTCCGCAGGTGCTTTTTGCACCGGGGGCGATATCCTGGAGCATGCCCTGGAACTCCATAAGGCTAACGGCTTGGGGTTGCTGGATGTTTACCGGGGTTACGATACCGTCCACCCAGATCTGCTCATTTTCAATGCCGGCCTCATTGGCCGCATAGACCAGTTCCACACAGAGGGCGGCCCGTTCGTTTTCGTCCCGGGGCAGGCCATCCGGACCCCACAGCAACGCGATAAAAGACGCATTGTGCTCTGCAGCGATGGGAATCATCCGCTCGTACCGCTCCGGGCGGCACATGATGGAGTTGATGAGCGGTTTCAGTTTGCAGACCTTTAGCGCCGCTTCAATGGCATCGATGTTGGATGTATCCAGTGCAAGGGGTATATCATCGACCACCTCCTGGACAACCTCCACCACCCATGGCATCAGTTCCGGCCCGTCTTTTTTCGCAGGGCCGAGGTTGATATCGATATAATCCATCCCCTTTTCTTTCTGAAAAAGGGCTTCCTCCTGGATCGGCTTGGGGTCTCGCTCCTTGAACGCCTTGCCGATCTTTGTTGAGATGACGTTTAAGCTTTCACCGATTAAAAACATAACACCTCCCTTTTCATGCAAATAACTGCCGATTGAGCGCTCATGCTCAATGGACGGAATCGCTTCTCTGTGGTTTAGCGGGATTTAAGAAATCCCGGAATATGCGCAGCCTCTCTGGGCCCCACGGTAATCGTCCAGCCCGGGAGCTCTTCCTCGATATCGCCGGCAATCGCGGCGGCATAACCGGGGATAATGAGATCCTTATGCTTGATCTTCTCCTCGATCCCGCTTTTCTTAATAAAAATACCGACATCGTCTCCAGAGAATTTACCGGCCGCCCAGGCGGTCATAACGGAAAGTCCTTCAGCATCTTTGATAAGCAGCCACGTCGGAACCTTGCTCCCTTCGATTTCGCCGGATACGATAAAATAGGTCAGCGCAAAGTTTGTGGTCACCATCACCGGAGAATTTTCATCCGGGTTTCCGATCTCATAGATGCCCTCGGTCACGGTCATGGGTCTCTGGGGATCGGTATAGATATTGAGCCGTTCCAGGAGCAGCGGGAAAAGCGTTTCGCCGGTAAAATCGGACATCACCACGATGCCCCCGTATTTGGCGATATGCATGCTCGCAATCAGGGTCTCCATATCCAGGTTCGATGCCATCTCACACGGAAACGTCATGACCGGAAAGCCGAGATCCCGGTTTGCGGATTTAAGTGCTGCCCGCCGGATGATCACCAGATCCTCAAGGGACTGTTTTATCTCCCTGGAACCCGGATCCAGCACCAGGTCCTTAAGGCCCATTCCGGCCAACTTCGCGGTAAGCGGGATCAGGGCTTCCACCGAGTCGGCCTTGACGGCCAGGGGAAGCTCGTTTTCCTTGGCCATCTGACCATAGGCGTCCGCATTTGCATCGGTGGCAGCATACATCAACGGCTTTTTATTTTGACAGGCTGCAATGCCGGCTTTCATCACCTCAGGGTCTTCGGTCATCAACACCAGGTTGAACTCGGTGGTCTCCGCAATCTGTTTTGCCGACTTCGCAAAGGCGTCTTTATCGCCGTTTGCATCCTTTAGCGCCACCAGCTCGGGTCTCAAGTTCAATCCGACCCGTTCAAACTGGTAGGCGTTCCATACTTTCAGTTTTGTTTCAAGATCGGATGTTGACATATCAGAGCCGATCATTGCCGCAATGCCTGTGGGGTTGAAAAATGTTTTTTCATGTCGGTACAATACCGTCTCTCCCCCTGTTGAAAAGGCGCGGACCCCTTTGCCGATCGCCACCGGACGGATGGGGGGTGCGGATGCTTCGGCCAGCTTTTCTCTGGCCTCATCCGACACATACGGGCAACTGTCCAGTTCGGCTTTTCCGGATGCCAAATTCATGGCAAATGCGAGGCATGTCGGCACCCCGCATTCCTTACAGTTGGTTTTGGGCAGGAGTTTAAAAATTTGAATACCGGTTAGTGCCATACTTATCTCCTTATCTGAATACGCCGGCAGTCTGATCGGCGCCGGTCAAAAAAACCGGCGCCGATTTTTCCGTCGGGATAAATCTGTTACTCTGCGATAATCGGGTCCATGGAAAGTGCCGGGTGTTCCATCTTTTCAAGAAAGGGCATGATCTCTTCCTCTGTAATGCCGACGGTTTCATCGGCGATCATTTCGTACAGATTCGGGCATCCGAGCTGCTCGCCACGTTTCAAGATTCTGTCCTTTATCTCCTCTTTCAGGATCTTGGGCATCCAGACCATCCGAAGAAGCCCACCGTCTCCGACAATGAATTTCCCCTGGGTGATGTTGAACTTGGAATGCCCCACAAATCCCGGTGAAGATTGACCGCCGCCCATTACCCCAGCCAGTGTGGTAAATTTCATCCCGCAGGGTGTCTCCCCGGCATATTCCCGGTTGACCGTCATCACCCCGTTACAAGACGGCAGCATGGCTGCGATGCATTCGCAGCACCCGCAGGTTGTCATGGGGTCGATGACCATGGAGTAGAAATTGTAATGGGTCACCGTACCTCTTGAGGCCTGTTTGACAAACTCGTTGACCCCTTTCCACTGACCCAGCTTCGGATCCAGGCATTCGCCTTTTTCAATGGGCTGATTGGGCCCTGTAGGGTTGATTTCAAAGGAGGCTTTACAGTCCATCCAGTTGTAGGCGCCGCAAAGCCCGGTCCGCTCGGGACTGACCGTACAGACATGGCTGGGGGCAAAGGATTGGCAAAGGGTGCAGGAATAATAGGTTTCCACATCCTCGTCGGTCATGTTTTCAACACGTTCATCCCGGGTCCGGTATTCTGCCCGGGCCCGCTTGGTGAGCTTGTCCACATCCGCTTTCTTGGAGTAGAGTGTGACCTGTACCTTGTCGAGGATATTTCCAAAATCCTGATGGAATTTGGCATGGAGCACCACCCCGAGATCCTTTAAGGTAAAGCCCTTGTCCACCGCCGCCCTGCTGATCCGGATCCAGGAGATGTCCCGTTGCCCGATATGCATAACACCCTGGATGTAGTTGACAAGGTGATGGATCTGACGTTCCAGGATCGGTTCGAAATCGGTCTGGAACTCCCGGCCGGCGATCTGTACATATATTCCCAGAGGAAAGGGTTCTCCCTCTTTCATCTTGTCCATGTCGGGGCCGACAATATCGACCTTGCCGTCTTCGATCTCATTCATTTCGGCCATCTTGACCAGCTCGGTGCACTGGGTTTTCCCGCCGCCGGTCTGTACAAACAGATCCGCACCGCGGACCCGCTCGCCTTCATAGGCCGGGCCGAATGAACAGGGGATTTCGATTTCCGAAATAATGGTTTTGAGCCCGCGAACTTCAACCGATCTCTGGCATATCTCATCATGGGCGACATTGGCCACCACATGCTCGTAGGTACAGATACCGGTGGGAAGAATCTCGGGGATGTCGGTATCGGCCAATGTGGGGAATCCCCAATTGACACAGCCAGCCGCCGCAACGGCCCATTCGGTTCCGATATCTCCCAGAGCGTTTACAAAGGCAAAGATTCTTTCCTTGTTGTACATAAGCATTTTTCGGTAATCACCGGGCTGCACGCCGCCAAATGCCATGGCTGCTCTGTTTGCAAAACCGAGGGCAAAAACAGCCGAAGAAATATCCGGGCCAAAGGGCACGATCCGGGTGTTCCAACCGATCTGGACGCCGCCTTCGATGAGCTGATCAATAACGGTCTGACCGTTGTGATTTGCCGCGCAGAAAATATAGAGGCTTCTCTTCTGATAATCTTCAACAATCATCTTTGCCGTTTCCACGTCGGGGGCGGCACCCACCACGGCAGCAAAACCGGGGGCCGATCCGTCAACGAACTCAACCCCTCTTTTTCGAAGGATGGTATCGTCTGCCGGTCCCAACCAAATTTTCCCGGCCTCGATATCCGGATCTTCCTGGGACAGGTAAAAATCAGGTTCGCGCAGTATACGGATCGCTTCCAAAATTTCATAACTGAAAATTGCAGCCATCCCGGCATCCAGAAGCGGACCCAGATACGGCAGGTGGTTGGCGCCCTTAAGATGAGGCGGAAGAAGACCGCGGGCAAAATCCATCGGTTTCTGTAAATCCTCAAGGGTTTCGACCTTCATCCCAGTCAGGGAGTAGATAACCGGCAAAAAATAACCTGTATTCGGAAACTCGATCTTTGAATCCGCATTAAACGACTCAAGAGCCTTTCTTAACTCTCCTTCAGCCGTTGAAACGACTTTATAGCCACCCTGTATGGCTGCAAATGCTACTAATTTAGACATCTTTTTTCCTCCTTTTTTGAGGATTGGTTTTAAGATTGTATATTACGCTTCAAGCGCCTGGCGATCCGCCATGGACATCATAACCCTTTCACGGGCCTTGTCGATGCCGAGTGCTTTCCGTTTCTTGTCGATATGGGCGATCATCAACCGGGCGTGTTTGATGGGATCTGCTTCAAGGTCCCATCTGCCGCCGTAAAGTTTCTCCATTTCCTTTGAGATATAGTCATGGAAAACAGGCGCGCCTGATGTGGGTAGATGCAGCCCGAACACCGTATAGACACCGGATGAGACAAAATAATGACCGATGCTGATGGCCTTTTCACTCATCCACTCCGGTGCGCTCCCGGCCGCCGGAAGATCGCATAGCTCGTTTCCGAGCCCGCCGGCTTTAACAACCTCGGTGGCCGCCAGAAGAATCCGGCTGTTGTCCACACATGAACCCAGGTGCAGAACCGGGGGTATACCCACCGTCTCACACACCTCCTTAAGACCGGGGCCGCAGTAAACAGCCGCGCTTTCAGGCGTCAGCAGACCTTCCATGGCGCAGGCGATGCCGTTGCAGCCGGTGGTTAGAACGATCACATCGTTTTTGATCAGTTCCTTGACAACCTGAATATGGGCTTCATTGTGCCGGGTTCTGGCATTGTTGCAGCCGACCACGCCGGCGACACCCCGGATACGGCCGTTGATGATGTTGTCATTGAGGGTGTAGTAAGTACCCCGGAAGGTTCCGCCGAGGTGGTACTCGATGGATTCAACGCCGAATCCGGCAATCTGGGTGGCCTTATGATCCGGGATCATGACATCGGCGCCCCGGTTTTGAAAATTATCGATGGCCAGTTTGACGATTTTTTCAGCATCCTCAATGGCATGGTGCTCATCGAACTCGATGTGGAGCACATTGTCCTGCTCCATTTTTGCAATGGGATGGGTGGTGATAAGCTTGGTATGGAAGCACTCGGCCACGTTGGCCAGATTCTGGAAGATACACTGCACATCCACCACCATGGCATCACATGCGCCGGTGATGATGGCAAGCTCCTGCTGCAGGAATGTGCCTGCAGGGGGAACCCCATGGCGCTGCAGCATCTCATTTGCCGTACAGCAGATCCCGCCCAGCTGAATGCCCTTGGCACCCTTTGATTTGGCATATTCAACCATCTCCGGCCGCTGCACCACCGCTATGATCATCTCCGACAGGATCGGCTCATGGCCGTGGACGATGATGTTGACATGGTCTTCCTTCATGACCCCTAGGTTTGCCTCGGACTGCAGCGGATACGGTGTACCGAAAAGAACATCCTGTAGATCCGTGGCCAGCATGGAGCCGCCCCAGCCGTCTGCGAGGGATGCACGGGTCCCCTGTTTGATGAGGTTTTTATAATCCTGGTCAACCCCCATATGGGTCCGATGCATGATCTCCACAATCTCTCTGTCGATGTTTCTGGGAATAACACCGGCCTTTTTCCATTTTTCATAAAGCGGCGCAGGCGCCCGCTTTGCATAGAGTAGTTCCCCTTCGGCCTTGCCCCATTCATTTAAGGCTGCTTTGGCCACTTCAAGGGCGATCTCGTCGACGTCCCTGTCTTTTTCTTCGCCGTCCACCTCAACTTTTGTCGCAACACCCAGGTAAGGGGCGATGGACAGCAGCTTGTTCACATCCTTGATCTTATAGGCATCGGTCTCTTTTCTGGCCGCCGACATAAAGATTTCTGCAACGCCCCGGCCATGATCGGAATGGGCGGCGGCGCCGGCAGCGATCATCCGGAGAAAGTTACGCGCGGCAATGGTGTTGGCGGTGGCCCCGCAGAGACCTTTCCGCTCATCTTTCCCGTCAATACCGCCCTTGGGAAGCGGGAGACGGCACGGGCCCATGGCACAGTTTTTACAACAAATGCCCTGGATTCCGATATTACAGGCTTTCATGTTCTCAGCCCGGTCAAAAATCGTTTCAACGCCCAATTCATGGGATCGGGCTATCATTTCCTGACTGGCGACATCGATGGTCGCCTTGACCGGATCCGCCAGTTTAGGGGCTTTGGCCGGTTTGGCCGGTGCCGCTTTTTTCTCTTCTGTCATGAGAGGTTCCTCCTCATAATATTAGTTCTTAAGCAATTCTCCCGACATGTAGACCGATGCGGGTAGATTGCCGTATGATATGATTTTTGTTAATATAGTTTTACTCTTCGGTGAACCCAGTCAAGCTTGGCGAGTATTTTTTCATTCTCGCTCTTCTGCTCGGCTGCAACGGTCATGGAAACGTCTCCATTTTCTTCTGCAGCCCGCTTGGCATTAAGCGCTTCGCGTTCGGCCGCCCGCTTCATCCGCAGCTTCTCTTCCGTCGCTTCCCGTTTGGCAAGCGCGTCGGCTTCTGCCTTGGCCTTTGCATCCACCGCTGCCTTGGCCGTTGCTTCTTCCTCGGCTTTCCGCCGGGCCGCTTCCTCGGCCTTGGCTTTCTCGGCATTTTCAGCGTCGGCTTTTGTGTCCGCCTCTGCCTGAGCCTTGGCTTCAAGTTCCGCCTTGGCTTTTGCCGCCGCTGCTTTTGCCTTCGCTTCTTCAGCCGCTTTTTCCTGGCCGGGGTCTTTTCCCGTCGCTTTTGGGGGCGCGACTTTCGGAGCCGCCTTCTTCTCGGCCTTCGGTTTTTCCGCCGCCTCTGGAGCCGCCTTTTTCTTCGGCGCCGCCTTCTTGGGCTTTTCCTCGGCAACGGTCAGATCCGGCGCCGGAGACAGCGAAACAAGATCGATCTCTACGGCATCCAGTTGTTTGACAATGGATGCCACGTCGGATGCCGAACCGCCGTCACTGAGCAGATCGACAAATGCCCGCACCATCCGAACCGCTTCGGGGTGTCGCATGATGAGAACGTCGGAACCGGCCATCAGATAACTGATCGCCCCCACCGCTTCCATCAAGATACCCCGTTTTTCAGGATCGCCCAAAGTGGGCGCCTCTTCGGCACTCTGCTTGGCCTCCTTGCACTTCCATATCTCGTTGGCAAGATTGTTTATGACCGGAAGCTGGAGTTTGTCATCTCCCTGGGTAAGGGCTGCCATCCGTATCCGCTCCATGACGGAAAATGAATATTCCAGACCGTAACCCAGACCGCCGGTAGTCGGATCGATAATCATCCGATCCATCGGCATCCCCAGATTCTCAAGAAGGATGTTGATCTGTTTTGCGAGGTTAACATCGATGGGGGAAGATGAGATAATGGTATGTCCGTATCCCATGGCGCTGGCGCCGATCCCCTTGTGATTTTTGTCTTCAACCGGCCCGAGGATAAGGTTTTTCCCCTGGCAGTCTTCCGACACCTGTTTTAGGACCTCTTCATCTTTTTGTACATTGGCCGTGCCCCAGACAATCAGCGGAACATCAACCGCACCCAACACCTTTTTAACCATCGCTCCCGCTGCTTCCGGAGAGGTATCCTGTGCATTGGGATCGGTACTTTTGAGTTGGAGTGCAATCATGTCAGCGCCGTATTCTTCAACACATTTCTTTGCCCATGCAGCCGGATCCGACACCACATTCTTAAACGGTATCACCGAAGCTTCCGGCCAGTCGTCCGGTTCTATGTCCCAAACTTCCATTGCAATTTTGGGTTTGTTGGGCATGCTCCCTTCAAAACCGTAGAAGGGATACGACGTTTCTCCGCCGACGGTAATCGCTTTTCCGCCCTGACCGAGCGTAATTTCTTTTATCCCGCCGGTATAAGATTCTTTATAGACTTCAAAACCCAATTTTGCCTCCTTTATTATAAATTTTTTTTATTAATTAATCATTTCAGCATTGTTCAATGCTGAATTGTCCCCAAATAGTTTCAATATTCTGAATATGCCCTCCTTTCGTTACAAAGATTTTATTTTTATCTACATCGGTAGATTTGTCGCCCGTATGTCTTTTTACAGCGAAAATACATGTATCGCCGTCTGGGATGATTTCAGGTTTTTTCCCAAATCGCCCAAACGAGGCTTAGTTATATGGATATCATCTTTTTGTCAATAGAAAGACAAAGCACCGGACCTGTTGGGGGTTCTTTCTATTTTTTCATCTCCCGCCGCATCTGAAGACGCTGTTTCAGTTTTGGAAACTGGTCGATATCCGTGTGCGGTAGAAACAGCGCTGCCACATAGTTATCCATAAAGGAAGATGTTTCCGAAAGCTCAAAATTCGTCATTTTTTTAGTAACTTCCACCACATCTTTCCGAATTCGGTTGGTCAGCGAGCTCATCCGCGCCCCCACCAGGGAACCGTTTCCAATAAAGGTCACTTTTTCAGGATCCGTTTCCGGCAGCAGACCGATGGTCATAGCCTTCTCAAGATCGACATAGCTTCCGAATCCCCCCGCAAGAATAATATGGTCAAGATCGTCCACGTTCAGCCCCACCTCCTCGAGCAGTGTCATACAACCGCTGAACATGGCGCCTTTGGCCCGGATCAGGTTCTCGATATCCGGCTCGGTCAGCACGACATCTCTGTCGATCTGGGTTTCATCCGCCCAGGCCAGAACATATTCCCAGATGTCGTCGGTGGGGCGGATCCGGTCGGTTTTTAAATGTCTGTCGAATTTACCGAGGTTGTCGATGATACCCATCTCAAACAAGGTGGCCACGGCAATAATGAGACCGGAACCGCAGATCCCCTTGGGTCTGACGTTGCCGATAGTGATGTTCATGGGCTCCAGGGTCAACGGATCGATGGAAAAATCCTCGATGGCGCCTTCTGAGGCCCGCATGCCGAGTTTGATGCCGCCCCCTTCGAAGGCAGGCCCGGCCGAACAGGCAGCGCAGGCCAGCCAGTCCTTATTTCCGATGACAATCTCTGCGTTGGTACCGATATCCATATAGAGGGTGAGCGCATCGGTGTTGTACATGGCGGATCCCATCACGCCGGCGACGATATCGCCGCCCACATAACTGGATACGGCCGGATAGACCAGTGCGGTCACATGATCCCCGAGGTCCATTCCCAGATCGGCCGCCTTTACCGGCGGATAGAGCGTAGCGGCCGGCACATAGGGGGAGCGCCGGATATGGCGGGGGTCGATTCTGAGCATGAGTTGGGTCATGGTGGTGTTGCCGGCCAGGGTGATGGTCGAAATTTCGTCCGGATCGATGCCTGCATTTTTAACGATGTCTTTCAGGATCTTGTTGACGGTCTTTATCACCACCTGGTGAAGAATTTTCAGGCCGCCCGGTTTTTCAGCAAAAACGATCCGGCTGATCACATCCTCACCATAGGAAATCTGCCCGTTAAATTCCCCGTGCTGGCTGAGAATCTCACCTGTTTTCAGATCGATCACCTCCCCGTAGACGGTGGTGGTGCCGATATCCATGGCCACGGCATAATTGCGATCTGTTTTGTCACCTGCCTGAATATTGATAATACGGGTTTTACCGCTTTTCCGCACCGGGCGCGCCAGGGTTGCGGTGAGGGTAAAGTTTTCTTTTCGCAAGGCTTCTGAAATTTTTCGAATAACCGAAAGCTCGACTTCCAGACGATGCTCATCATGCTGCAGTTTCAGATGGCTGACCAGACGCGTGATATCCGGCAGATTATCCTGGACGGTGGGTTCTGGAAGTTCCAGGTAGATCTTTTCAACCGGAGGGACAAAAAGGCTCTTATCCTTGAGCTCACCTAAGTCCATGTGGCGGATTCGCGCCGTCCGCCGCGGGGTGCTCTGCATGTTGAGCACCTTTGCGTCGATGGTCGATTCCACGGGAACCCGCACCACAAGATCACTCTTTACGCCGGCTATGCACGCTTGCCGGAAGCCTTTCTCCTGGTCGGCTTTGCTGAGCTGTTCGGTGATTCCCCCTTCGACGGTACCCTGTTCTACGATGACCCGGCATTTCCCGCAAACCCCCTCACCACCGCAGGAGGCGTTTACATGCACGCCGGCTTCAAGGGCTGCGCGGATCAAGGTCTCGCCGTCCGGCACCGATATCTCTTTATTGTGTGGAAGAAATCGTACTTTATGCATAGATCAAATCATCCTAATATTTTCATTATATTGATTACACTTTTTGTACACAATGTCGAAGCTTTTCATCCCAATTAAACCTGACGGCTATGCCGTTATCCGGACAGGGCATCAAACCGACAGCTCAGTTTTATCACACCGGTCTCAAGCGCGGTGTTGATCCTGTAGGGCAGCGCCTTGAACAGACCGATCATGGCGGCATTTTGCGGTGAGGTATAGGCATAAAACCCGGAAATGTCATTTTCGTGTGCCGCTTCGGCAAGCTTTCGGATAATGATCTTTCCCAGCCCCTTTCGCTGCCATTTCTTGCTGACGGAAAACGCGATCTCGGCCATGTTGTTCTCGGAATCCAACAGGTATTCCCCGATAGCCGCCACCGTACCGAAACCGAATTCCCCGACCACCGCAACGATGGTCAGGTTCTTAATGTAGTCGATCTGGGTGATCCCCTCGACTTCTTCTCTAAAAAACGTCGACTTCTCATGAAAAAACCTGGCAACGACATCATCCTTATCAAGGTTATAGAAATGCTCCTGAATCCGACGCTCGTCCACCGGCTTCGCCGGTCGGATGGCCACCGCTTCATCGGCAATCTCTCGTATCTCTTCAAGTTTGACAGGATAAACACCATGAATCGAGTCTTTCAACGTGCGCTCCGGGCTCAGCAGCCCCATCTTCTTGGCCTCATAAAACAGCTCATCGCGAAAATCCGGATGTGCAATGCTGATCATCGCCAGGGCCCGTTCCTGATAGCTTTTTCCGAACAGATTGACAGCGCCGAATTCTGAAACCACATAATGAACATCGCCCCGGGGAACGACCACGGCCGTGTCACCCAGCATCGGGACAATCCGGCTCTTTTTGCCGTGCTGGGAGGTAGCGGTCATCATGAGAATCGATTTACCGCCTTCTGCCTGATCGGCCCCTCTCATAAAATCGAGCATACCCGTTACACCGGAAAAATAATTGATGGGAAGCGCGTCGGCAGCAACCTGGCCGGTCAGATCCATGCTCATGGCCACATTGATGGATACCATTTTATGATGCCGGGAGATGATACCGGGATGATTCACATAATCTGAAGGATAAAAATCGATGCCCGGATTGTCATCCAAAAACTCATATAGCCCCTGGGTCCCGATGGCGGTACTGGCAACCAGCTTCCCCTCGTTGAACCCCTTTTTGCGGTTGGTGACGACCCCCCTTGAGACCAGATGCATGATATCATCGGTGAGATACTGGGTGTGAATCCCCAAATCGTTTTTATCATTTAAGGCCATCAGCACCCCCTGGGGGGTTGTGCCCAAGCTGATCTGAATCGTGGAACCGTCATCGATGAGCCTGGGAATCAGTTTGGCCATGGTAAAGGTGGCTTCCGATTCCGGGGACTGATCGATGGTAAGCAGTTCCTCATCATGGGCGACCACAACATCCACATCGTTAACATGGATAAAACTGCGCCCCAGCACCCGGGGCATGTTGGAATTCACCTGTACGATGACCAGATCTGCAGAGAGTGCCGCAGCCAGCGTAATATCCACCGAAACGCCGAGACTCATCCAGCCGAAATCATCCGGGGGGGTTGTCTGGATCAGCGCCACATGAATCGGCAACTGACGGCTTTTAAAGAGCCGGGGCACGGCAGAAAGGTTCACGGGGGTAATAAACCGCATGTTGTCGGCAAGCCCTTTTGGTTTGGCCGAGCCCAGATAGAACGACCGGATGTTGATACTGTGGCCCTGGGTTTTGTCGGCGATAAGCGTAAGCGGTGTGGTTTCAAGGGCAAGCAGCCGAACGATTTCAACGTCTTTAAGACTCTCAGCGGCTTGGGCAAACGCCCTGACAAGATACTGGGGCTCACCGCAGGAGGATCCGATGAAAACCCGTTTTCCCGGCCGAATCAGCCGAACCGCCTCCTGGACAGTGCGCTGTTTCTCTACATAGTTATCGGCCCAGTAACTCGTCTTATCAGCACGCATACGCATCTCCTCCTAGGACAAAAAGGGCAGCGTCCGGCGCGGCCACAAGCGCTTGAAAACTAAGATTATAGGATTATCGCATCTCCCGGTGAATATCAAGAAGAACCTAACCCGGACAAGCCGGAACCAAACAGGTTTTGTCTTTTGGATTTCAACTTGTCCGGCAAATTCCAAATCCCAAGCACCAAATTACAAATAAATTAACTGTTAATTGACGCAGCCCTGAACCTTCCTGCTTGACCCGATCGACAGTATTATCTATTATTTTCAAAACCGACACATAAACCTTGGAAAATGTAAAAATGACGGAACTATTGCCGGCCCTAACCCTGTTGATCTCAACGGGAATGCTTGTACTTGTATTCCTTCTTGTCAGACGGAAACTCGAAAGTCTGTCCGAAACCCTGGAGAACAGATTTGAAAACATTGAGAAAATGCAGTTGCAGACCGAGCGGATGGTCAAAGACGAAATTACCCGAAATCGCGAAGAGACAGCTGCGGGGGCAAAGCGGGCGCGTGAAGAATTGAGCCGATCGGTAAAGGTTTCCAGCGATTCACTTTTGAAACGGATGACGGAAAATGCCGGAATGCAAAAAAACCAGCTCGACTCATTCGCCAGGCAGCTGGGTGAGCTGACCAAGCTGAACGAAGAAAAGCTTGAGGCCCTGCGAAACACCGTTCAGACCCAGCTTCGCACCCTCCGGGAGGATAACAGCGTAAAGTTGCAGGAGATGCGGGAAACGGTGGATGAAAAACTTCAGTCCACACTTGAAAAACGACTGGGGGAATCGTTCCGCCAGGTCAGCGAGCGGTTGGAGGCGGTGTACAAGGGGCTGGGAGAGATGCGGAATCTGGCATCCGGTGTGGGGGATCTAAAAAAGGTGCTGACCAATGTAAAAACACGCGGCACCTGGGGAGAAATCCAGCTCGGGACCATTCTTGAGCAGATTTTGACACCGGACCAGTACGCCGTAAATGTTCAAACAAAAAAAAACAGCGACGCCAGGGTAGAGTTTGCCATCAGGCTTCCGGGGAAGAAAGGTGACAATGAAGAGACGGTCTGGCTGCCCATCGATGCAAAATTCCCCCAGGAAGATTACCAGCGGCTTGTCGATGCCCAGGAGGGCGCCGACAGGGGGATGGCCGAGAAATCCATAAAAAACCTGGAAACCCGAATCAAAGCTGAGGCCAAGCTTATAAAAGAAAAATACATCGATCCGCCGCATACCACGGATTTCGGCATCATGTTTTTACCTGTAGAGGGACTCTATGCGGAAATATTACGCCGGCCTGGGCTTTGTGAAGTCTTGCAGCGCGAATACCGGATCGTCGTCACCGGTCCCACCACCCTTGCGGCCTTGCTCAACAGTCTGCAGATGGGCTTCCGGACGCTTGCCGTAGAAAAACGTTCCAGCGAGGTATGGGAACTGCTCGGCGTGGTAAAGACCCAATTCGGCAAATTCGGTACCGTGCTGGCCAAAACCAAAAAGAAACTCCAGGAAGCCGGCAACACCATCGATCAGGCCGTGGTCCGGACCCGGACCATTGAAAGAAAACTTAGAAAAATTCAGGAAATACCTGTGGAGGACTCGGTTGACGTGATTGAAGATTAACAATCATAACCCGAATAAACTCTCCAGAGGCGGGCAAGCTGGAAATTCCAAATCACAAATATCAAATACCAAGCAAATCAGAATGACCGAAATCCAAAATCCCAAACAAAAATACAATCGTTTTGACCCCGTTTGGAATTTGTGATTTGTGGTTTATTTGTAATTTGGTGCTTGGAATTTGTGATTTTAGACACAAAACGTCAAAACAGAACCATCCAGCTCAGACCTGCCCAGAAGCCCAGGTTTTCATTCCATTTAGATTAGGAATCGGATAAATCAGGATGAATATTATCGTAATCGTTGCAGACAGTTTGAGAACGGATCATCTCGGGTGCTACGGCGCATCCGTCAGAACACCGAATATCGACACCCTTGCCGGTGATGCCGCCGTGTTCGAGCAGGCCTATTCGGAAAACCTGACCACGGTCCCCTGCCGTGCTGCATGGTGGACCGGAAAGTATCTGTTTGCCCAGAGGGGGTGGCAGCCTTTTGATCACGACGATATCCTCTTGGCTGAACTGCTGTCGAGCCGGGGATATGCGTCCGCTCTGATCACCGACAACTATCAGCTCCGCCGGCCATCCTACAACTTCAGCCGCGGCTTCGATACCAGCTCCTTTATCCGGGGGCAGGAGTATGACCCCTGGGTTGTCCATGACAGCCCGGATGTCGATATCAAACAGTTTCACCGCCTGCGCGGGGATGGCTCCGATGCCGTATGGAAGCCGCGGTTTATTCAGTATCTGAAAAACGCCACCCGGTTTGGAACCGAAGCGGACCACTGCCTAGTGCGCACGATAACCGAGGCCGAACGATGGCTCGAACAGATAATAGAGACGCAGAAAGATCGGCTGTTTCTTTGGGTCGATAGCTTCTCACCCCATGAGCCCTGGGATCCCCCCTCGCCGTTTCGGGAGATGTACGATCCCGGTTATACGGGCAAGACGCTCATCGATCCGGTACCGGGCCCGGTCGAGGGATACATGACCGGCCCCGAACTGAATCATACGAAATGTCTGTACGCCGGCACCGTATCCTTTGTGGACAAATGGATCGGTGTCCTGCTCAATTGCCTCCGGCGTACGGGAATCTATGACAACAGCCTCATTATGCTCACCAGCGACCACGGTGCCCCCTTGGGGGAACACGGATATATCCGAAAGGCGGCTCCGAACTGCTATGACGAACTGGTTCATATTCCCTGGATCATCCGCCATCCCGGGGGGCTTGGGAGAGGGGCACGGATTCCCGGATTCGTGCAGCCCCCCGATCTGATGCCGACGATCCTCGATGCCGTCGACATCGATTCTGAGAATACCGGCGGCGGATGGCCCAACTTTGAGCAACGCGGCACCAAACTGGATCTGACCGGAAAAAGCCTCATTCCGTCACTTTCAGAAACAGGCGATTCTCCTCGGGATTTTGCGGTCAGCGCCTACCATGGAAAGCAATGGGCCATCCGCACCGATGCCTGGACCTATCTGTGGAATATCGAAAAGGACCGGCCGTCGGAACTCTTCCACCGCCAGACGGATCCGGAGGAATTACATAACGTCATCGATACCCGGAGGGACGTTGCAGCGGCCATGGAAAACCGATTGAAGGATTTTGCCGAACAGGTGCGGGTCATTGGCTAACGGCCCGCTTTAAACTTTCGACATAATGCCTGCAAACAGATTCAACAATATTTTCCCCCTCACCCACAGGCGGCAAACAACCCCGAAACCGGTGGCCGGTTACAAATTATTTATCTTGCAAATTCATTATATCATGGTAATAATATCAACAAATTGGATAAAGGAATTGAAGCAGACTTTTTTCGCTTTTCGTGATCACATCCTCTAAACTACCCATGCAATAACACGTAATTCGAAAATTTCTCTGATTCCGCTGGTATGATAATGGTTGCATGTCAACCGGCAATCAACAAACAGCAGTCACAAGGGTTTTTATCAAAATTGTAAGGAGCACGATAGATGAGATTTAGAACCAAATACTTTCCCGCCTTTGCAGCGATCATCATGGCGATTACACTGTTTTCCGGTCCGGTTGCAGCAGAAACTGACAAACCGACCCCATCCCCGGTTGCAACAGTCAACGGATCCCCCATCCCAAGCGCAGAGTATGATAGTGAACTCAATCAGCTCAAAATGAGATATATGCAGCAGGGCAGGCAACTGAACCAAGAACAGGTTGAAAAATTCAAAGAAACGATTCTTGGAATACTTATAAATAGGGAGCTGCTTTATCAGGAGAGCAAGCGGCAGGGTATCGTTGTTGATGAAAATAAGGTTGCCGAACAGTTGATGGATGTCAGGAAGAAATTCCCGAGTGAAGCTGAATTTAAAAAAATCATCAAAGAGATGAAGCTGACGGAAGCGGATATAAAGTTTCAGATCACAAGAGCTTTGGCGATTCGGGATCTTGTTGAAACGAATATTACCAAAAATATCAATATCACAGATGAGAAGACAAAGGCGTATTATGATGAGCATCCGGAAGCGTTTAAGCAAGCCGAAGAGGTTAAAGCCAGCCACATCCTGATTAAACTCGATTCCGATGCGGATCAGGCAAAGAAAAAAGAAGCGCGTGAGAAAATTGAGAAGGTTCAGGCAAAGCTTAAAAGCGGCGGAGATTTTTCAGCACTGGCAAAGGAGTATTCGGAAGGGCCGAGTAATGTAAAAGGCGGGGATTTGGGTTATTTTAAGCGTGGTCAAATGGTAAAACCGTTTGAAGAAGTCGCCTTTAAACTAAAACCGGATGAGGTCAGTGATATTGTCGAAACCCAGTTTGGATACCATCTCATCAAAGTCTATGACAAAAAACCCGAAGGGACCACTGCATACAAGGAAGCAAAAGATAAAATCAGTCAGTATTTGAAACAGGAAAAAGGCAAAGAGGAAATCCAGAAATATATCGAAAAATTAAGAGAAAAGGCCGAAATCAAAACCTTCTTAGGCGCATAAAAGCGTGCCGTCGGCAAGATTTTGTCGTCAGTTGCATCGACTCGGTATTTTTGTAAAGATGAATATTATCGAAAGGTATTAAAAAAATGGCTGAAGGTACTGTCAAATGGTTTAGCGAAAAAAAAGGCTATGGATTTATTGAAACCGGAGATCAGGAGGAGATTTTCTTCCACCAAACAGACATCGAGCAGCATGGATTCTTTGGAATTCAAAAAGACGACCGCGTATCTTATGAAGTAACGGACGGCCAGAGAGGGAAAAAAGCGATTAAAGTGCGTCAAATATAAACACAGATACCCCTTGTTATGTGGACTGTACTGAAATTCTGGATGGGTCCCTAAACATTTAGAGAGGATATAATGATAGAAAAATATAAGATTGTTCGGGACAAAGAAAAAGATCTCCTGACCATCAGAGAGTTTGCCATATTGGAAAAGATTTACAAAGCCGGCGATTTTCCGGCATACACTGAAGAAGACTTTTCGCTTCGCTGTGAGCAGGATTATAAGAGCGGTGAAATCGAAGAGGCCGTCGTATCGGGTAAAACCGCGGTGATCTCGGCACTGAGAACCCACAATATGTATCCGGTCAGCCACCAGGCTGATGCCATTGCAGATTCCATTATTGAACTGTATGGATCAGAAGAGAAATTATCAACCGAGCTTCTGTTTGACGACCAAGAGACCTTCGGCAACACCCGGTAATATTGGACTTCACAAGCACTTCAGCATTTATCCGAACCGCTTCCGGTTCGGATAAATGCTTGTTTATGCGCTATCTCTTCCCTTTCAGCAGTTCCTCTTTGGCCTTCTGATATTCTTTTTCGGTGATCACGCCATCTTTGTAGGCCTTATCAATGTCCAGCAGTTCCTGCCCCAGGGTTGTCGATTTTGTCTTGGATTCTACTTTAGCACCGCCGCCGCCGCAGGCTGTCAACGCAACACTCGCTGCAATCAATCCGATCAGCATCCACATGGTAACCCGTCTCATCTATTGCCCCTCCTTTGGTATATGATAACAAACTGATCGATGATAATATATTTTTTGGATTTTCTCAATCGGGAAAAAGTTTTTTACCATCCCGGACTGGGCTGCAAATCCGCTACACCAAATGACCGCATCTAAATCGATCTATCATTCGATACCGGTGTCTCAGCGCTTGCAGCGATCATTTGCCGATAATAGGTCAGGACCAGATACGTCATGGGAAGCGCTATGATCAGACCCAAAAACCCCATCAGCTTCCCCCAAATCGATAGCGAAAGGATCATCATGGCCGGATTGAGGCCGGTGACTTTCCCCATGATTTTTGGGGTCAGGATCAGATCCTGAATGGCCTGAACAACTGCAAACACCATGGCCGTCATACCCAAGGCCATCCAGATGCCGGTATCGCCCTCAATGGCCATAAAGATCGCAAACAGAAAAGCGGGAATCATGCCGATGATTTGCAAATACGGAACCATGTTCAAAAGCCCGATAAACAATCCCAACACGATACCCATGGGAAGGTGGATAACTGTAAACCCGGTGGCGAACAAAACACCGCAGATTGCAGCAACCGCAGCCTGGCCTCTGAAATACTGATTCATGATCTTTTCAAAGGCTTCTAAAAATCGGACCACCGCATCACGGTATGCAGGGGGGATGAGTTGGGACCACCCTCTGCTGATGTTCTGATAATCGATCAGAATAAACAGCAGATAAAGCCCGATGACCGATAACCCGACGATTCCGAGGAGAAAGGAGGTCGCTCCAGCGATCAGGCCCCACACACCGGGCAGAACTTTTTGTGTAAAAACCTGAAGTATTTTGAAAATATTTGCGTCCTTAAAAAATGCCTGGATATCTGTGCGGGCTGCAAAGTCTTTTATGGCATGCCAAATTTCCGGTGGAAGGATCTTGCCGGCGCGCCTGGCAAATTCGGCATCGCCGGCCAACTGTGAAAGAATCCGCCCCATACTGCTGATTTCGCTCAAAATCATCGGTACCAGAAGCCAGACCAACAATATGGCCGACAAAACGATGATAAAAAGACAGATAATGACAGATACCACACGATTGGGTATCTTTTTCTGCACCCGGTCCACCAGAGGATTCGTAAGATATGCCAACAGCATGGCGATGGCAAAGGGGATCAGCACGTCGCTCAGGTAGCTGGACAGCCAGATGAGTCCGAGGAGAACACCCATTGTAATGGTCAGTCGCACCACCCGGTCGAAGGTGTATGGTATCTTCTGATTTATCATGTTTCCCTACCGGTTATTTTGTTCTTTTATGAAAGCACACACCCATTGAAAAAAAATCAATGGGTACCGGCTCCAATCCAAGGCAGGATACCGGTTCATCAAGAAAATATCTTGAAAAATGCGGGTAGATTTTAAAAATCGTACCGGAATCGGATGAGAATGTTGTGACTTTTGTATTCTGCATCACCACCGCCAAAAGACGGGTCCGTGGTTGCGAAATACCGGTACCCGAGGTCAAAGGACATGGTTTCATTGATTACATTGTTGAATCCGATCTCCGCCTGGTATGCAAACACCGTATCGCCGTCCCCGCTGATCTGAATGGTTTCAGCGCTCACATCGTTCATATCGACATAGGCGACTCCGATGCCGGCACCGATATAGGGGGTAAGAAAGGTTGTGTTTTTAAAGTCATAAAACCCGTTGACCATAAAACAGAGCGAAGACATATCGCCACTGCCGGAAACAGTGCCGTATTCGACGGTAGAGACCTTGTTCACATTATTTCTCCGATAGACGATCTCTGCTTCAGCGCGCATAAAATCGAAATCATATCCGCCGCCGCCGCCAAAGCCGAAACCGCTGTCGAATGTAACCTCACGGGACATATTGTTTTCGGTCAGATCCGTATCTCCGAGCCAAATCAGGCCGGCATTGCCGCTGACATAAAAATCGCCGGCCACAGAGACCTCTGATACAGACATGGATACAAGAAGACAGATGGTTGCGAGGATAATTTTTTTACCCATAACGCCTCCCGATTTAGGGTGGTTAGAAATTCATGTGCCGGTTCGACGACATGGTATCGCGTTCCGGACACCGCACACAGACGAAAGGAATAGGGGACGGTGACGCCCCCCCTGCCCTATTGAACCGAAACGCCCACCGATTGAGCGGTCTCGCAGATCTGACCCCAGGTTCCATCATCGACGGTGACGCCTTCTTTTTCTTTTTGCAGTCTGAGCGTATGCTCGATCTCACCCGGCATGCGGATGCCGTCAAAACCGGGAATCAACCGGGAGTCTTTCAGAAACCCGATAAATGAGTCCACCTCGCCCCTGAAATTATCGACTCCGGTAAAGGCTTCTATTTTAATGACCATCATAAACACGCCGTTTCCGATCCGGGTCGCATCTTCGCGACTGCAACCGGCACCGCCCAGGGCGCCGGATAGAATATCGACGGCAACGGCCAGGGCGTAACCTTTGTGAGCACATATGCCGCCGAAGGGAAGGATGGCGCCCCGCGGGGGGCCATAAAATTTATCCGGTTCAGACACCGGATTCCCCTCTGCATCCAGGGCCCAGCCGTCCGGAATATTCTCCCCCCGGTTTCGATAGACCCTGATCTTGCCTTCGGCCACTGTGCTGGAGGTCATATCAACGACGATGGGAAAATCACCACCGGTGGGAATGCCGATGGCGATGGGATTGGGGGACATCTTTGGATCCATTCCGCCGAAAGCCGACATGAGTCTCCCGGCCCCGTGATTGTTACACATGACGATACCGATCATATTGGCTTCGGCAGCCATTTCGGCATACTCCCCAAGACGTCCGATGTGACTGCTGTTAAAAAGCTCCACCGCAGCCATGGAGCGGACGGCAGCCTTTTCAATGGCAAGCTCCATGGCCTGGCTGCAGACGGTCTGTCCGAAACCCCATCCGCCGTCGACAACCGCAGACGCATCCGCATCCCTTACGGTCTTTATCTTTTGGTCGGCATGCACGTTTCCGTCTTTAAGGGCCTGTATATATTGGGTGACACGGATCACCCCGTGGGAATCATGTCCCATCATATTTGCCACCACCAGGGAATGCGAAACCCGGTGTGCTTCGGCGTCTGAAAGGCCTGCGCCTTTAAAGATCTCCTTACATATATTCTCTAATTTTTCAATTCCAAAAACCGGCATGGTTCCTCCTCTTTGTTATTAATCATTCCGTTTATGCAGAAGGCTAAAGTGAGTCCTGTGGGCATGATTTAGCATAGAGCATAGTGCATGGAGCAGAGGGTATTTGTTCTTATATTCTCTGTGCCCTATGCCCCTTGCTCTCTGCCTGTCTCATCCACGTATCGGATCACCTTTAAAGCCTACTCTTTGAGTCCGTCTGCTTTTAAGGTTCACCCGCGGAACCCTGTTTCATCACCCGTATTCTGTTTTCAGCCTTCCGTTTTCGGCCCCCTTTACCTTACACAAAAAAAACAGGAGTTGACAAGTGCGCCTGACAGATCATATCAAATGGAGTATACATTTAGAAAAAAAAGGATATGCGAAAAATGAACCCTTTAAACCTATTTGAAAAACCGACACTGCTCAGTTTATCCAAGACGTGCGGGTGAGCGGCAAAAATCGACCCGGTCGGGCTCGGAAAACTTATCACAGGGCTGCCGAAAAATCAGGACCCCAACCTGCTGGTCGGGTTTGACACCAGCGACGATGCCGGTGTCTACAGGCTCTCTGATGAAACGGCCATCGTCACCACAGCCGACATTATCACGCCGCCGGTAAACGATCCCTACATTTTCGGTCAAATTGCAGCGGCAAATTCCATCAGCGACGTGTATGCCATGGGCGGCAGACCGGTGACGGCTCTTAATATAGTGGCATTTCCTTCAAAAAAACTGGATACAGACGTTTTAGAGGGTATCGTGGCCGGCGCCCTCAACATAATCACAGAAGCCGGCGCCGTGCTGGCAGGGGGGCACACCATCGAAGACGAAGAGCCCAAATTCGGCCTGGCGGTTACGGGGCTCGTGCATCCCGATAAAATCTGGACCAACTCCGGAGCCAGGCCGGGAGATGTGCTGATCCTGACCAAACCGATCGGAAGCGGGGTCCTCTTTAACGCCAACCTGAAAAAGTTGGTATCCGCCGATGCCTTAAACGAATGTATCGCCACCCTTGTCACACTCAGTAAAGATGCGGCTAAAATTTTCGCTCAATTCGAAGTCCACGCGGCAACGGACATCACCGGCTTTGGCCTTGCCGGGCATGGCTATGAGATGGCTTTCGGCTCCCGGGTGACCCTTGAAATCGACATGGACCGGGTCCCGATCATGACCGAAGCGTTGGCGATGTATGAAAAGGGGGTGAGCACCGGTGTAAATGCCCCCAATCGGCAGATGGTGGAAAAATCGGTCTGCTTTAAAAAAACACTTCCTGCCTGGCACCAGGAAATCGTGTTCGATCCCCAGACAAGCGGAGGGCTTCTGGTATCGGTGCCCGCCGAACAGGAGGCGTCCATCCTGAAAATGCTCCATGAAAACGGCATCCATAAAGCTGAATGTATCGGAGAAGTAAAACCCCTTGAAAACAACACATACCTTATTTTCAGATAATCCGTCTTTAAGAAAAAATAATTCTGCGTATCCAAATCGGCTCTTTATCACCGACCTAGACGGTACGCTTTTCAATTCGGACCGCCGGATGTCCGACCAGGACCGGCATACCCTTACCGCCCTCGGGGAAATGGGCATTGTCAGGGCCATTGCAACCGGACGGTCCCTTTATTCATTTGAGAGAGCCGACGGCCTGGCGCTTCCCATCGATTATGTTATTTTTTCAACCGGAGCCGGGATTCTTCGGGTATCAGACAAAAAACTCCTCAGGGGTGTCAATCTCGATACGGACGCTGTCTCCCGGGTAACGGATGTGTTAAAGCAGGCGTCTATGGACTTTATGGTACACCGGCCGGTGCCGGAGAATCATCGGTTTGCATACTGGGGATCGGCAGAGGACAACCCTGACTTTACCAGGCGTATCGCACTCTACAAAGAGGTCAGCTGGCCCCTGGGGGACAAGGAAGACGGGTTTGGACCGGCAGCCCAGCTCCTTGCCGTACTCCCGCCGACCGGAGACATCCGTATCATCGAACGCCTGCAGAACAGACTGCCGGATTTAAATATCATCCGCGCCACCTCCCCCCTCGATGGTGGATCCACCTGGATTGAATTTTTCCATCAGAGTGTGTCAAAAAGCAGCGCTGCCGAGTGGTTGGCGCATCACCTGAACATTTCCCGGGAAAACACCCTGTCTGTGGGAAACGACTATAATGACCTGGACCTGCTGGAGTGGACCGACATGAGCTTTGTGGTAAAAAATGCACCGGATGCGCTTAAAACAGGGTTTCCCGCCGTATCGTCGCACAACCACTCCGGTGTTACCGAAGCGGTTGAAAAATGGCTGGCCGCGAAGAAAAAACGATTGTAGAAATTAAGATAAATAATGGGTTGATAATTATCCCTTTTTATCCATAATCGAGTATCCAGCATCCAGCATCCCATCCCAATAACTGCAGATGCTTGTTTAACGAACAATCAGTAATCAACCCCAAAAACATTATAACGGTATAGAAGCAATGCCCAGCCATCAAGGCTCATTGGCTGCGGTCAGCATGGAATGGAGCAGCACATTCGCACCGGCTTCACAGTGCTGCCACGCTGTCTTTTCCACCTCCACATGGCTTCTGCCGCCGATGCTCGGAACAAATATCATTCCCGTGGGAACGACCATGCTCATGTAACCGGCATCGTGTCCGGCGCCGCTTAGCATGGGGTGGACAGAGAGGTTGAGTCTTTCCGCTGACTCCAGGACCAGATCGACCAGCCGTTTATCAAAGGGCATGTGGTCGACCTGCCAGATGTCTTCCGTCCGGATCGGGCATCCGTGTTTTTTTGCAATGCGCTCAAAATCGGTCTTTAATTCGGACTCGGCCAATCGGCAGTGTGTATCATCCCAGGATCGAATATCCACCGTGAAATGGACCTTGTCCGGGACAATGTTTCTGGAGTTCGGCAAACTGTGGATCTCCCCCACGGTGGCCACCAGATTTCCGCCCATTTTTCCAGGCAACCCATTGACGGCAAGAATCATCTCCGCAGCAGCCACCAGGGCATCGTTTCGCCCGGCCATGGGGGTCGGTCCCACCTGATTGGCCGCCCCTTCAAGATGGATATCGAACCAGCGGATACCGACGATCCCCTTTGGAACACCGATCAGTTTTCCTTCCTTTTCCAAAATGGGGCCCTGCTCGATGTGAAACTCGAAATAGGCATGAACCGGTGATTGTGCCGCCGGAAGACTGCCGCAATAGCCGATCCGTTCCAGTTCGTCTTTAAACGCCTTGCCGTTGATATCGGTGCGGCCATAAATCCAGTCGCGCTTAAGCTTTCCTGCCCAGACACCCGAACCCATGGTGGCCGGTGAAAATCGGGATCCTTCCTCATTGGTCCAGTCTGCAATCACAATCGGCCGAACCGTCTGAACGCCGGCCTCATGCAGGGTGCGGAGGACCTCAAGGGCACCCATGACACCGAGGATGCCGTCAAATCTTCCGCCCATGGGTTGGGAATCGATATGGGATCCGGCCATGACCGGTGCAAGGTCGCTGCTCTGTCCGGATCTTTTCCCGAAGATATTTCCCATTTCATCGATTGCGACTTCAAGATCCAGCTCCTTTAGCCACCGGACAAAGAGATCTCTTGCCTGCCTGTCTTCATCCGTTAACGCCATCCGATGAACCCCGCCGCCGGCAGTGGCGCCGATTTTCGCCATGGCGTCAAGACTTTCACGCAACCGCTCACCCTTAACCCGAAGATCGTCAACTTTCATCAAAAACTCCTGCTCTATAATTAAAGTAAAACCGAATGGTTTCAGCCACAGTGTTGCGAGGGTCCTAAACCGTTGTTTCTGAAACCGCTGCCTGGAACCTAAAAATGTTAGTATGCAAACATTATATGCTGTTTTTCTATGTCGCTCATCATCCTTTGTAAATGGGCCCTTTTTTGACTTAGGTCAAGGACCTATCACGGGTTTTCGACTAAAAGGTAACAATCCCCAAGAGAATATCCGATATTTGCGGACTGGAAGGATCTCCGGGCCAGATAGGGGGAGCATTGCTCACACCACAACCCCTTCGGCGGACCCGTGGTGATAACACCCCACCCAGTGCTCCGACCGGGCTTCGGTGAGTTCAGGTGGTGCATTGGCCCTGCACGCGGGCAATCTGTCCTGACACCGCGTGACAAACCCGCAGTTCTTCTGGACATCTGTCGGAGACGGAATCTCGCCGTCTAAGGTAATCTCTTCCGGTATATGCTGTCGCTCGGCTTCCGTAATCACCGGAATGGCCGACAAAAGCGCGCGGGTATACGGATGCAGCGGGTTTTTGAATATCCCTTCAGCCGGACCGTGCTCGACGATTCGGCCCAGGTACATCACCGCAATATGGTCCGCGAGATTCCGGACAATACTCAGGTTATGGGTAATCAGCAGATAGGTGAGCCCGAGTCGGTCCTGCAGATCAGAGAGGAGTTCCAGCATCTTGGCCTGAACCGAAACATCCAGCGCGCTGGTGGGTTCATCCAGCAGCAGCAATTCAGGCTCCGGTGCCAGGGCCCGGGCAATGCCGACCCGCTGCTTCTGCCCGCCGCTGAGCGCATGGGGATAGCGTTGCATGTATTCTACCGGAAGCTGAACCAGCCCCACCAGTTCCCGGACCCGCTGTTTCCGCTCATGCCCCGAAAGCCGGCAGTGAACCCGAAGCGGCAATGCAATGCTTTGGGCGATAGTCTGTCGTGGATTTAACGCAGCACTCGGGTCCTGGAATACCATCTGTACTTTTCGCCGATACGATTTTAGTGTTTCACCTTCAAGGTGGCTGACCGGTTCGCCGTTTAGAATGATGGCTCCGGAGGTGGGCTCATACAGATGGGCAATGGTCCGGGCGAGGGTGGTCTTGCCGGATCCGGATTCGCCCACAACGCAGAACGTCTCTCCTTTTCGAACCTTAAAACTGCATTCACTAAGGGCACGAATGACGGTTATCTTAGATCGAAATGACAACCGGGCGATTCTCCGCTTTCGGAAAAAATATTTACGCAATCGCTTTATTTCAAGAATGTCTGGTTTCATTATCCATCTTTTTCGGAAAATAAGTGACAGGCCACCCACCTGTCTTTTTCAACACGGTATTCCGGAGCCGATGTTTGCCGGCAAACCGCCATCCGTCGACTGCAGCGTGGGTGAAACCGGCATCCTTCCGGGGGGTTCAAATAATCCAGCACCTGCCCGGGAATGCCCTCGTACGGCTCACGGGTCAATTTGGGGATAGATCGGACCAGACCGGCGGTGTATGGATGAAACGGCCGGTCCAAAAGCGCTTTTGTAGGGCCCGATTCAACCACCGTGCCGGCATACATAACATAGGTCCGGTGGCAGATGTTTCGGGCCACACCGAGATCGTGTGTAATATAGATCCCCGCCAGGTGTTCTTCTTCGATTTTTTCCTGGAGCAGACCCAGGGTCCTTTTTTGAATGGTCACATCCAGGGCCGTTGTCGGTTCATCGGCCACCAGCAGTTTTGGATGACCGATCAATGCCGTGGCCATCAGAACACGCTGGCGCATCCCGCCGCTCAGTTCAATGGGATACCGCCGCATCACTTGTTCCGGAGCCGGTATATCCACCCGGGATAACAGATCGACGGCATATTCCCGGGCATTCCGAACCTCGCGCCCGGTGTGACGCTTCCGAAAATATCGGATCAGGCTCCCCCCGGATTGCCGCCACACAATGGCATCCAGGAGCAGAGAACCGATGGTAAACGTCGGATTCAGTGACGTCATGGGGTCCTGGGGAATATAGGCGATCTGTTGTTTGACCCCTTCACGGTCTTTGGCCGAAAGGGTGAGCAGGTCGGTACCGGAGAAAAGAATGGATCCGGATACCACCTGGGCCGGCGGCATCGGCAGTATACCCAGGACAAGCTTTGCGGTCACGCTCTTACCGCAACCGGTCTCCCCGGCAATGCCGACCATCTCTTTGGGGCTGACCTGGAGGTTTAGCCCCTGGATGACCCGGAGGGTACCGTCGATGGTATGAAAATGAACACTTAAATTTCGAACTTCCAGCTGAGAATTCAAACTCACTCCACCTCTACATGAAAAAAATCTCTCAACCCGTCACCCAGGAGATTGAAACTTAACACCGTGAAAAAAATCGCCAACCCCGGAAAGAGTGACACCCACCAGCTATCCGGCAGGTAATGTCTTCCGGAGGCCACCATAATCCCCCACTCCGGTGTCGGCGGGGAAGCACCTGCCCCCAGAAAGCTGACCGCAGTACCCACAAGGATGGCATAGCCGGCATCCAGCGTTATCTTCACCAGCAGCGTGGACGACATGTTGGGAAGAATTTCCCGAAACATGATGTGACGGTGGCTCGCTCCGATTGAACGGCTGGCCATGACAAAATCTTCCTGCTTCAGGGAGAGTGTTTCGCCGTAGGCCAATCGGCAAAAACTTCGCCACCAGATAAATGCGATGGCCAGCATGCTGTTCTGCAGACTGGGGGACAGGGCCGCACTCACCGCCAGGGCCAGTACCAAAAACGGGATAGACGAAACCACATCGGTAATCCGCATGATCACCTGGCCCACCGCACCTTCAAAATATCCCGCACAGAGTCCCAGCGGCACACCGATAGCAAAGGCGATTCCGAGCACAATCACACAGAGCAGAAGCGAAATCCTGGCGCCGAACAGCAAACGGCTCAGCACGTCCCGGCCGACTTCATCGGTTCCGAACCAGTGATCCCGGTCCGGCGGCATCAGCTGTTTGTCAAAATGGACCTTGAGACCCGCATCTTCGGGATACGGTGAGATTACCGGGGCAAAAACAGCCAGCAGAACCATACCCAGAGTAAAAATAAGACCGATTAAGGCCAGCCGGTTTTTCATGAATCGACGGAGCCCCCGTCTGATTTCATGAACCCGGGTCATCCCGTCTCCAGACAATCCGTCTGAACCCGGTTCCGGTGCGGCTGGTTTTGTTAAAACTGTCGAGCCATCGGTCATGGTCACCACCCTATCGACTCAGCCGGATTCGAGGATCCAGAAATCCGTATAAGATATCGATTACAAAATTAACGATTACAAAAGCCAAACAGATGACAAGAGTTACCCCGACCACCCCGTTAAAGTCATTTGAAATAATGGCGTCGGCGCCGAATCGGGCAATCCCCGGCCAGGCAAAGACTTTCTCCACCACAAATGCCGTCCCCAGCATCAGCGGTATCAGGAAGCCGATCATGGTCAGGGAGGAGGAAAATGCATTTCGAAGCATATATTTATAGCTGATGATAAATCCGGGCATACCGGTGGCCCGGCTCACGGAGATATAGTCTTTGGACATCTCGTCGATCATATTGGCCCTTATCAGGCGTGTCACGTTGGCAAGAGCGCCCAGCCCCAGGATGACGGCCGGACTGATAATATGGACCAGGCTGTCAAAAAAAGCCGCAAGGTTCAGCGTCACCAGGCTGTCTATAAGATAGAACCCGGTGATATGCAACGGCGGTTCTCCGGCAATCCTTCCGCTCATGGGCAGCAGGCTCAAAAAATAACCGAAAAAGAGCTGAAACATCAACCCCGACCAGAACTGTGGAAAGGAGACCCCGAATAATGCAAACAACCGGTTTATGTGGTCCAGAAGCCGGTTTCGATAGAGGGCGGACACCACACCCAGGGGAATGGCCAGGACCACAGCGAAAAAGATGCTGACCAGAACCAGTTCGAGGGTTGCCGGCAGTTTTTCACGCACGATATCAGAGACATCGCGATGCTCGACCAGGGACATTCCCAGCGTCCCCTTGGTAACGCCTTTGACATAATTAAAGTATTGAATGGGAATCGGTCGATCGAGTCCCATCTGCCGGCGCATCTTTTCGATATCCTCTTTTTTGGCCATGGGACCCAGGACCCGGCCGATGGGGTCTCCGGGGACCACCCGCACCAGCACAAACATCATGACGGAAACCCCCATCACAACCAGCAGCATGTAACTGAATCTACGAAGTAAAAACATCGGCCTGTAATTCCTGTACCGGAAAAGCCCAGGGCGGCTTACGCGTCTATGGAGGACGCGCACGCCTCTTTGGCGGTGAACCCTATAGCAAAGAATCCTGGCCCAGAAGACCAGATTTCAGTTATCCTCAGAGGGGATTTTCTTTTTTGAAAGCCCGTTGCCTTATTGAAATTACAAATAACAAATCTCAAAAAAACAAACAAATATCAATGATCGAAATTTTAAACCCCAAACAAAAAGAATCACTTTGAACCGGTTTTGAATTTGTGATTTGTGATTTATTTGTAATTTGGTACTTGGAATTTGTGATTTTAGATACAAAACGCCAAGGCACAACCATCTTTATCTGCTCTGGCCCTGAGGACCAGGTTTCCAATGTAAAATTGAATATCCTCACGGGGCGAACCCGTGGCTCGCCCCGCTTAGGATCAACTACTTATGATTTTTCTTGTAATACGCATCGGCCGTGTCCATCTCCCACCATATAAACCGGGATTCATAGAAAATGGAGCCCACCGGCCAAGGGATCTCTTTTACATATCGCCAGCGGGGCCAGGAACGAACGGTGTAGTGGAGAAACAGGGACGGCGCATCCTCAGCGATCAGTTTCTGGGCCTCTTTATAGGCTTTATTCTGTTCCTCGACATCAAGGGCATCCTTGGCTTTTGCGACAAGTTCGGTAACCTTCGGATTATCATAGTACATGCCGCCTGCCGGCACAGGCGTATGCCACCCTTCCGGCGTGTAGTAGACCATATAGTCCTGGGCATGGGGAACCTTGGCACTCTGGTAGCAGACCACTAAGGCGGCTGCAGATTCCGGCTTGACCTGGGCCTCGCAGATATCGGTCCATCGCATCGGTTTTACTTTTCCGTTCAGACCGATTTCGCTCAAATTGCTGGCGGCAAGGAGGGCGATCTTTTTAAACCGCTCGCTGCCCGAAACGGCTGCGATATCCAGGGTAAAGCCTTTCAACTGATCCGGGGTATATTTGGATTTTTTGATATAGGCTTTGGCCTTATCAAGATCCCGGACATACATCATTGTTTCCGGGTTCCAGGATGGAAACGTGTCCGGCACCGGGCCCCGGGATCGTTTCCCGCCGGTGAGGATGCGTGTAATAACGGTTTCATAGTCGAAGACATAGGAGATCGCCTTTCGAACGTTCACATCATCCAGGGGTGGTTTCTTGTTGTTCATGATCAGATACCATGGAACCGGCATGGCCTCTTCAAAAAAAACAAACCGGTCGTCTTTTCTGATCTTCCGCTGGGTTGCCGCCGGCATGCCCCAACTTACGATATCCAGCTCCCCTTTTTTAAACATGGAAGTAAGCGTTACCCATTCCGGGCGGATGTACATCTTTACACGATCGATACGCTTTCCCGCCGCCTTCCATTTTTCAAAGGTATATTCCGGAAACCTTTCCAGCACCACGCTGTCGCCATGTTTCAGGCCCACGGCGCGATACGGGCCGGAGCCAGCGTCCTGGGTGTCTAAAAACTTTTTTCCATAGTCTCCGAACGCTCCGTGGGGACCGTTTTCCAGGTTCTTCATGACCAGATCTTTGTTTACAATCCAGAAAATAAAAAGTGCCTGGAGAAAGGCCGGATTCCGTTTATCCAGGTTGAACTGAACCGTGTAGGCATCGATTCTTTTTGTGGTTCCGGGTTTTATGGCTTTAAAATAGGTGGCGGTCTGTCCGCCGGTGGCCATCATGCGCTCCATGGAAAAGACCACATCGTCTGCCGTCACTTCCGAGCCGTCGTGAAATTTCACCCCTTTTCGCAGTTTAAACGTATAGGATTTCCCATCCGGCGAAATCTCCCAGGACTCTGCAATCCAGGGCTTGAGCGTTTTTTCGGGGTCCGGAAAAACCAGAGGATCATACAAATTCGGCATCAGAACCCGTTCCCAGTTATTGGACTCAAATCCGGGTTCCAGGCTCTTAACCTCCATCTCGACACCCCACCGCAACTCAGCCGGAGCCGCCGCACCTGCCGACAGCGGGAAAAGGATAAGATACAGCCCGATAAAAGCCGTTAACAGTCGCCAATTCCTACCTGGAATACGTTTCATAACTCCTCCTTTTACTGATTCGGTTGATGAAAAATTGCGAAGGTCCGTCTCAAACCCACGCGTTTATGTGAGCCGCTGCCTGCCCCCATTTGCCATAAGCAATGGGGGATTCACATCCTTATTTTAAAATTGTTACATCTTCTCTTCATCGAGTATCCAGCATCCCACGCCACTCTACTTCACCCCAAATGGGCCAGGGGCATGTCGATGAGCCGGCATGCGGTATCAAGCGTATCATAGACCATGTTTTTTTCCCGCACCAGTCGTGTCCGCAGGAGTTTATATGCATCATCGGCCGGATTCATCTTTGAGAGCGCCTTGACCTCATCAAGTCCCGGGATGTAGCGGTTAAGGGCGGACCGGCCATAGGTATCATGGCCGTAGCGCCCGCAAATGGTGCTTAGCGCCGGTGTTACCGTTCGACTCAAGCGTATCAGGCAATTGTTGATCATCTCTATTTTTTTCGGATCCATCTCTCCGGATGCCAGGGTCTGGATTGCCTGATCGAGCCGGCCGGCCTTTTGGCGGTATTTCTCAGCCGCTGCGATCTCTTCGGAAAGATCCAGATGGTTTCCGGCCTCCTCCTTAAACGCTTCGAGTCTCTGGATAAACTCATCTGCTGAAGCGGCAAATTCAAACGGCAGAATTCGGCTGTCCACAAGGCTCAACGCGTAGGCCAGAATGATCTTGGCATCCATGACAAAATTTGCATCATCGATTTTATCGAGGGTATCGGCTTCGCTGTGGTACCACCATCCAAGGGTGGCTCCGTGCATCTTTTTCATCTCTTCAGGAGACGGGCTGTGTCTGGCATACAGGGAGGGAACCCCGATACCGAAAAAAGACTGATCTCCGGTGCGAGTCAGCCGCTGTCTTCCCACGGTGGTATCGCCCAGCAGGTCTTTGAATTTTTCAACGGTCTGTTCATGGAATCGGGTCACCTCGGGAGATGTCCTGACCATCAGTTCCGACGCCTCCTTGAGCCCCGGAGAGTCCACATTTACATAGATAATGCAGTTATGGGTAATATCTTTCCAGAAGGTGTCCACCATCCAGACCGATCCGAACATGATGCCGGTTTCATGGCCCGGCCAAAAGCAGATGCTCGTGTTGTGAAAGAGCCGGCTTCGCTTTTCCCACAGAATACGGGCCAGCTCCAATTTTACGGCGTTTCCCACCGCATTGCAGGTGACCCCGCCGCCCCACGCGTCGTAATGACCGCCCACAAGAACGAATTTTTCCGACCCCCCCGAACCGTTTATCCGTATTTCCGGAAGATAGGATGTCACCCACTTCCGATCCGCCTTGGCCTGGAGCCGGACCCGCACAACTCCCCGACGGCAAAGGCCCCCCAGCCGTTCTCCATCCCGCCGCGTGACACCGACAACCGGTATTTTCGGCAGCAGATAGGCATCCTGATCGCTCGGGTTTCCCCAGATCGCCTTGACCGTTCCCTTGGGCAAAGAATCGTGTTCCGGGAGCCCCCAGTTCATCATGACCATTCCCACCGCCCCTTTTTCCGTGGCGATACGCACCTTCTCCGGTCTTGGCGGCGTGTAGGAGAGTTCCGCCAAAGCGATCTTTCCCGCAACGTCAACGCCCTCATAATCATCCTCTCCGCCCTGACCGACATAGACGACGTCGGTTTCGATTCCCGGACCCGAAGTAGATGCGATCTGGGCAAAGGTGCTGCAGGGGATATCTTCTTTTCCAGGCTCAAGGAGCATCAGGCTGCTTTCTTCCGGAAAACTTGCGAATCCATCCAGTTCGTGAACGGTGAGGGGTACACCGTGAGATTCAAGATATTGTCGAAAATATTCAACGGTCTGTTTTTCCGCTTCGGTTCCGGAAAGACGCTCCGGCGAGATGTCGGTCATTTTATGGACATGTGCCATGAGTCTTTCGAGGGTGATTTCCTGAAGAAATTCTTCGTACATGATGCCTCCTTTAAGCGTGTAAAGATGATCCGTCCGGGTAAAAACCCTTGGGAAATGCGTAGGTCTCCTTGCTATGGGTCAATCCCATCCGGACAAGCATTTCTGCCATGGCAACCGCGGCCCATCCCGGATCCACCACCGGCACCGGCAGCCGTTCCATAAGCGGCTTTGCCATACCGCAAAACCCGAGGCAGGTCGTTACGATGACATCTGCGCCGTTCTCATCGATCAGGGCCCGGCCGATTTCAGAAAGCATGTCGAGGAGATGACCGGTGTCGTCTTTGAGATGGAGCACGGGAACATCCACCGCACGGATTCCGGCCGAATGTTCCTTAAGCTTCATATCGTAGATTCTGTGCCGGGTCATCCGAATATTTTTTGACAGGGGAATGATCACACCGAACCGGTAGCCAAGCCCCATGGCAATCTGGCATGAGGCATGAAACGGTCCGATGATGGGAATCTTAAGAACCTCTCTGCCCGAAACAACACCCGGACCGCCGCCGCACCACGGAATGATCGCATGGTATCCTTTTTTCTCCAGGGCAATGGCCCGCTTCACCACTTCCACCGCAGCCTGTTCATGTTCGAAATGAGACTCGATGGACAACGGACCGGTGTCATTTTGGAAAAAATCGACCGTGACATTCGGGGGACAGATTTCCAGCAGGTGGTTTTTGCGCCCCGCCACCTGTTCGGGGGTGATTCCGGTAATGGGTACGACAACACCGATTTTAATATCTGTTGAATTCTCCATGCCAAAAGCCTCCTCGGGCGGCACCGGCAAAAACGTTATCCGCAGAAAGTCTCGATGCGGTGGCGTGCAATCTCTCCGGCAGTTGCGAACCAGACATCCGGAAATTTTCGGATGTAATTGAGCAGACGGTCCAGAACCATCATCAGCCCCGGTTTCCCGATGATCTGGGGGTGGAACATGGTGGTATAACATAGTCCATACTTATAGTATCCGTCAAAGGCCTGTGTCCACATTTCGTAACCGGTCTCCGGGCTGAGCATCCGGGCGTGGTATTTGGTTCCAGGATAATCGGCAAAGAGATGAAAATCGTCCATATCGTAATAGGAGGGAACGATCACAAGCCCCTTTCCGGGTTCGGTATCACCCCGTTTAAGGATATAGGGAAGATCGCTGTTGCGAAGACTGGAATCGTAGACAAATCCGTTTTCCCATAAAAGGTCCAGCGTATTGGGAGACAGTTCTCCACCGGCAGTGCGGTTTCCCACCGGCCGGACGCCGGTGGCGCTTTCGATGGCATCGACGGTTTTCAAAAGACGCTCTTTTTCCTCTTCTTTTGAACAGTCATGAATATTTTCATGCTGCCATCCGTGACAGGCGACCTCGTGACCCCGGTCGACGATCATCTTCATCACATCCGGATGATTCACCGCGTTGACACCCACAAGGAAAAAAGTGGATTTTACCCGGTGTTCGTCCAGAAGATCCAATATCCGGGGGATCACCCCGGCATCCCAGACATATTTCCCCAACGAGAGCTTACGCGGCATCTGGGCGGTTTCCGGATAGTTTCCCATAAATACCCATTCCGCATCCAGGTCAAAGGTTAGACAGACACCACATTTTTTTCCATCGGGCCATGTATATTGCTCATCCATGGATATCTCCTCTCAAATTTTAGTGCTCTAATTCGTAAACGCAATCACCTAATTTTATCCGGACAACTATTTTTCATAATTTGATGCTTAAAGTTTGAAATTCGAAGTGACTAAAGTGAGCTAAAATTGCGGAACGCGCTTTTCGCGTGGTCAATATATAAAATTGATATCATACCTTAACTTTAGGCACTTTAAATTTTAGGCACTTAAAACTTTACTTTTAGGCACTTCAAACTTTACTTTTAGTCATTTAAAACTTTGGCCTTGATAGGTTATCTTCCCCTTATGCAGGGTCATTTCAACCTCAATATCACGAATTTTCCCGGGACTTACCGTAAGCGGGTCGTCGGACAAGACCACAAGATCCGCCTGTTTTCCCGGTGTCAGCGTCCCCCTTTTCTCCTCTTCAAACACGGAGAATGCCGCATCGGCAGTAAATGCCCTCAACGCCTCCATGGGAGAGACCCGTTGGGCCGGATAGTGATGATTGACCATACAGTGAATCCCGAAAATCGGATCGATGGGATTGACCGGTGAATCGGACCCGCCCACGATCTTGCAGCCTGCGTCTAAGATATCCCGAAACGGATTGGTCAGATGCGCCCGTTCGGGACCCACCCGGCCGGCATACCGCCCGTCCGGTCCGCCGGAGTAATAATCAAACGCCGGCTGCATGGAAAAGACAACCCCCAACCGTGCAGCCAGGTCAAATTTTGTCCGGTCGGGCAGTATGCAGTGCTCGATCCGGTATCTGCCGTCTCCGGGCGTATTTTCAAATGCTTTCTCATAGGCGGTCATGAGTTGTGAAAACGACCGGTCTCCCACGGCGTGGGCGGAAAACTGAAGACCGGCCTTTCGGGAAAGCGCCACAAAGGTTTCGATCTCCTCATCTGAAAATAGAAGATCACCATATGAAGAAGGCGCATCCGCGTACGGCTCAAAAAGGGCGGCGCGAAGCACCCCCTTTGTCATGGCAGCACCCAATACCCCGTCCATAAAGATATCGCCTGCAATGCGGGGCAGCCCCCACGCTTTGACCCGGGTGATGTCTTTCTGGTAATCGACGATATGCTGATACCAGATGGCAATATCCATATCGATGTCATCCTGTCCCCGGATCAGGCACGGAACATCCCTGCAGGCAAAGTCGGAATTGTCGATCATGCTGGGGGAGAAACACCCCTCCATGGCGTGGACGCTGGTCACCCCTTTGCTTGCACAATGGGCGGCTGCTGCCCGATACGCCGCCATCCGAACGTCATCGGACAAAACATTTAAGATTCGCGCCAGTGCCACCCAGTTGGCATCTCCTGAGACAAATCCTAAGATCTTTCCGTTCGAATCCGTACCGACGGTGGGTAAATCCGGGGGCAAGGGGACCATCTCCCATGCCTTTGCATTAAATACCGAGGCATTCATCCCGATGCGGTTAACCCAGATGGGGGTTTCCGTTGAAACCGAATTCAACTCATCCATGGTGGGGAGCCGTTTTTCACGAAAAAGATTGTCGTCAAAATCCCATCCCAAAAAAATCTCCCCCCGGGGGTGATCCTTGAGGCCGTCGCTGATCCCGTCCAGCATATCCGATACCGAAGCCGCCTCCCTGAAACTTGCAAAGGTAAGCCCGAGACCGACGTGCAGCAGGTGCACATGGCTGTCGGCCAGACCCGGGATAACGGTTTTGCCTCTAAGATCGATACAATCCGTACCCGCCGCCCCGGAACCGGTGCCCGGAAGGGGTGCATCGAGCTGGGCAATCTTTCCGTCTTCGATGATCAGGTTCTCTGCAGACGGCTGCCTCGGGTCAAGGGTTATAATGTTGCCGTTAAAAAAGTTTAAATTTTCTTTTGCCGCACGCTTTATGGTCTCCATGATCGGTTTCTCCATTGCGGCTAATGTCTTTTATAAAGGATCTTTCCGTCCACCATGGTCATATCCGCAGCCAGGTTGAGAATCTCCTCCGGCGGGGTCTCCAGGATATTACCGGACAGAACCACCAGATCCGCCAGCTTTCCGGCTTCAACCGTCCCTTTGATATCTTCCTCAAAGCTTGCATAGGCCCCGGATGCGGTGTATGCGCGGATGGCCTGTAAGATGCTCACCGATTCATCAGGCGAGATGACCTTTCCTGTCTGGGTTTTCCGGGTAAGGGCAACATAGATGCCGTGCATGGGGTTCGGATGAATAACCGGGGTGTCTGAACTCATCGGTGCGACAATACCCCTGGCCATAAGGCTTTTTAGCGGGTACATGCACTTTAGCCGCTCCTCTCCCACCGGGCCGAAATAGCTGTCGCCCAGTTCATAGATAAACGGGGCTCCCAGGGCCGTCACCAATTCCAGTTCCTTTATTTTATCCATGAGCGCATCATCTAACAGACCGCAGTGTTCGATCCGGTGCCGATGGTTTTTCCGGGGGTATTTTTTGATGGCCTTTTCAAAGGCGTTCAGGGTCATCTCAATTCCCCGGTCACCGATGGCATGAACCCCCACCTGGTAGCCGATTTTATGCCCCCGAAGCACCTGGGCATCCAGCTCTTCCTGGCTCATATAGGTGATGCCGTAGTTTTCGGGATCATCCACATAGGGTTCCCGCAGGGCGGCCGATGCGCCGCCGGCACTCCCGTCGATCATCAGCTTTAGAGCCCCCACACGGAGCCTCTCGTTTCCGAAACCGGTCACCAGGCCCGATTCCAGATAATGGTGTCCCACCTGTATATCCCCCGACAACCGCGCCATGGCATAGATGCGGATGTTTAACCATCCCTCCTCGATACCCTTTTGAAAGGCACGGATTTCATCCGGGTTCCTTCCGCTGGCATCATGGGCACTGGTGATGCCGAGGCTTAAAAATTCCTGGTTCATCAGGGGCGTACTCTTTTCCAGGGCGGCCTGGTCGGGAAAGGTGTTTTTCCAGAAAGGGACCCGGGCGGTTTCAAATAAAACCCCGGTGGGCACGCCGCTGTCGTCCCGTTCGATTTTTCCCCCTCTAGGATCGGGGGTATCGGGTCCATACCCTACAAAGTCGAGCGCAAGGCTGTTGGCCGCAAGGATATGGCCGCAGGTACGGAAAATGCAGACCTTGTGATCAGGTGCTGCCGCATCAAAATCCCACCGGGTCGGGTGCCGGTTTTCCGCAAGCTTTGTATGGTCATACCCTCTTCCCACGATCCATTCGCCGGCTGGGGTTGTTTCTGCCTTCCTGGAAATTTCGCGTTTGATATCTTCGATGGACCCCACCGCCCCTGGCCCGCAGCGGACCAGGGTTTTTACGGTCCCGTGAGATCCGGGATGACAGTGGGCATCGATAAACCCGGGCAGGAGGCTCCGGCCGTTCAGGTCGATGATCTCGGTTTGCGGTCCGGCGGTCTTTTCCACCTCCTGGCAGCCGCCCACCATGAGGATGCGGTTTCCGGAAACAGACACGGCTTCACAGATTTGATCCTGGGCATCGACCGTCACCACCGAACCGTTTGTAAAAATAATATCCGGGGAAGCATTCATCATCAATCTCCTTCTATGTCATATTGCAGGAACAAAAATTTGAAATCGTTCTCCTTCATCTCCCTAAAGACATCAGCGGCAAACATCATGCAGGGAATCCCCCCGGACATGGCGCTCTGGCTGAAGACTTCGGTGATTTCGGCCTCTGTAATACCGGCATCCAGGGCTTTTTTGATATGAATCTCCACCCCCCGTTACTGTTCATTTCGGGATCTTTCCTTTGAATGAAACGATACCCAGGGCATTCATGGGGCACCAGTCGACGCATTGGGGATCCCCCCCGCAAAGGTCACATTTGAACGCCTTCTGCCTGTCCGTATCAAATCCGATGACCTTATAGGGGCACGCCGTTTCACAGCTCCGGCAACCGGTACATTTTTCTTCCCGAATCTTAACCGTGCCATCCACCGCATCGATCTCAATGGCATCTTCAGGGCAGGCGTAATAGCACGGGGCATCTGAACAGTGCCTGCAGACCACGGGGATAAAGGATCCCTTAAACGCGTTTGATTTGAGTAAAATCCGCGATTTCTCAGGGTCTACGCACCCTTCGTGGGTGAGCGAGCAGATCACTTCACAGGTTCGACACCCCGTGCATACCTTCGATTCTGCGACCAGGGCATTTCTTTCGCGAAATCGGACCTTTGAAAAATTGGGATCCGGCATCGCGGCTACATCTTCCCTTCTCTTATTCTATCAGAGATCTCAACGGCGACCTCCGTGGTAGACGAGGTCCCGCCAAGATCGTAGGTTCTCACCTTACCCGATGTCAGCACATCGATAACCGCCCTTTCAATCCTCGATGCGATGTCGGTCTCCCCCAGATAATCGAAGAGCATCTTGCCGGCCATGATCGCTGCCATGGGATTGACGACATCTTTGCCCGCATATTTGGGGGCGGTCCCGTGTATCGGTTCAAACACGGCCATGTCGGCACCGATGTTTCCGCTGGCGGCAAACCCCAATCCGCCGCAGATCCCCGCGCCGACATCGGAGAGGATATCACCATTTGAGGACTCGGCCAGGATGATGTCAAACCGCTCCGGTTTCAAAATAATCTGCATGGCGCAGGCATCGATTGTCATATCCTCTGCCTCAACACCCGGATATTCTTGTCCGATCTCATGGAACAGCTCACGCATCGGTGCATCCGTAAAGGTCAATACATGGGCCTTGTGAGTAAAGGTAACTTTTTCCCGATTCTCCTTCAGGGCAAGCTCGAAACAGAACCGGATGATGCGCTCCATCCCTTTCTGGGTAAACACCCGGAGATTGACGTAATGACCGCGGTCGATATAGCCGAGCCGCCGGAACAGCCCTTCCGAATTTTCCCGCACGATAATCAGATCTGCCTTGGGCTGAAGGGCGTTGCTGTTGGGCATGGACTTTATGGGACACGCCTTGGCATATAAGTCGAATCCGCGCCGGAATCCTCCCAGTACGGCAACGGTATGGGGGTCCCCGGCCGCACCGAACAACACCGCATCTGTCTTTGCGATACCGTCAAGGGTCTCCTGGGGGAAAGGGTTTCCGTATTTTTTAAGGGCGGTTTCCCCGGAATCCATCTCGAGGAATTTCAAATCGGGTGTGTTCGGCAACGCATTGACGGTTTTCAAGACAACCATTGCCGCATCGATGACATCTTTTCCGATCCCGTCACCGGGTATGATTCCGATGGTATAATCTGTTCTCATAAACTGTGCGCCTTTTTAAGGGTGTCTACACCACAAAAACCTTCTTGGGGGTTTTATGAATACATTCGCTGACACCTGTTTCCGTAACAATATAATTGTCGCAAATGATCGCTGTGGCTCTTGGGTTTCCGACATGCGGGTGAACCGCGATATTCATCCCGGCCTCTATCTTCATGGTCTCTCCGGGTTGAAAAGCGGGCCTTTCCACCAGATCATACCCCTGGCCGTGGGCATACAGTCTTGTCTCTCCTTCATATCCACGGCTCTTTAGGAATTCATTATTGGCAGATAGTATCTCGGTCGGGTCGGCACCCGGTTTCAGCATATTTAAAGACAGGGCCTGGGCTTCTTTTGCAAGTTCATATTGCGCTTCCAGTTCTTCAGGGATACTGCCGATACAGGCGATCCTGTGCATGTGGGTATAATAGCCGCCTGCATCCGCGGCCTCGATGAGTACACCCACCTGGTCCCCGTCTGCCAGTTTTCGATTCATTGCGTGGATGGGGTTGTAGGGGAAGGCTTTTCCGGCTGGTGCGGAACCGATGAGGGCAAACTGCTGCTCGCTGCCGAGCATTCGGCACTTGAGCCGGATCATTGCCGCAACTTCAAACTCAGTCGCACCGGGCCGGATCGCCTCCAGGCAGGCTTCCCAGGCCAGATCATGAAGATGGGCACTTGCTTTGATGCGCTCAATCTCTTCGGGGCTTTTCACCGCCTTTAAGACATCGATCTCATCGGTAATATCGATAAAGGTTGCACCCGGAAGATGCTTTCGGACATGTGTGGAAAACCCGGCGGTCATGGCACCTTCATTTACAAAGGAGATGCGGGCATTTGGATAGGGTTTTAATTCCTCAACCACCTTTTCCCCGTCATATCGGGTCGTAAAATTTAAAGAGAGCATAATCGGCGCTGAAATCCGTTTTTTTACCCCCCTGAGCAGGTAGGCGGGAGGCCCCGGTTTTCTGGGATCACTGGACCCGTGCCGGATCGTCGTCATCTCACCTTCACGGGGAAAAATCACGGCATAAGGATATCCGTGAACAGCCGGCAAATCCGTAAACCATCTGACATACCCCCCCAGATAATCTTCACTGTTTTGAATCAGCAGAAAATCGATCTTTTCTTCTTCCATAAGATCCCGCACCGCCTGCCATCTTCTCTCAAGCTCTGCTGTGGAGATCGGGCAGAGCACCTTCTGTTTCAGTAAATCCGTATCCATGACCACGCTCCTTCTCAACGCATAACCGACGACTTCTGTTAAAAATTACCTTCACTCCCGTTTAAAGGGGTTCTCCAATTCCATCTCTTGTGATTTTAAAATTTTCTGGCCAAAGAGAGAACGCACAACCGGTGGAAGCAGATCTTCATTGTGCGTTCTCTCCGGTCTATTTATAGTTTCTTGCCTGGTTTCTCACTGCATCCTCGTCAAAATCATTGACCGCATCGACCAGTTCATTGGTGTAATATTTTGAAAAATCGACGGCCTTCGGATCGATCCTGAGATATTCCTTGATATAGAGTGCCAGGTTGTCTTTATCGAATTGTCCCCATTTTTCTCCCTTGGCGGTATCTACCTTTGTAATCGGAGATCGTACCCGGATAATCCGTTCATAACTTTTGAGGGCCTGCTCCCGGGTTTTGCCTTTCGGCAGAGAGCCGGGAAACATCTCCGCATAGATTTCTGCGGTGGCCTTCGGGTTCTCCAGCATAAAGACAGTCGATTTCGCCCAGGTTTTCAGCACACCGATCACAGCCGATCTGTTCTTTTCCAGAAATTCTCTTCTGCAGATGATCGCGTTTCCCGTCACCTGGCCGAGAATGGGGTGCTGGGGGAGATATTTTAACTTAAATCCGTTATCCTCCATCACGGCATAGGTTAAATCCCAGAGTGCCAGAACATCGACGGTGCCATTGTATAAGGCCTTTACAGCCGGCATACCATGCTTTACGGCAATGATCCTGACATCTTTTTCCGGATCGAGCCCGGCATCGCGTAGAAGAAATTTCACATAATTATTGGCCTGACTGGCCATGCTTGAAACCCCGATCTTTTTCCCCTTCAAGTCTTTGTATTTGCTGATCGGACTATCCGGCTTTGTGGCGAGCTGGTAATAAATCTTCTTATTCTGGTTGTAGAGACCGATGAGCCCCAAATCCTTCCCCTTCATGCCGGTCTTTACAAGGGCCGCTAAAGAGGTGGTTCCCATGTCTGTTTTCCCCGCGGCAAGGAGCTGAATCAGCTGAGAGCCGCCTTCGGTAAAACCGAATTTGATATCGATCCCTTCTGCTTCATAATAGCCGAGTTTTTTACCGATATAACGATTCGCCAGGCCCGGAGAGGGTACCCGGCTTGTCTGGCTCAGTTTGACATGGGTCAATTTTTTAGTATCGGACGCCAAAATGCTATCCGGAGACAATCCGGCTGACAATAACAACATTGAGCATACCATCAATGAAATCACGAACAGATTCCTCTTCCCTTTCATTTCTTTTTCCTCCTTATTGTGGCGTGACGTTAAAGTGGTCGTCAAAGAGATGAATAATTATAAAACCCTTCAACAGCCGGCTTCCTCCTGGGGTCGCATATGATGATCATTTCTTTTTGTATTAACCCTGTTGTCCTCTACCGCTTGCCGAGAATGCCGACAGATGCCCCCCTGTCGGTCGTCTGCCAGAACAACACCTTCTGTTCTATGAATCTGACTGAAAACCATAGGAGCATTCCCAAAAATGACAGAATAATCAGTATGGAAAACATCCCCGCCGTATCCTGGATAAGACTCATCTGGAGGATCAGCACGCCCAGGCCCATTTCCGCACCGACAAATTCCGCTACGATGGCCGCGATAAAGCTTCTGACCGCAGCGATTTGAATTCCAGCAAATATTTCCGGTAGCGCCGATGGAAACTTGACTTTGCTGAAAACCTGGAACCGGCTGGCCCCTAATGACTTGAGTAAAAGGATGCGATTCTGATCCACGGTGTTAAACCCGGTCATGGAATTAATCAGGACCGGAAAGAAGGTCAGGATGGTGACCAATACCAGTTTAGAGGCGATTCCGGTTCCAAGGTATACGATCAGAAGCGGTGCCAATGCCACCTTTGGTGTTGCCTGGAGTGCGATAAGATAGGGAAGAAAAAATTTCTCCAGTACTTTTATCTGGGATATAAGGGCACCCAGGCACACCCCCATGAGGCTTCCGATTAAAAACCCGACAACTGCTTCAGATACCGTAATGAAGGTGTGGATGTAGTAACCCTCGGCGGACAAGATTTCCGAATGGAGCCCGTTGTACAACGCAAAGAGTATCCGGGAGGGTGCCGGTATAATATACTCTGGCAGATTAAAAATTCTTACCCCGGCCTCGGTGCCGAAGACAAGAATGATGAAAAGCAGTATGGCTGAATATCTGTCCAGGATATCAATCAGGCCATTTTTCATTGCCGGTCACATTCTGCTGGATGAAAATCGATCCGGTGGCGGCTATTTTCAAAGTACTGAATAAAATTGCCTGTATACGCCTCGATACGACAGGCTGCATCTTTTCGATAATGCACGCCCCTGCTCTCATTTCTATGGATCGCCCCGGTAAGCACCATAAGACCGGTGTCGATCAGGTTCAGGTTCTCCACATGTCTTCTCAGGTTATAAAACTTTTCCCGTGTGCCCGCGCCTGTGGCAGCATGCAGGAAAAGGTCCTTTCGTAGATCTTCCATCTCCTGTTTTGCTTTTACCAATCCTTCTTTACCCCTTATGATAAAGGCATGGCGGCTCATCTTTTTCTGAATTGACTTGCGGAGTTCAGCCGGCAGAATGCCTTCTTTTCGCTCGGAAATTTCTCGAATCCACTGGGGCATAAAACCGGTTATGCGTTGGCGGCTCCGGGTCTCTTTTGCCTTTTTTGCGGCAAATTCACCGGCTCTGGCGCCAAAAACAAGGGCGTCGGTCAAGGCGTTACCCCCCAGACGGTTTGCGCCATGGATGCCTCCGGCTGTCTCTCCTGCCGCCATCAACCCCGGTATGCTGGTAAAAGCCTCTGGATCGATCAGGATGCCGCCTAAAAAGGTATGGGCTGCCGGCGCCACTTCAAGTGGTTGAGATGCCAGATCCAGGCCTGCCTTGGCTACGATGCTGCAGACTCCGGGGATACGTGATTGAACCGCCCCCAGGACGTCCGAACAATCCAGATACAGTCCGCCGGATTCTGTTGTCCGGCCTGCTTCAGCTTCAAGACCGAAGGTCCGGTTTATTTCAGCCCGGGAGCTCTTCTCCATTGTTTCCGGATAATATCGTTTCAGGGGTCTTTCGCCGATGGTGTTATAAATTTTGGCGCCGGAGAAAAAAAACCCGGTGGTATTGGCCGGTCTTCCCCGAATTTTTGACGGAGCGGCGATGGCAAGCTGAAAATCTATCATCTCCATATCGATGAGTCCGGCACCGCTGCGGAAGGCCAAAGCGAATCCGTCGCCGGTACTGGAAATCGGATTATCCGTAAATTCATATGCATGTCCCGCACCTCCGGTGGCAAGGATACATACATCTGCCCGAATCAATACAGTGCGGCCGGTGCGCCAAAATATGCCGTAGCCCCCCTTTACACCTTCGGCATCACGGATAAGGTCAAGGATCATCAGATCTTTTACAATGGAAATGCTGCTCTTTTTCAATTTGGACAGCAGGGCAGTCATTAAGTGAAACCCGGTCCGATCCTTGCAATGAATGATTCTGGGTTTTCGGTGCCCGATTGTATGTTTAAGATCGATGCCCCCCTGGGGGTCCGGAACGGGTGCAAAACCCCAATCGAGTAAATCCGAAGCTGTCCGGTGACTGCCTTTGCACATCTGCCGGCAGACCCGAATCCGGTTCATTCCCTCACCGGCTCTCAGGGTATCCTCTAAAAACAGGTCCGGGGTATCGTCCTTTGACATACAGGCCGAGAACCCGCCCTTTGCCCAATTTGTGATGTTGTTTCGAAGACCGCTCTTTGCAGCCAATAATACCTTTGCACCACCCCGGGAGGCATGAACCGCGGCATTTATTCCGGAGGCCCCGGCCCCGACAACAAGGACGTCTACTTCAATTTCCATGGGGTCGGCAATCGTTTGAGAGTCTGACATATGTAAGGAGCCTCAGGCCGCGCGAACCGATATTTATTTTTCAGACCGGATTGAACTCATCCCTGTTTAACCAAAAAATAGTCCTGTTCTTTATCCAGGCGACCAGCACATACAGCAGGGTCGCCATGGTCGCCAGTACGACCAGGGTTGCAAATGAGCCGGGAATATCAAAATCGAACACCAGCTTTAAATTCATCACGCCCAGTCCTCTTTCAGCAGCGATAAATTCCGCAACAACCGCGGCCAGCACACTTTGAATAATGGCAATATGAAGACCGGAAAATATCAAGGGCAAAGCCGAAGGAATTTTCAATTTCCTGAAAATCTGCCACCTGCTGGCCGTTAGAGAATACATGAGTTCAATCTGCTGATGGGGAACCGATGAAAACCCAACAAGGGAATTGACGAGTACCGGAAAAAGCGTCAGCATCATTACCATCAACACGCGGGTCTGCATCCCGAACCCGAACCAGATCACCAGCAGAGGGGCCAGAGCAACTTTCGGCAGCACCTGAAAAGCAACAATATAGGGGAGTAATGTTTTTTGGAGAATCCTAAACTGCGAAACCAGTGCACCGATAATGATTCCACATATGCTGCCCAACACAAAACCGCTTAAAGCCTCTGAAAGCGTCACCCAGGCGTGGAGCAGAAAATCATTCTGATAAAACCCGTCTATCAGGGCAATCAGAATTTCGTATGGCGTCGGTAAGATATAAAACGGCACGTCGAATACATGTATCGATGCCTGCCACAGGAGAAGCAAACCGATAAACCCAATAAGAAACTGAATGATATTTCGAATCTTTTTCCTCATAAAGCAGTTTCACTTTTGAAGGGGAAGTGTTCGCGGATTTTCTTCGACAGTTTTCCGAACGCCTCGGTGTTCATCATCTCAAGGGTTCTGGGTCTCGGCAGTTTTGTTTCGATGATCTGGGCGATGGTACCGGGCCGCTGGGAAAAAACAATCACCCGATCGGACAAAAAAATGGCTTCGGGGATACTGTGGGTGATGAAGAAAATCGTTTTTTGACTTTTCCGCCATATTTTTAAAAGCTCGATATTCATCTGTTCACGCGTCATTGCATCCAGAGCCCCGAACGGTTCGTCCATTAAAAGAATTTTGGGGTCGTGGATTAACGCCCTGGTAATCGCGTTCCGCTGCTGCATCCCCCCGGACAGTTCAAATGGGTATTTGTTTTCAAACCCCTCCAGCCCCACCATTTCCAGCAGTTTTATCGCCACTGATTCATATGCCTTAACATCCAGCCGCTGGATTTCAATGGGTAAAATTGTATTTTCAAGGACTGTCCGCCACGGCAGCAGGACCGGTTCCTGAAACACGATGCCGATATCCTTGCGGGGGCCTTCAACCGGTTGGTTTTCTAAAAATATGTCTCCGGATGTTTTCGGCAGAAGCCCGCCGATGATCTTTAGTAATGTCGATTTTCCACAACCACTCGGCCCCACCACACTGACAAATTCACCCGGGTAGATTTTAAAGGTAACTTCTTTTATTGCCAGTAACTGTTCTTTCTTTTGAGTCTGGTAGGTTTTGCTTAAGCGCTTGACCTCGATGAGAACATCACCCATACCGTTACCTTATTACCAATGGACGAATTAAAATTCTGAATTTCGCTATTCTTCATAGCCGCACCAGTTAAGCGTGGTTACGGCAACAATTTTGGTCACATCGATTACCGAAGGAATTTCGACGTATTCATCGATTCCGTGAACGTTTTCGGCAACGGGGCCGGTACAGGCAGAGACCATATCAAAATCAGGACGGGTTTATTTCCTGAAACGCTTCTTCCAGAATCGAAAAGCCCCGATCCAACTGTTCATCGGTTATGACAAGGGGCATGAGCATGCGGATAACATTACCGAAGTTTCCACAGGAAATCAGTACCAGCCCCTTATCAAAACAGATCTTTACCAGTTTTTTGGCCTCGTCTGCAGCCGGTTCTTTGGTCTCCCGGTCACGAACCAGCTCCATTGCCATCATGGGCCCCTTTCCCCTGATCTCTCCGATGATTTCGTAGCGCTCGGCAAAGGCGTTGATCCGCGCATTTATTTTCTCACCAAGCCCAACCGCCTGGTCAAGGAGTGCATCTTCTACAAGAATCTCCATAACCGCCAGGGCTGCGCTGCAAGATATCGGATTTCCGGCAAACGTTCCGCCCAGGCCCCCGACGTGAACCTTTTCGATCATGTCTTTGCGGCCGATCACCGCCCCCAGGGGCATTCCACCTGCAAGGCTTTTGGCCATGGTAATGATCTCCGGTTCGATGTCCCAGTGCTCGATGGCAAACATCTTTCCGGTCCGTCCGGCGCCGGTCTGAACCTCATCGATGATCAGTGCGATATCGTATTTTTTACAGATCGCCTGTATCTTTTTAAAATATTCCGGCGGCGGGGTGATGAAACCGCCCTCGCCCTGGATCGGTTCTGCAATCACCGCGGCCGTGGTTTCGGGGGCCACATTGTCGATAAAAAATTCTTCGAGATAATCCGCACACGCCACATCGCATCCCGGGTACTCAAGTCCGAACGAACAGCGGTAGCAGTAGGCAAACGGCATGCGGTATACTTCCGGCACAAACGGTTCAAACCCGAATTTATAGGGCTTTACCTTGCTGGTAAGGGTCATGCCCATATAGGTGCGCCCGTGAAAGGCGTTTTGAAAGCAGATGATGGCCGGCCGTTTCTTTACATACCGTGCCAGTTTCACGGCATTTTCAACCGCCTCTGCCCCGCTGTTTGTAAACATGGTCATTTTTTCAAAATCACCCGGCGCCGCGTTGTTGAGCTTTTCCGCCAGTTCAACATAGGTGTCGTACATGGCCACATGGAAACAGGTATGGATGAATTGATCCGCCTGGCGTTTGATGGCGGCGACCACCTTTGGGTGGCAGTGGCCCACGTTGTTTACGCCGATACCGCCGGCAAAGTCGATCAATTCACGGCCGTCCACGTCGATCATAACCGCTCCCCGGGCTTCCTTGATAAATGCGGTGGTGACGTTGAACGGGGCTTGGGGTACCTGTTGCTGACGACGCTGAAGGAGGTTTTTATTTTCACTTGTCATTGCTGTCTTCTCCTTTATTGGAAGCTTCATAAAAGTCAATCACGGATCGTGATTTAACATCCTGATTGTATAAAAATATGTCCTGTCGATCAAAAGAGCAATTACCATACCAGCTTCCGTCTGTTATCTTTTTCCTTTATAAATCAAAGCGTTGCCTATGATCTCAAAAACAGACAAACGATTTTACACCTCTTTTTCTATGCCGAATTGCATAACCGGAGTATTTATGCATAATAACTTCGAAGCGAGGAGCTGCAAAACAGGAAAATTTGAAACCAAGAGAGGCATTGCAACCAAAACCACCCGATGATTCAACGTCGAATACGTTGATAAACATCTTTAATATCAAATAGTTTTCACTTTTACCTATCTACTGCGGTTCCCGGACACACCCCGAAAACTTTCCATAGACAGACGATCGTTTATCGACTCCCATCCCCACCGGCCGCAGAAACGTCGATATCATTCCGGATAGAGGCCGATGCCATCGAGACAATGAATTATGCATAGACGCATGAATCTTTTGCCCGATACTCACGTCCCGGTGACTGGAAGACAACCCCACTCTTTTTAAAACCGGTCAATACACATGAAAGGGCGCCTGCATTTACATGCCACGCCAAACGGAATATTTAATCATCGTTTTTTTGTTGACACCTCACTTTGTTTGGCATATAAAACTTTTTTCACCATCAAGATACTTTTCATAAATTAATAGACCTTATATGGATATAGAAACATAACGGCAAAGAGGAAAGAATCATGCACGGCCACGGCACCCAAGATGGATCGGATGATAAAGACATACCGAAAATTGTCCTGGTGGGCAATCCGAATGTGGGCAAAAGCGTAATCTTCGGCCTGCTTACCGGAAAATATGTCACCGTATCCAACTATCCGGGAACAACCGTTGAGATCTCCCAGGCATATTCCGGTTTCAACAGGGAAAAGTCACTGGTTATCGACACCCCCGGGACCAACAGCCTGATTCCTCAATCAGAGGATGAACGTGTCACCCGGGACATCCTTCTTAAAGAGCAGCCGGAGGTGGTGGTTCAGGTTATGGATTCCAAAAACATCCGCCGCGCCCTGTCTTTAACGCTTCAGCTTGCCGAGATGGACATGCCGTTTATCCTGGATCTCAACATGGTGGATGAGGCCCGGAGCCGAGGCATCTATATCGACGAAAAAAAACTGTCCCGGACATTCGGGGTGGAAGTCGTTTCCACCGTCGCCACCAGAAGGCAGGGATTCGGCGCGTTGACAGACAGCATCTCCGCTCCACGGAAATCGCCTGTTACCGTTGCCTATGCCACGGAAATCGAGACGGGTATCAGAAACTTAATGGATCTTGACCAGACGGCGGATACCATTTCCCGTTCGGTGGCGATCATGTTCCTGGCCGGCGATGACGGTATCGAGGAATGGCTGGATGACCGTGTCGATGCCACTGTGATGAAACAGGCAAGATCGATCCGGGATCGACTTCAATATGGAAATCCAAAGCCCCTGGGCCATATCATCAACCAACAGCGGATGACCAGAGTGGATGAAATCCTGGAAGATGTCCTGCGTGTCGATGCCTTAAAGAAGGGGCGAGACATATATCAAAACATCGGGCGCTGGACCATGCATCCGGTCTGGGGCATACCCATTCTGCTGGCAGTGCTCTATCTGACCTACAAGATCGTGGGCGAGTTCGGTGCCGGAACGTGCGTCGATTTTCTGGAAAGCGTGGTGTTCGGAGAGTATATCAACCCGCTCATATCCCGGGCCGTAAATTTTCTGATCCCCTTTAAAATCGTCCGGGAGCTTTTAATCGGCGAATACGGCCTGATTACCATGGCTCTTACCTACGCCGTCGCGATTGTCCTACCCATCGTTGGGTTTTTCTTTCTGATATTCGGCCTGATGGAAGACTCCGGATATTTGCCCCGCCTGGCGATTATGGTCAATAGGGTCTTCAAGTTGATGGGGTTGAACGGAACCGCCGTGCTTCCGATGATACTCGGTTTGGGCTGCGCGACAATGGCGACCCTGACGGCAAGGATACTTCCGAGCGAAAAAGAGCGGATAATCGTAACATTGCTTCTGGCCCTGGCAGTACCCTGTTCCGCTCAACTGGGGGTAATATTCGGCGGAACCGCCACGATATCGCCCGCAGCCACCCTGATCTGGGGCGGTGTGATTGTCGGCGTTATTTTTGTGGTGGGCTTTTTCTCCGCTCTGGTGCTTCCGGGCACAGGATCTGATTTTATTCTGGAAACACCGCCGATCCGCTTGCCGAAAATGTCAAACATCCTGGTAAAAACCCTGGCACGCCTGGAATGGTATCTCAAAGAGGCAGTGCCCCTGTTTGCTCTGGGCACCTTCATTCTCTTCTGCTTCCACAAGCTGGGCATCCTCGGCGTCATCGAAGATGCAGCCGCCCCGGTTGTAGTCAATCTACTGGGTCTTCCCAAGGAGGTGGCCGGCGCATTCGTCATGGGGTTTTTGAGACGCGACTATGCTGCGGTCCTGATGATAAAAGAGGGGAACCTGGACCCGATCCAGATGCTGGTCGCACTTGTCACGATTACCCTTTTCGTACCGTGTGTCGCCAACTTCTTTATAATGATAAAAGAAAGGGGCCTAAAAACCGCCCTGCTGATTGTTACGTTCATCTTTGCTTTTGCTTTCATTTTCGGAGGGATCTTCAATTTTGCCCTTCGCTATTTTGAGGTCAGCTTTTGAAGTGTTCACTTTGCGGGTTCGAATTTTCCGTCGACGATGCCCGGTGCGGGGGATGCCCCATGCATATGGGGTGCGATACGATCTGCTGCCCCCACTGCGGTTATCAAACGGTTGGGGAGTCAGGTCTTCTGGCCTGGGTGAAAAACATATTAAATGGAGGTCGAAACGTTGAGGCACAAAAATGAAACAATAGATGAGATTTTAGAATTCATATGGACGAGGAAAGAGGCCGGTTCGGTAAAAAAAGAAGACCTGTTAAAAATTGAGACCACCGAGGTTACGCCGGACACCATCGAAAGATTGCTTCAGGATGGTTACATTTTCGAAGTTAGGGGGGAGGTCAACCTTACAGAAAAAGGCGGAGCCATCGCCCGGCGTCTGGTCCGCGCCCATCGATTGACCGAACGGTTATTTACGGACATCCTTGAAATCGGGAAGGAATCGATGGAACTCAGCGCCTGCAGCCTGGAACATTGTTTAAGCATGGAGTCCCTGGACAACATTTGCACCCTTTTGGCGCATCCCAAGGAATGCCCCCACGGTCGACAGATTCCCCAAGGGGAGTGCTGCCGGCGGGAGGAAAAGAAAATCGAACCGGCTGTAATCCCCCTGAACAAGCTCAAAGCCGGTCAGACAGGCAGAATTCTATATGTCTCCACCAAGCATCACTCCCGGCTGGACCGCCTGACGGATCTCGGCGTCACCCCGGGGGAAGAGGTCAGGGTACACCAGACATTTCCGGCCTTTGTGTTGAAAGTCAGAGAGACCGATATTGCCGTGGATACCGATGTTCTAAAAGATGTTTATGTTCGACGGATGAACTAGCCCTGACGTTGCATAAGTATCGAGAATCGACTATCTATCCCTATTTTCAATGGCTTTTGTCGAAACAACATCAAATGGTTTCAGCTTTTTATGGCGCACCAACTATTGGGTCACGCTGCCTGCTTCCTTTTGGGTCATGGGCACAGACACGGGCCGTTTTTTTAAAACCGGGCCTGCTGTTGACCCGTATCCGGTTAAATATTATATACGATGACAAGTCACGTCTGCTAAGAGCAGAAACCCCTGAGTCGCGTACCATGTGATCGACCGGATTAAAAACAGGCTGAATCCATGCAATGTGTAACTCTGACCCCGCCGTGATAAGAGATACTGCCGGTGCATCAGGTTGTCGCTTTCCGATGTTCCTGATTCCGCTCCTGGTATTGATCTGTATCCAAATTGCAGGCTGTGCTGAGCGGCGATCACCTCCCCGGGCCGCAAAAGGCCTTCTGGACCTTTCCGGCTGGGATTTCAGCCGGAAAGGTCCCGTGCGCCTGAACGGTGAGTGGGAGTTCTACTGGGGCCGCCTGCTTGAACCGGACGACTTCAATGGGACCACTCCGCCCGAAATGACCGGGTTTTTCAATATACCCGGATTCTGGAACGGCCATTACGTAAACGGCAAAAAAATCAAAGGGGACGGCTTTGCGACCTTTCGCCTGGAGGTCAGGATGACGCCGGGACCGGATCGACGGGTCGTCAAATTAGAGGACCAGGCAACGGCCTACAGGATGTGGGTCAACGGGAAGTTGCTCTTGTGGAACGGGGTTGTGGCCAAAAACCGGGACACTGCAGCACCTCAGTATCTGGTCAAAATAGCCGGCATCAATCGGTCCCGTCAAACCCTCGAAGTGATTCTCCAGGTATCGAATTTTCACCGCAATGTCGGCGGTCCCTATCGGCCGATCTCCCTGGGTTCCGAATCCCATATCAGAAAAGACCAGACGCTCCTGTGGGCCATCGATCTGGTCACTTTCGGGATCCTTATAATTATCGGGCTTCATCATGTCTTCTTCTATGTACTCCGAAGAAAAAAAAACACGCCCCTTTACTTCGGGTGCATCTGCCTCCTCTGGGGGCTCCATATTCCCTTCTGGGGGACCGGCGGAAAGTTTATCACCGTCCTGTTTCCCCAATTCCCATGGGAGATCGCACACAAGATGGATCTGCTCACCTGGTATGGAACCGTACCGCTCACCCTTATGTTCATCTCGGCCCTCTACCCGAAGGAGAGCTCCATTAGAATCCTGCGTCTCTCCCAATGGGTGGCTGCCCCCTTTCTTTTGGCAATCCTGTTCACACCGGCCAGGGTCTCGAGCCGTACCATATTTCCCTATGAGATATTCGCCCTGATGAACATACTCCCCATTACCTGGATTCTGATTCGTGCCATCCTCAGAAAGAGGAAAAGCGCAAAGCTCATCCTCTTCGGCTTTTTTATTTTTTTTATCATGGCTATAAACGACATTCTCTATGACATCGGCATCATTTACACCTACAATCTTATCCCTGTGGGTCTGCTCGTCCTGATCCTATCCCAGTCTCTTGAGCTCGCAAGGCGGTATGCAACGACATTTTCCGCATCCGAGTCCCTTTCCAAAGAACTCGAAGGCGCAAACACCGCCCTGGCCCAATCCCATGAGGATCTCAAGGCGAACTATGAGACCCTTGAGGAGAACTTCAGGCTCAAGACGGCCTTGGATGATCAGATGCAGAAGGGGCAGAAAGCCCTTATTCGGGCAGAGAAGGCAGCATTAGAAAAGCTACGCTATCAGCTCAACCCGCACTTTCTTTTCAACGCCCTGGCGTCAATCCGCGGAGCTGTCGGCATGAACAGCGGTCTTGCCCGTGACATGATCACAAAACTATCCGAATTCTGCCGTCTGACGTTGGTTCACGGAGGAACAGAGACGATCTCCATCGGCGAAACCATCGAACTCAACCGTCTGTACCTTGAAATGGAACGCATCCGGATGGGAGACTATCTCTTTGTGCACATCAACGTAGATGCCGGTCTTGAAGAATTGCAGATTCCGGCCCTTCTGTTCCAGCCCCTCATCGAAAATGCCGTCAAGTACGGTAAGCTCAGCTCACCGGAAGCTCTTGAGATCAGGATTTCAGTCTGCCGCAAAAAACACGACCGCCTTTTTCTGGAAGTGGCCAATACAGGAACCTGGGTCGAACCCGAATCCGGAAACAGCCGCGAATCAGCCGGCATCGGAATAAAAAACCTCAGACAGCGGCTGGACAGAATTTACCCGGGAATCTACGGTTTCAGTACCGAGGCCGGAGGTGGATGGGTACGGGCAAAGATAGAGATTCCTTTAAAGGAGGAGCGTCTGCAATGAAAGCGGTCATCATCGACGACGAGCCCCTGGTTCGTGAAGATCTGCGCTACCTGCTCTCCCAGCATCCGGATATTGAGATCATCGCCCAGGCCGGCACCGTGCTTCAGGCTGAAAAAATTTTTTCAGAAAGGCAACCCGATGTAGTCTTTCTGGACGTTCAGCTTATCGGCGGTTCCGGCTTCGACCTGCTCCCCCTCATTCATCCCGCAACCCATATCATCTTTTTCACGGCCCACGACGGGTATGCGGTTCGTGCCTTTGAAGCAAACGCCCTGGACTATCTGCTCAAACCGGTCACGGTCGATCGTCTGGCCGATTCCCTCCAAAGGTTGAGAAGGCGGCACCAGGGCCTGGATACGGCGCCACAACCCCATAAGCCCTTCCGGAGGGAAGACCGGATTTTTGTCAAGACAGACACGGGGCACCGGTTCGTGCCCGTTCAAGTCGTCCTCGCCGTGACATCCATCGGCGGGAACTACACGGCCCTTCACCGGGATTGCGGCAGCCGGCTTGTGGTCCGTCGGACCATGAAGGAATGGGAAGACCTGCTGCCGGCAGACCTGTTTATGCGCATTCACCGCGGCACCGTTGTCAATCTGAGCCGCATCGACCGCATCCGCAAAGAAAAGGACGGCCCGTATTTGGCCTACCTGTCCGGTGCTGCGGCCCCCTTTGAGGTCAGCAGGCGTACGGCCGCCCATCTCAAAAGATTGATAAATGAGATGTCCTGATGGGTATTTAACACCGCACACCACACCCTTTTGACCGTTTGTCACTTTTTTTCTGCCGTTTATCACAACCCCATGTAACTTTTATCCGGTTTATGTGTAGGAAAGTTCAAAACTTCCCATGATTACTTACCGTCCCGGGGGAAAAACGGTAAGGCCGAAATCCACTGCCCAAGGCATAAGCTGCAATTCATTCACGTAAAAGAGGGGTGGCATGAAGAGAAATCACATTGTCTCGATGCATTTTCTTCTACCGGTACTGGTTTTGACCGTCTGGGCCATGGCGGGTCTCGGTTTTTCCGGCCCTGCCCGGAGTGCCGACCAGGCGTCTTCCATTCCCGGCAACCCGCATGGAAGCCGTCTTTTACAGACATCTTCAGATACGGAAAACCGCATCGATATCCCCGGGATCCAATCATTCGAACCCCGGGAACATGGTTTTTTCACGGCCCAGGCATCTCCGGATACAAAACCTGAATCCACCGGATCCGGACTCCCCCCGAGCGGTATATATTTTGGCCAGGATCTTCGAAACTTCGACGGCACCCGGCTGTTTGATGCGGGCATCGGTCCGGAATGGGTTGAGGGTACCATCGGTGTTCGCCTGTTCGGTTCAGGAACCCTCTATTCGCCCCAGCGGCGCTACGGCATCCGTCTGGACGGTGCGTATGTGCAGTCTGAAGAGCGCCGGGAACTGGCCAAAGTGCTCGTCAGCCTCGGGGCGGCTTATAAGCAGGACAGTGAACTGATCGGTACCGCCGCCTGGTTGAACCGGTACCACTTCGAAAACTACGATCTCGTGGGTGAGCAGGGGGATCATTTCGACCAGTTCAGCCTCGGTATGCACTGGCGTCATGCCATAAATCCGATGGTAGACGGCATGAAGCCCGGTGTGCGTCTATCCTTTGAAGGTCTCTACTATAACGTCTCCAGCGAAACTGTCTACAGCCGGAGGGAAACCTTGCTGGAACCCGGGTATGAGAACACCTATCTATGGGAATATGCCCTTGGCGGCGGGCAACAGTATGAAGGGCTGCTGGGCATGGAATTCGGCTGGCCCATCGCCACCCTTCATCTCCAGGGCGGCTACCGGGGAAAAGAGTATGAAGAGTACCTCGGATATGCCGAACAGTCCGAATCCGATCCCAAGGCAAAGATTCGGCTGACCTTTCATGATATCGTCGGTTTTCGGCTGCTTGGATTCTTCGACTGGGACCCGGACCTGACAATCGCCGGCGCGGAAACCTCAAAAACCCTTATCGGGCCTTTATCCTTTCTGGCCCGTGCCGAGTATGTCAAGCGAGATCAGATGCTGGATGAGACAAGATATTTTCTCGGTTTCAAACTGATGTTTCCCTACAAAAAATCTCCCGGCGAAATTTCAAGCGCCGGGAAAATGAGTGCTGAACCCGGCAAGAATCCGATACTGGGCCACTGGCTCCAGCCTGTTGAGGGTACGGCATACGACCACCTCATGGTCTTGCGGAAACTGACACGCAGAACCCTTGTCGACCAGATAGATCTCACCCCAAATCCGTTTAAGTATGTGGATCGTGTGGGGTGTCCGTGCGACAAGCCTCACACCTCCAATACCGTGTCCATTACCGGCATCTCCGGCCCGGTTTCCATCTCCATTGCCGGCAATAACGCCTCCTGTGAATATGATATAAACGGCAACGGTTCCTGGTCTTCGGACCCCGGCACCGTCAAAAACAACGACATCGTCGAAGTCCGGCAGACATCTTCAGCCTCCTATAGCACCACCACGGATTGTACGCTTACTGCCGGAACCGAATCGGATACATACTCTATTACCACAGAACTGAAAAGCACTCCGGCCGCGGACACTACCAATATCCCTGATCCGTTTGATTTTGTCGATCGTGTTGATCGTCCGCTCTCCACGCTTCACACCTCAAATACCGTGGACATTACCGGCATCGATACCCCGGTTGACATCTCCATTGACAACCTCAACACTGGCCTTGACTGTGAATATAGAATCGGCAGCGGTTCCTGGACTTCCACAGACGGCACCGTCAGCAACAACGACACAGTTGAAGTCCGGCAAACATCTTCAGCCTCCTATAGCACCACCACGGATTGTACGCTTACTGCCGGAACCCAATCGGATACATACAGTGTTACCACCCTAGATGAAAGTGAACCCAGCCCGTCCCCGACCCCGGACCCGGACATCACTCCGGATCCGTTTGAGTTTGTCGATCGTAGCAATTTGCCGGGCTCCACGTCTTTCACCTCAAATACCGTGGACATTACCGGCATCGATACCCCGGTTGACATCTCCATTGACAACCTCAACACTGGCTTTGACTGTGAATATAGAATCGGCAGCGGTTCCTGGACTTCCGGAAACGGCACCGCCAACAACAACGACAGAGTTGAAGTCCGGCAAACATCTTCGAAATGCACGGGTACCAGAACGGATTGTAAGCTCACTGCCGGAACCCAATCGGATATATACACTATTTCCACCACAGAGACTCCGTATAGCTCCGAGTTTTGGTTTGGTAAGCCCTATACGGTAATTGACGCTGTTCTCGGTTCAGTGGAAACCTCAGGTAAGGCGAAAATTTATGTCTGCACCAATAACCCTGTTTCTATATCCATTTCCGGCAATGGCACCGACACCTGTGAATATAGTATCGACGGCGGCAGTTGGGCTTCCGGAAACAGCTCCGTCAATAACGACGTCGAAGTTCAAGTCCGGGTAACCGCTTCGGTTGCATATGATGAAACAGTGAGTTGTACGCTCACTGCCGGAGGTCATTCGGAAACATTCAGTGTTAGCACCGAAGGAGCGCCGTAAAAAATCCGGTCAAATATCGACCGGCAGGATCTTCAACAGGCAACCGATCCGTTTTCAGCCTTTGGCCTATGCCGGGTTGCATAATTTCGTTTTCCCCGCATAAACGGGGATTGAGATCGTGTCTGCCCAATCGAGCCCCGTCAAATCCAGGCCACGTATAATCGGTTTCTATATTTTCGCATCCCCCTTTTGCCGATCTGTTTCCAACTGAATGTTCTTTTTCGATCGAACAGGCCGCTTGCGCCAGAGGCGATGCTGAATTCTGATTCCATCAACCCGGACAATATGCAAATGCGCATAAACAGAAACCGAGGCAGAATACATCCATCTATTCAGGTCTTTGCTGCAAAACTGGGGTCAATCCACAAGCCACTGTAATTATTATATTTTTACTAACATCGATGGGTTGGATACCCTTATTTCTCATATACCGAATCAACTGAAATGCCGGCAAAACGATGGTACTGTTCTTGCTACTGTATTCTGTGAGTCTCTCCTTTCACGATAAATACACGTTTTATGATCTTTCATCGGTTAAGGCCCTTGAGATGAGCCGATGCGGTATCACCTGGGCGTTCCAACCTGGCAACTAAAAAAGAGGAGGATCGACATGAAAGAAAAAACAAAGAGGGAAATCAGTCGCAGGGAGTTTTTAAAGGATACGGCAATCGCCGGCGGCGCCTTATGTTTAGGCGGCGGGCTCTTGGGGATGCCGTCACCGGCCTTTGCAAAAAAGAAAGAGATCACCTTCGGTACGGCCTCTCCGGTGGGCGGCTACATGCTCCTGGCAACCGGAATTGCCAGGTGCATAAACGAACAGGTTCCGGGCTACAATGTAACACCGGTCCCGGAGCCTCGGACATCGGTGGGCAACGTCCGGGCGATTCATCGAAAAGAACGGGAACTGGGCCTGGCAACGGCCAGTGTTGTCTACAACGGCTTCAACGGGAAAAAACCGTTTAAGGAAAAACAGAACATCATGAGCTGGTTTGCCGGCCACTTTGCCATCTGGAATCTGCTGGCGCTGGAATCAAGCGGCATCAAGACCGTCTCGGATCTTAAAGGAAAACGCGTCGCCGTGGGCACCCCCCGCTCCACCATGGATGTTCTCAACAAAAACCTCCTGCTGAAATCACATGGCCTCTCGTACGGCGATTTTAAACCGGAGCTTGTGGGTCTAAAGGAGGCCATCAGCCTCATGAAGGACAAACACGTGGATGCCCTCAGCTTTATCGCCGCCCCCCCCCTGGCCGCCATCTCCGAACTGTCGGCATCCAGAAAGGTCCGGTTCATAACGGCGGATAAAGGGGCAATGGCAAAGGTTATTCAGGAAGCACCTTTTTACTATGAATGGGCCTTTCCGAAAAACAGCTACTACCCGGATCTCATCGCACCCGATTCGATTCCGGTACTGGCCGTCAATCACGTGGTGATGTGCAGCCCGGCGCTCTCGGATGAAACCATGTATCAGTTTACAAAGGCGGTTTTCGAAAACATCGAGATCGTCCACGGCATCCGTCGGGACTATAAGATTATCACCCTGAACCGGGCGCCCAATGGTCTTGTCATACCGACCCATCCGGGTGCCATACAGTATTACAAGGAAAAAGGCGTGCTATAGCAATTGCTGCCGTGCCCGGGCAACACGCATTCTGTTGCCCGGGTTTTACGGTCTCTTTTAATCCGCCACAACATCATAATTCTGGAAACAAACTGCCATGGAAAAGCCCATCGATAAACTCCCTCCGGGGGTTCGGGACGTCGTCATAAAGGGGTTTCCGGATTGGAACGGCATTCCGAAGCTTGTATTCGGAATCGCCGCCTTTGCCCTTTTTGGATTTTCTTTCTATACCGGCGTCACCGGTGTCTTTACCACCATGATTCAGAGGCCGGTGCATCTGCTCTTTATGTTCTTTCTGTTTCCCTTTGTCTATCATTCAAAGATTTTTAAAGAAAAATCCCTCCCCGAAACCCTGTTCAACGCCTTTCTGTCAATGGCCGGCGTCTATTGCATGTACTACATCACGCAAAACTGGATCCGTTTCTACGACCAGGACCTGACCTCCCTCGACCTGACCATCAGCGTTCTCATCGTTATTCTTGTGCTCGAGTTTGTCCGCCGGGCCATCGGAATGGCGCTGGTCATCATCTCCCTGGCCTCTCTTCTCTATGCCTATTTCGGGCCGTATTTTCCGGGTCCGATCTCCCATCGAGGATACTCGTTTGAGCGGATCATCAACAACTGCGTAGTCGGAACCGAAGGTATTTTCGGAATCCCCCTGGGGGTGGCCGCAACCTTTATCATGCTCTTTATCTACTTTGCCGCCTTTCTGCAGGCCTCGGGCGCCGTACCTCAGTTAATGAAGCTCGCCATGTCCATTGCCGGCCGTCAAGCCGGCGGACCGGCCAAGATGGCGGTTGTGGGCAGCGGCATGATGGGGATGGTTTCCGGCAGCACCGTGGCAAACGTCACCTCAACCGGATCCGTTACCATACCGCTGATGATTCAATCCGGGTATCCGCGTTATGTTGCCGGGGCCATCGAAGCCTGCGCCTCCATGGGCGGGTCGTTCACACCGCCGATTATGGGTGCCACCGCCTTTGTCATCGCAGAGTTTGTGGGCGCCAGCTATTTTGACGTGGTAAAAGCCGCCATCATCCCGGCGGTACTCTTTTATACCGGTCTTTTTACCATGGTGCACCACCGTTCGGTGAAACTGGGCATGTTCGGGCTTAAAAAAGAGGATCTGCCCCCCTTCTGGCAAACGGCCTGGGATTCACTCCAGATACTTATCCCCTTATCGGTTCTGGTCTATCTTCTCTGGGCGCGCTATACGCCGATGTATGCGGCGGTCTGGGCGGTGTTCTGTCTGGTAATATCCGCAAACCTTCGAAAGCAGACCCGGACAAAACCTTCCGAACTGCTCAAGGCCGTTCGGGCAGGGGCACGGATGATGATGGCGGTCACCTCCGCGTGTGCTGCAGCCGGCATCGTCATCGGTATGCTCAATCTGACCGGCCTGGGACACAAGCTGGGATATCTGATTATAAAGACCTCCGGGGGGAGCCTGCTGCTGGGGCTTTTTTTCACCCAGATTGCGGCCCTGATTCTCGGAATGGGGCTGGTAACGCTTGCCAGTTACGTACTGCTGTCTGTTGTCTGCGCAAACGCCCTGGTCCAGCTGGGGGCCTCCACCATGGGCGTGCATATGTTTATCTTTTATTTTTCCCTGGTGGGCACCATCACCCCCCCGGTCATGCTGGCCGGATTTGCCGCAGCCGGAGTGGCCGAAGCCCCCCCGTTTAAAGTCGGTTTTACCGCGGTCCGATTCGGCATCGTCGCCTTTATTATCCCCTACATGTTCGTATATGCACCCTCTCTTCTCATGCTGGGTCCGGTCTGGAAAATAGTGGTAAACGGGCTCACCGCATTAGCCGGTGTCATCATGCTGGCCTCAGCACTGGAAGGCCACTTAATGGGGCTTCTCAATGTACCGGTCCGGATTTTTCTTTTTGCTCTGGCCGTGTTGCTGGTCTATCCTCAGCCCGTCGCATCCATCGTGGGGCTGGTTCTTTTCGGCATCTTCTGTTTCCTGCGATGGGTTTCCATCAGGAAAGCGGAAAAAACACCGGAATCAAAAACATCTGAGGGAGGTTGATGCATGGGAAAAAAAGAAGTTACATCCTTCCGTCCCCCATATATGGGGAGAAACGGCGTGGTCTCTTCCGGTCATGGTCTGGCCTCACTGGCAGGTGTGGAGATCCTCCGAAAGGGCGGAAACGCCTTTGATGCCGGCATTGCAACGGTGATGTGTTTAAATATTCTGCAGCCCGATTATGCCGGCTTTGTGGGGGTGTCGCCCTTTATCGGTTACAGTGCTGCTGAAAAAAATGTGCTCTGCTACAGCGGTGTCGGCGTGGCACCGGAAAAAGCGACCATCGATTTCTACCGCTCAAACGGCTATGAGGTGGTGCCGCGAATCAGCATATTGAGCCAGTTGATCCCGGCAAGTGTCGACACCTGGATTGCCGTTTTAAAACGCCTGGGCACTATGACCTTCGGCGAGGTGGCTGCTTCCGCCCGCTCCCTTGCTTTTAACGGATTTCCGGCACACGGATTCATGATCCGAATCATCACAAAAAATAAGGGAAAATTTCAAAACTTCCCCTATAATGCATCCATTTTCCTACAGACCGGAGACGTTCCAAAACTGGGTGAATTGTTTGTTCAAAAAGATGCTGCCCGATCCATCGACTTGATGATCGCAGCAGAATCAGATGCGCTTAAAGCCGGAAAAAGCAGAGACGACGCCTTAGAGGCTGCACGGGATGTCTTTTACAGAGGAGAGATTGCCCGTGCCATCGTAGCACTTCATGAGAAAGAAGGCGGTCTCTTTACCTATGAAGATCTGGCCGGGTATCGCGGGCGATGGGAGGCATCCCTTTCAACGACTTATAAAGACTATACCTTTCACACCCCGTCGACCTGGACCCAGGGGCCGTTGATGCTTCAGTATCTGAACATTCTCGAAACGTGTGATCTTTCCGCCATGGCGCATAATTCAACGGCCTATATCAATCTGCTGGCCGGAACGATCGATCTGGGCATGGCCGATCGGGAAAAATTTTTCGGAGACCCGGATGCGGTTGACGTCTCCGCCGGCCTCTGGTCAAAGGAATATGCCGCAGTTCGACGCTCGCTGATTTCTTCAGTAAAGGGTTTCGGCGAACTGCCGCCCCACGGCGACCCGGATACCTGCCGGGCGGTGGGCGGCACGCTTTCTGAGATGATATCAAAATACAAAGACAGCACCGGCACCCCACAGGCCGACACCACCTATGCCTGTGTAGCCGATGCAGACGGCAACCTGTTTTCATTGACACCCAGCGACGGCGGATACGGATCGCCCATGGTTCCCGGATACGGCATCATTCTCGGCGGCAGAATGACCCAATTCCGACTCACCCCGGGGCATCCGGCAGCCCTTTCCCCGGGGAAACGCCCCACCATAACACCGGCGCCGATGCTGGTGCTCAAAAACGGAAAACCGCATATGGCCCTCGGCACCCCCGGGGCCGACATGCAGACCCAGTCCATGCTCCAGGTTTTTCTCAATATGGCCGAATTCGGCATGAACATTCAGGAGGCTGTGGAAGCGCCCCGGTTCGGCAGTTATAATTTCCCGGCCTGGTTTTCACCCCATGAATACTTCCCCGGAAGGATCTGTCTTGAAGACCGCATCGATCCCGCATCCCGGAAAGGGCTCAAAGATTTGGGCCGCGAAGTCGTCGACTGGGAAGCCTGGACGAGTCTATCCGGTGCAGTCTGTGCGGTGGCCTTCGACCATAATACCGGTACGATTCACGGCGGTGCGGACCCCCGCCGGGAATCCTATGCCCTCGGCTGGTAACGGCTCCGGGGATCAATATTTTTACCTCTCACAGAGCCCGCGGAGAACACAGAGGCACTATTGATAAACAATGAACTACCTGCGGGGTATCAATCGGAAGCTATCTTAACGCCCCAAGAGGCGGGGAACTTGTCCGCCTTGGGAGGATTAAACCCTTGTCTGCCTAGGCGGATTAAAACTCTGTGGTCTCTGCGATCTCTGTGAGATACATCTCAAAGGGGTTATTATCTCTTACGGGGCTCACAACTCGGAAAACCTTGGGCCATACCATCAAGTCGAGAAGCTTTATGGAGTGAGTCAATGAAAATGTCCGGCGGCTGGACCGGTAAAATACTGCGTGTCGACTTAACAAACCGACGCTCCTGGGAGATCCCTTCCGAACCCTATACATCCCGGTTTATCGGCGGCATCGGCATCGGATTGAAGGTACTCTGGGACGAAGTGGATCCTGGCGTGGGCGCATACGATCCGGAAAACCGATTGGTATTTGCCACCGGCCCCCTGACCGGCACCCCCGCTCCCGGATCCGGTCGATTCGAAATGGTCTCCGTCAGCCCGAGAAGCTACCCCAAAGAGACCGTAACACGCTCCGGCATGGGCGGTTTCTGGGGGCCGGAACTGAAATTTGCCGGCTACGATGCGCTGATCATCGAGGGGACTGCGGACCGGTGGTGTTATCTGTGGATCTCAGACGGCTGTGTGGAGATCCGGGATGCCGAAGCGCTTATGGGACTCGATACGGTCGATACCCAAATCCGGCTGCGCAGGGCACTTGACCCCAAGGCCCGGATTCTTTGTATCGGACCGGCCGGCGAGCACCTGAGCCGGTTGGCCGCAATTATGTCTGAAACCAGCTTTGCCTCGGGCCGATCCGGGTTCGGCGCGGTCATGGGGGCCAAGCGGCTAAAGGCCGTAGCGGTTCGAGGACACCGGCCGATACAGGTACATGATCCGGGTCGACTCTTAAAAATATCTGCAGCCGTCAGACACCAGACCGCCGATCATGTCAACCGGGAGCGGGGCACCCAGATCCTCAGTGCAAAAAATCAGGAAAAATTCGTCAACACCTACCGCATAAAAAGCGCGGGATGCTTCGGTTGTCCGGTGCAATGTTTTTCACATCTGCGGGTGCCGGATTCAGGCGAGAGCACGGCCCACTGCATCAGCTACTTCTACTATGCCCATGCAAGCCGCTACTATGGAGACACCCTTGAAAGGGATCAGGCCGCATCGGACGGTTTTGTCCTTGCAAACCGCTACGGCATCGACACCTTTGAATTCTGGCATATGATTCATTTTCTAAAAGATCTCCACCGCGCCGGTTTAATCGATGCTTCCGGGGGATTTTTGGCGGAAGAGATCGGCAGCCGAAAATTTATTCAAACCCTTGTTGAAGCCATCGCCTTTCGGGAAGGGATCGGCGACCTTCTGGCCGAAGGATGCGTGCGGGCCTCAGAGCGCATCCATGGCGCTGAAAAATTCCGGGGGAAATATTTTCCCGCCTACGGATCTGCCGCCCATGGGGCCATACGGGATTATCCGGGTGTGGCCCTCCAGTGGGCGCTGGACAGCCGGTGCCCGGTCATCGATCAGCATTCCTACATACGCCTGTCTGCCTCCTATCAGAAAGAAGAGCCGCCCTTTACACTGCCGCCGTCCAAAGCGGGGGCCATCGCCGAAAAAGTTTACGGAACAAAAGGAGCAATCGATCATTCGACCTTTGACGATAAACCCGAAGCCATCCGCTGGACCCAGGATCGATCCACCGTAAACAACCTGTTGGTGCTCTGCGATTGGATGTATCCTGTCCTACAGAACTTCTCCACCCCGGACCGGATGGGAGATACGTCCCTTGAAAGCCGCATGCTGTCAGCCGCCACCGGATATGAGCTTTCCGAGGCCGAACTCGACGGAATCGGCGCTCGGGTCTGGCATCTTGCCCGGGCCATCATGGTCCGGGAAGGCCGGGGGCGTGAACAGGACCGTCTGGATCCTGTTTTTTTCAAAAAACTCGACGCCGCAAACCCGGTCCCAGAGGACGATTTTGAAAAAGCCAAAACCTGCTATTATCAACTCCGGGGCTGGGACGATGCCACCGGACACCCCAGCGTTGAAACCCTCACAAAAGCGGGGTTGCCGGATGTTGCGGAAAGATTTAAGTGAGGTATTCTCTCATAACCTTTGAATCTCTGCGATTTCTGTGAGATACATATTAGGAACGTTTACTTATCTCTCACAGAGCCCACGGAGAACACAGAGACGTTACTTGATAAATATTTTAACTCTGCGAGCTCTGTGAGAGATAAATTCCTTTTTTATCGATTATGATCCCGGTTTATTCGTACCCGGAAAAGGAAAACAAAAATGACCGATGACAAAAAATCAACCGGTTGGGGCGGTGAACCGGTATCCCCGCCGGATCTATCGGAGATAAAAGCTGCCGCCAAGCGACTGGAAGGCATTATTGTCCGGACACCGCTGGTGCCGTTGCACCGCTATGACGCAAAAGTAGATATCCTGCTCAAACCCGAAATGCTGCAGCCCATCGGTTCGTTTAAGGTTCGCGGTGTTTATAACTGGGCCGCATGCCTTTCGGAAGCGGAGAGAGAAAACGGCCTCAGCACCATCAGCGCCGGCAACACCGCCCTTGCGTTAGGCTATGCAGCACGCCGATTCGATGTGATGGCCCGCAGTTTCCTGCCGGACAGCGTACCCGATGCCAGGGTAACGGCGATTCAAAGCTACGGAATGGATGCGGTCAAGCTTCCCAGAGACGACCTTTTCCGATATATTTTTGAATCCCTGTGGAAAAAGGAACCATACTGTTTCCTGAATCCCTGGGCCGATCCGAACATGATCGCCGGAAGCGGGACCATCGGCCTTGAAATATTTGATGACCTCAAAACCGTTGACACCGTCTATATTCCCATCGGCGGCGGCGGTCTCGTCAGCGGTGCCGGTAGTGCTCTGAAAACCCTGAAACCGTCCATAAGAATTGTCGGGGTTCAGTCCGAAAGCTGCCCGGCATTGCAGACAAGCCTCGATGCCGGCGGGCCGGTATGGATTAACACCCGGCCGACCATCTGCCACGGCACCACCGTACCGTTTGTGGTAGACGAGATGTTTCCACTGATAAAGCAGGTGGTTGACGATGTCGTGCTGGTATCCGAGGATGCGGTAAAATCGGTGATAAAACGACTCGCCATGGGCAACAAGATGGTAGTTGAAGGGTCGGGGGCTCTTTCTGTAGCAGCGGCATTAGCCGAACCACCCGAAAAAAGAGGCCAAACCGTCTGCATCCTCAGCGGCGGCAGCATCGATCCTGAAGAACTGGCGGAAATCGTAGCCATGCCGACATCAGACAACTAACAGCATTATCAGGAAAAACCGTCAAAGTTTACCGATGAATCTCAGTGCGGCACGAACCTCCCGCTGCATAAGGGTGTCCAGCTGGATCAGGGGCTTTCGCACCATGGGTGAGTCGATAATTCCCATAGCGTAAAGGGCGAATTTATAGGCGGCAATAAAGTCTGAAACCGTATAAAAGGCCATGGCGTTTAACGGACAGACAATTGAAAGATAGATATCTCTTTTGTCATGTCATTTCTCCCCTGGCGTCCAAAGCGCTCAATACATTATGGATCCGGCGCAGACGTTGATGTCCTGGCCGGTAATCATGGCGGCATCGTCCGAACACAGAAACGCGACCAGACCGGCAACGTATTTTGGGTCGACAAAGGTATTGAGGGCCGATGCTGCAGCCCTGTCCGACATGGCCTGCTCCCGGCTTTTCCCCGAAAACTTCATGACACCCTCCATCACCTTGTCGAACCGGGGGCCGGTGACCGCGCCCGGGCAGATGGAGTTGGCGCGTATGTTCCATTTTCCCACCTCGGCCGCAAGGGTTCGGGTCAGGCCGATCACCCCCATTTTGCTGGCCGCATAGGGGGTCCGCTCGGTTAGGGCCCGCTTTCCGGTAACGGAAGAGATGTTGACGATGCAGCCGCGGCCTTGCTTTTTCATGATCGGAACCGCGTGCTTGCAGCAGAGAAACATGCCGCGCATATTCACCGCCATGGTCTCTTCCCATTCCTCTAAGATGATGTCCTCGATAAACTTGACCGGACCCATGATCCCTGAATTGTTGACCAGAATGTCGATCCGCCCATCAAGGGCAAGGGTCGCTTCGATCATCTCTGCCACCTGCGCTTCCCCACGGATGTCTGTGCAAACCACCGTCGCTTCCGGGCCGCTGCTCTGGGCAATCATTTCCCGGGTCTGGTGCGCCCCCTCCTCGTTGATGTCGGCAATGACCACCGAAGCCCCCGATTGGGCCAGACGGAGTGCGATCTGCCGGCCGATTCCCTGGCCGCCGCCGGTGACCACCGCAATTCTATTTTCCAACGCCATGTCGCAAATCCTTTCCCTGAAATCAGTCGATGCATCGTTTCAGAAATCATTAAAAATAATGGTAGATACTCGTTTCTCGATGCTGGATTCGCGATGTTTTTGGAACTCACTCCGAGTTCATTGCCGATTATCGAGCATCGAGTATCAAATATCCAGCCTGCCGGGGCATCGTGTTGGGTCGTAGCTGAAAGCGAAGCCTAAAGCTCGATAGAGCGACGACCGGTATCGATCCCTATGGAAGCAATGATATTACATAATGCCCCGATTATTACTACCAAAACTTATGCAAACGTTAAGGTTTAAACCGGGTATTACAAAAACAGCCTAAAAAAAAGAGTGGATTTCGGTACAAAGATCGAGGGCAAAGTCTGCAGTTCGGCATATGAAACGCTCATGGGGTAGAAGGCTTTTTGATCTTGTATCCAAAAGATTGAAAATGATATAGACTCACCTATGAGCATGCTGCCGATAAAATCAAACGGTCCTTATTTATTTGACGTCGACTTTCTATTCAAGGAGTGGTTATGAAACCGGATTCCATCAGAACGTATATCGAAAAAAACCTTGGCGCACCCGGCAGAGATCTTTACAGACTTCCCGAATCGACTGCAAGATTCCCGGACGGGGCACATTACCGGACCGAGTTGCTTCCCACCACCGTCGAAGAATACAGGGAAGTGTTTGGGTTGTGTGAAAAACATGACTTTGTGTGCAACAAAATTACGGACACCCGCGGCGCCATGTTCGACACCGATGATGAGATTGTCGAGAAATGTATGATGTGCCGGGAAATGGGGGCCGAGCTTGTCATGTCTCCGGGATCCGGAGAACATCCCAAAGATATCAGCCACCAGATGGCCGTGGGCGGAATGGCCGACGGCAAATCCAGGGGAATGGACATGCTGGTCAGAAATATTGCTGATATGATGCGATGCATCGAACTCGGATGTCGGAGCTTCCTCGTCTATGACGAGGGGATGATTCTTGCGGTGTCGAAGCTTAGACAGGACGGTGTCATACCATCTGAAACCACCTTTAAGCTCTCGGCAAATCTTTCAATATCCAACCCCCTGGCGTTTAAATTCTGGGTGGAAAAAGCCGGACTCATGCCCAATGACAGCTTAAACCCCATCAGAGACATGACGCTTCCGATGCTTGCGGCCATGCGCGCTGCAACCGACCAGCCGATGGATGTTCATGCCTATTGGGGTACAAGCATTGCAAGAACCCTGGATACCCCTGAAATTCTAAGAGTGGCCGCTCCGGTTTATTTCAAGGTCGCCGTTTTCGGCCCGGGCGTGACCGGACAGGATAAATTCATGCAGGCCTTGCGAGTGGTTGAAACCATCAAGAGGTATTATCCGGAAGCCCGGCAGTCCGTTAAAAATGCAGAAGGCATGGTTCTACCGGCACCGGCGGTAAAATAGAGTAGCCTATCTTAGCCTTTGCAATGCAAGGAACAGGGGTTGGACCTGGTTTTTTGTCTTTAAATCGGTTCACAGAACCGCAAACTCATTTTCTCATATACGTATCGCTATCGTTACCCGGAAGACTCAGGAATTCTTGTTGATTCCCATTTGATAGATTGATTGAGTTGATGATACCACTGGCATGCTTGATTATGATTGGATTCACGCATTATGTAAGTATATGTGAACTTGGCACATCACAAATTAAGTCAATGAGTGGATTATTCTTAATGGTTCCCGTGCCGGGATTCTCATGATACTCTCTTATCACAGGTTAGGGCGGGGTTGTGATCCATAACGGATAACACAGGTACCGTGCGGGTGGGATGAGATTTGAATATCTGGGCTCTTAATCGAATCATTTTATGCGCTTATCCACTTAACCCAAGTGAGAAGTGTTCGGAGATTGGGTCAAGATCAAATTGAATTTCTTTGTTGCTGATCTTACGTGATTTAACCACTTGCTGTACAATTCTCATGAATTTTTTACCG
>Ga0233437_1000361_pt1 | contig 106466 bp, 89 predicted proteins | sample SI_122_August201_FD_182714 | JGI IMG/M metagenome (GOLD analysis project Ga0233437, IMG submission 182714) | Seawater microbial communities from Saanich Inlet, British Columbia, Canada - SI_122_August2016_200_MG | ecosystem: Environmental > Aquatic > Marine > Inlet | place: Canada: British... | reverse complement strand
GACTCGGAACGGTACAATCTACAGGATCAGAAGCAATAGGTATTTCTAATAACTCTTGTGTGTATTCGTAATCATCGATTTCTGTATTAAACACTCCTTTAGAAAAAATCATTTCACCGGTATAGTTAACATAAAATCCATCGACAACACAAGGTTCAATTACGAAAGTATTTCCGTTAGGAGTTATATGAAACGCATCCGGTATATTTTGATAAAAACCCTCAGACGGACGAGATGAAACATTTGTTTGTGTTGGAACAGGAGGAATGGTTGTCAGGAAATTTCCGCCCCATCCATATCCACCCCAGCTATCACCATTTGTTTGGTCGAGTACTGCTACGAAGTAAGTATAAAATGCTTGTGAAGGATCTGTGTTTCCTTCAGGATTATAAATTAATCCTTGAGGATAACGTGCGTTGTCAAGAACTGTTGGAGCTTCATATACCTGATTGTTAATCAACCATGTATCACCACCATCAGTTGAAAGATCATAAGCAATGTATCCTGTTCCCGGTCCACCTGGAGGATTAAGCATCCTATGTGTAAATGATATACTGTTGATATCATTTTCAACCCATATATAAGTACGTCCACCATCATATAAACCGTAAGCATTTCCGGCTTCACCAATATCAATTACAGTGATATCATCAGTCCCATTATTGGAATGATTCACAGGTTCTAAGTAGGGATGAGTAGAATAATCATCCGTTACCTGGTCAGAAGATTTAATCATAATAGATTTAGCCTCTTTCAGATTATTTTTTACCTGAAATTTTGTTTGAGCCATGGAAAATAATCCGAAGCTCATTAACAATGTTAAAATTAAAATTTTTTTCATGTTTTCATGTTTTTTAATTATTAAATAAATTATTTATTTTGTGTTTTCAATATTAAGAAAAATTTCAATATAAATTGAATTTAATTTTGTAAAGTATTTTTACAGAAAATAAAAATAGTTTACTTTGCAAAATATTTATATGTATAATATTTAGATATGAAAAAGATATTACAAAACATAAAATCGGTACTTAACAAACGTTTATTGATAGGAATAGTGGTTGGAGCTATTGCCGGCTATGCCTATTATTATTTTATTGGATGTTCATCAGGAACGTGTGCAATTACATCAAATCCTGTAAACAGCACTTTGTATGGGATACTTTTTGGGGCTTTATTGTTATATAAAAAGAAACCTGATGATAAAGAAAAAGAAGGATCAGAATAAAAACAATTCTATGGTTTTATTTAACAACAATAACATCTTTAAAAACTCATTTCACGCAAAGACCGGAAAGTTTTAACGCAAAAATCGCAAAATATGTTTGTTTATAATCAGTACTTTGCGTGTTTTGCGATTCGTCTGCGAGCTTTACGTGAACCATTTTAACACTTTTTATACTGGACTCATAAATAATTATCTAAATTTTTGACTTACCACACGATACAATCGTGCAGTAGCGGGGAGGTAGCTTGGCAAGGGGCTTAGCTGGAAACTAAGCCCAACAGGAATAAATTTCTTAGCTACAATACGAATTTCATTCTTTCTTAATATCATTTTTTGGTTTATAGTTAGTAAAATAAACAATACTTTTATTATTCTTTCTAGCTAAAATCATATTTTTAAATTTTGTAACTTCATATAAATCATTATGCATGTAGTAACCAAAATATGTTACATTTGCTTTTTCTGTTTGTGATTTAGAAATTGTGTATTCTAATGATAATGGGTAAAAAATATCGTCAATTATTTTAGAATTCACTTTTTTAGCATTAACTAAATCGTCAAAATAATTTCTCTTGTTTCTATCCTCACAAATTTCTCTTGAAATAGTTATATAAATTGTACTATCTGAATTATATGGATAATATGATGAAATACTATTTTCCTCAAGATGTCTAAGATTATCAGTATAAGTAAACAACATACTAAAGATGTCGTCATTATCATTAATATACATTTTTTTTACAATAACAAAAAAAGGATCATTCCCTTGATAAAGGTTTTTAATTAGCCATACATATTCATCAATTACAAAGTGATAGAAATCAATATTTCCATTTTTAATACTTATTTTATTTTTATCTGTTTGAGAAAACACTTTATGCGATAATAAAAAAGATAAAGATAACATAAAGCATAATATGATATTTTTTGGTACAATTTTTTTTAAATTAGTCATATTTACAGTATAAAATTTAAATAGCGTTTTTATTATTAATTATTTTTTCAAAAATATTTTAAAAAAAATTGTTTTTATTTAAACATAGTGTTTATTAAGTGTTATTTTGGTTCTTACTCATTTTTAAATAATGAAATTTTATCTTGAAAATATCTAATACCGTAACCATTCCCCTCTATAATAAAAAAATCACCTAAAATATCAAAATTTAATTTCTCATTATCATAAAAACTTTCTTTACATAAAATTTCATTAATTTTTTCAGGATAATTATTTATAAGATATTCAATTGTTAATGGATAAAATGTTTTTTTCAAAATATTTTCAGTTATTTCTTTTGCCTTAAAATCATTAATTATATCTGTTTTAAAAGTACTATCGCCTTGAAAGTAATTAGTAACAATTATAAAAATCGTACTATCAGAGTTATAAGAATATACAATTGCGTCTTTGTTTTCTTTAAGTTTACTAAAAACATTTGTATATGTATATGACATACTTAAATTATGATATTCTTCAGAACTATAAATATGATCTATAATAACAAAAAAAGGATTATCACCTTTATATACTTTTTTTATAAAAAAAACATATTCATTTATTACCTGATTAAAAATGTCAATATTTTTATTATAAATAAGGTTTTTGGTAGTGTCTTTTTGAGATAATACACTTTGTGAAAAAATTATCAACAAAGTGAACATAAAGCATATTGTAATGCCCTTAGTTTTAAAAGTTTTCGATGTCATCATATTTGTATCTTGTTAATTTTTTATCAATAATGTCTATTTTGTGGATTGGTTTACTTGCTCGCGCTCGTTTGCAACAAGTGCAAAAAAACGTCGCGTTTGAAACGCAAAACATACTTTCAGTTTTCAGATTCATAAAACATTTTTTTCCTGATCAAATAATTCATACTTTACCGGACATAAAGCCAAAATTACTAAAATTATTTGAATCCGGTTTTGTCGTTATAAACGATTTATTACTTGACGCTCGTTACAATTGTCCGACAACCGGCGGAAACGAACGCCAGCTGGTGATTGCCGACTGCTGACTGCCAACTGCCAACTTTTTATTGTACATTTGCATCCAAAAATTACATAAACCTAAGTTGTAATTGATCTGAAATTGTGAAAAAAATATATATTTTAGTTATTAAGTCGTATTTGGGTCCATTAATAATGACTTTTTTTATTGCATTATTCATTTTGGTGATGCAATTTTTATGGAAATATATTGATGATTTAGTTGGAAAAGGACTTGAGTTGCACACCGTTACAGAGTTAATGTTTTATGCAGCCTCAACATTTGTTCCGCTTGCTTTGCCACTCGCTATTTTACTTTCATCACTAATGACGTTTGGTAATTTGGGCGAACATTATGAATTAATTGCAATGAAAGCAGCCGGAATTTCACTGAAAAAAATTATGATGCCTTTAATTATTTTGTCATTTTTGATTAGTATTTTGGCCTTATATTTTTCAAATAATATATTACCAATAGCAAATTTGAAATTTCGCACATTATTGTATGATATTAGAAAACATAAATTAGCCTTTAATATTAAGGAAGGTGTTTTTTATAATGGCCTTGATGGCTTTGTAATTAGAGTTGGGAAAAAAGATAAAGACGGTTCAACATTGTACGATGTATTAATTTACGATCATACCGGTAGAAAAGGGAATATAAATGTTACAGCCGCCAAAACCGGAAAAATGGAATCGACACCTGATAATAAATTCCTTATTTTCACACTTTACGATGGTTGTAATTATTCTGAAAAGATTGACAAGAAAGGACATAGAATTACCAGGCCCTTCCAACGAACGAGTTTTGACGAAGAAACAAGGAGTTTTGATCTATCGGAATTTAATATGGAACGTTCAGATGAAAGTTTATTTAAAGAGCATTATATGATGTTAAATCTAAAACAGCTTGATTACGGAATTGATTCTTTAAAAAGATTAAGCAATCGGAAAAAGGAGACTTTTAACAATAATTTTAACCGTAAATATCATTTTTATTCAAAACTTGATACAAATAATTCAAACTTTATTGATACTGTAAAAATTTTAAAAACTAACTTTATAGAGAATTTTGAACTTGAAGATCAAGAATCTATCGTTGAAACGGCAATTAAAGCAGTTGAGAGAATAAACTCAAGTATTTCATATCAAATAAAAGATATTAAAGCGAAAGAAGAATTCATTATAAAACATAAAATAGCCTGGAACGAGAAATTTACACTTTCTATAGCTTGTTTTATTTTGTTTTTTATTGGAGCGCCTCTTGGGGCAATCATCCGAAAAGGTGGTTTGGGCCTGCCGGTTGTGATTTCAGTTTTCTTTTTTGTGATTTTTCATATTACCTCAATTATTGGAAAAAAATATTCCGAATCAGGTATTTTGGAACCATATCTTGGAATGTGGTTAGCTTCGGCAGTTTTGCTTCCGATTGGTATTTTTCTCACTTATAAAGCAACCTCCGACTCTCCTTTATTGGATTCAGATGCATGGAGAAAAGTGTTTTTTAAAATTTTCAGAAAGACATAAATTGCTATTTTATGAATATTCTATTGATTTGTAATAAATCGCCATATCCTCCAAAAGAAGGAGGCCCGATCGCAATGAATACAATTGTCGAGGGATTAATTGATTCGGGACATAAAATAAAAGTCCTCGCAGTTAATTCTTTTAAATATTCAGTCGATATTAATTCTATCCCTGACGATTATAAAGAAAAAACACAAATAGAAGGCATTTTTCTTGATCTGAGAATAAAACCTTTGGATGCTTTCTTAAACCTTTTTTCCTCAAAATCCTATCATGTTCAAAGATTTATTTCTAAAGAATTTGAAGAAAAAATTATTGAAATTCTTAGCAAAAATAAATACGATATTATTCAATTGGAAACGCTTTATGTTACTCCTTATATTGAAGCAATTCGTAAACACTCAGATGCAAAAATTGTTTTGCGTGCTCATAATATCGAACATTTAATTTGGGATAGAATTACTCAGGCTACAAAAAATCCTATTAAAAAATTTTATTTATCTCATCTGAGCAAAACTTTAAAAAAATATGAACTTGAGGCTTTAGATAAGTTTGATGGAATAGCGGCAATTACAAAAACCGATGCCGATTTTTTCAAAAAAACGGGAACAAAAACACCAATTGTCGATATTCCTTTTGGAATCAATCTGAATAAATTCCAATTGTCGGATGGTGAATATGAATTTCCTTCTTTATTTCATATTGGTTCAATGAACTGGATGCCGAATGAAGAAGGAATTGACTGGTTTCTAAATAAAGTCTGGGATTTGATATATAAAAAAATGCCCGATTTGAAAATTTATCTTGCAGGCCGAGAAATGCCCGATTGGCTGATAAACTATAAAAAAACGAATGTTGAAGTTGTTGGCGAAGTTGAAAATGCTCAGGATTTTATAAATTCAAAAGCCATAATGATAGTACCTTTGTTTTCGGGTAGTGGAATACGAATTAAAATAATCGAAGGAATGGCGCTCGGCAAAGCAATTATTTCAACGAGATTGGGCGCCGAAGGAATTCATTATGAAGATAATAAAAATATCTTGATCGCAAATACACCGGAAGAATTTGTCATTCAAATAGAAAAATGTATTAAGTCAAAAGAGTTATGCGAAACCATTGGTTTTTATGCCAGGAAAATAATTGAAGAAGAATATGATAATAAAATGATAATGAAAAGGTTAGTTGAGTTTTTTAATGGAATTGGAAATGAAATTAGAAATTAGAAACTGGAAATTAGAAATTTAGTTGCTCCTGAATTTCTAATTTCTAATTTCCAATTTCAGCCTCTTTTTCATAGAAATGTAACTAATTAGAAAAGTGTTAACTGCAAAAATATTAATAGATGAAACGTCCATGATTGGTTTTAAACACACAAGATAATGATTAATACATTACATCCATTTTTCCTTTTATTTTCTTATATGTCTTACGACCAAAGGAAGTCCGTATGGATATGGTTCAATTTTTAAACACATGAAAATATTCGTAATACTTCCCCGAATTCCATTCCCTTTAGAAAAAGGTGATAAGTTGCGTGCATTTCATCAAATCAGATGTTTATCGAAAAACAATGAAATAATTCTTTGTGCGATCAATGACACAAAGATTCATAAAGATGCAAGAAAAACTTTACAAAAATATTGTAAATCAGTACATTTCTTCTCAGTTTCTAAGTTTTCGATAATTTTTAATGTTTTAAAAGCGTTTTTGTCAGGGAAACCTTTTCAGGTAGGATATTTTTATAATTCAAAAGCGAGGAAAAAGATTGATGATCTGATTAAAAAACACAAACCCGATCACATTTATTGTCAGTTGATCAGGGTGGCCGAATATGTGAAAGATCAGGACATTTCAAAAACCATAGATTATCAGGATGTTTTTTCGAAAGGTATTGAAAGGCGAATTCACACAGCACCGTTTTATTTAAAACCATTTTTCAGAATTGAATATAATCGTGTTTTGGATTACGAAAGAGAAGTTTTTGATTTATTTGATAAAAAAACAATTATATCAATTCCTGATCGTGAATTAATTTCACATCCCGAAAATGATAAAATCGAAATAATTATCAATGGTGTTGACACTGATTATTTTCATCCTATTGAAATGAAAAAATCTTATGATCTTGTTTTTACGGGAAATATGGGTTATCCGCCAAATGCTAAGGCTGCGGTTTACATTGTTAAAAAAATACTTCCGATAGTTCATAAAGCAATACCGGATGTAAATTTGCTTTTGGCCGGAGCGACCCCTGATAAAAGTGTTTTAGTTCTTGATTCAGAGAAAGTTAAGGTTGCCGGCTGGATCGATGATATGCGTGAAAGTTATGCGAAAGCAAAAATATTTATTGCCCCAATGCAAATTGGAACCGGATTGCAAAATAAATTACTGGAAGCAATGGCAATGCGAATACCTTCAATAACTTCAAAACTTGCAAATAACGCTTTAGGAGCAAAACCGGGGAAAGAAATTTTATTAGGTTTATCACCCGATGAATATGCTTCACATATTATTGATTTATTAAAAAATCCAATAAAAGCCGAAAAACTCGCCGAAAACGGTTATAAATATATAATTAGTAATTATAATTGGGAAAGTGCAACAGCTAAGCTTGAGGAGTTAATGATCGGAAAATAAGGGAAATAGGGGAAATATGGAAATAAGGAAATAGGGGAAATGACCAGTGAATGACAATTAATGACTATTGAATGACAATCAATGACAATCAAATGACCCACATGCGCTAAAGCTTCGGTGGGCAGGCAATCAAATGACAATTAAAGAATGATAAAAATCAACGAAGAATTTATTGAAGAAACTTCAACAAAGGCTAAAACCTCGAAACGTCGCAGGATGAATTATAATTTTCATAATGAGGATTCAGCTACCCTCCAGCGAATGCTTAACGCAATGGAGCCCGACACTTACATTCAACCACATAAGCACGAAGACCCCGATAAAGTTGAAGCATTTTTTGCTCTCAGAGGAAGGATACTTGTGGTTGAGTTTGACGATGAAGGAAATATTAGCGATCATATTATTCTCGATCCTTTAAAAGGAAATTTTGGAGCAGAAATTGCCCCCCGAAAATGGCATTCAATTATTAGCCTTGAAAAAAACAGCGTAGCTTACGAAGTTAAAGATGGGCCTTACAATGCAAAAATTGATAAGAATTTTGCCAGCTGGGCACCAATGGAAGGCGATCCTGATGCATCGAAATATATTCAAAAAATATTAGAGAAATTGAATGTTTTTTAGACGCTGATTATCACAAATTTCTGTCAATAATATTTGTTACTATTTTATCAGCGTTTATCTGCGAAAACCTGCGTCAAACTTTATAAAACGGAAGTTTCACAATTTTTGCTTTTCGTAATTTATCTCTGATCTTAATATAAATTTCGGTATCAAGTTTTGTGAAACCGGCTTTAATATATCCCATTCCAATAGCTTTTTTTAGTGAAGGTCCCATGGTTCCTGAGGTGACTTCGCCAATAATATTTCCTTCAGCATCGCAAATTTCATAATGCTGTCTCGGAATTCCTTTATCAATCATTTCGAATGCCTTTAATCGCTTGCTAACTCCTTCTTCTTTTTGTTTTTGTAATGCTCCACGATTATTGAAATCATTGCCGTCAACAAATTTAGTGATCCAACCCAGGCCGGCTTCAATCGGAGATGTTGTTTCGTTGATATCGTTTCCATAAAGGCAAAATCCCATTTCTAAACGAAGAGTATCGCGGGCAGCTAATCCAATGGGTTTTACACCAAATTCTTTACCGGCTTCAAAAATTGCCTCCCATATTTTTTTAGCATCTTTATTTTCCAAATAAATTTCAAATCCACCTGCACCTGTGTATCCTGTTGCCGAGATTAAAACATTTTTAATTCCCGCAATTTCAGCATATTTAAAAGTATAATATGAAATAGTTGAAAGGTCGAAGTCTGTAAGTTTTTGCATAAGTTCCACGGCATTTGGCCCTTGAATTGCTAATTGAGAAATGTCATCGGAAGCATTGATTAATTCTGCACCGACATCATTTTTACTGTTTACCCAATCCCAGTCTTTTTCAATGTTTGATGCGTTGACAACCAATAAATAAGTCTCATTATCGATGCAATAAACCAATAAATCATCAACAATTCCTCCTTTGTCATTTGGAAAACAGGTGTATTGAATTTTCCCTTCAGTTAATTTTGCAACATCATTTGAAGTAATTTTTTGCACTAATTCAAATGCTTTTGGGCCTTTAACCCAAAATTCACCCATGTGTGAAACATCGAAAACTCCAACATTTTTTCTAACTGTTTCGTGTTCAATATTAATACCTTCAAATTGAATTGGCATGTTATATCCGGCAAAAGCCACGATTTTTGCACCCAGGGATTTATGAAAATCTATAAATGCTGTATTTTTCATGTTATGATTATTTTATATGTACAAAATTAATTTATGAGTGGCAAAAGTATTAATTTGAGTGGAACAAATATAAATTTTTTTTCATTTTTCAATACTAAAAAGCATATAATAACATTAGTAATTAATGAAAGGTATGAAACAGGGAATATTAGTTTTGTAATTTTTTACAAAATTTAATAAATTAATATATCATATTTGATTATTCGAAAAAATGATTTTACTAAAAAACAATACTCCACGCTGGTTAATATTCCTTATAGATGTCTGTATTATAATTTTTTCCGTTAGCCTTGCTTATTTACTTCGGTTTAATTTTTCAATACCGGAAAATGAAATGCGGGACTTTCCATGGGTTTTACTTATTGTTTTATTCGTTCGAATAGTTGGTTTTTTAATTACAAAAACTTATGCAGGCATAGTACGACATACGAATAGTCAGGATGTTGTAAGGATTTTTGTTATGATTTTATGCGGAAGTCTTTTATTTGTATTGACTAACATTTTAACATTTTATTTTATTAACAGAATTAATTTCATTCCATATTCAATCATTATAATTGATTTCATAACAAGTTCTTTGGTTTTGACTTCGTTTAGGATTATTGTGAAACTTTCGTATCTTGAATTTTCAAATTCATCTAAAGAAAAGCTAAATATTGTAATTTTTGGTGCAGGTGAAGCAGGAATTATTTCAAAACGTGTTCTGGATAGAGATGCAGGTTCAAAATACAAAGTACTGGCTTTTATTGATGACGATCAGAAAAAAGCAGGTAAAAAACTTGAAGGTGTAAAAATTTCCGGTTTCAATAAATTAAAATACTTATTGGAAGAAAAAGAGATTGATCAACTCATTATTTCTGTTCAAAATTTAAATGTAAAAAGAAAAAAAGAAATCATTGAATTATGCCTTCAAAAGAATGTCAAAGTATTAAGTGTTCCTCCGGTAATTACCTGGATTAATGGCGAATTAAGTTTTAAACAAATTAAGAAGATTAAAATTGAAGATCTACTTGGGAGAAATGTTATTAAACTTGATGATGAGAAAATCAGCCGGGAACTGCAAGGAAAAATTGTTTTGATTACCGGTGCATCAGGTTCGATAGGCGGTGAGTTAGTAAGACAGGTTTCCCGCTTTTCGTGTAAAAAGATAATATTAATCGATCAGGCTGAAAGCCCGTTATTTCATCTCGAATTGGAATGTAGCGAGAAATTTCCGGAAGTTAATTATGAATTTATAGTTGCTGATATTTGCAATAAATCACGTATTGAAAATATTTTCAGAGAATTTTCTCCCGAAATTGTGTTTCATGCTGCTGCATACAAGCATGTTCCGGTAATGGAAAACAACATCTTAGAAGCACTTCAAACCAATGTTTACGGTTCGAAAATTCTATCCAATTCTTCAATAAAATATAATGTTAAAAAATTCATTTTAATTTCTACCGACAAGGCTGTTAATCCGACAAATGTTATGGGGGCCACAAAACGAATTGCTGAAATTTATATTCAATCATTGCAAAATAATGCAAAAACAAGTTTTATTACAACTCGTTTTGGAAATGTCCTTGGTTCAAACGGTTCGGTAATTCCTTTGTTTAGAAAACAAATAGAAAAAGGTGGCCCGATTACAATTACTCATCCTGATATTACACGCTTTTTTATGACTATTCCGGAGGCTTGCCAATTAGTGCTTGAGGCATGTACTATGGGTAAAGGTGGCGAGATTTTTGTGTTCGATATGGGAAAATCGGTCAAGATTGTTGATCTTGCAAAAAAAATGATCAGATTATCGGGTTTAACCCTTGAAAAAGATATTAAAATTAAAATTACGGGATTGCGTCCCGGTGAAAAATTATATGAGGAATTATTGAATAATCAGGAAAATACTATCCCAACTCATCATCCGCAAATTTTAATTGGAAAAGTAAAAGAATATGATCCTAAGGAAATTGTGGAACAAATTGATGAATTGATTAAAATGAACGGTTCACATGATCAATTTGAAATTGTAAAAAAAATGAAAGAAATAGTTCCTGAATATATTAGCCGAAACTCTGTTTTTGAAAAACTTGATAAAAAAAAGGGAAATACGGGGAAATGACCACCAAATGACAATCGAATGACCCACCTACACTAAAGTTTCGGTGGGCAGGCCATTGAATGACAACCAAATGACCATTAAATGACAATCAAATGAAACGAATTTTTATACTTTCAATATTTTTATTTTCAATTCTTTTTAGCCAGGGAGCATATTTACTAATTCCAATGGACAACACTCAAAAAGATCACCTAAAAGCTTATGGAATTGCATATTGGGTTTTACAACATGATGTTGAAATAAGTTGGTTGTTAAACTATAGAGGTGGAAGTTATATGTTTAAGTATAATAAAATTTTTGAGGATGAATGTAATATCAGAGGGGTTACTTATCAGGTAATTGCTGATGTTCAATCAACTGCAATTTTGCAGGAAATTTCCTCACCCGAAATAAATATGGATGAGGTTAAATTGCATAAAGCACCCAAAATCGTAATATATTCCCCAAAAAATAAGCAACCCTGGGATGATGCCGTAACTATGGCCCTCACTTATGCTGAAATTCCTTATGACGTAATTTATGATGAAGAAATTTTAAACGGTGTACTTCCATTATATGATTGGTTACATCTTCATCACGAAGATTTTACAGGGCAATATGGAAAATTTTGGTCAAGATATAAAAATCATCAATGGTATATTGAAGATGTAAAAGCTTCAGAAGAAATTGCTCATAAATTGGGGTATAATAAAGTATCGCAATGTAAATTGGACGTTGCAATAAAAATAAAAGAGTTTGTTGCAGGTGGTGGATATTTATTTGCAATGTGTTCGGCAGGCGATAGTTTTGATGTTGCATTGGCAACCGAAGGCATTGATATTTGTGATGTAATGTTTGATGGTGATGGAGCTGATCCGAATGCACAAGAAAAATTGGATTTCAATAAATGCATTGCTTTTACCAATTTTACAATTAGCAAAAATCCTTATGAATATGAGATTTCTTCTATTGATGTTACTCAAACCCGGCCGAAAAGCCTTAGGCAGCCTAATGATTTTTTTACGTTATTCGATTTTTCAGCCAAGTGGGATCCTGTTCCTACTATGTTATGTCAAAATCACGAATCAATCATAAGGGGTTTTATGGGGCAAACAACTTCTTTCAATGCTAATAATTTAAAATCCGATGCCTTGATAATGGGTGAAAATAAAGCTGCTAATGAGGTGAGATATATTCATGGGGAATTTGGCAAAGGTACCTGGACTTTCTTCGGTGGACACGACCCTGAAGATTATCAACATTTTATTGGTGATCCACCAACAGATTTGAATTTACATCCAAATTCAACAGGCTATCGTTTGATTTTAAATAATATTCTTTTTCCGGCAGCTAAGAAGAAAAAGCAGAAAACATAACCCGAACAAACCTGAAAAGATTTCTCCCGCTGATTTCGAGCGAAAAAGTTTATCATCGAATTGAACGAATTATACGAATTTTCAGGATTGATAAAGTTGCTATAGGAGACTCATTCCTTGTTTCTTGTTCTTTGTTTCTCATTCCTAATCTGGATAAGTCAGAAAAATTTAGATTCGTGTTAATTTGTGTAATTCGTGTCTATCAGAAAACTTTCAATAGCCAACCGATATGAATCCAATCCAAATCCAATAATTGAACCCTTGCAATTTGGTGCAAGATAAGAGGTATGCCTGAAATCTTCCCTTGAAAATACATTTGAAATATGAACTTCGACAACGGGAGCGGGGATGGCTTTTACGGCATCTGCAATAGCAATAGATGTGTGAGTATAAGCTCCGGCGTTTAAAATAATTCCATCGCATAAAAAACCTGTTTTATGTAAGGCATCAATAATTTCACCTTCAATATTGCTTTGAAAATGTTCAATTTCAATCTCAGGAAATTGTTTTTCAATATTTTTCAAATATTCATCAAATGAAAGCGAACCGTAAACTGAGGGTTCTCTTTTTCCGAGTAAATTCAAATTTGGCCCGTTAATTATTATTAATTTCAATTTTTTAAGTTTTTTTGAGTGTAAAATTAATGTTTTTTATAATTTTATGCTGAAAAACTTAAGTTGTGACTAAAAAGTATTAAATCAACGATGAAACATTGGGAAATAGAGGGTATAAGGGAAATAAAGGAAATTGGGGGAATAGGGAAAATAAGGGAAATGACCATCAATGACTATCGAATGACAATCAAATGACTACTGAATGACAATCAAATGACTTTTACTGAAAATTTTCGTAATTCTATTAATGATTATCAATATTTGATTGACAAAAAATATCCTCAAAAAGCAATAATAAAAATAATTTGTGATAGATATTCTTTATCATCTATTGAACGAACAATTTTATTTAGAGGGATTACCTCTCAGGAAAATGCAAAAAACAGACAAATAAAAATTACTAATAAAGAAGATGTTAAAAACAATATCCTTTATGTAGATGCTTATAATGTTTTGATAACAATTAGTAGTTATTTGTTTGGGAATGTTGTTTTTGTAGCAAATGATAATTTCTTACGCGATGCTTCTGAGGTTCACGGTAAAGGTTTCCGCGATAATTTTTTTAAACGATCAATTGGATTAATTATTGAATATTTAAAAGTTCTAAAACCAAAAGAAACCATTTTTTATTTGGATAATCCCGTAAGTTATAGTGGTGAATTATCTAATTATCTGAATGAATGCCTTGCGAAGAATAATATTTCCGGTTTTGCCGAAACAGTTTATTCCCCTGATTATTATTTGATAAAACTTAATGAGGGCATTTGTGCTACTTCCGATTCAGTAATTATCGACAAGTCCAATGTTAAAATATTTGATCTTGCCAGAAACTCATTGGTTTTTCATTTTAATCCTGCTTTTTTAAACTTACTCTCTATTTAAATTTCTAAAAATTTTGTTATTTTAGTCAAAAATTTAATTATGCAATTTATTTAAAGAAAAAATGAATAATCTTGTTGATTCTTATACTGATGTAGCCATTAATAATATTGTTAGAAATATTATTAATATTCACTCGAAAAACAAACTGGATATTAGAGATGTAATTCTAAATTTTGTTAATATTCGACCGGTAAAAACAATTCTTGACCTGGGATGTGGAACAGGGTTTTTTACAAAAGCTTTGAAAGGGAAAGTTCATTCTAATGCACAGTTAACAGGCATTGATTATTGTAATAATAATAAAAATGATTATCTTAATAGATGCCAAACAGCAGGTTTTAAAGGTGAATTTATTAATTCCAACCTACCGTCATTAAACGAAATTGACAATAAAATATTTGATCTAATTCTTTGCAGCTATGCATTATATTTTTTCCCTGAGATCATCCCACAAATATCGAAGTTGCTTAAGAATGATGGCTTATTTATCGCTATCACTCATGCAAATCAATACCCCAATGAGTTAACTTTATTGGTAAAAAAAACATTAAAAGAGAAAAATATTACTACAGATCAGAATTTACCTTATGAAGAATTGATAAATAATTTTTCAGATAAAAATGGTTATCAATTATTATCACCCTGGTTTAACAATATTGAAATAATAGATTATAAAAATTCTTTGGTTTTTCATAAAAATGATTTTTCTGATTTTATTAAATATTTCAAACATAAAGCTCCTTTTTTTATAAAGAATAACAAAGGTTTAAATAATTCAATAATTAGTTGCTTAGAGAAAGAAATAAAAACCATGAAAAGTTTTGAGATAAATAAAAATGATGTAATATTTATTTGTTCTAACACTTGAAACATCATATTTTGAAATTGAATATTTGGATTTCTCCTGAATTTCAAATTTCAAATTTCTATATCTCAAGTAATTAAAAATGCATTAACTACAAAAAAAAGCACATGAAAAATAAAAGAAGGATTTTTTGTCCCTATTGTAGTGAAAAAATTTCTAAAAAATTGGAAAATGATATATTAAGAGAATACTGTCACTCATGTAATCTTTTTTTCTATGATAATCCCTTGCCGGTAGTTTCAACAATTCTTGAAAAGGATCGGAAGATATTGCTTGTAAAAAGAGGGAATAAACCTTACAAAGGATTGTGGTGCTTACCCTCAGGTTTTGCCGAAACAGGCGAAACTATCGAAATTGCTGCCCTCAGAGAACTTGAGGAGGAAACGGGTGTTAAGGCAGAAATCACAACTCTGGTTGATGCCGATTCCTGTACAAATTATTTATATGGTGACCTGATTTTTCTTTCATTCGAAGTGGAGCAAACCGGAGGAAAATTAGAAGCAGGTGATGACGCAGTTTCAGTAAAATATTTTCCGATTGAAAAAATTCCAAAACTTGCTTTTTTATCAAATACAAAAGCAATTGAAGCTTATATTAAAACAAAAAAAGAATATTGGGCAATTATTGATTCATTTTCTCTTTCGTTAGGTAAATATAAAATAAAAAGGGAATATCAAAATTTGCTTTCGAGTAAATTAATTGAAATAATTGAAAAAAATTCAAAATCAATAGCAAAATTGTGGTTTAAAGATGTTAGAGAAAACAGATCCACACCACATTATCATACATTTAATAAACAAAAATTATTATGTCATTATCAAATAGTTATTTCACAATTTTGTAATTGGCTTAGCGGAAATTGTAAAAAGAAGGATATTAGAGATTTTTATATCAAACTTGGACATAAACGTCGAAAAGAAGGTTTTGCTTTAAGTGAAGTTATCAGTTCATTGAGTCTTGTAAGAAAATATATTTGGGAGTATGCTCTTTCACGAAGAATGTGGAATAAAACAATTGATATTTATATGTCTCTTGAACTTGAAAGAAGGATGATGTTGTTTTTTGATAAAGCAACTTATAATGTTTCAAAAGGGTATGAAGAATGAAGACTGGAGACAGAAGACCGAAGTTTGGAAAACGGAAGACGGAAGAACTCAAAACCCGCCTGTCCGCCGTAGCTTTAGCGTAGGCGGAAAACCTGAAAAAAAAAGAGGGACAAATATTAGAAATTACTTTCCTTTATTTGTCCCTCGTTTAGATTTTATTATCAGAAATATTATTTCACTTCTTCAAAATCAACATCGGTTACTTCATCATCACCTGATGATTGTTGCTGATTAGGATCCTGAGCTTGTTCTTGTCCTGTTGGGCCTGATTGTGGTTGTCCCTGAGCATTCGGGTCTGCCTGTGTGTTTTTGTACATTTCTTCGCTGGCAGCTTGCCAAACAGTATTTAAAGTACCCATTGCTGCATCAATACCCGGAATGTTTTTGCTTTTATGAGCTTCTTTCAAATCAGCTACTGCTTTTTCTATTGGAGCTTTTTTGTCGGCAGGTATTTTGTCGCCGTATTCTTTAAGTTGTTTTTCGGTTTGGAAAATCAAAGCGTCGGCGCTATTAAGCTTGTCGATTTCTTCTTTTGCTTTTTTATCGGCTTCTTCGTTTGCAACTGCTTCATCTTTCATCTTCTGAATATCACTGTCCGATAATCCTGATGATGCTTCAATACGAATATTTTGAGATTTTCCGGTGGCTTTATCTTTTGCCGCAACGTTTAAAATTCCGTTAGAGTCGATGTCAAAACTTACTTCAACTTGAGGAATACCTCTTGGTGAGGGTGGAATTCCATCAAGATGGAAGCGGCCTATACTTTTATTTTGATTAGCCATTGGCCGTTCACCTTGCAAAACATGAATTTCAACGGATGTCTGATTATCGGCTGCTGTTGAAAACACCTCCGATTTTTTGGTTGGTATAGTTGTATTTGCTTCAATAAGTTTTGTCATTACTCCACCTAATGTTTCAATACCAAGTGAAAGAGGAGTTACATCAAGAAGTAAAACATCTTTAACTTCACCTGTAAGAACACCACCTTGAATTGCTGCTCCAATAGCCACAACTTCGTCAGGGTTTACACCTTTTGAAGGTTCTTTTCCAAAGAAATTTTTAACAACATTTTGAATAGATGGCGTTCTGGTCGAACCTCCAACTAATAATACATCATCAATATCTCCTGTAGTTAGACCTGCATCTTTTAATGCAATTTTACATGGTTCAATAGTTTCCTGAACAAGATGATCGGTTAATTGATCAAATTTTGCACGTGTCAATTTTCTGACAAGGTGTTTTGGAATACCATCAACAGGCATAATATAAGGAAGGTTAATTTCAGTTTCAGTTGAACTTGAAAGCTCAATTTTTGCTTTTTCGGCTGCTTCTTTCAATCTTTGTAAAGCCATCGGGTCTTTTCTGAGGTCGATGTTTTCATCTTTTAGAAATTCGTCGGCAAGCCAGTCAATAATTTCATGATCAAAATCATCACCACCCAAATGTGTATTTCCGTTTGTTGATTTAACTTCAAAAACGCCATCGCCTAATTCAAGAATGGAAATATCAAAAGTTCCACCACCTAAATCGAAAACAGCAATTTTTACATCCGATTGTTTTTTGTCTAAACCGTAAGCTAATGCTGCTGCGGTAGGTTCGTTAATAATTCTTTTTACAGTAAGTCCTGCAATTTCGCCTGCTTCTTTGGTGGCCTGGCGTTGTGAATCGCTAAAATAGGCAGGAACAGTAACAACTGCTTCTGTAACTGTTTGTCCAAGATAATCTTCTGCAGTTTTTTTCATTTTCTGAAGTATCATTGCAGAAATTTCCTGAGGAGTATATTTTCTGTCACCAATTAAAACTCTTGGTGTATTATTGTCGCCTTTTATAACTTTGTAAGGAACTCTGTTTATTTCTTTTGTTACCTGATCGTAGGTCTCACCCATAAAACGTTTTATTGAAAATATTGTACGTTCAGGGTTCGTAATTGCCTGGCGTTTTGCCGGATCACCAACTTTTCTTTCACCATTATCGGTAAATGCAACAATTGATGGAGTTGTCCTTCTGCCTTCGCTATTAGGGATAACAACAGGTTCGGCACCTTCCATTACGGAAACACATGAATTTGTTGTTCCAAGATCAATTCCAATTATTTTTCCCATTTTTATTTTATTTTTTAGATTATTAAATTCGATTTTATTTTGTCATAGTGCTTTACTCAATGATTATGCCATCATTATTTTTATGACAAAACGACAGGAATTTGAAACAAATATTTTGACTGAACCGGAAGTGTTGGGTATAGAAGTAATAAGGGAAATAGGGGAGGTATATGCAGAAATCAGTCAAACTTTATACTCTTATACCCATATTTCCTCTAATCCAAAAAATAAGAATTCCTTTTTTCAATTATAAAGAATTAAAACTAACCTATTGTGGAGGCGATAAAACGAATTTTATATCAAGATCAAGGATTTCATTTTTTGTATCAGGATCTAATAACTTTCTGCGGATTTCATTCTTTCTTGATGAAAAAATACCTATTCCATTTGTAATATTAGTATATTCAGGCTTGTCCTGAACAATGCTATATGATGGTTCGTTTACTTCTAAATATGTATTAAGGTCTTCACCTCCGGCTGTTACAATAAAATCAATAGAATCAGCTAAACGATACTCAACATTATTTTCTTTTTGGACATCGGAATATGGAACATTGTATTTTAATAATTCATAGAAATAATTGTTTGCTAAAGTAAATTCTATTTCATCTCCGCCATCAGTATTGGTGGACTTTTGTGAGCCTAAATCCCAAATAAGTGATCTTGAAATAGTATTTGGAGAATCAAACTCTTTTTCTTTAAAGTTGAATATAATTTTTCCTTCATAACGCTTTCCATTTTTTGCAGTTTCCCATTCTAATGTGCTGTTAAGATCGGGACGAAATTTAACAAAGTGTGAACCGGAACTTGGTTTGATAATTGAAAAATCATGAACTATTTCTGTTTCAGCAGTTATTACAGTATCATTATTTATAATTTTTAACCTGTATTTATAATCCTCATTGATTGCAATATCAGCTTTATATAATATTTGGTATTCGTTATAAAAAATTCCTGCTTCTTTATTATAAATAGTATCTTTAGTAAACTGATATGAATTTAAAACTTCATCATTATCAATTTCTTCCATCGACACATTCAATTGATATAAAAAATTACTCGAGTCGGGTACTTGTGCCATAATTAGTGCATTACCGTCTCCGAGAAATGCTTTATTAATTCGTAAATATGTTGTTGGATCGTCAACGCTAAGCAAACCGTAAACAATTGTAATTTCTTCGTAATCTGCAATTATGTCAACATCAGTTTCACAGGAATATATTCCAAATAGCAAAATAAGTAGAGTAGATATTATTAATGTCTTTTTCATTTTTATTAAAATTTTTGACAAAAATAGGCATTATCATTAAATAGCAATGCATTTTTAATAATTAAAGTTGTTTAGAAAAAATGCTTATCCACTAATTACACTATAATTCGTGTTAATCCGTGTAATCTGTGGACTCTTATCTATTCCCCAGGAAGAAATCCACCTTCCCCAACAAATATTCTTTCAAATAATTTCGATGATGAACCGCTAAACAAAGCATCATCAACATTAGTAGATGAAATTAAATATTGATTTACAGAATCGGCAGGGAAAGCTTTTATTTCGATAGGGTTAAAATTATTTCCTTCAATTTTTACGGTAAAAGCTGAAGAAGGCAATTGGTTTTCCGAAACATCATAAACAAAACTTGAGCTACTCAATCTTGAAAGAGTATTGAGATATTTAACGGTTTTTGATGAATCAGCCTGAACTCCGTTTACAAACCATTTACCATCTTGTTTAGATAATAAAAACGGTTTGTTTTGAGTCGATGAAAAATCTAATTTTTCGATATCATCCCTATTCAAATCCGTAAGTTTTTTGTATCTGTATGAATTTATATCTGCATTAAAGTTCATTTTCAGGAATCCGTCAACTGCATAAACAATATCATCGTCGTCAAGCCTGACAAAAGAGGTAATTATCGGTTGCTGACGTTGATTAGGATTCTGCAGCTGCTGAGTATTATCCGGTTGTTTATACGAAAACTTACCAATGAACATATTCAAAACTTCATCATTGTTTTCTTCAACAATAAGCCTCACAGCCATAGTATCAACGACCTGATATTCCGTCCATTTCGATTTCTCGGTTGCGGCAACTCTTTTTACTTTCAGATTGTTTAATAAATTTAGATTATTATTAATAGTTGATTCATCGGCGAGATATGATTTTCCATCGGAAACAACTTTCCAAATATCACTTTCTTTAACCACTTTTACCTTATCGCCCTTACTTGATTCGATAATTAATGACGTAACATTTGAGTTATCAAAATCGGCTAATTTGCTCCGAAATGATCTTTCATCAGTGTCAAACATTTCGGAGATAAAATATACTCCGAGAAGAATTATCAATAGAATAATTAATACTTTAACATTTAATTTTTTAAACATAATTTTCCTCCATTCGTTTGATTCTCAATTTTTTTCTACGTTGCATTCTAATAATTCCATATATAATAACTATGAAAATAGGTAATAGGAAATTTCCCCATTTTAACATTGCTTTTGTTCCGCCTTCAATCTGGTCTAAAGGCCTTGAAGTAACTCCTTTTGTTCTCAAATTAATTAATCCTGTAGCATCCGACAACCAATCAATTGAATTCACCATCAGATTAACATTGTCAGGTTGTAGTTGTTGAGCTTGTTGGCCCTCACCATTCACAGGGAAATCGCCATCAGCAACAAGAATTATTTTTGAAAGCTTATCGCCTGAAATTTTTCCGCTGAGAATTGCCGCAACCGTAATATTTGATAAAGGAAGATCGGTGTTTTTCCATTTTTTATTTATGTCAAAATAAACAGGTAATGATTGTGTTCCCGATTTTTTTGAAGATTTTGCAATTGGAATAAAATTAAGTGAAGTATCACCTACGTAAGTAATTGAACTTACGAAAGGCATAACAACTTGTTCCAAGCCTTTAGTGATAGGGTGATCTTCAAAATTTGTAATTATCGGCATATATGGAAATTTTACCTGTTGAGTAAAATTAAACATTCCGGCTTGTTGCCTTACTCCGACTGTACCACAATTACCATCCACAACAAAATTTTCCTCAACTAATAAACCTTTATTTGCCAGCCATTTTTCAAGCCCTGTTTCTAATGATACGCCTTGAGAGGTTTGCATATCGGCATTTACCCTATTCATGGCTATAAATAAATTGCCTCCATTAGAAAGATAATTATCTATTTGTGAAAAATGAGCATCCGAAAAAGTGTCAGCCGGAGAAATTATGGTAATGGTTTTAAATTTACTTAAATTATCAATTGTATCGCTGATTGTAACAGGTTCAACATTATATAAAACGGAAAGCTGAGCAAGAACCTGCCGAAATGAAGCAAGCGAAGGCTCGCCTTGTCCTTGTAAAAAGCCAATTAAGGGTTTGTCTTCGATAGCAATTTTTTTAATTGCCGATGACAAGGCATATTCCATGGCTGTTCCGGGCTGGATCAATGGGATTGTTTCGGTTTCTTCGCCCATTTGAATTTTTACACCGAGAAATACTTTTTGTTGTTTCACCTGATCTTTCTCACGAACATTAATAACAACCGGACGAATTCCCGATTGTATGGCTTGCTGCTCGACAGCTTTATCCTGGTTCGGGTCAATAAATTCGTAAACAACTTTTCCTTTTGAAATCGTTGCATATTCAACGAGCAATTCTTTAAAATCACGTTTCGATTTGGCAATTCCCTGGGGAAGGTCTTCGGTGAAATAAGCTGTTATTGTAACCGGCTCGGGTAGTGATCGTAAAATATCTTTTGTTGCTTTACTCAAAGTATATCTTTGGTCGGCTGTAAAATCAAGCCGAACGAAAAATTTATCTGATAAAACATTTATCAAAACGAGTACGATAATTATTAATAAGATCTGTGAGCTTATTGATTTTTTATTTTTCATTTTTTTCTAATTTCTAACGGCTGAAAGACGTCCGTATGGATTTCCAATTTCCGTGTTATATAAACTGTTATTATAAATATCAATTTAAGTCAATCTTCGTTTTCTAATATTCACTTCGGTCAGAACAAGTCCGAGGAAAATAATTGATAAGAAGAAAATTATATCTTTTGAATCAATAACGCCTCTCGAAATTGACTCAAAATGGGTAGAAACGCTTAGGTAATCAAGAAGTTTTCCGAAAAATCCGCCAAGGCTCCCTGATAATATTCCGAATATAATTTGAAAAAATATTCCGATAAATAAAGCAAGCAAATAGCCTACTATTTGATTATTGGAAATGCTACTTGTAAAAATTCCTATGCTAATATAAGCGGCACTCATCAAGATCAGGCCTAAATAACCTGACCAAACAGCCCCATGATCAATAGGCCCTAAGTTTGCAACCGAAATATAATAAGGTATTGTTAATGCAAGTGCAATTATTATCAATATTAGAGTGGAGAGGAATTTGCCAAGAACAACCTGCCAATCGCTTATAGGTTTGGTTAATAATAATTCTATGGTTCCACTTCTGTTTTCTTCGGCAAATTGTCGCATTGTCAGAGCCGGAATGAAAAAGAATAATGTCCAATAAGCAATTCCAAAAAATGATTGCAAACTTGCTTGTTGTACAAAAAACACATCCGATCCGAAAAGCCATGTGAAAAACCCACTAAAACCGAGGAACATGATTATCATTACATAAGCCATCAGTGAATCAAAAAATGAGTGTAATTCACGTTTGGAAATAGTCCATATTTTATTCATGTGTTTATTTTTTTGTTTTAATATATTTTTAGTTGATTGTATTTTTAGCCTGAATTATTCCTAAAACTGTTAAAACAGTCAAAAATAAGAATCTTGGATATTTTGCAGCCCACAACTTAAGACGTGGGTTGCTTAATAAAAATGTCTGTATTTTAACCATTTTAATGGTTTTTTAATAATTTTATAAATTAATTCATTGTAAGTTCGCGGAAAATGTCTTCTAATTTGGTTTCAATAGGAGTCATTTCAGTTAGAACCCACTTATTTTTCACACATAAATTAAAAATGTTTTTCTTAGAAGATAATTCCGGCTTACTTTGAATTTCAAAAGCATTTTCATTATTCTTTACAAAATCCACAACACCGATAGATTCAACTTCCTGCAGTGCTTTAAATATATCATTTTTATCACCGTCTTCAATTTTAACTATTAAAATCTCCTGTCCTTCCGATTGTTTTCTCAAATCAACGGATGTTCCGTCAGCGACAATTTTTCCTTTGTTTATGATTAAAATACGGTCGCAGGTAGCTTCAACTTCTGCCAAAATGTGCGAGCTTAAAATAACAGTTTTTTCCTTTCCGATTTTTTTGATCAATTCACGAATTTCAACAATTTGGTTTGGGTCGAGGCCGGCGGTAGGTTCATCAAGAATAAGAACATCGGGGTCGTGAATTAAGGCTTGAGCAAGGCCGACACGTTGTTTATATCCCTTCGAGAGTTCGTTTATTCTTTTATGTTTTTCGCCCTCCAAACCACAAACATTAACCATTTCAAGAATCCTTTCTTTAATTCTTGATTTCTCAACACCTTGCAATTCGGCTACAAAAGTCAAATAGTCAATTATCGGCATTTCCTGGTAGAGGGGATTGTTTTCGGGAAGGTAACCAATATGTTTTTTAACTTCATCAGGGTTCTCGATAACCGAAAGATTTCCCACTGAAATATTACCTTCTGTTGGTGTAAAGAAAGTTGTAATTGCTTTCATGGTAGTAGTTTTTCCGGCACCATTAGGTCCAAGAAACCCCAAAACTTCTCCGGTTTTTACCCTGAAAGAGATATTATCAACAGCTTTGGAAGCTCCATACTTCTGTGTAAAATTTTCTACTACAATATCCATATTTATAAATTTTTTGCAAAAAAAATAAAAAAAAGTGTTTAATGCTAAGATAATCTAAAAAATTTAACATCTATTAACAAAATATTTAAGATTTAAATTTTCCCTATGAAACTTTGGACTACCATATTAATGTTGGATAAATTTAAACCATATAAGGCATATAAGGTCATATAAGGATTTTGATTTTAGAATTTTGATTTATTGTACTTTGCTGCATGGTTGAGGAGGATATAAAATTGAGTTTAATAATATTTTATTGGGTTATTTGAAATATTTTGTGTTACTTTGTTAGATGTTTGATTTTATTGTTTCGAAAAATGAAGAAAAAATAGAGATTTTTGAAATAAATGATCATATGTGAATAAAACAAATGCTATTGATAACAAAAAATCAAGATTAATGAAAAAGTTTTTACCCGCCTTATTCATTTTGACTTTCATCACGAGTTCAATCTGTGCTGATGAATTTTTTTATTTATCCATCAGAGGAACATGGGATATTAATAAGGATAATTCACGAGCACAATTTGGAGGCAACAATGAATTAATTATTGGGCATTTTCATACTTGCTACCCGGTATTCCTTGGTCTTGAGTATGTAAATGATATTTGCCAAGTAACTTTTACAGTTACTTCCAAAGGAATTGTTGAAAACATAGAAATTAAAGATGGAATTAACCAAATATATGACCTTTATATAGTTCAGATTATTGAATCCACAAGTGGCAAATGGAGACCGGGAATACAAAATGGGATTAGAGTAGATGAAGATATAACAATATGGATAAATATTTATAAAGGAAAGAAACTTAAAAAATCCTTACTGAAAAGTATTGAAAATGGTGAGAAATTTGTTGAAAAAGGAGACTACGAAAATGCAATTAAAAACTTAGATATTGCATTGACTTATGACAGACTAAACACAAAAGCAATATCTTTAAAAGTAACTGCACTCCAAAACTTAGGTAAAAATGATGAGGCATGTAGTCTGCTAAATGAGAACAAGATTTACTATTCTCAGAAAATTAATGACATAATAAATTTAAATTGTAATAAGTAAAAACGATTGCCAATGTTTAAAAATAACAAATGATAAAAACAAGCTGGATAATTCATTTAAAAGTAATTATGCAGCTATTCGTTATGGGTTATAAAAAACAATAATGAACTACGAGCAAAAGCTTATAGAATATATTAGAAATACTGAAGGAAATCTTCGTGCTGAGTGGATAGAGGATACTACTCCTTTGAGTCTGTTAAGTGGATTGGCAGAAGAAAGTTTAGAAAAGAATAATCCTGAAGGAATGATTGCTGCGTTATTCATTTATCACCAATTGACAATAGAGATATTAAAATCGATAATTATATATTCGAACTTTTTAATTAAAATATCAGTTTACCCTACTCAATTCATACCTAAAGAAAATAAAAAAGATTTAAAATATAGTGACATTATTTCACAATTGAAATATTCAGTGGCTTTTAAAGGAAAAGAAAAAATAATTGAGTACTCACAAAAATTAAATGGTTTAAGAAATGAATTTGGACATAGAATAATGGACAATTCTGGATATTCTGACATACCTGATAAATTGAGTAATATAAAATTCATTTTTGATGAAATATTTAATAAGAGCCAATATGGAATTTATGACTTAAGATTAAAAATTAACAAAATAAAACAACGAGAAGAAATTCAAGAATTAATGAAAAGAAATAATTGCAATCCCAAATAAATAGAACTCTAAGCGGTCTTCAATGCCTGTTCCGCAATAGCGGAAACCCAGCGATGAGTCCTCCTAAAAATCGGAGCAGGTTATGTTGAATTACATCCATTGTGGCAATGTATTTAACGAGGATTTTAAGTGTTCTTAATTTAAATTTCATGAAATAAAACGAAGAAACTGGAAAAATCGATGAAGAAGTATTGCGTAAAATTCGTATAAATACTCTTGCTTTTGCTCAATTTGTGATAAGACAATTAGTCTTCTCCGTTTCTCCTTAATTGCTCTATCTGCAATTGAAAAAAGAATTGTTTTTATCAATAATAAATTTAAAATTTAGGCTATTTAAAATATTTCCATAAAGCATCATCCGGAACAGGAGCGAGAACTTCCATTTTTTCTTTTTTGACAGGATGAATAAATTCAATTTTTCGGGAGTGTAAATTAATTGAAGCATCCTTGTTTGTTGTGTGATATCCGTATTTAATGTCTCCTTTTATTGGAGAGCCAATATGTGCCAATTGAGCACGAATTTGATGATGTCGTCCTGTTAACAAATTTATTTCAAGTAAATAAAACTTATCACTTTTCCCAATCAAATTATATTTTAATTCAGCTTTTAATGACCCTTCAGTTTGTTTTGAGCACACGAAAGATTTATTTTTCTTTTGGTTCTTTTTCAGATAATTAATTAGATGATCGTTTTCTTTTTCCGGTTTGTTTTTGACAATAGCCCAATATGTTTTATTTATTGACCTTTCTTTTATCATATTATTCAGGCGGCTTAAAGCTTTTCCGGTTTTTGCAAAAATTATTGCTCCGCTTACCGGGCGATCTAATCTGTGAACTACTCCTAAAAAAACATTTCCCGGTTTTTTATATTTATGTTTTAGAAAAGTTTTAAGTTTTTCACTTAAAGGCTCATCACCGGTTTTATCACCCTGAACAATATCAGACGACATTTTATTAAAAACAATTATATGATTATCTTCAAATAAAAACCTCTTTTCTATGGAATTCACTAAAAATAAATTTTTAAGCCCTAAGCCAGATTAATCGAAAATAACAATAATCAAAAAATAAAATACAAAACTTGTCCGTATGGATAAATTCCAATTTCAAAAACTTTAAAATTCCAAACCATCCTACAGGCAAGGTGAGCAGTTTGTGATTTTGATATTGGATTTTGTGATTTATTTGATATTTGATCATTGTGATTTATAATTTTCTATTAAAAAAAGCACAAGTGTTAGAAAATAAGACACTAATATTGTTCTCTTTCATTAGGAAAGTTCAGCGACTTCACATCCTGAATATATGCGTTGACCGATCCACGGATTTCTTCGCTCAAATTATGATAACGTCTAAGAAAGCGAGGTGAAAATTTTTGAGTTATGCCTAACATATCATGTAAAACCAATACCTGTCCATCTACATTCCTGCCTGCTCCGATACCAATTGTTGGAATTCTTAATTCATCGGTAACTTTTGCGGCAAGAGTTGCTGGAATTTTTTCCAATACAATACCAAAACAACCCGCTTCTTCTAATAGATGTGCATCACCAACTAATTTATCGGCCTCATCCTGTTCGGTAGCACGAACTATATAGGTTCCAAATTTATGAATTGATTGAGGCGTAAGCCCGAGGTGTCCCATAACCGGAATACCCGCAGACAAAATACGATTTACTGATTCTATAATTTCTTTTCCGCCTTCAAGTTTTACGGCATTTGCCCCCGATTCTTTCATAATTCTTATTGCTGAATTTAAAGCTTCTTTTGAGTTTCCCTGAAAAGTTCCAAAAGGAAGATCCACAACCACTAAAGCTCTGCTTACTGCCCGCATTACAGAAGATGCATGATATATCATCTGGTCGAGAGTTATTGGTAAAGTTGTTTTATACCCTGCCATTACATTTGAAGCCGAATCACCAACCAAAATTACATCTATTCCTGTTTTATCAAGCAACGAAGCCATTGAATAATCATAAGCTGTCAGCATTGAAATTTTCTCGCCTTTTAACTTCATTTCCTGAAGTACGTGCGTAGTTATTTTTGAAATCAATTTAGTATTAGACATTTCAGCAAAATTTTTTTATTAGAATTTTTACAAAATTACTAAGAATTTTAATTACAAGAACAAAAAGAAGAAAACAACAGAAAAAGTTGAGGAGTGTTGGAGTGATGGAGTGTTGGAGTATTGGAGTAGTGGAGTAGTGGAGTGATGGAGTGTTGGTTGAAACCCGAAACCTGCCTGACCGCCGTAGTTCCGATAGCTATCGGAGCGAAGGAGGAAAACCCAAAACAACATAGCCTGTCCTAATTTTTCGGGATTGGTTAGTTTTTCTTTTTTTAAATTTCGACTTATTTCAAAATTAATTTATATTATTGCAAAAAAAAGCGACTTTAGCGAAAAATACGTTTCGAAAAATGACAAACAAACCAACCTTCGAAGAACTTGAAAAACAACTAAATGAATTAAAGAAAGCTCTGGATGAGAAAAATCAACTTGCTGAGTTAAACAAACTAAAACTCAACTTTTTAACCAACTTATCTCATCAAATTCGGACCAAAATGAATACGATAATCGGGTTTTCAAATTTATTGATGAATCCTGATATCAAATTAAAAGACAAAAAAGAATTCATTAATCATATAAATCATACAGGAAATATTCTTTTACATCTCGGAGATGATATTGTCGATATAGCACAAATTGAAGTAGGTGAAATAAAAATTATTGAAACCGAATGTCAGATCAATAAAATTTTAAATGATATTTATGTGTCATTCAATAAATTGAAACAAGCAAAAAATAAGGATGGCATAGAAATAAAATATAAAACCGGAATTTCTCACCCTGATTTCACAATTCTTACGGATCCTTTTAGGCTTCAACAAATAATATCCAACTTGATGGAAAATTCGCTGCGATTTACCGAGTATGGCTCTATTGAGTTTGGATATTCATTGAATGGATCGACAAACCGGAAGGAAAAAGAATTCCTTGAGTTTTATGTAAAAGATACGGGCATTGGAGTACCGAGAGAAAAGATCAAATCTATTTTCGATAGTATAAAAACATCGAATGAGCCTTATATTAAGAAGACAAACGGCCTGGGGCTTGGACTTACTATTTCTGCCAGTTTAGTTAAAATTCTTGGAGGAAAAATTTGGATAGAATCAGAAGTTGGTAAAGGGACTGCTATTTATTTTACAATTCCATATAAACCGATCAAAAAAACATTAAAGCAAAAACAATCAATAAAAAGCGAACAAAAAAAATATAATTGGGTTGGCAAAATAATACTTGTTGTTGAAGATGATGACTTAAATTATTGCCTTATCGAAAGAATACTTCAAAGCACCAAAGCCGAACTACTTTGGGTAAAAAACGGGAAACAAGCAGTCGATCTGTGCAGAAATAATTCAGAAATTGACCTGGTATTAATGGACATACAACTGCCTGAATTAGACGGTTATGAAGCCACAAGACAAATTATTAAATTTAGAAAGAACCTTCCAATAATTTCTCAAACAGCTTTCGGAATGGCAGGCGAAAAAGAAAAAAGCCTGAATGCCGGTTGCGACGATTATCTGGCAAAACCTTTGAGTGCTAAAAAATTACTTTATACAATTGAAAAGCATATTAATTCTTTGGTAAATTAAGGGGGTTGGATATTTTAATTTAAACTTTCTGAATTTATAACTAATTGACTATGACTAAATAAAAAAACCGAAAATGGAAGAATTATCTTATCCCACCCCCTAAGTGAAACTTTTTTATAGAAATTTTGGTTCGGGACAGCCTTTAATTGTTCTGCACGGATTATTCGGTATATCAGATAATTGGATTCCGTTTGGAAAGTTAATGGCTCAAAAAAACTTTAATGTTTTCATCCCCGATTTAAGAAATCACGGGCAATCACCACATTGCGATACCTTTAATTACCAAAGTATGCTTCAGGATTTAGTGGATTTTATTAATGACAATAAAATTCATAATCCGATTATTTTAGGCCATTCGATGGGAGGAAAAATTGCAATGCAATATGCTCTCGAAAATCCATCTTTGGTCGAAAAATTGATTGTTGTTGATGTAAGCCTGAGAAATTATACAAAAAAGACCCACCATATTGCCCTTATAAATGCAATGCTTTCAATTGATTTTTCGATAGCCAAAACAAGGGCAGACATCGAAAAACAACTCTTGCCTGAAATTAGTGATAAGAGGATCAGGAATTTTCTGATGAAAAATATTAAAAGAAAAAGTAAGGATTCCTACGAATGGAAAATCAACATGGAAAGCATTTATAATAATATTGACCTGATCTATGAAGGAATTGATATTGAAAGTGTTTTCGATGGCCCAACAATTTTTATCCGAGGAGGTATCTCAACTTATGTTTCTGAGGATGATTACCCAAAGATAAAAAAGCATTTTCCAAATTCAAAAATACATACAATTGAAAACGCTTCGCATTGGGTTCAGGTCGATGCACCCGAACAATTCATATCAATAATTGACGGGTTTTTTGGGGTGTAGGGTAGGCTCTGAACTCACTAATTATTTTATAGTAAAATTAAACCACAACCATTTGTTAATAAATAAGTGTCAATGCTTAAACCTACCTATGCCGAAACGGCTACGTGCAGGCAGGTTGTTATATGGCTAAAAATGTTAAGATACAACCATATAATCATTTATACATTTAACCAATTTTCCAATTGTTAAGTGTCCTTGCGAATCTTTTTTGACTATCGTTGGTTTTAGTGAGTTCAGAATATTTATTCTCTTCCATTTCCAACCGAACTAGAAAAACTATCGCAAAAATAAATTCCCAAATCGCGAACTTATTTTATTATCTTTGCAAAAAAAATTAATTAATGGAAAGAATATTTGCAAAAAGTACTCTAAAGAAATATTGGGAAAAACATCAGGATTCAGAACAACATCTAAAAACCTGGTATGACACAGCAATGAATTCTGACTGGAAAACTCCAAATGAGGTAAAACAAACATATTCAAGTGCAAGTATTCTAAAGGAAAGTAGGATTGTTTTTAATATAAAAGGAAATAATTACAGATTAGTAGCAAAATTCAATTATGAAAAACAATGGATTTTTATAAGGTTTATTGGAACCCATAATGAATATGACAAAATAAATGCTGAAACAATTTAAAAATTGGAGACATGAATATAAAACTCATAAAAACAGAAACTGATTATGAAAATGCATTAAAAAGATTTGAAATAATTTTTAATGCACCAATCGGCACTATAGAAAGCGATGAAGCTGACATTCTAGGACTATTGATTGATGAATATGAAAAAAAACATTATCCAATAGAAGCTCCCGACCCAATTGAAGCAATCAAAATAAGAATGGAAGAAATGCATTTAAGGCAAGTTGATTTAGTTGAGGAAATTGGAGGAAAAAGTCGGGTTTCAGAAATTCTCAATAAAAAGAGAAAACTGACAATTGAAATGATTAGAAATTTGACTAAAAAATTGAATTTGTCCTCAGAACTATTAATTAGTGATTATCAATTAACTCAATAAAAATCAATTTGCAATTGAATTTAAATATTTTGAGCGACACTTTTATTACCCCGCCAATTCCTGTTGCCTTTTTCTATAAACTCTTTTAGAGATTAAAATACTAAGTTCGTAGAGTGCGAACAAGGGTATGCAAACAAGTATTTGGCTGAACACATCGGGGGGAGTAATAATTGCTGATAATATAAGACTAATAACCAACATATATTTTCTGTTTTTCTTCAAAAACGAAGGAGTTACAAGTCCTACTTTTGTGAAAAAATACACGAAAATCGGGAGTTCGAAAACAATTCCAACGGCAAAAGTAACCGACACAACAGTATTTACATACGATTTTAAAGAAACCTGATTTTGAACAAATTCGCTAACATGATAAGTGCCAAGAAAATTAACGGTTAGCGGAACAATTAAAAAATAGCTAAACAATATTCCGATTATGAAAAGTAAACTGCTTGAAATCACGGCATAATTAGTATAATTACGTTCCTTTTTGTATAATGCAGGTTTAATAAAACTCCAAATTTCCCAAATTATATACGGAATCGTTAAAATAATTCCGGCGATGATGGAAATATACATGTGAGTTAGAAATTGTCCCGACATCTTGATATTAATTATAGTCAGGTTGAAAGCCTCGAAACACAATGATTTAAATGATAAAAAATCACCTAACTTACATAGTAAACGATTTGTAATAAACTCAGAATCACGCGGGGCGAGAATAATATCATCAAAAATGATTTTCCGGTTTAAAAAGGCAACAATGGCAAGAACAACAATCGCAATTATTGAGCGGGTTAAGTGCCATCGTAATTCCTCAAGATGCTGCCAAAACGACATTTCGTCCTGAACTTTAGCATTCTTTTGAGTGTTATCGGAAACATCTGTCATACTTCAATATTCTGTTTGGGAATTAGGGTCTAAGCCCCGTTTAATTTCAACAGGGCTTAGACCCTGTAACTCCATTTATTTTTTTGCTGACAAATAATCTGAAATTCCCTGATGGGTTTCTTTTATTCCGGCTTCTCCTTTTTTCCAATTAGCCGGGCAAACTTCGTCAAATTCTTCATGAAATTGCCAGGCATCAATTATACGCAAAACTTCATCGACATTGCGTCCCAAAGGCAAATCGTTAACAAGCTGATGACGTACAATTCCTTGTTTGTCAATAAGAAACAGGCCACGGTATGCCACCGGTTCACCATCGAAAACAACTTCTTCGTCTTCATCATAATCGTATTCGCCGGCTAAGACTTCAAAATTTTCGGAAATAGTTTTTGACAGATCCGATACCAAAGGGAATGTAACTCCTTTTATTCCACCATCATTTACTTCAGTGTTCAACCATGCATAGTGTGAGAATTTTGAATCGACCGAACAGCCAATAACCACAGTATTCCTTTTTTCAAATTCACTAAGTTTGTCTTGAAAGGCAAGAATCTCTGTAGGGCAAACAAAGGTGAAATCCAAAGGATAAAAGAAAAAAACAACATATTTTTTCCCAATATACTGCGAAAGCGAAAATTTCTCGACAAATTCACTGCCATTAATTACTGCATCGGCTTCAAATAATGGAGCTCTTTTTCCAACTAAAACTGACATTTTTTTATTTTTTTAAATTTCTTAACACAAAAGTATAAAAATTATAATTCATTATGGATTTTAGTGGGTAATTAAATTCGCCACAGATTCAAAGATTAATAAAATTATTCCTGAATTTCGTTTATATCAAATAAAATTATTCTGTCTTTTTCAAAATCATATAAAGTAAGTTTGCGAAGCTCGAAATAATTTCTCCAATAAGATTGCAATGCTCTGCTATACTCTTTTTGAGATCGGTCGGAATCAATTTGTGCATTATTCAATTCCAAAACATCATTCACTTTTCCGATAAGATATCTTTGTTGAGTGATTTTATAACGTTTTTGTGCAACAGTATCCGATTTTGCAGCAATAAATAACTGATTTTTTTGCATATTGAATTGCATAACATTCAGGTAGATACTTTGCTCAAAATCAATTCTTTCTTGTTCAATCGAAGTAATTACAAGTTCCTGTTTTGATTCCGCCAATTTCATTTTTCCCTTTGCCAGTCCCCAATCCAATATCGGAATAGTTATTCCTAAAGTTAATTGCTGTTGATCAAGAGGTGATTTATAAGCATCAGCAAAATAAAGCCCACTTTGATTTAATCCATAATTAGCAAATAAATTCGCATCAAATCTATTTTCTAATTTTGCTTTATTCATTTCGCTTGCGGCCTGTAGTAAACGTTTTTCAAAATCAAGCCCGGTAGATGAGTTTTTCTTAGCTTCATCAATGGCTTTTTGAACCGGTACATCAAAATGCAAAGTATTTAAGGGAGGTACCAGGTTGATTTTTTCATCATCTTTAATTCTTAAAAATGATTTGAATGTAAACATACTATTTTCTAAATTTAATTCGGCTGTTTCAACAGAAGATTTTGCCCGTAGTAAATTTAATTCAAGTTGCAATAATTCATTCTCGGCTATTTTTCCCAAATTAAATCTGCCAAGTGCAATATGATATAATGTGTCGTAATTTGATCGGTTTTTGTAAGCAATTTTTTTCTCAATATGTGCTAATAATAAATTAAAAAAATGATTAACGGCAGTGATAGAAACCTGCTCAACTTCTTCGATATACTTGCTTTTAGATTCAAGATATTTTAAAGGTTCAATTTTTTTAGCCCACTTATAATTATTGTATTGGAAAAGAGGTTGGATGTATTGAATATTAATTGGTAATGCAAGAAAACCTGAGGTGTCGTTGAGGAAGTCTTGATCTCGAGAAAGTTTTGAATAAACAGAAAGAGTTCCTCCTGTAATCCCAATTTCTTGATTTAATGATAGATTTAACATTTCATAAGAAGTGTTATAAGTAAAATATTTTGTTTCGCCGTTTATCTCCTGTTTTCTTATCCCTTTATCTAAACTAGGTAAAGTCCCATTGAGTATGAGTTGAGGAAGATACTCGGCTTTAAAAGTTTTAAATTCCCAAAAACTTGAACGAAACCTATGCTTAGCCATCAAGGCATCCGGCGATTGCTTTTTAGCAAGATTTATAACATCCTGCAAACTTAACATTCTAATGTTTTCCTGTGCAGAAATAGTAAAAGCTGAAATTATTAATAAAATAATTAGTGAAATTTTGGTATTTTTCATCTATTTATATTTTCGTTATACGTTTAGAACATTTGTTTGATTGAACGCTGAGACGCTGAGATGCAGAGATTATATTTTCAGTTATTTAAAAATGTAGTAATATTTTTCTCTGCGCCTTTGTGACTCTGCGTTTAGAATTTTTTTGATTGACGTTCCGACATTATATCATATAATCATATTCCCTGCTGGCTGAAGTACCCTTCGGCACGCAAGCCTGTGCCTGCACACCCTAGTGCTTCGGCACACAGGTGTGTGTTTAAAATCAATCATGTTTGTTTCATATTTTTATATAATCATATTTTTCAATTCAAAATTGTAGATTGAAGACTGCCGACTGAAGACTTTCTAATCATGACGCAATGAAGTAACAGGATCCTGATTAGCCGCTTTTTTTGCAGGCATATACCCAAACAAAATACCAACCGATGCGGAAACACCAAAAGAGATAATAATTGAAAGCGGTGATATCAATGTTTTAATATCAGTAAGTTGCATAACTAATTTTGATAACACCACTCCAAGGACAATTCCAATAATTCCACCTGTTATACTGATTATTGTAGCTTCCGAAATAAATTGAAATTCAATGTCTCTTCGGGTTGCACCTGTTGCCATGCGAACTCCTATTTCTCTAATTCTTTCCATTACCGAAGCAAGCATAATATTCATTATACCTATTCCGCCGACAATCAACGAAATACTTGCAATTGCACCGAGTACAATATTAAAAATATCTTTTGTTCGTTGTTCTTGTTTAAGGAGCAATTCAGGTACTTTTATTTCAAAATCTGCAACTTCGTTGTGTCTTCTGTAAATCATTTTTTGAAGGATCTTTGTTGTTACGGCAAGATTTTCGCTGTCATCAATTTGCACAACAATTTTATCTAATTGATTAGCATTATCTTCACCACCGCCACTACTAAAAGAATATGAAGAAAAACCACCATAAATAACAAACCTGCTTCCTGTTAAAGAAGCGCCATTAATCAGCGAACGATCTTTATACCTGAGCAAAACAGTTTGAATAGGTGTATAAATATTATTATTATAATCGCTGATACCGAGATTTGCAGTTACCTCGGAACTAACATTTCTGTTTTCAAGTACGCCTATAACTTTCAACCAGATATCGCCGCATTTTATATGTTTCCCCAATGGATTTTCCTGTGGGAAAAATTTTGCCTTAATTGAAGGGCCGATAATACAAACTGGGTCACCGTTACGCATTTGTGTTTCGTTAAACATATACCCATTTTGAACATTCAAATTAAATACTTTGAAAAAATCGGGTGTAACGCCATTTAGTTTTGCCGATCTGCGGATACCATCTTTGATAATATGGGTTTCGTAAGTAACTTCGGGGCTGATCCTCACAATGCTTGGAATGATCTCTTTTATGCTTTTTGCATCTTTTAAAGTCAATCCGGGTGAGAATTTGTTTTTTGATGTGTTGTTTTGGTCTTCATCTTCACCGTTTTTTGATAAATCAAATATTGGTGTGATGGCAATATTATTAACCCCTACCAATTTAATTTGTTCGAGAATTTCTTGTTGTGCACCATTGCCAATTGCCATCATTGTGATTACGGCTGCAACCCCGAAAATAATTCCGAGAGCCGTAAGAATTGACCGGAATTTATTGGCAAAAACGGCTTCAATAGCAATACTGAGAATTTGAATATATCGTTCCAATGTTTTTTTATTTTTTTTGGTAAAATTAATATAAAATTTGAAGAATGTGTTTTTTTAATTTGTTTCTATTTTGTTTTGCTTTTGTTTCTTTTTTTCATTAATAACTTGATTTTATTTATAATAATAATCATATAAAGTAAATACTTTTTTTAAATTAGGACAATCTATAATATTAAAATTAAACTTGAAACAAAGTAATTATATTATAGTAAAAGCTAAATTTGTTATAAAAATTCGTTGATAACAATATTTTCCGATTTAGTATTCTGCTTTAGTTTTTCCTTAACTTGCCCGCAAAATTTTTCAAATTAGATGACCGGAATTTATATTCATATTCCTTTTTGCAGACAGAAATGCAATTATTGTAATTTTTTTTCAATAGCTTCAATAAAGTATAAATCTGATTTTATTAAAGCTTTGTTGAAGGAAATTGAGTTGCAGAAAAACTTCTTTCAAAATAAAAAAATTAATACGATTTATTTTGGAGGAGGAACACCTTCAATGCTTTCGGTTTCTGAAATCAGCTCAATTCTTAATAAAATCAATCAATCATTTTCGATAGAAAAAGATGCTGAAATTACAATAGAAGCCAATCCCGATGATCTTTCTGTTGAAAAAATAATTGAATTAAGAAACACTCCGATAAACCGGATAAGTGTCGGGATACAATCATTCATTGATGATGATTTGCGATATTTGAATAGAAAACATAATTCGGAACAAGCTAAAAATTCCATTTATCAATTAAAGGAATTAGGTTTTGAAAATATCAGCATTGATTTGATTTACGGAATTCCAACTCTTACAGAAAAAAAATGGGAACAAAACCTTGACAATTTCTTTAAAATGGAAATTCCACATTTATCGGCTTATTCATTAACAATTGAAAAAAAGACAATTCTTGATAATCTGATCAGAAAAGGAAAGACTAAAAATATTAGCGAAAGTCAAAGTATTGAACACTTTAAGTGTCTGTTAGACCGAATGGAAGAAAATAACTTCGTACATTATGAAATTTCTAATTTCAGTTTACACGGCCGTCATTCAAAGCATAACAGTATTTACTGGACAGGTGGGAAATATCTTGGGTTGGGGCCATCGGCACACTCATTTAACGGAAATTCACGTCAATGGAATGTGGCAAATCTTTCAAAATTTATTCAAAGTTTAAATAATAATATTATTCCGGCAGAAATTGAAATTCTTAATACCGATCAAAAATATAATGAATATATTATGACCTCGTTAAGAACAATTTTGGGGTGTAATAAAAATTTTATCAAAGAACAATTCGGTGAAAAATATCTTTATCATTTTATAAAATCAACTAAGAAACATCTTAAAGACAAGACTTTAATTCTAAAAGATGATAAATATGTTTTATCACAATCAGGAAAATTATTTACTGATGGTATTGCAAGTGATTTATTTATTTGATATAAAAATTGTATATTTGTAAAAAATAAAATATATTATGGAAACAATAACTCTACAAGTATCCGATAAGGAAAAAATACTAATGATGGTAAAAACTGCCGTAAGAAGTATAGACCCCAATGCATCCTTAATTTTGTATGGGTCCTACGCTCGTGGAGACTATAATGAGAATTCCGACATTGACTTGTTAGTGCTTATTAATAAGGAAAAGGTAACCAGAGCTGACGAGAAGAAAATAAAATATCCGCTTTACGATATTGAATTTGAAACTGGAACAATAATCAGTCCAATGGTTTTTTCAAAAAAAGACTGGGAAGCCAAACATAGAAAAACACCATTTTACGAAAACATTTATAAAGAGGGACAGGTTTTATGAATAAGCAAGACCGTCAAGATTTAGCAGAATATAGAATCGCAAAAGCGAGAGAGACCTTTAAAGAAGTTTCTTTGCACATAGAGAATGAATTATGGAGTACAGCTGTGAACAGACTTTATTATGCTTACTTCTATGCTGTTATAGCCTTGTTGATTAGTAGAGAGATTAAAGCCACAACTCATGGTGGTGTGAGACAAATGTTCGGACTACATTTCGTAAAAACAGGGAAAATAGATAAAGAATTGGGTAAATTCTATTCTGATATTTTTGATATGAGACAATCAGGAGATTATGAAGACTATGTTGAATTTACCAAAGATGATGTTTTAGACTTACTTACACCTGCCGATAATCTAATAGCAAGCATTGAGGGTATATTGAAAACAAAATAAACAGTACATAATATTTTCTTAATTTTGCTCCCAATTTATCAAAACATATATGCCTATATTAGGATCATTAATTAAAAAAGCTTACGAATTAAGAAGTAAACCTCTTGATAAAAGGCGGAAAATCAATTGTTATAAAGCCCAAAAAAGAGAATTGCTAAAACTTCTGAAAAAGGCTCAGTTTACAGCTTTTGGCGAATATTATAATTTTTCGAAAATATTAAAATCAGATGATATTGTAAAATCTTTTCAGGAAACTATTCCGGTTCATGATTATAATTCCATATATAAAAAATGGTGGTACAGATCATTAAACGGCGAACCTTTTGTTTGTTGGCCCGGTAAAGTAAAATATTTTGCTTTAAGTTCCGGTACTTCTGAAGCCTCAAGCAAACAAATTCCAGTAACCGCTGATATGTTGAAATCAATTCGAAAAGCAAGCTTCAGGCAATTGGCAAATACAGCAAAATATGATTTTCCTCTGGAATTCTATCAAAAAGGAATATTGATGATTGGTGGCAGTACACACCTGCAATACAACGGAATGTATTACGAAGGCGATTTGTCGGGTATCACAACCGGAAATATTCCATTTTGGTTTCAGCATTTCTATAAACCCGGAAGGCGAATTTCAAAAGCTCCCGATTGGGAAACAAAACTGCAGGAAATAGTTAAAAAAGCTCCTGACTGGGATATTGGAATTATTGTCGGTGTTCCGGCATGGATACAAATTTTACTGGAAAAAATTATAAAAAATTATAACTTAAAAACTATTCATGATATTTGGCCAAATTTATCTGCTTATGTTCATAGCGGAGTTTCGTTTAGTCCATACATAAAAAGCTTCGAAAAACTATTTAATCGTCCTATTATTTATTCTGAATCCTATCTTGCCTCCGAAGGATATATTGCTTTTCAAAATCCTCATAGTGTTAATTCAATGGAAATGCTTTTAAATAATGGATTGTTTTTTGAATTCGTTCCTTTCAATGGATCAAATTTTGATGGAGACGGTAATCTTAAGAAAAGCCCAAAAACACTTACAATCAAAGATGTAGAAGAAAATATGGAATATGCTTTGTTGTTATCAAATAATGCAGGTGCCTGGAGGTATTTAGTAGGAGATACTATAAAATTTACATCAAAACAAAAAAACGAAATAATTATTACCGGTAGAACAAAGCATTTTATAAGCTTATGTGGTGAACATCTTTCAGTGGAAAACATTGAACGGGCGATTGAATTATTTCAAGAGGAATTTAATGTTGAAATTCGCGAATTTACGGTTTGTGGAATTGATTATAATTCTATGTTTGCTCATAAATGGTATCTTGGTACCGACGATGAAATTGATCCGGAGAATGCAAAACAAAAAATTGATGAATATCTAAATAATCTTAACGATGATTATCGTGTTGAGAGAATGGAAGCTATCAAAGATATTTTTGTAGAGGTTTTACCCACCGAAGTTTTCAACAATTGGCTAAAGAAGAAAGGAAAAGAAGGTGGGGCAAGTAAGTTTCCACGGGTAATAAAGAAAGATCAGGTGGCAGAATGGGACGGCCACATAAAAAAATGTTTAAATTAATTAAATAATTATGCATCCTATTATTGAAGGACTAATTCTGGGATTAACATTAGCAATTTTTTTTGGTTTTGGCCCTGCGTTATTTGCATTGATACAAACGAGTATTCATCGTGGTTTTTGGTCAGGCTTCCTTTTGGCTGTTGGTATTTTTTTAAGCGACCTTGCTGTTGTCGGCTTATGTTTTTTCGGGGCAATTCAAATAATTACCAAGCCTGAAAATCACCTTGCATTCGGGATAATTAGTGGAGTGATATTAATAATTTTCGGCATAGTAACGTATTCTCATAAAATACATATTGACGAAAACAATAAAGAAGTTAAGCTAAAACCACCTCATCCTATTATATATATTCTAAAAGGTTTTTTTCTAAATATTGCAAATCCGTTTATCTGGATTTTCTGGATGGGAGTGGTTGTTGCGATGACGGCAAATTATGGGGCGGAAATCCGGCCACTGGTGTTTTTCTTTTCCATAACATTACTTACGGTTCTCGGAACAGATGTTTTAAAATGTTTTGGTGCTTATAAAATTAAAAGATACCTAACACCTAAAGTTATGACCGGAGTAAACAGAATTGCAGGTGTTGGATTAGCGATTTTCGGCTTGTTTTTAATTTTTCGGGTTATTTTTGATTTTTAATAATAGTATCACATTACTTCTTATTTCTGCCGTTATTTTATTGGAAATGAGTAAATGCATAAATGTTATTGATTCATTTAATCATTCAATCATTCTTTTTTAAAAAAGCCTCTGCAAACAGAAGATCATATTTTCTTGTTACTTTAATGTTTTCAGGATTTCCTTCTATCAAATGAATTTCTTCTCCCATTGATTCCAAGACTGAAGCATCATCAGTAAAACTTTCATCAAATCCCTGAAGATATGCATTTTTGATTTTTCCTGAATAAAATGTTTGAGGAGTTTGAATAATTCTGAATTTATTTCTGTCGATTGCTATACTTTTTCCTTCTTTGCTTATTTGCCTGATAGAATCATTTATTATTGAAGCAGGAATTGCATTCCCGAATTTTCTAACTTCCGAAAAACAATTTAGAATTGTAGCTTGATCAACAAGGGGCCTGACTCCATCATGAATTGCAACATAACTTTTGTCAGGAATAAATTTTAAAGCATTTTTTACGGAATAAAATCTTTCGCTGCCTCCTTCAACAAGATGATGATTTATTTCAAATTTATTTTCAAGGCAAAGATTTTCCCAAAACTCAAAATATTCATGAGGTAAGACTAGAAAAATTTCTATTTTCTTAGAATAATTATAAAAAACAGAAATAGTGTGCATTAATAAAGGTTTACCGGCAATATTTAAAAACTGTTTAGGGATTTTTGAATCAAACCTCTTTCCTGTTCCGCCGGCAACTATTATTAAATATTCTTTCAAAATTTTATGTGAACTTTCGAATGAAAATATTTACAAAATAAGCATTGCATCACCATAAGTGTAGAATGAATATTTTTTCTTAATAGCTTCTTTATAAGCTTTAAACATAAAATCGTATCCTGCAAAGGCTGCAATAGCCATCATCATAGATGATTGTGGCAAATGAAAATTAGTAACCACTGCATCCGGAAGAGTGAATTCGTGAGGGGGAAAAATAAATTTATTTGTCCATCCGTTGAAAGGTTTTAGCATTTTGCTAATAGAAATAGATGATTCTAAGGCCTTTAGGGAAGTTGTTCCAATTGAAACCACCTTATGTTTATTTCTTTTTGCATTGTTAACAATTTCTGCACTTTCTTCAGTAATTATTAGCTCCTCCGAGCCCATTTTATGTTTTGAAAGGTCTTCAACTTCGATATTTCTGAAGTTACTCATACCTGCGTGGAGGGTAATTTCAGAAAAAACAATACCCATTATTTCAAGCCTTTTCATAAGTTCTCGCGAGAAATGCATCCCGGCTGTTGGTGCTGCAATAGCTCCCTCGTATTTTGCATAAATGGTTTGGTATCTTTCTGCGTCTTCCGGTTCAAGAGGCCGGTCAATCATTTTAGGAAGAGGTGTTTTTCCTAATCGTGTAATTGTTTCTTTGAATTTTTCATAAGTCCCGTCAAACAAAAATCGCATTGTTCTACCTCTTGAGGTAGTATTGTCAATTACTTCAGCAACCAATTCATCGCCTTCCCCGAAATAAAGCTTATTGCCTATTCTGATTTTTCGTGCAGGATCAACCATTACATCCCAAAGTCTTGATTCTTTGTCTAATTCACGTAATAAAAAAACTTCAATTTTTGCTCCGGTTTTTTCTTTTTCGCCATGTAATCGTGCTGGAAAAACTTTTGTATTATTTAAAACAAAAACATCCCCATCCGAAAAATACTTTGTAATATCTTTAAAACTTTTGTGTTCGATGGTTTCTGTTCCTCTGTTTATGACCATCAGTTTTGACTCATCTCTGTTAGTAATAGGATGCATTGCGATTAATTCCGGCGGCAAGTAGTATCTAAATTGTGATAATTTCATACAAATATACTTATAATCAGTTACATTAATAATTTTATAAAAGGGGTGCAAAGATAATACAATAATATGAAAAAGTCAAGACATTTTTTTATTAACCGCTGAGACCACTAAAAACCGCAAAAATTTTTGCGTAATTTAGCGTACTTAGCGGTTTTTATATTTGAGAACTATCCAGATAAATAGCAACTTTTTCTGTTTTTAATCAAATTTAAATTTTTTCTAATTATCAGACTTCAAGTCTACAATCTCCAGTCTACCAAATGTTGCCTACTGTCAACTTCCAACTTTTACTAATCACAATTCAGTATCAGGAAAAGTCCTCTAAAAACAATTTCGTAATATCTTTTATTGATTGTTCGATTTTAATAAATTTATAGTCAAGTGCTTCAGTTACTTTTTTATTTGAGTAATAATATTTGTTATTAGCAGTTTTTGCAGTTTCTTTTGTAATTAGAGGTTCGATATTAAAAAGAAAATCGCCGGCTTTTAATAATCTCCAGGTAATTTCGCTAATAAATTGATTTGCCTTAATTGATGGCTTAGGTTTTCCAAGGTTTTCGGCAATAAGGTCGAAAAGCTTTTTATATGAAACATTTTCGGAGTTAATCAAAAACAATTCATTTTTTATTTCACTTTCCATTAATAAGATCATGGTTTTTGAAACATCTCTTACATCAACAAATCCATTTAAACCTATAGTATAAAACAATAATTTTTTCCATACGGTTTTAAACAACTTCGAACTGGCATTTTCCCAATGCCCTGAGCCGAGAATTATCGTTGGATTAACAATCACGGCTTCAAGGCCTTCATGGACTCCCCGCCAAATTTCCATTTCGCCACCATATTTACTAATTGCATAAAATGAATTATGCTTGGATGTTTGCCATTTGGTGTTTTCGTCAATATTTTCATTGTTTTCAGTTCTGCCTAAAGCGGCAATTGAACTAACATGGCATATTTTTTTTACTTTAGTTTTAAGGGCAGCGTTCACCAGATTTGCAGTACCTTCGACATTTATTTGAATAAGTTTATCTTTATCTTTTTTATAAAAAGAAATAAATCCTGCACAATTATAAACTTGTTTAATATCGGTCATTGCTTCTTCAAGAGAATAAACATCTAACAGATCACCTTCAACAAATTCTATTTTTTTTAATAGCTTATCAACATCCTCTGAATAATAAGAAAAAACTTTCTTTATTTTTTCAATATTACCTTTTTCTCGAACCAAAGCCCTTACTGTTTTTCCTGAATTTGCAAGATCAAATAAAAGACGTGAGCCGACTAAACCCGTACTTCCTGTAATTAGAATCATAGGGCAATATTACGATTTTTTTGTGGTTTCAGGGACTAAGCCCCGATGAATCGTTGATGTACTATTAATATAATATTGAGATTGGTATTTCAGCGATTCATCGGGGCTTAGTCCCTAACCGTAAATTATAAATCAAAAATCAAAAATAATGTATCTATATTTGCAAAAATTTTTGAGAAATGAATTTTATTGAAGAATTGAGATGGCGTGGCATGATCCATGATATTATGCCTGGAACAGAGGAACATCTTAAAAAAGAGATGACTACAGCTTATGTTGGTTTTGATCCCACAGCCGATTCACTACATATCGGGCATTTGGTTTCTATTATGATACTAAAGCATCTTCAGGTTGCAGGGCACAAACCCATTGCCTTGATTGGTGGGGCAACCGGAATGGTTGGCGATCCGTCAGGGAAATCGGAAGAACGAAATTTACTTGACGAAAAAACACTTCGCCAAAATCAGGAAGGCATGAAAAAACAAATGGAAAAACTTCTTGATTTCGATTGTGGAGAAAATTCAGCTGTGCTTGTAAATAATTACGACTGGATGAAAGATTTTAGTTTTCTCGGTTTTTTGCGTGAAGTAGGAAAGCACTTGACAGTAAATTATATGATGGCAAAAGACTCCGTAAAAAAACGCCTTGAAACCGGTATTTCATTTACCGAATTTTCTTATCAATTAGTTCAGGGTTACGATTTTCTTTTCTTAAATAAAAATTATAATTGCAAACTTCAAATGGGCGGTAGCGATCAATGGGGAAATATTACTACAGGTACCGAATTGATCAGGCGAATGACTGGAGGTGAAGCTTATGCTCTAACATGTCCTTTAATTACAAAATCTGATGGGAAAAAATTCGGGAAAACAGAATCCGGAAATATTTGGCTCGACCCGAAAAAATCATCTCCATATAAATTTTACCAGTTTTGGCTTAATTGTTCGGATGAAGATGCGGCAAGATATATTAAAATATTTACTCTTATTTCGAGGGAAGAAATTGAGGAATTAGAAAAACAACATAATGAAACTCCTCATTTAAGAATATTACAAAAGGCTATTGCAAAAGACATTACAATGAGGGTGCATTCCGAAGAAGATTATAATGCAGCAATTGAAGCTTCAACAATTTTATTCGGAAAAGGAACCACCGAAACTTTAAGGAATTTGTCGGAAGACATGCTTTTGTCGGTGTTTGAAGGTGTTCCACAAGCTGAAATTTCAATTGAGAAAATAAAAAACGGTATCGGAATTATTGAAATGCTTGCCGAAAAAACAAATATTTTTGCCTCGAAAGGCGAAGCAAGACGAATGTTAAAAGATAATGGTGTTTCGATTAATAAAGAAAAAGTAAAGGACACTTTTGTTGTTACAGAAAAAGATCTTTTAAATGGAAAATATATACTTGCCCAAAAAGGAAAGAAGAATTATTTTTTGATTAAGGCGGTTTAAGATATTTTTAATTGGTGATTTTTTATTGATAGATGAAATAATCAATCGTCAATCACTTATCTCCCACGAAGCTCCCTCTTTTGTGTCCTTGATCTGAATATTTAATTTACCAAGCTCATTCCTGATTTTATCGGCTGTTGCAAAATTTTTGTTTGCTTTTGCTTCTTGCCTGATTGAAAGAATTGTGCTAAGCAATCCGTCAACCAATTCATTTTGATGTCCGGCTGTTTCCTCGGTTTTAAATCCTAAAATATCAAAAACAAAATCATTAAATAATTTTTTTAGAATATCAAGGTCTTCTGCTGAAATTGTTTCTTTTTTATCTTTAACCGAATTAATAATTCTCACGCCTTCAAATAAATTTGCTATTAGAATCGGGCTATTAAAATCATCGTTCATAGCATCATAGCATTTCTCACGTAAGGCTTTGATGTCGCTTGTCGATTTTTCGGAAGGAGTTAATTTATCAAGAGTTTTAATGGCCGCAAATAATTTTTTCATTCCTTTTTCGGCACTTTGCAAAGCTTCATTCGAAAAGTCAATTGTACTGCGATAATGAGCCTGTAAAATAAAAAATCTAATCGTGATTGGGCTATAAGCTTGTTCTAATAAATCATTTTCACCCACAAAAAACTCATCAAGCGAAACAGCGTTTCCAAGTGATTTTCCCATCTTTTGGCCGTTCAGAGTAATCATATTATTATGAAGCCAATATTTTGCGGGTTGAGTTTTATTTGCAGCAACCGATTGTGCAATTTCCGATTCATGATGCGGAAAAAGCAGGTCCAAACCACCACCATGAATATCGAAATGCTCACCGAGATATTTTGTACTCATTGCCGAGCATTCCATGTGCCAGCCGGGAAAGCCATCGCTCCAGGGTGAAGGCCATCGCATGATGTGTTCGGGTTGTGCTTTTTTCCAAAGGGCAAAATCGTAAGGATTTTTCTTTTCGCTTTGACCTTCAAGTTCACGGGTATTTGTGATCATGTCCTCAATTTTGCGTCCGGAAAGGATACCGTAATTATTTTTTTCATTATACTTTTTAACATCAAAATAGACAGAGCCTTCTGATTCATAAGCTAAACCTGCTTCCTTAATTTTTTTAACCATTTCAATTTGCTCGATGATATGGCCGGAAGCGCGTGGTTCAATACTTGGGTTTTTCACATTAAGTTGATCCATATTCTTATGATAACGATCGGAAAAATATTGAACAACTTCCATAGGCTCTAAATTTTCGAGCCTTGCTTTTTTTGCAATTTTATCTTCTCCTTCGTCTGCATCGGCTTCAAGATGTCCAACATCCGTAATATTACGAACATAACGGACTTTATATCCGATATGTGTCAGATAACGAAAAATCAAATCAAAGGTGATAGCAGGACGCGCATGGCCCAAATGTGCATCACCATAGACAGTTGGCCCGCAAACATACATCCCTACAAAAGGCGGATTCAAAGGCTCAAATAATTCTTTTTTTCGAGAAAGTGTATTATAAATTGTTAATATATTTTCCATTTTGCAAAATTAAAAAAAGGCTACTAATCGGCAGCCTTTAATAAAAATTAATAATTTTTTCATTCCAAATGAAAAAACCTGATAATTTTTGGAAACTATCAGGCTTTTAAAATGTTAATTTTCTATTATTAAATCACACCCAGTTCTTTTCCAACTTTAGTAAATGCTGTGATACATTTATCAAGATGTTCTCTTTCGTGTCCGGCTGAAAGTTGAACTCTGATACGGGCTTCACCTTTTGGAACAACAGGATAATAGAACCCAATCACATAAATACCTTCGGCTAATAATTTTGAAGCCATAACCTGAGATAATTTAGCGTCATAAAGCATAACGGCACAAATTGCGGATTTTGTAGGTTTAATATCAAATCCTGCGGCTTTCATTCTTTCAACATAATATTCGGTATTTGAATGCAATTTATCCTGCAATTCGGTAGTCTGAGCCATCATATCGAACATTGCAATACCTGCATTTGCAACCATCGGAGGAATTGAATTTGAGAATAAATATGGACGTGAGCGCTGACGAAGTATTTCGATGATCTCTTTTTTTCCGGTTGTGAATCCACCGATTGCTCCACCAAAAGCTTTACCGAGTGTTCCGGTAATAATATCAACTTCGCCCCTGATGTCGAAATATTCAGTTACACCACGACCCGTTTTCCCAACTACACCGGCAGAATGGCATTCGTCAACCATTACTAAAGCGTCATATTTTTTTGCAAGTTCGTTGATTTTATCCAAAGGAGCTACATTGCCATCCATTGAAAAAACACCGTCGGTAACAATAATTCTGAATCGCTGGTCTTTTGCCTTTTTCAATTGTATTTCAAGGTCTTCCATGTCAGCATTTTTATAACGATAACGTTGAGCTTTACATAAACGAACACCATCAATTATAGAAGCATGGTTTAATGAGTCGGATATGATTGCATCCTCAACAGTTAAAAGAGGTTCAAAAACACCACCGTTTGCATCAAAACAAGCAGCATATAAAATTGTGTCTTCAGTTCCGAAAAATTCGGCGATCTTTTTCTCGAGAGTTTTGTGAAGGTCTTGAGTACCACAAATAAATCGTACCGATGACATTCCATAACCATGAGTTTCAAGGCCTTCTTTTGCTGCCTCAACTAATCGCGGATGATTTGATAATCCGAGATAATTGTTTGCACAAAAGTTTAATACATCTTCTCCGGTACTGATTTTAATATCAGCTTTTTGAGGAGAAACAATAATTCGTTCTTCTTTATACAAACCGGCTGATTTGATGTCGGCTATTTCTTTTTGAAGGTGATTTTTAATTTTACCGTACATATCTTAATAAATTTATAAATTAATAGTATTTTGAATTATATTTTTTTGTGCAAATATATAATATTTGATTGATTTTATCAGTTAATTTTAAATAATTTACCCTTAGAAAAGAAAATTATTACTTTTGCTCGCAAATTAATAACATTGTTAAAACAAACGATATGAAAAAAATATTAGTAATCGGATCTGTTGGACAAATAGGTTCTGAGTTCACACTTGATCTTAGGAAAATATATGGCAATGAAAATGTAATTGCCAACGGTAGAAAAACCAAACCATCGGAAAAGCTTTTAAACTCAGGGCCTTTTGAGTTTTTCAGTGCAACAAATAGAGAAGACCTTTATAATTGCTGTAAAAAGTACGATATTGATACTATTGTTAATATGGCAGCAATTCTATCGGTTGTCGGCGAGGATAAACCAATGCTGGCATGGGATGTAAACATGAATGGTTTGATAAATGTTTTGGAAATCGCTCGCGAAATGAAAATGGAGCAGGTATTGGTTCCAAGTTCAATCGCAGTTTTTGGCCCTGAAACTCCAATTGATAACACTCCTCAGGAGACCATTCTCCGGCCTACAACAATGTATGGTGTAACCAAAGTTGCAGGTGAATTATTAGGCGATTATTATGTGAGAAAATATGGCCTTGATGTTCGTGGTTTAAGATATCCCGGAATAATAAGTAATGAAACTTTACCGGGTGGTGGAACTACCGATTATGCAGTTGCCATTTATTACGAGGCAATTAAAAACAAAAGATATACTTGTTTTGTAAAAGAAGATACACAATTACCAATGATGTATATGCCTGATTGTATTAAAGCAACTATTGATCTTATGCAAGCTGATTTTTCAAAACTAAAACATCATTCTGATTTTAATGTTGGAGCAATGAGTTTTACTGTAGGTGAATTAGCAGCTTCAATTAAAAAATATATCCCTGATTTTGAGATTTCTTATGAACCTGATTCTCGGCAGGCTATCGCTGATTCATGGCCAAATTCGGTTGATGATAGTGCAGCCCGTGAAGAATGGGGATGGAAACCTGCTTACGACCTTGATGCAATGACTCAGGATATGTTAAAAGTCTTAGGAGAAAAACATAAAAAAGGCTTGTTATAAAATACAGATAAATAATAGAATAAGGAAGCTACATCAAAAACGGCGTGGCTTTTTGCATAATAATAACATTTATTGTTTTTATTAATAAAATCCGAATATTTGTTATGCAACCTTTAAACAATCCGGGTTGTCATAGTAATTATCTAATCAATAATTTGAAATAATATTAACTAAAAATAATTAAACATGAAATTTTTACAAAAACAAAGAAAACTCTTAACATTATTAGCAATAATAATGATCGTTCCAGCTTTTATGCTTGGACAAAACAAACTGAAAATCAAAACGAAAGAAAACAATCAATCCGAGAAAGTAAACACAAGGGTTGATAATAACGGTTACTGGAAAAAGAAAGCAGCAGAAGGCCTTGCTACTTTAAATCCCGTTGTTAAGGTTGAAAATGCTACTTATACAGGTAGTGAAATTAATGCAAAAAGTGTTGTAACTGATGATTCGGATGATGTTCCTGTAACTTCGGTAAATTCAACACAAAGTGAAAATTCAATTTTCGTTAATCCAAATGATAATGAAAATGCATTAAATTCAAATAACTCAACACAAAATCCTGTTGGATCGCTTTATGGTGCTAATGACTTTTTTACTTTTGATGCAGGTTTGAACTGGGGAGGAGAAGTACAAGGAGCAGGTGGCCCTAACTCAGGTGATCCTGCAACTGCAATTGGTTTAAATGGCAGATATTTTGTTGGTTATATTCAAAGTGGAATGGGACAAGGTGTTTCTTATTCTGATAATAATGGTCAAAGCTGGACTGCTAAAACTGTAAAAAGTGGTGGCGGAAGCACTTTGGATAAAAATCATTTATGGATTGATAACTCACCAACAAGCCTCTATCAAGGAAATCTTTATGATGCATGGACTCCATTTGGAGGATCTAATGATTCAGATATTGAACTTGCCCGTTCAACTGATAATGGAGAAACATGGTCAAGTACAATAAATATTAGTCAGGGTATAGCAACCGGCCATTGCCAGGGAGTTAATATTCAAACCGGGCCAGATGGTGAAGTTTATGCTGTTTGGTCAATATATAATGGATGGCCTCAGGATGAAAAAGCAATTGGCATGGCAAAATCAACAAATGGAGGAGCCAGTTTTGCGTCACCAACAAAAATAATAGAGAATATCAGAGGTATTAGAAACACGGAAACATCTAAAAATCAAAGAGTTAATTCATTTCCTGTAATGGCAGTTGATATTAGCGATGGATCAAACAGGGGTAATATTTATGTTGTTTGGGCAAATGTTGGCGTTCCGGGAATAAATACCGGTAGCGATATTGATTGTTACATTATTCGTTCTGAAGATGGAGGAAATTCATGGTCAACACCTGTGAAAATTAACCAGGATCCTTCCGGATTAGGAAAAGAACATTATTTCCCATGGATAACTTGCGATCCTGAAAGCGGTGCATTAAGTGTTGTTTTTTATGATGACAGAAATGTTGCTTCAAATCAATGTGAAGTTTTTGCAGCAAATTCTTTTGATGGAGGAGAAACCTGGGAAGATTTCAAAGTCAGTGATGTATCTTTCACTCCTTCTCCAATACCTGGTTTAGCCGGTGGTTATTTTGGTGATTATCTTGGAATTACTGCTCGTGGAGGAATGGTTTATCCTTGCTGGACTGACAATCGTTTAGGTCATGCCATGACTTTTGTATCACCTTATCAAACTAATAATCTTCCACGTCCGATCGAATTACTTGCTGATCTTAATGAAGAAACCGGTGTTGTTGATCTTTCATGGCAATTTGATCCTGTTGCAGGTTTTCAATATTTTATTGTTTATCGTGATGGTGAGCAAATTGGAACAACTACCGACTTATTCTATTCCAACAATCTTCCTGACTATGGTATTTATCAATTTAAAGTAACTGCTTTCCATGATGAAGGTGAATCATTAGGGCCTGCCCAAACAGTTCAATGGGGAAATCCTGATATCGCAGTTTCTCAAAATTCATTTACAAAGACACTACAACCCGGTGCTACAGGATCAGAATCATTGATTATAAATAATGAAGGTGAACTTGAACTTGAATATGAAATTGCTGTAAGCATTAACAGCAAAGACAATAAAGGCGGAAGAGATTATTGCGAGGGTAGTGGCGGATGTGACGAATATATTAGCAATGTTGAAGTTGGTGATATTAATAATGCATCTAATTGTACTGAATATGGAGATTACACTAATCTTTCCACAACAATGAATGCAGGAGATTCATATCCAATTACTATTACTAATGGAAACTCATGGAATAGTGATGAGTGTATGATTTGGGTTGACTGGAATCAAAATGAAGAATTTGACGGCGATGAAGCAATAAGTACAAACGGCGGACCTGATGTTTATACAGCAAATATTATTCCTCCTGATAACGCTGTTGGAGGCAGTACAAGACTAAGAGTTAGAATAGACTATGCTAACACGCCGGAACCTTGTGGTACAACCACTTATGGTGAGGTTGAAGATTATACTATTGATGTTGTAAGCTGGCTGGCAGTAGCACCAACTTCAGGAACTATTGCAGCAGGTGAATCGGAAACAATTGCTCTTGATTTTGATGCAACCGACATGGAAGAAGGCACTTATACTGCTGATTTAAATGTAAACAGTAACGACCCTGATCAACCTTTGATTACAATTCCCGTTACATTAATTGTTCAGGATGGCCCAACACCAAGTCAAACAATTGAACTTTCGACAGGCTATCAATTTGCTTCTTCAAGTGTTGATCCCATGGAAAATGATATGCTCATTGTTCTTCAGGATATTTTAACCGATAATCTTGAATTCGTTAGGAATTCCTATGGTGAAGTTTTAAGAAAAATTGGCCCTAACTGGGTTAACGCAATTGGTGATTGGTCGGTTACAGAAGGTTATTTATTTAAAATGGCCGGTGCTGAAACATTGATTCTTGAAGGAGAGCAGATGAATGCACAAACACCAATAAACCTGAATTTAGGATACCAATTTGTTAGCTATTTACCCATAAATGCAATGGATGCAATGGATGCATTTGCTGAAATAATTGGAGACAATCTTGATTTCGTAAGAAATTCAGCTGGTGAAGTTTTGAGGAAAATCGGGCCAAACTGGGTGAACGGTATCGGAAATGCTGAACCCGGAGAAGGTTATTTGATCAAAATGTTTAATGCGGATATTTTAATTTATCCTGCTTCAGGTAAAAAATTAGCTTATACTGAAAACTCAATACCAATTCATTTTGCATTTGAAGGTGGAAACGCTGCCGATGCTGTCTGGACAATTTATCTTAATGAAATTACAAATGGTGAAAATTATCTTTACACAGGCGATGAAATTGGTATTTTTGATGGCAAAACACTCGTTGGTGCAGCCGTAATTAATCAAATCTTATCAGATAATAATAAATACCAAAACGTTTTAACTGTTTTTGGTACTTTAAATGATGGTAAAGGTTATAATCCTGATTACCCGTTTACAATTAAAGTTTGGGATAATGATAAAGGTGTAGAAATTTCTGATTTCGATTTTGAATTGATTTCTGCCGATAATGCTTTCACAAGTATTTATTTCCCTGCTGAAGACGGACAATATAGTTATGGAACATTCGATTTTTCTGTTTTGAAAAACAAAGAAGAAATACTTTCAAATATTTTCCTCGGCAATAACTATCCTAATCCATTAAATAATAACACAACTATTTCTTACGGTTTAGGTGAATCCGGAAAAGTAAAACTTACAATTTTTAATTCTTACGGACAACTAATATCAATTCCAGTAAATCAACTTCAATCAAAAGGAGTTTACAATGTTAATATTGATTGTTCAGATTTCACACCGGGCATCTATCAGTATAAATTAGAAATTGAAGGTTCTGTTAAGAGATTTTCAGAATCAAAAGTAATGGTTATAATGTAATCAAAAAATATCCAAAATACCGGAGCTTTTATAAATAATAATAAGAGTTCCGGTATTTTACAATTTTATTTGAATAGTAGAATCTGACTAAAATTAACAAAAATAATGATTATCAATTAAATTAAAAAATGAGAAAGATGAAAACTAATTACAAATTGAGAAAACTACAAACTTCATTAATAGCTGTTTGTTTTTTTCTGACTTCATTTAGTCTTTATGCTGACAACATAAAACTTAATGATGGAAAAACTGCAATTAAAGTGACTGAGAACACTTATGTGAAATTGCAGGTTGAAAACTCAATTGCCGATATCAATTTCTTTGAAGTAAAAACCGATAAAGGTAATTTCACTGAATTTAATATCGAAGGATATTCTTATACACAGAAAATCGGATTTCCTAAGCTACCGGTTAATAGAAGATTGATTGAAATTCCAATGAATTCAACACCAAAGGTTAATGTAATAGATTTTAAAGTTAATGAATATACTTTAGATGAATTAGGAATTACAAATATCGTATTTCCAACTCAACCACAGGTTATTAAAAGTGAAGAGGGTGAAACAGAAATAGTAATTAACGAAAGAGCTTATCAGGAAAATTCATTTACTCCGACAACTCTTGTCAGCGTTGATGTTTTGGGAATTATGAGAGGCCTGAGAATTGCACGTTTAAACATTGCTCCAATTCAATATAATCCGGTTACAAATACGGTAAGAATTTATGAAGAAGTTAATGTTGAAATTTTATTTGAAGGAGCTGATGTTACTTCAACTATTAATATGAAGAAAATCACTTCAAATATTTTCTTCAATGGTATGAAACATCAAATATTTAATTATAAGAGTCTTGACAATAAAGAATTGATCACCGATGCTCCTGCAAAATATGTTATCGTTTCCGACCCAATGTTTGAAGCACAACTTCAGCCATTTATTGCCTGGAAAATCAAAAAAGGTTTTGAAGTGATTGAAGCTTACACAAACGATCCAAATGTTGGAACAACAACAACTTCAATTAAAAACTATTTACAAGGTTTATATGAAGCCGGTACACCTGATGATCCACCACCTGCATTTGTGTTATTTGTTGGTGATGTTCAACAAATTCCTGCTTTTAACGGAACCACAGGCGGTCACGTAACCGATTTATATTATTGTGAATATTCAGGTGATATGTTACCTGAATTGTATTATGGCCGTTTTTCGGCGAATAATGCAGGACAACTTCAACCTCAAATTGACAAAACTCTCCAATACGAGCAATATTTAATGCCCGATCCTTCTTATCTTAATGAAGTTGTTTTAGTTTCCGGTATGGATGGATCATTTGCTCAAGACTGGGGTAACGGACAAATTAACTATGGAACAGAAAACTATTTTAATGCTGCACATGGTATTACACCACATGTTTATTTATATCCCGAATCAGGAAGTAATGCTGCCAATATTAGACAAGATGTTAGCAATGGTGTAGCTTTTGGTAATTATACAGCACATTGTAGTTCTGCAGGTTGGGCAGATCCATCATTTACAATAACCCATGTACCAAGTTTACAAAACCAGGATAAATATGGCTTACTTGTGGGTAATTGCTGTACTTCAAATGCCTATGATGTTACATGTTTTGGTGAAGAACTTCTTCGTGCAGAAAATAAAGGAGCTCTCGGATATATTGGAGGTTCAAATAGCACAATGTGGGATCCTGATTATTATTGGGGAGTTGGTGTCGGCCCTATTTCAGAAGACCCTCCAGCTTACGAAGAAACTACTCTTGGAGCTTATGATGGAACTTTCCATGATCATGGCGAACCTATTGAGGATTGGTATATCACACAGGATCAAATGATATTTATTGGTAACCTTGCCGTACAGGAAGGATCTCCGGGAAGTGCAGATTATTATTGGGAAATTTATTGTTTAATGGGTGACCCTTCATTAATGATTTATTTCTCCGAGCCACCTGAGTTAACAATTAGCTATCCCGGAGCAATGATGCTTAACAGCGAAACTTTCACTGTTACTACCGAGCCTTATGCTTATGTTGGAATTTCAAGAGAAGGTATTCTTTATGGTGCTGGCATTGCCGATGATACAGGTATTGCTATTGTTACTTTAGATCCTATTTCGGAACCGGGTGAAGTTGACATCGTTGTTACAAAACAAAACAGACAACCTCATTTAGGTACTATTGTTGTAACTGCTCCTGATGGCCCATATATTCTTATGGAATCTTACCAAATTAATGACGCAGCCGGAAATAATAACGGAATGCTTGATTACGGCGAAACTGTAAAATTAACAATTGCAATTGAAAATGTTGGTATCGAAACTGCAAATAATGTTATTGTTACTATTGCAACAACGGACGTATATACAACTATTAACGACGGTTCGGAAAATTATGGTGACGTTGCAGCTGACGAAGTTGTTTCAGTACCCGATGGTTTTGAAATAAGTGTTGGATACGATGTTCCGGATGATCATAATATTTTCTTTGATTTTGAAGCTACAGATGGAATAGAAATATGGACGGGAACATTTGTTATAAAAGCTCATGCACCTATTCTGGAATTTGTTACTTTCGAAATTTCAGGTAATGGAACTATTGATCCGGGCGAAACAGTCGATCTTACAATTTCTGTTAAAAACATTGGTTCCTCCGATGCTTTTAATGTGATCGGTGAACTTCTTTCATCAGATCCCTATATTACAATTAATACTTCAACACAGTCTTACGGAAATATTGCACCTGAAAACATCGCAGAACAAGTATTTAGCATAACTGCTGATGCAGGAACTCCAACAGGCCATCTTGCCGGTTTTGACTTTGATATTGTAGCTGACTACGATATAACTGCCTCAGGTGATTTTAGCATTGTAATCGGACAAATTCCTGTTATCATTATTGATCTTGATGATACGCCTACATCAGGCCCTGTAATTCAGGATTGTATCGATAACCTTAATGTTGCTTGTGAGTATTCTACATCTATTCCTGCTGATTTATCTTTATATTCTTCAGCTTTTGTATGTCTTGGTATTTATTCTGATAACCATGTTTTAAGCGATGGCGAAGGACAAACATTGGCTGACTTCCTGAACGGTGGAGGAAAACTTTATATGGAAGGTGGAGATACCTGGTATTATGATACTCAAACCGCTGTTCATTCTATGTTTAATATTAATGGTGAAGCTGATGGTTCAGGCGACCTCGAAACTATTTTGGGCCAAAGTGGTTCATTTACCGAAGGAATGTTATTTAATTATTCAGGTCAAAACAGTTGGATAGATCATATTTCTCCAACCGGATCAGCGGTAATGATCTTCGTAAACCAAACGCCTAATTACGGTTGTGGTGTTGCTTACGACGCAGGTGATTATGCAACTGTAGGAGCATCATTTGAATTTGGAGGCCTTGATGATAATAGTGATGCAACTAAAGATGAATTGATGGCAAAATATCTCGAATTCTTTGGATTATATTCACCATACACTCCTACACAAGTTGTAGAATTAAATACCGGTTATCAATTTATTTCAACAAGAATTGAAACAGAAAATCCTGATATGCTTGTTGTTTTACAAGATATTTTGAATGAAAATCTTGATTATGTAAGAAATTCCGGTGGTGCCGTTTTAAGAAAAATTGGCCCTAATTGGGTGAATGGAATAGGTGAATGGTTGTCAACCGAAGGTTACCTTTTCAAAATGCTTGGTGCCGAATCTCTTGAATTCGAAGGCGTTGAATTAAACCCATTAACAGTAATTGATCTTCAGGCAGGTTTCCAATTTGTTAGCTTTCTTCCCGAACAAGCTATTGATGCATTATATGCATTTGAAGGAATTTTAAGTGATAATTTGGATTATATCAGAAATTCAAACGGTGAGATGCTTAGAAAAATCGGGCCTAACTGGGTTAACGGAATCGGTGATGCAAATCCTGGCGAAGGTTACCTGATCAAAATGTTTGCCAACGACGAATTAGTTTATAATATTCCCGTTAAATCTACATTATCTTCATTAACTCCTGAAATTGTAAGCAACTTTACTTTCGAAGGTGGAAATGCAGCCGATCCTGTTTATACAATGTATGTTTCAGGTTTGAATATTGGTGATGAAATTGCTGTTTTTGACGGTAGCAAATTAGTCGGAGCAAGTGTTATTTCTTCAGACAATGCGCTTGATAACAGTATTCCTGTATTTAATACAATTTCAAACGGCCAAGGTTACCAAAGTGGAAACGAAATTACTTTGAAAGTTTGGGATGCACAAAGTCAAACAATTGTAACAGCTACTTATACTTTTGATAAAGAATATCCAACAGCTTACACAAAAACACAATTCCCTGCAATTGATGGTGAATTCAGTGTTGTAAATGTAACAAAAGGAGCTATTGTAACAGAGAAAACAACTTTAACAGAAGTAAGTATTTATCCTAATCCGGCTACTGATGTTCTGAATATTGTATCAAATAATACAATAAACCGTGTAAGAGTATTGAATTCCGTTGGTCAAATAATGTTTAACAACCAATTAAACAATAGAATTCTAAACCTAAATACTACAGATTATCAATCAGGAATTTATTTCATTCAAATTGAAACAAATGATGGAATAATAACTGAGAAGGTTACAATTAAATAATTGTAAATACTAATATTACAAAAAAGGGGTGCCGGATTCGGTTCCCCTTTTTTTGTTTGCCTACATAAAAATATACCGGCTATGAACGAGATACCAATAATAAGAAAAGGAAGTATAAAAGACTACTGGTCAAATGGATTTGGTGGAGGATTTGTTTTAGGCATATTTGTTTTTCTTTTATCATTGATAAAAATAATTAAACATTCGCTTTACAATATTTCTCAAAAGGTGTAAACGAATGTTTTATTCAATTCATTCATTTTCAATAAATATAATTATATTTTTAAAACAGATTTCAATTCAATGAATTGCTTTTCTTCAATCTCAAAATATATTTTTCTTCATCATTATCAAATTGAGGTTCCGTGTCAGAAAATATTACCTGGAATAAAAAAAGTGTATTGTGAAGATATTTACAGCCATCAAGTTCATGACCAATCGCCTACTATTGTATCCGGTTATTTTTTTCTTACATAATCTATTTCATAAGTTATCTCCTTTTTAATATTACCTTTCCTATCAGTCACCATAAGTGATTTAAGTATTTGATTATCGAAATAGTTAAATAAATATTGGGATTGGAATTTAACATCATTAAATCTCGTTTTTATCGTGTAGTATTTAACTGATATTAGCTTCGTATCAGTATTATATTCAAATAAATACTTTTGTTTAGATTCTTTTCCATGTTCATAAATCTGAAAACTTTCTATTCTATTATTATCGTAAGCATACTCTATATCTACTTGTCTATCCTCGTTTCTTATACTTTTATTTGTTATAAGGTTCCCTTTATATTTATATAATACAGAGCTTTGTTTTTCTGAATTACTTTTAATCATTGCACTTAACAAACCACCCTCATAAAAATATTTTATTGAATCCCTAATGATTCCATTCTTATTACAAATATTCTTAACTCTCAGTTTTCCATTAGGGTTATAGTTATATTGAATTATTTTTTTTATTTTTTTATTTTGACGATTATTGCTTTTTTTATAATAAATTTCTGTAGCAGGAACATTATTATGAGATATAACCTCAATTATTGAATATTTTTGTGTGTTAGTATTATACTTCGTTGTTATAACCAAGCTATCGCTCACCCTTTTAATATCAACATATTTAATTACGTTATTCTTATTAATTACAATCGACTTTAATTGTCCATCTATATATTTTGCTTCTTTTTCAGAACTTTTATTAGGAAGTGATAATTTTAATATTTGAAAATCTTTATCACGAATAAAAACTAAATTATACAGTATTTTGTCTTTAGATCTAGCCCTCATTTGAATATTGGAATCCAATGGAACTGATGGCATAAACACACAATCGAGAATGTTTGATAATTCATTTTCTGAATAATTTAAAAATTCAGAAAAACCATCATTTTCTGTTATGCTTTCATTAAAAAATATTTTAGAATTCACATAATGTATGTTTGCAAACAAGAAAAACCCCGGAGTTGCTATAAAAAAAGGAAAATTGACTTCAAGGTTGTTAAAAATCTGTGTAAATACAATTTCTTTAAATTTTTCATTAAATATATTATCATTTTCGTTTTGACTATAGCATAAGTTAAAATGGTGAAACAGTAAAATAATTATCAGAAGTTTTTTCATATTAATATAATTTTCATCAAAATTACGTATTTCTTATTTTTCAGCAATAACCAACATTTCAAAATCTTCAGTTGTAAGTTTGTCATTCCTTGAATAAGCTCCAAGTTTTGCTCCATAAATATCAATCTTTTTAAATCCTGATGTTTTTAATAACCATATTATTTCTGAAGGCACATAATATCTTTCATTGCATTCAAGCTCAATTTTATTCCCATGGTCGTCCTTTAAACAAGTTGTATTGTAATCACGAAATGTCATTAAATCAAATGTATTGTTATCATAAGTTGCATTGCCATCTTTCGCCGACTTTGCGACAAAATCCTTGACAGAATGAAAAAGGGGAAATAATCCGTTCAATGTTGTGAAAATGAATTTTCCGTTTTCTTTTAGTGCTTTTGAAGCATTTTGAAGTATTTGAAAGTTCATTTCATCAGTTTCCATTAATGGAAATGCGCCCTCGCATAGCATGATTACCAAATCAAATTCTTTTTGAAATTTCAAGGTTCTCGCATCCTGTTTTTGAAAATAAATTTCCACATCCTCTTTTAAAGCTTTTTCCCTTGCCCTATTCAACATTGTTTCCGACAAGTCAATTCCGGTTACATTATATCCTCGTTTTGTTAATTCAATCGTATGTCGTCCGGTTCCACAGCCAATATCTAAAATTCGAGTTTGTTTATTAAAGTTAATTTCATTTTCAATAAAATCACATTCTCCGATAGTTCCTTGAGTAAAACTCTCATTATCGTATTTTAATCCGTAATTTTCAAATACTGATTCGTACCATTGTTTCATGTTTCTGTTTTTAATTAGTGAGTTCAGTATAAAAACTAAAGATTATGGGCTAAAGCCCGCTAATTATCTGGTTTTCAATAACCCCGCCCTTAAGGGCGGGGTTAGTTATAACCTTGTTAATCTGGGCTTTAGCCCAAACTATTAAATTGTCCATACCTTTTTATACCGAACTCATTATTTATTATCAAAATTATTATAAGTAATTCTTTTTCTTGGTTTTTCGTCTATTTTATTTTGAGGTCACAATTTGTGACCTCAATATTCAAACTCATCCTTATTTAATTCAAACATAAAATCTTCAGGAAATCTTGAAATATTCCTTCTTACTTGTTGTTTAAGCTTTTTATTATCAGTCTCATAAAGTGTTGCCAAATCAAAATCAAGCATCACTTTATATCCTCTGAATTCATAGATTAAAGATTGATAATCTGATTTAATTAATGATTTTTGCATATCTAAAAAATTTTGAGGTCACAAATTGTGACCTCAAAATTAATGAATTATTCTTTCACAATTATTTCTCTCATAATTGAATCAAAAACTATGAATCCCGATTATTTTAATCCAATTCTATTTTCCCCAAATCATGTAAAATTATTTTCAAAACAGATTTCAATTCATTGAATTGCTTTTCTTCAATTTCAAAATATATTTTTACAATTCTTTTCTTTAGTTTTAATTCTAAATAATCTCTTTTTAAGGTCGCTTCCAGTTTGTTGTAATGTCCGATAATATTATCATCATGCGATTCGATATAACAATAATTTTCAGTCTCGTCTATATCATCATCAAAGAATTTTTGAATCAAAATATATTTTTCATCCTCATTATCAAATTGTGGTTCCGTGTCGGAAAATACTACCTGACAACCTAAAGGTTCATCGGAAATTGATACTGATTTTGTTTTTAAAATCATTTCTTATGGAATATTAATTTATATTGTAGCACTGAAATAGTTGCAGTCTTATTTTATAATTAAATCTTCAGGATTTTGTCTTGAATCCCAGATGTAATGCACTATAATTATATTCTTGTCTAATTCGTGAAAAAGAATGAAATTTTCGATAATTAGTCCCCGAACTCCCTTTATATCAGTTTTAATCCCTATATTAGGATACTTTATAAGCAGTTGGAGTTCTTTATTAATTCGGCGATTTAGTTTTATCGAATAGGTATTGCTTTTATTTCTGTCATTGTAAAATTTAAGGATTTCGTACCTTTTGATTCTGGCTCTTTTTGACCAGATTATTTTTCGTTTAGCCATTCTTCAATTTCTTTTTCGAGAAGGTCGTTTTCAATAAACAATCCTTGTTCAATTTCCTTTTTAGAAGCCATAATTTCCTTTGTAAGTTCCGGAGTAAGACTGATGATTTTAGATTCTGATTTTACTTCTAATATTGTTTTTATAGCTTCCAGAAAGGATATATCTTCGATCTCGGAAATCTTTTGAATTAAAGCATTTTTTAGTTGAAAGGTCGTCATAGTATTTTTTAACAAAGTTACTATTTTTAATTATTAATGAGAAAATTTATTCATTATTGATTTTCATCTTTATATAATTTTTTATCAAAGTTACGTATTTTTCATTTACAATTGAATCAAAATATATTTTTCATCATCATTATCAAATTGAGGTTCCGTGTCAGAAAATACTACCTGGCAACCTAAAGGTTCATTGGAAATTTCTACTGATTTGGTTATTAAAATCATTTTTTGAGGATTATTTATTTATCTGTGTAATTGAAACAATTGTGTTTTCTATGTCAATTTTATTTTCTGCATGGTCTAACTTTCCGTCATTCATCAATTAATTACAGCCAGTTATTATCTCATATCGTTTCGTAATAGTTTCTAATTTTTTTTGATATTAATTCTCGTCTTTCTATAATAAAGTCATTGTAATTATCAATGGTCATATCAAAAATACTTGTTGGAATACAGTTTTGTTTCATGTTTTCCAGTAATTCATTCATTTCTGTTATTCCACCATATTTTAATTCATCTCCATTACATTGCGCATTAATTTCAGCAAAATATTCGTTTGGTGCTTTTTTCCCGATTTTAATATTAACTTCACTTTGAGTATAAACATAATTTGCTACTTGATTATACTGCCCTCTTTGCATTCCATGCTTTTTTAAATAATCCCGAGGAAATATATGATGAACATCTCCTCTTTGCTCTATTAAATCTTTGATTGTAATTGCTTTTGAGATAAATCCTTTATCATTAAATCTACATTGCGCCGCAAGAAACACATTAAAAACCGGACTACTTGCAACAGATGTATTCAAACTTTGTACAAGACCTGCTGTCCAAAATGCGTCTGATAACTCTGCCTTTTCGATTTCTCGCAAATAATCCCCAAAATCTTCAGTATTTGCTTTTTTTATGTCAAAGTCAAACTTACTTTCTGGTGAACTTGAATATCGACCTGTTAAAATTGACAGTATAAACCATTTTTTTACGTATGTTTCAATCAAAGCAGGATTGTAATTTTGCTCTCTCAATTTCAAATAAAGGATATACGCAAAATTTAATGTGTTTTGGGAACGAATTAATTTTTTGTCAGCAAAACCCGCTGATTTAATAATCATTACAAACCTTTTAAAGTTGGTTTCATTTATAAAGTCATTCACTCCTTTTTTTAATATAGAATATGACTCTTTTGCTATTTCAGCCTCATAATCACGAGTTTCAAAATTCCTTCCAGATAAAAGACTTACTAAGTCACTTAATCGACCACGTGCAAATTTGAAAGTAAATGCAACCCTTAAAACATCTTTGTAGCTTGGGTCGTATAAATTGTCATTTTCATTCTTTAACCAAGCAATTTTTGGAAAATATTCAGTTAATACAAAGTCTTTGTCAAGTGATTCAATATTTGAATAAAATTCAGGTGCAACAGCTAAGTGACTAAAATAATCAATACATTTTCTGAGTACATTACCACTATATTCCTCATCTGAAGCAATTTTGGACATGACAAAATCAGCTTGGCTTAACTGGACACCTTTGCTATTTATCCTAATGAAAATTTCTGTTACTTTTTCTATATCTAAATCACCAGCAAGTTCAATCAAACCAATTTGTTTTTTGACTAATGCTTTTAAATTTTCAAGTACATCCTCTACTTTTTCTTCATCAATTTCAGGATTTTGTTCGCAGTAATTTCGGATTACTTTAGATAACCTGACTTCATTTGTTATAATTGGACAAATGTCATCTATCCATTTTCGGTCTTTTGTTATTGCAGGGTTTAAAACTTCAAATCTCTCTTCTATTGGATTGAACGCAATTTGTATTTTAATTTTTTTATAATTCTTATTTATAACTTTTTGTCCAAGAATTGCAGTTGTCAAGGATGTAACTCTTTGTTGTCCGTCAATCAACACTTTTTTCCCTTCTGATATAGTTCCATCTTTTAATCTAACATTCGGGTTTCTCCACGCAATAATATAACCAACCGGATAACCTTGATATAAACTATCTATTAAATCTCTTACTTGTGTAGAATCCCACACAAAAGGTCTTTGAATTTCAGGAATTGCAATTTCACCTGATTTTACCCAAGTGATAATTGTTTCAATTAAATGCTGATTTACTGAGTATTTTTGTTCATTCATATTGCTTGTGTTTTATTTTAATAAAATTAGCGGAAATGCTTTAGTTACACACTGTAATGGATTTTATAGTACCACCTTTTTCAATTTATTACTAATTTTCATTACTGTTAATTTTGCACTTCAATCCTTATTTTATATGACTTTTGTTGTGTTTTCGTTATTTGATTTCTTGTTTGATAATATTTTTTATGTAGTCAATAGCATTTTGATTATATATACTTGGACATCCAGATGGAATTTTTCCCGTCTGTTTATAATTATCCTCTTGTTGTTTATTTCTGAAATTATAAGCCGAATAATCAAAATTACTTTTCAAATCATTTTCCTTAATTATTCTCCAGATGTCGTTTGTACTTGATTGTGGAATAGTCTTTTTAACTTCAGCAGAAAGTTGTTTTGCTGAAAATGGGAATCTCTTTAATAAATCTTCTTTTACTTTTTTAATAACTTCAACTCTATCAATTGGGACAATATCTCCGACCAATTTTAAAGCTGTTGCACCTTTTTTCTCAACAAATTCCCCTTCTTTTATAAACTTTAATTTTGAAGCCAAATCTTCATCTACTACCAAAATTTGTGTGTCTTCTTTTTCAATTACTGATTTTTCAGTGTTTAATATTGCTGCATTTTGAGGCCCTGCTTTGCCAATTTTTGACATTAAGTCAAGCCATTGTTTATTATTATATTCCACTCGTTTATTAATAATGGCTTCTAACTCTGGGAATTGTATTTTCTGTGTTCTTCCGCCATATCTAAAATAAATTTCTCCATTTTTGATCGTTTGTTCTTTTCCTTCGTCTCTTTTTGCTATAATTGGTTTGACATTCGCTTGAAAAATTCTAAAAACCCCAAAAATTTTTCCATCAATTTCAAATGAGGCTTGTTCCCAATTGATGTTTCCTGAGAATATTTCTAATAAAAAACCAGTAATTTTTTCAGGGTCAATTTTTTCAAACTGTTCTGCTGAATTTTTAGACAAACCATTTGGTATCCTTGGTGAGTCTTTTACTCCAAAAGTCAAATATCCTCCCTTATTATTAGAAAATGCTACGAAATCTTTAAAGTAATCTGCTAATCCAGCTAAACTAAATTGTTCTTTAAATTCTAATTCTTGACCTTCTCGATGAAATAAATAGCCTGAATTTGTAACTCTTAATATTTCTTCAATTTTAGCTTTTTCTATCATCTATTTTTATTTTAATGAAGCTCAACTTGTTTACTTAAAAAATAAACATTCCCAATTTTTATTTCCAACAAATATAAATAATTTTCCAAATCTTCACCCTTTCTCAACTATCCCAATCTCCTCCTCCGTCAACCCATAAAGCTCATAAACCAACTCATCAATTTTGTTTTCTGCATGGCCTATTGTTCGCTGGAGTTGCCGGCGATGGGTATAAAGTTTTATGCTTTGTAGTTCTTTGTTGAGATTTAGGAGATTGTTATTTGCTTTTTTATTCTGTAATAGATAAAACCATTGCTAATCCTTCTTTTATTTCGTATAATTGCTCATGTTCAATCATCCCAATTTTTTTTACAAATCTTTTTTCTGACAAGGATCTTATCTGAAAACAGTCTGCTGAAGAAATTTTTGTCAATTTATTTTTCTTATCCGGTGCAATTTTTACCATCCATGGTGCAATTTCATATTTATCTTTCCAGTCTGTCAGTGGAACAATTATTTTTAATGGTAATTTCCCAATGGCATTGTCATTGACAATAATTGCCGGTCTTGTTTTTTTTATTTCGGCACCAATAGTTGGATCAAGATTGATTAGCCAGATTTCACCTTGTTTCATAAAAATTTTCTAAATCTATTTCTGTGAAAACAGTTAATTCATGATTCCTTTTGTAATCTTCATAAAGTTCTTCAACAGCAAATTCCATCTTTTTTCGATTTTCAATTTCTCGAATTGACTTCAACATCTTTTCAATTACCCATATTCTCCGTTGAATAGGAAGTCTTTCTATTTCTTGTAATATTTGACTTGTTCTCATAGTTACAAAAATACAAAATTATTTTAACTTTAATTTTTTTGAATAGGTTAATCACCAATTCTTTTTCTTGGCTTTTCTTCTATTTTATTTTGAGGTCGCAAATTGCGACTTCAAAATTAATGTATTATTATTGTTTTTTATCCTCCACTATCCCAATTTCCTCCTCACTCAACCCATAAACTTCATAAACCAATTCATCAATTTTGTTTTCTGCACGGTCTATTGCTCGTCGGAATTGCCGGCGTTGGGTATCAAGTTTTATGTTTTGTAGTTCAACTTGCACTCGTATTCAAATTTACAAACATTTATTTTAATTAAAAACACCTGATAAATTCCATCGGATTCTCTTGGATGATTGAGGATTGAAAACATTTTTCTGCCATAAAGTTTATTTAGAATCAATATAAATTTCAAAAAAGACTTGACAAAGGGGGGTATTTATTTCTATATTTGCATAGTTCAAAAAATGTGAAGTATATAAAATATTGATAAAAAGGACATAAAATAAAAAAGAAAAACACTCATGATGATCAAATCCAAACTCAAAGGTTCTTTTGGACGAGTTTACCCGGTAGCAGTATTAATTACTTACATACTTGTTGTATCAGAAATTATAATAAGGCAAAGTATCAGGAAACAGGGATATGAATTAGCTGTTGTTCCAATATTTTCGGCAATTGCTTTTGGAATGTTTTTTATTGTGATGGGTTTTATTCAATTATACAAATATCGTCTTTGGGTTTACCCTGTTCTTGGAATTTTATGTGGAATTAGCACCAGCCTTAGTATGGCACATTATTTAGATTCATTTTTTACAGTTGAAATGTATGTAATCGCAATAATTGTGGTTGTTTTATTTATTGTACTCAACTGGAATGTTTTATATAGCCAGGAAAAGCTTGAAACAAATGCAAGAAGATTATTCAAGCTTGCGGCTGAACTTCTTTTTGAAACTTCCGATGGATTTACCGAAAGGCCCTTTTCAGCAGGAAAGGCAGAATTTTCAAAAGATGAGCTTCTCGGTTTTGCCCGGTTTATGAATGGAAAATATATTGTCCGGTCATTTTATTTTAATAATATGGTTTATCTCGCTTTTTCGCTGAATCAAAGCCCTGTTAGTGTTGAGGACCCAAAGGAGATCAGTCATGTTTTATTCGATAATGAAGGAAATATTTCTGTCTTCATTTCTGAGAAGGATTACAGGCAATATCGTGAACGTATCAATTTCGATCAGCTTTGCGAATCAATGGGAAATGTATTTAAGCGCTTCCTTGAATATTATAAAAATGGAAATGAAGCACGAATAATTACTGAATTAAAAACAGCAAGATAGATTATTAAATTATTATTAAAAAACTAAACACATGAAACGCAGAGTCGCAAAGGCGCAGAGAAAAATATTGTTACATTCTTATAAACTAAGATTTAAACCTCTGCATCTCTGTGTCTCAGCGTTCAATCAAACAAATGTTCTAAACGTTTAACAAAAAAAAACAGATGAAAACAACAAACAAATTATTTTTATGGCTTTTTATGCTATCTCTTTTTCTTCCGGTTTTTTCGGAGGCTCAACAAGTAAAAAGCGAAGAAACAAATTCCAACTCCGAAACCTATTATTATGCTGTTGAAATCAATGGTGTGATATGTGGTTACTCTGAATCAAACAAAACAATTATTGAAAAGGATGGTAAAGAACTATTATTGGTAAAAGATGATATAGTTGTAAAGCTATCCGTTTTGGGTGGCGCATTGGATATGACTATTAAAAACCTTTATCAAATCGATCCCGCAACAGAAAAGTATATTTATTCAGAGCATGAAATTTCTGCGGGTGCAGTGATCCAAACTATTACAAAAATTGAGGGTGATACTGCTTATTTTTCCTTAACAACTGCCGGGGAAACAAAAGAAATTGAAATTTCTCCTGAGATTATTCTGGAAACACCAATTTCTTATCCACATTTAATGAGAGATTTTATAACAGGGGATGAACAGGAAAAAAGTTACCGCGTTTTTGATGACATGACCGGTGAAATTATTGTAAAAAACTATAAACGAATTGGTGATGAAGAACTTGAATTGGCCGGCAAAACCTATAATGTTACAGTGTTTGAAGAATTAAATCAAAACACCGGTACAAAGATTAAGTTGTGGCTCAATAGTGAGAATAGTTTTCCTGTTAAATTTGATATATCGGGAAGGGTTATTTATCTTGCTGATAAATCGGTAAAAAAAATGATCAAGACTGTTGATCTGGAAAATCTTTTGTTTGCCAGGGTCAATAAAGTGATTCCTGATGTTCAGAATATTTCGTATATGAAATTGAATGCAACCATCGAATCTTCAGGGGAATGGTTAACACCTGAAAACCTTAATTTTCCGGGACAAAGTTTTAGTGGAACTGTTACAAACAATCTGATAGAAGGTGTTTTTGAGATCAATCCTAGAAGATATGACGGATCTAATGCACCGGATTTCCCGTTTGATTACATATTACCTGATTCGTTACAAAAATATCTTGAGCCGGAAAGTCTTATTGAATCGGATAATCCTGTTTTGATAAACGAGGCCAAAAAAATAACTTCCGGTTCTGAGGATTCCTGGGAAGCAGCTAAACGTTTAAGTAAATGGGTTGCTGAAAATATTGAAGGTGCAATTCCCGGAGGCACTTCAGCAATAAACACTTATAATACAAGACAGGGAGAATGTGGTTCACATTCGAGGCTTCTTGCCGCATTTTGCCGGTCTGTCGGTATTCCTGCCCGTCTGTCAATTGGTTGCATGTACACAACACATTATGGTGGAAGTTTCGGGCAACATGCCTGGACAGAAGTTTATATGGGAGATGCAGGATGGATACCGGTTGATGCCACCGCATTTGAAATTGATTACATCGATGCCGGCCACATAAGGCTTGGAGAAAAGACATCATTTAATCCAAAAAGCATGGAGATTCTTGAATATAGAGTCGGTGATGAAGATTTGAGCAATATAAATAATGTGGTTCCGGAATTGTATGAATCCTATCTCGGGAAATATACAAATCTTGAAAACAATAATGTTCTTAATGTTTATTTCCAGGATGGAAGTGTTACTGTTGACATTGCCGGGAAAATTGTTCTGGCATTAAACGAACCGGATGATGAAGGATTATGGTGGCCGAAAATAACAAAACAGGCAAATTTTTCATTTATAAAAAATGAGTCGGATAAAGTTAAAGATATGCGAATCCAGGAGATCATTAATCTCCCAAAAAAATCAGGATTGGATAGTAAAGGAGAAGATGTACCGGAAAATTTACAACCCTACTTGGGGAAATATATTTTGGCTCAATTGCAGGCAGAATTCACTGTAATGTACAAGGATGGAGGTTTGCTTGTGGATGACCCTTTAAATAAAATTGTTGTAAAACTCCAACCTCCGGATGATAAAGGAAAGTGGGTGGATGAGTTTAATAAAAATTCGATTTCTTTCCAGGAAGATGAAGAAGGCAAGATAAGCGGAATGACTGTTTATGCAAATACCTTCCTTCCAAAAGGAGAACTGGTTTCTTCTATTGTTGGTGAAGTAATTGAACAGGAAGGAATTGAGGATGGTATCAAAAAGTATAAGGAACTTAAAGAAGATCAAACAAGTGAGTATATTTTTTCAGAACGTGGAATGAATGCACTTGGCTACAAATTGCTGGGAAATAATAAAACATCTGAAGCCATCGAAATCTTTAAACTTAATGTAGAAGCTTATCCCGAATCATGGAATGTTTATGATAGTATGGGCGAAGCATACATGAAAAATGGTGATAAAAAGCTTGCAAAAAGGAATTATAAAAAATCTTTGAAACTAAATCCTGAGAATGAAAATGGTATTAATATGTTGGAAAAAATCAAAAAAAGTAAATAGTGGCTTTAAGAAAACGTCAATAACTTCGTTATGCTCACATTTAAAACCAGTCATTTACAAAAGTAAACTCCTGATTTTAAATACTTCGCAAGCCTCGTTCTTGACGCCTTCTTAAAAGCCACTCCAAAAATACTGAGTTTTCTTAGAGGCACTAAATAAAAATAATTAAATAAAAAAAATGTACACAATTGAACTTGAAAATATTACGAAGACATTCGGCAAACACAAAGCAGTTGATGAGTTGTGTTTAAAAGTCCCGAAAGGAAGCATTTATGGCTTCATAGGGCCGAATGGCTCGGGAAAAACAACCACCATTCGGATGATAATGAATATTCTATATCCCGATAACGGAATTATTAAACTTTTCGGAGATGAGCATCTCGGAACCAGGCTTGATAATGTTGGCTATCTGCCTGAAGAACGCGGCTTGTATAAAAAAATGAAAGTCAAAGAGGTTTTACGATTTCATGCTGAGTTGAAAAACACAAAAAATATCAATTCTGAAATTGATTATTGGTTGAAAAAATTTGACCTCTCAGACTGGGCAAATAAAAAAGTCGAAGCACTAAGTAAAGGAATGAGTCAAAAAATTCAGTTTATTGCTACTATAATCGACAAGCCGGAAATAATAATTCTTGATGAACCATTTAGCGGACTGGATCCGGTAAATTCGGAAATATTAAGAACCACAATTTTGGAATTACAAGCAAATGGAGCAACGGTGATTTTTAGTACACACGATATGAATGTTGCCGAAAAAATGTGTGATTTCATTTTTATGATCTACAAAGGAAGAAAAGTTTTGGATGGCACATTAACTTCAATTCAGGATAAATTCGGTACTGATACTATTCGTATTCATACTGAAAATGGTAATGAGGTTTTGAAAGAAATTCCGGGAATTGAAAAGATCACCAATTTCGGTCAAATGCAGGAAATACGTGTCGCTAAAGAAATTGATACTCAGGATATGATTAAAACTATTTTATCGAAAACAAGAGTATCAAAATTTGAAACAACAAAACCATCGTTAAATGATATTTTTATCAGGATTGCAAGTCCTGAAGAAAAGGAGGTACAAAATGCGTAAAATATTTATTCTTACAAAACGTGAATTCCTGACAGCAGTCCGTACAAAAAGTTTCCTGATCGGATTAATAATTGCCCCGATTTTTATGGGAGGTAGTTTTATTGTAATAAAATTATTTGAAGACAAGGTTGATATTGTTGATAAAACCATTGTTGTGATCGATCATTCGGGAATAATGACCGAACCCCTGATGAAAGTTTCAGAGGAAAGAAATAAGGAAATTTTTGATCCTGAAACCGATGAAAAAATCAGGCCCGCATATAATCTTGAGATAATTGAGCCGGAAATAACCGATCTCGAACAACAAAAACTTGATCTTTCACAAAGAGTGAAAAATAAAGAATTGCATGCTTTCGTAGAAATAGGGCCGGAAATTCTTCATCCCGGAGAAGACAAAGAAAAATTCCGTATGTATTATTATTCCGAAAATTCAATGATGGATGGTATTCGCAACTGGATTTCAAGGGCAATAAATAATCAGGTCAGGAAACTCAGGGTTACTGATTTAAATATTGCCCCCGAACAATCTGAAGACCTTTTTTATTGGATTGAAGTTGAGGGAATGGGGCTACTTAGTGTTAATGAGGATACAGGTAGTGTTAAAGAAGCTAAAAAGAGTAATATAGGTGAGGCTGTTGCAGTACCATATATTTTAATGATGATTATGTTTATGATGGTAATGATGTTTACAATACCATTATTAAGTTCTGTAATGGAAGAAAAAACCGAACGAATTGCAGAAGTATTACTTGGTTCGGTAACACCATTTCAGTTTATGACAGGTAAGCTACTTGGAAGTATTTTGGTTTCGCTGATTGGTTCGAGTCTTTATATAGCTGGAGGTGCAATTGCTGCAACTCAAATGGGATTTGGAGATTCTGTTCCTTATCATTTGTTACCATGGTTTTTCACATTTTTGTTATTAAACATAATCATGGTAGGCTCAATGATGGCTGCTCTCGGTTCTGCTTGCGATAATGCAAAAGATGCACAGTCATTACAGTTTCCGGCAATGTTGCCTGTTTTGCTTCCGATGTTTGTGATGTTTCCAATGCTAAAAGCTCCCTTAAGTACTTTCTCAACTACAATGTCATTGATCCCGCCTTTTACTCCGATGTTAATGACTGTCAGAATGGCTACACCTGTAAGTATCCCTGTTTGGCAACCGATAGTCGGATTAATTGGAGTTGTTTTATTTACTGTATTTATTGTTTGGGTAAGCGGAAGGCTTTTTAGAACATGTATTTTAATGCAGGGATCACCACCAAAATTTATGAATTTGGTAAAATGGGCCACAAGAGGTTAAAATAATTAAACAACAATAATCATGATTTCCAACAATTCAATAAAATATCAAATTAACTGGAATCTCTGGATACCTGGAATTCTTTTTGTTTTCTTTTTAATAATTGAGAAAAAATCATTTGGCACTTTTTATACATCCTGGCTTTATGGTTTAATTTTAATTCTTGTTGGAATAATGTATTCAATACGTTTCAAACTATATCAACCCTTACTGGCTTTCTGTCTGGGAGGATTAACGCTCTGGCATTATTGGCTGGCAGAATATTTTGAAACCAATATTTATATGCTTCATTTATTGGGAATTGATATTTCATTAAGCCAGGACAATAATCCTTTTTCAATGCTTGGCTGGATTATCAATTTCGCAGTTTTCTTTTTATTGATGCCTTTTACTATGCCGGTTATGGAAAAAGCACTAAAATTGGAAACATCTGCAAAGAGAATTTTTAAAACAGCAGCCCGGACCGTTTATAGTGCAACAAATGGATTTACATCCCGCCCATATTCTGCAGGACAAGCAGAATATACAAAAGAACAAATAATAGGCTTTACGTACTATTTATCAGGGCAAAAAATAGCTTTTCCGGTTTACAAAGAAAAGGGTATTTATCTTACTTTTTCTATGCGAAGAAGTCCGTTGTCAATTCATGAACCTTCAGAAATAAGTTATGTATATTTTGATTATGAAGGCAAAATAATTGTGCATATTTCAGAAACAGATTACAGAAGATATAAAGCTGAACTTACCTTTGATCAATTATGTGAATCAATGAGTGATGTTTTTAAGCGTTTTTTAAATCATTATATAAATAACCAGGAAAACAGGATTAATCTTGAATTAAATAATTAATAAAAATAAGTACTTAAAATTGATAAAAAAATACGACAAATATCATTTATGTTATTTTCAATCAAAAATCTAATTATAAACCTAAACTCTTAATATTATGAAATACAAAGTACATCGTTTTGAAATCAACATGAATATGGATCAAGGCAGATTAGAACATTTCTTAAATAGTCTGAAAGGAGAAATAGTATCAGTAATCCCAAACATTGCAAATACAAGTTTGTTTCAAATTTATGGGGTTACACGTAAAATTGACTTTCTATTAATAATTGAAAAAATAAATTAAACAATGAATCCCTTGCATACAAACAATAAAACAAATGTTAAAAGAATAGGTATTATTTTAATATACCTCATCTTTTTCATTTCACATGATTGCCAATCCAAAAACATATTTAATGAATTTGGTTTTGACAATTACTATCCGGGTGTTGTGGGAGAAGATGTAACTTTTTCGGTTGAACAGATGCAGGATGATTTTATTCAATTCCGTAAGGCCCTCGAAGAACAACACTGCTGCTTATATGAATATACTGAAAAACAGGAATTTGATAGCCTTTTCGACTATCAATACAGCCTGATTAGAAAACCTTTGAAACCAAATGAATTTTTTAAGATTCTCACACCCATAACTGCAAAAATCGGATGTGGGCATACTGCAGCATGGATGCCCGGCAGTTATTGGGATACTGACCCGGAAAACTTATTCCCATTGCAATTTGAATTGATAGAAGGTTATGCTGTTGTGAGTGGAACTTATAATGATAGCTTGCAAGTTCCTTTGGGAAGTATCATACAAAAGATTAATGGCCGGGAAATGAATGACATTTTAGATGAAATGAGAAGTAATTATTCTGCTGATGCGTTTAATATACATTTTATAAATTCTCAGATTGAAAGACGGTTTTCATTAATCTATGCCAGGAGATTTGGGTTTCCTGAGAAATATATTCTCAAATATGCTTTGCCAAAAAGAAAAACCAGTGAAATAATTGAACTAATCCCAACAACAAATCAATTAGTGCGAAAAGTTGTTTTTAGTAACTTCAAACACCCACCACTAAAATTCAATTTTATCAAAGACAAAAACGCAGCTATTTTAACTATTCCTACTTTTATTTATTACGACAGGGTTCAATATTTTACAAACTTTATTGATAGCTGCTTTTTAGTAATCAAAGAAAAACACATCAACAACCTTATCCTTGACTTGAGAGGAAATGACGGTGGTGATCCGTTTTGTGCGGCTCCTCTGTTTTCCTACTTTCAACCGATACCATTGGCATATTTTTCGGAACCTTATGGTAAATACTCTGAGTTTGCCGACTCCCTGCCATTGCCTGAAAATCATTTCACCGGCAACTTAATTACCTTTATGGATGGAAGATGTTTCTCAACAAACGCCCATTTCTGCTCATTGCTGAAGTACCATAAGATCGGAACATTTGTTGGTACGGAAAGTGGTGGGACATATACCTGTAACGCCGGAAAAAACGGAATACAACATCTTGACAATACGGGTATCCAACTTTATTTCGGGCGTAGCTCTTTTTCAACTGCAGTGGAGGGAATGGATAAAGCCCAACCAATTATGCCTGATCATAAAATTAATGAAACCTATTATGAGTTTCTGGAAGAAGAAGATAAATACATGTTAAAAGCATTTCAAATAATTGAAGATTATGAAAATTAAAAAAGCATTAATATTTCTTTTTATCCCCTTAACAGTTATTGTATGGGCTGGTTGTGGATATTTCTATCCTGATCCAACTTTATCACTTTCTGAGGAAACGGAAAATAAGATTGGTCAAATAGTAAATATGATGGATGATAATGGCCAGTTTTCCGGTGCTGTTTTAATTTCAGTTAAAGGAAAAATTATTTATAAAGATGCCGTTGGTTATGCAAACATTGAAGACAGCATACCCAATACTTGCGATACAAAATTCAGGATCGCTTCGTTTTCCAAACCCTTTACTGTTATGCTTATCCTTCAACTTGTGGAGGAAGGAAAACTGAAACTTGATGGAAAACTAACTGAATATTTACCCGAATTCCCGAAAGATAAGGGGGAGGATATTACCATACATCAACTCTTAACACATACTGCTGGCATTACCGGAGAATCAAGAATTCCAAACCTAATTGATATTGAGAAGGAGTTCTATTCTCGTGAAAAACTTTTGGACTGTATTATCCATAAAGAACTAGTTTACAAACCTGGAAAAGGAAGGGAATACAGTAATTTTGGATTTACTCTTTTGGGTATGGTCATCGAGAAAGTTTCTGGAAAATCATATAATGAAGTACTCCAGGAAAAGATTTGCACGCCTGCAGGAATGAAAAATACCTTGGAGGATGTTACAGCCCGGCAAATTAATAATCGTGCTATTGGATATACCTATGATTATTTTACCGGTATTGAAAAAGCATCTTTTCTGGATATGTCTTTTTGTCTTGGAGCCGGCCATCTATTATCAACAGTTAATGATCTGTATTTATTTGATCAGGCACTTTATACAGAAAAGCTGCTTAATGAAAAGTCTAAGGACCTCTTTTTTAATAAATATGGGTGGTTTTATCAGAAATGTCCTTATGGCAAAGGTTTTAAAACAATCCGTTCGAACAGCCTTGACGGTAGTATAAATGGATTTGGAAGCCATACGCAAAGAATTGAGAAAGACACTGTTTTTATTGTCGCTTTACGAAACACTAAGGAATACAAAAAACAAATTGTGATAAAATGGCCAGACTATATGATGTCGCGAATACTTGCAGTCATGTATGGTGAGGAATATGATTTGCCAAAAAAATCAGGGGCTTTTGCAATTTTCAAAACGCTTCTTGAATCAGGGCCTGAAGATGCAGAAAAGCTCCATAAAGAAATAACAGATAATAAAACTGACAAATATTATCTGAATAAACGTGAGCTTTTATTTTTTAAAAATGAACTCAATAATAAAAGGATGGTTGATCAAGCATTAAACTATGAAGAAATTTACACGAAATGATAAATAATTAAAGAATCTAATATTAATTAAAATAAATTGTCATGAAATACAAAGTTCACCAATTTAACATTAGGATGCGAAGAGACAAAGGCAGTCTTGAACAATTTCTAAACAGTTTAAAAGGAGAAGTAATTTCAATAGTACCCAACGTTACTTTTGGATTCTTCTTTGTACCTATCGTAGATTTTTTGCTAATAACTGAAAAGATTAAGGAATAATTTATAATGAAACATTCGGAAGAACAAATCAAAAAATACAGGGAAGAGTTTAAGAAACGCCGTTCCAAACGCATCGTCATTTTAATAGTTGCTGTGGTATTTCTTGTAGCTATAGGTTTAATTGTTTTACCGGTGATGGACATGCTTGGTGTGTCCAGATTAGTGTGGGCACCATTTGTATATTTAATAATGTTTGGGATAATTATCGCTATTTCAATTGTGTGGCGATGCCCGGTATGTAATGGTTTGCTAGGCGATATATTTAATACAAAATATTGTTCTAAATGTGGGTTTAATTTCTCTGATGAGAAACCCAAAATTGATTAATCAAACATAAATATTTAAGGAAATCTAAATGAAACTTAACTAATGATGAAAAAAATAACATATTCTTCAATTATTGTGTTATTGCTAATTCTCAGCTGTTTAACATCTTGTTCTAATAGAAATAAAACGATATTGGAAGAAAGGCTGCAAAAAGTACTTGATGAAAAAATAAGCAAATATGATGTAAGGGGCGTTTCAGCAGCAGTCATATTTCCTGACCAAAAAATATGGACAGGCGTTAGTGGAATCTCTTATGATACAGTTTCGATGAAGACGGATATGCTTTTTGCCATTGGAAGTATAACAAAAAATGTTGTTGCCACGCTTACACTAAAACTTGCCGAAGAGGGGATGCTCTCACTTGATGATCCCTTGTCAAATTGGCTGCCGGAATATCCTCACGTGAATAGTGCCATTACTATCCGGCAGTTACTCAATCATACCAGTGGAATTTATATGTTCTGGAGTAACCAGAAAATTTGGGATGATTTGAAAAATGACAGGTACAAAATATGGACTCCTGAAGAGATAATAAGTTACATAAAGAAACCATATTTTGCACCCGGTGAAGGTTGGCGTTATTCAAACACCAACTATTTGCTGATGGCAATGATTATTGAAAAAGCTAGTGACTCAAGCCTTTCGGCTGAATTTAGGAAATATTTCTGGCAACCTTTGGAGATTGAAAATGCCTTTCTTTCTATCAAGGAGGAGATACCGGATAATCTTGCCCATGTGTTTGGCGATAATTATAATGATGATGGTTCAGTTCTTGATTTAACTTATCTGCCGAGGGCTTCCCACGAAAGTATTACCTACGGTTCCGGTGGACTTTTTATGACTGCTGAAGATTTGGCACGTTGGGGCCAATCACTTTTTGAGGGAGAGGTATTAGATCAGAAATCAATGGATGAAATGTTAAAATTTGTAGATATTGGTTTTGGTAGCAAGAAAAGAGGTTACGGCTTAGGCGTAGAACTTTTTACAAAGCGTACAGCATCCGGCAAAAAGGCTATCGGTCATAGTGGTGCTAACATTGGTACTTCGGTATATATGGTTCATTTACCAGAACACCATTTTACCTTTGTTGTTATGATAAATGATTTCAACCACAAATGCTCACTGGCAATAACAAAAAGTCTGATAAAAGAAGTTCAGAAAGAATTTAATATCATCGGTATCATCCCCTATTTTGATTTCTTTCCCTTGGGCTTTTTAATAATAGGTGCTACAACAACTTTGCTAATAATAATTCTTATTCGATTTAGGCGGAGGTTGAAATCAAAAACAAAATTTAACTAATGATGAAACATAAAGATTCAAATTCAAAAGGATCAACCCATAGCCGAAGAAATTTTCTTCAACACTTAGCTGTTTTGGGTATATCATCCACAGTACTACCATGTTGTGTTAATGCCATAGATATAGGTGAAAATAATGGCATCACTGTTGAAACACTCGAAACTGCGGAAAAACTCGCCGATATTAAATTGAGTAATGAAGAAAGAAAAGAAATTCTGGAAAAAGTTAAGAGTAATGTAGAGACGTTTAAAAAGTTCAGGGAACAACATTCGGACTATTACTCATATCCATCTATGGTATTTAATCCCGTACCTCCAGGATTTAAATTCGATCATGAACAAAAACCAGTGGTTTTCTCTGAAGTAAAAATTCAAAGGCCACAGAAAATTGAAGATCTGGCATTTTATTCTGTACTACAACTGGCTAATCTTTTAAAAACACAGCAAGTTACATCCTTAGAATTGACAAAATTGTACTTATCCAGGTTAAAAAAATATAATGACAAGTTACAATTCGTGGTTACTTATACTGATGATCTGGCCATTAAACAAGCAAAAAAAGCTGACCAGGAAATACGTTCAGGGAATTACAAAGGATTGCTACATGGGATACCTTATGGGATAAAAGATCTGTTTTCTGTTAAAGGATACAAAACAACCTGGGGTACAAGGATTTTTGAAGAAAGAATAATCGATATTGATGCAACAGTTGTACAGAAGCTTGAAGCCGCAGGAGCAGTTCTGGTGGCTAAACTTGCAACAGGAACACTTGCATCCGGAGAAAAATGGTTTGGGGGCCGGACAAAAAGTCCATGGACGCTAAGATCTTCAGGTGGTTCATCAGCAGGACCGGCCTCGGCAGTAGCTGCCGGTTGTGTTGCTTTTGCAATTGGTACAGAAACAAACGGCTCAATGGTTTCACCGGTCGATGTGTGCGGTGTAACCGGATTACGGCCTACTTTTGGCCGCGTAAGCAGGTATGGCTGTATGCCGGTAAGCTGGAGTTTTGACAAAATAACACCGATTGCCCGAACAGTTGAAGATTGCGCTATTGTTTTTAATGAAATACAAGGTACTGATTCTTATGATAATTCGGTAATTGATTTACCTTTTAATTGGGATTCACAGTTTGATATTAAGAAATTAAAAATTGGATATCATAGCACATATTTTGAAAAGGAAAAAAAAGGTATCGCACAAGATAAGGATCAGGAAAGATGGTTTAAATCACGCAGCTCATACATTAAAAAAGTATTTGACTTATTTACACAAAAGGGATTTGATCTTGTTCCGCTTGATATTCAGCTACCTCATAAAGGAGAAGGAATTATGATGTTAGTTGAGGCTGCTGCCGCCTTTGATGAATTTACACGAGGAAAAATGGATGACGAGGTTGAAGATCAGAAATGGCCAAAGTATCATCGTGCACATCGTTTTGTCCCTGCTGTTGAATACCTTCAGGCAGCGAGATACCGAAGCTTAATGATCCAGAAAATGAATGAGATAATGAAAAATGTTGATGTGTATATTGAAATGACATGGTCAACTAACTGGAGTACTAATGTCACAGGACTTCCGATTGTTGTTGTTCCATGTGGATTTCATCTAAACGGGCAGCCAACAAGTGTAACTTTCGTAGGAAAACCATATCAGGAAGAAAAAACTCTTGCTGTAGCAAAAATGTTTCAGGATGCCACAGACTATCATTTGAAGCAACCGGATCGACTTAGCAATTTATAGTTTTTACAAATAATTCATAAAAAAAATGAAAAAATGAAAACAAAAAAAATTATCACAATTATTTTATTCATCGGATTGATTACTTCAACTGCTGGATTTGCTCAAAAGAAAACAACTTACACACATCCAACAAAGAATTTTCATTTTGAAGCCGGAATTAACTGGAAAAACGTAAAACACATTGAAGATGACCTGATTTACGAAATGCATGATCCCGAAAATTGCATTCATGTAATGCTCTGGTTTACGGAAACCATGAGTCCACCTAAAAATTATCTGGAAAAAATGGCCGACATGAAGGCTTATTCATGGGAAACCGGTCCTGATGAAACAATCATCAACGATAGGGAAGCCTGGATAATTGATGGAGAGGGGACTGTATATAAAGAGCAGGTAAAAGTGATGCTTGCCTCAATTCCAGTGTACGATAAAAGTCATATATCACATGCAAATCACATTGCTCAATACATTATTCAGGTTTGGTGTCCTATCGAAAAATATGAGAGTAAAAAAGACGAAATGGAAGATATTTTGGCAAGTGTCAATGTAAAATAGTCAGATGAAATGATTAATTAATCTTAAAATTAAAACATCTAATGAAACTAAATAAACAAATAGTTCTATTATTAATTTTTGTAAGCTGCATCATTTTTCCCTGCAAAATGAACTTCAGTAACGATCGCCAAAAGAACCTGAAACTGGTTGGTTGCTGGAAAGGAGGGATTCTAAAAAACAATTCCCTGGTGGAAAGTAACATACAGTTACGATTACTCTCATTAAAACCAGATAGCACACTTGCTTTAACAGTAATTTACGAGCTTTCTCCGCGCAGCAGGGTTTGGGAGTACGAAACAGAAATAAAATATGAGGGTGATACTTTATTCTGGCTTGCACATCAGGGGTTTCTGAGCGAAAATGGAGATACTATGCACATTACCAAAAATTGGAAGGGTGAGGAAACACATTGGAGGTTCTATCGTGACCGCAGTTCCGACCAATTCATGAACCAACTCATAACCTCCAAAAAATCAGAATACACATACAAAATACCCGAAGAGAGGAGTGATGATTGGATTTGTTCAGATATGAATGACGATGGTATTGATGAAATGAAAATTGTTCAACTTATAAACCATATTAAAAACGGAAAACATAAAGACATTCACAGTATTTTGATTTTCAAAAATGGTAAATTGGTTTTAGAAGAGTATTTTGGTTTGAAAGGAAAACTCTCCGGCCCATTTGTAAATAATGTATTTCGGGATAAAGTGCATAATCTGGCATCTACAACCAAAGGAATATTTTCTGCACTTTGCGGGATTGCAATCGACAAAGGATTAATCGGTGATGTGAACGAGCCCATCTATAAATATTTGCCTGAATATGCAAATTTGTTTACACCAGAAAAAAAGCAGATTATGATAAAAGATATGCTTACAATGAAGGCAGGATGGGAATGGGAACAATTTAAATATCCCTGGAGCGATCCCCGTAATAATGCCGCAGAAATGTACAAATGTGGGGATGTGATTAAATATGTATTAGAAAGGCCGCTTGCTGCTGAACCCGGTAAAAAGTTCAAATATACCAATGGGGAGCCTACAGTATTAGGAGCTGTTCTTAAAAATGCCTCCGGTATGGAAGTTAATACATTCGCAGAAGAAAGACTCTTCAACCCATTGGGTATCACTGAATATATTTGGACCCGATATCCTGACGGATCCTTAGAAACAGATGGTGGACTGGCGTTATGTTCCCGCGATCTGGCAAAGATAGGTCAACTATTCCTAAACAATGGAAAATGGGATGGAGATCAAATTATTTCCGAAAACTGGATTAAGGAATCTATCATACCAAGAGTTAATTTGTCCCGAAACAGAAGTTTTGGATATTATTGGAATGAAATGAAATATGATTTTGATGGGGAAGAAGAAAAGGCATTTTTTGTTCCAGGTGATGGAGGTCAATTTCTCGTTGTGCTACCTTCTTTAAAAATGGTTATAGTTTTTACGGCAGGTAATTATGGTGTAAATCCAACCACGATTTATTGGAATCTTATTAAAAATGAAATTCTTCCGGCAATTCAAATTAAATAAAGGAGAAAAAATGAAATATCTAAAACTCAATTTCAGACGAACTTCAATCAAGGCAATTCTAAATATTGCACCATACTTCTTTTTTCTTGTTTGTATTTTAGGTTGTACTCCAAATATTGAAGAAAACAAGCAAGCTTATAAAGACATAACCGGACATTGGAAAGAATATATCGTGAAAGATGGTGAGAAAGAAGAAACATCCTTACGTAAGATAATCGTAAACTCCAAAGGAAAACTTGAACAATCCATAGTTTATGAACTGGCCACGCAATGCAGGATTTGGCTTAACGATGATGAGATATCTTATAAAAATGGACATCTTGAATTTTGGGGTGGTGAATTCAAGGGTGATATAAGTGAAGATAAAAACACATTTCACTTAATTTATAAGCAAATGGACAATCCTTTTTTATTAGAACGAATTCAGGATATTAAAACAATTCAACTCATTGATAGCCTTGAAAATTGCATGGGGGGAGAATATACTTACTCTGTTCCTAAAAATTTAGATGACAATTGGGAAAGTGTAGATTTAGAACAGGAAGGATTCAATAAAAAAGAAATTATTGATCTTATCGAGGATATCATTGATGGAGAATACGATGATATACACAGCTTGTTAATAGTAAAAAATGGAAAACTGGTGCTGGAGGAATATTTCAATTCAAAGGGGCAAATATTTGGCAATTATGTTAATAATGTTTACAGAGACCGGGTTCAAATGCTTGCTTCGGTTACAAAAAGTGTAAACTCAGCTTTAATTGGAATTGCTTTGCAACAAGGATACATTCAGGATATTGATGTGCCGGTATTTGAGTTTTTTCCCGAATATTCAGAACTAATTACCGAAGGAAAAGAAAAAATCAAGGTAAAACATTTGCTCAATATGTCAGCCGGTTTGCAATGGAATGAGTTAGATATTTCCTACAATAGCTCAAATAATGATGTTAATAAAATGGAAAATAGTGATGATATTATAAAATACTGTCTGGCAAAACCACTTGTAGTGAACCCGGGTGAAAAATTTAATTATAACACCGGCCTGTCATTAGTTTTAGGTGAGATCATCAAAAGGGTAACAGGAATCGAAGCAGATAAATATGCAGAAGAAAACCTTTTTAAACCACTGGGAATATCAAAATACAAATGGTCAAGAAGAAAAAATAATTTATTGGCAACCGGAGGCGGCTTGGCATTGCGTGCCAGAGATATGGCCAAAATCGGGCAATTATTTCTTAATGGTGGAAAATGGAATGGCCAACAAATTATACCTGAAGATTGGATTAAGGCCTCAATTCGGCCTAATGTTAGTACTCCATCCGGTGGATACGGGTATCAATGGTGGACACGAAGTTTTAAAATTAATGATCAAAAAATCAATGCTTATTATGCCAATGGAAGAGCCGGTCAATTCATATTTGTTTTTCCTGAATTGGATTTGATTGTAGTGTCAACGGCACAAAATTATATGAGAGGTTATCATCGTCGTTTTTATAAAATGATGAAAAATGTAATCCTTCCCGCATTAACGGGAACTATTAAGTAATAAAAAACATAAAAAAATGTATCACAGAAGAAATCTAAAAACAGATAATTCAATAACAGGTTTGATACCTGCTATGGTGTCATTAGCCCTTTTTGTAATTTCAAATATTTTCTGGGGATTTCAAGTGGGTTTTAGGGTGTTGGCTATAATCATTGCAATTTATTCATTGTTTCAGTTTCGGGCTTATTACAGGGTTAGAAACCTGACTTATTTGGTCAGTGCAATATATCTTTCGACTTTTGCACTTTTTCTGATTTTTGCACCAATTACAAAATCAGGGCTTGACAAAAATAATTTTACTGCGCTTAATAAATTTCTGTCTTTTATTGTGTTCAGCCTATTAGCCTGGCTTATTTACCTCATGTTTACTCGTAAAGTTAAATGGAAGGGCAGGGAAGTATATGAATTGGCAGCAATGTCGGTAAAAGATACTTCGAATGGATTTACTGAGCGGCCTTATCCAACAGGAAAAATTAATTATTCAAGGCGTGATTTAATTGATTTTGCTTCATTCCTTCGTAGTAATCAAATTGCTTTACCATTTTATGAAGATAATAAAATTGCATTTGTTCCAATTAAAATGGGCCATGAATTCAAATTCTTATATACGAATAATGCCAATTATAAAGATGAATCATGGATTCTGTTTGATTATGAAGGAAATGTAACGGTTCATATTTCGAAGAAAGATTATTTGGAATATAAAGAGAGCCTCTCCTTTGATCAACTCTGTGAGTCGATGGGAAATTTATTTAAAGAATTTTTTGAGTTGTTTTTAAAAGGCGAAGAAGTTAGAGTAATTGACAGGTTGGATTCATTGAAAATAAATATATTTACTTAAAACAGAAAAATGAAAACAAGAATTATTTTTTTAACACTGTTATTAGCAGTAATGCAATTTTCGTTCAGTTTTAAAACTGCACATGCTCAAGATCATGTTGTGCTCAATACTTCTAATGTTAACATCAGAACAGGGCCCGGTATTGATTATTTTATTGTTTGCACGGCAGGAAAAAGTGAAATATTTAAACTGGTAAATGAAAAAGGTGATTGGCTGGAAATTGAAATGTATTCAGGCGATAATCGCTATGTACATCGCGACCTGGTTTATTTTCTTGAAGAATTTATCCCCGGCCACAGAATGACTTTACCGGAATTGGAAAAAAAGTCAAAAAAGATATTTTTAGACTTGAAATGGGCGGAAACTGTCGCTAAAAAAGAAGCCGAAGAAATTATTCCGGCAAATGTGGACAAAGCAAGGAATGAAAATTTCAAGAAAATAATGCGTGACAAAAACATCCATGCTGTTTTCGAAAAACATGGCAATCAATCAGCACTTTATCCGGAATTGATGGCTTTGGCGAAAAAGAAAAATTGGTAGTTAATTAATAAATAATAAACCGCAAAGGACGCAAAGAAACGCAAAAAATTTTGCGTATTTCTGCGAGCTTAGCGGTTAAAAAACAAAAATTTAAACTATGTACTTTATAAGAAAATTAAAACCACCGGAGTGGAATATCGAACACAAATTGGGCATATTATGCTTTCCAATATTATTAGTTTCGTTTCTTTTTGGGGGAATTAAACTGATGTTTGGATTTATTGCTTTATTGGAATTTGTTCTCATGCTAATCCAATTGAATATGTATTTTCGAACAAAAAACACAGGATTTCTGTGGATGGCATTGGCTTTTTTCTTCATTACTATTTTTGCCGGACAAATAGCATATACAGGCCTGGATAAACCAAAGACTGAATATTTTCCCTTCGTAATTGCTGTTATCTTTGCTTGTATTATAGTTATTTATTTGTTTGTCAACAAAAAACTTAAATGGAGAACAAGAGAAATTTTAGAGTTGGCAGCAATGCCGGTTGCCGATACAAAAAATGGATTTTCAGAACGCCCTTTACCTTTAGGAAAAATAACGGGAACAAATTTTGAGGTCAAATCATTTGCTAAGTTTTTGCAGAAAAATCTGATTGCCCTTTCTTATTTCGAAGAAGGAAAAGTTGTTTTTTCTTTAACAAGTTCTTATGCTAAGCAGATTGGTTTAAAGCGGGATTTTGCTGATGAATCATGGGTTTCATTTGACGAAGCAGGGAATGTTGCCGTGTTGATCACGAAAAACGATTATTTAAAATATAAGGACGTTTTTTCATTTGATCAATTGTGTTCTTCACTTGGAAATCTGTTTATCGAATTTTTTGAATTGTACAAAAATGGAGATGGTGTTAGAATAATTGACAGATTTAATGCACTTAGGTTAAATCCATTTATTGAATGAATTAAATCTCAGCATCTCAGCGTTCAAATAACTAAACGCAGAGGCGCAAAGTCGCAGAGAAAAAGTAAGAATGAAACTTTGATTAATAATTAAAAAAATGTAAAATGGATTATAATAAATTAACTCAAAAAATAATTGCTGCTGCAATTGAAGTTCATAAAGAATTAGGTCCGGGGTTATTAGAATCGGTTTATGAATATTGCTTGGTAGAAGAACTTACTAATATGGGACTAAATGTAAAAAATCAAGTTAAGTTACCAATTGTTTATAAAGGAAAAATACTCAAAAAAGATTTCTATATTGATTTACTTATTGAAGATAAAATTGTAATTGAGTTAAAAGCAGTAGAGGTAATTTTACCTGTTCATGAAGTTCAGTTAGTAACATATTTAAAATTAGCCGATAAAAGATTAGGATTATTAATAAATTTTAATATCCCACTATTAAAGGAAGGAATAAGACGAAGAGTAAATAAATTTATTGAAGAATAATTGAACGCAGAGACGCAAAGGCGCAGAAAAAAAGTAGAAATGAATTTTAAAGAAGCAGCAATATTAGGATCATATATATCGAAAGATTATGCGGAGCCGCTTTTCAAATTATTGGCGACTTATCATAATATTTCAGCATCGGAAGCTGCTTCGAGATTGAATATGCATATTCGTACTGTTCAAGATTTTATGGAAGCAATGGTTTTATTGGATATTTTGGATAAAGAAGAAGTTTACGAAAAAAAGAGGCCATATTTCAGGTACTCTTTAAAGAAACAAAAAATAATAATGGAAATTGATCTTGAAAACTTATTCGAACATACTCAACCTTCAGATGGCTTTACAAGAAAAATTCGTGAAAGAAAAAATGCCGGAGCACGATTTTCAATTGCCCGAAACAATCAGTATTTTAGCAGTGTTGCTATATGGATTGGCGAGGGACGACAGCAGAAAGAACGAAAGATCAGCCTGACCATTTCACAAGGAAAATTTCTTTACAATCTACCCTTCCCAAGCGCAGAAACTCAAAGTATTTCGGAAATAATGAAAAAATCTGAAATTGATCAGGAGCATGCATCTGAAATTATAGATATTGTAGATGTTTTAATTGAATATAAAGTGATTGAAAACGAATAAATTATTTATTTAAAAAGCCCTTCCAATTTTTCCTTTACTTCTTTAAAATCAGGATCAATATCGAAAACTAAGGATGGTTTAAGATAAAGCAAATCCCTGTTTTTCATAAATCTTTTTTCGCCACCACCGGTAATATTCAGCATAATCAAAGCATCTTTACCAATAGCATTTTCTTTTACCGTATTGATTAAAGATGCCGTAGCAATTGCCGCAGCCGGATGAATATCAATCCCTTCTGTTTCTTCAAAAATATCAGCTGCAATCCGGGCTTCTTCATTACTTGCTATTAGAACCTCGCCATCGGTTTCTTTAAGAGCATCAAATAATCCACCGGATATTGAATAAGGTGGCTTACGATTCGAAAGGACTTTTGCTGAAATCTCTTCCACTTGTTTTCTGGCTTCATCATCATCAAAAGGAAGGAGTTCACGTGATTTTACTTTCCATGCAATATAAAGTGGTACAAAAGGCAGGTTTTGTGAAACCATTAGTTTCATTTTAGTATTTCCGAATCTACCATCTTCAATTAATCTTTGGTTAGCTTCAAAAGCAGCAATTGCACCCGTTCCACTTCCAACGGCTTGAAAATAATACTCCGGTATTTTGCCAATTGTTGTTGCAGCAGACAAAACCGTAGTTCCCATCCCATCGCGACGGGCAACATTTTTAGCTCCTCCTTCAGGATAAAATTTATTTAATTTACAAGCGAGATTTGACAAATGTATTGCATCAAAATAATCACCTCCCGAACGACTTACAATCAACTTTACGTTTTCGTTTATTGGTTCGTCAAACCATAGTTCTTTAATATTATCTTCAGGTACACAAAGTAATAAAGGAATATTGTTATCAGAGCAAACCCTTGCAAAGGCTCTTGCAGTATTTCCGGCTGAAGCAACAACCAAAACTTTTTCCTGATAACTATTCATCTTTGCACAAACCGAATATGCTTCAGTTTCTTTAAACGAACAAGTTTTCATCAAGGCTTCTTTTTCAGGCCAGTAACCACTGAAAGTTATATATAAATTTGTTAAGCCTAATTTTTTTGCAAGCCCTTTACTTTTATATGTAACAGGTGTTGTCGAACCATTTAATCTTTTGCAAATCGGAAGCCAGTCTTCAAATTTATATAATCCGGAAGAATCATTTTTCAGTTCAATTTGTTTCTTAATGTAAACTGTCTGAATCAAAGTAGGAATTTCTTCATCGGGTGCTTCAAGTGTCCAACCGGCATCTTTAAAGATTTTCCCGCTTTTAATTGATTTTAACAAATATTTTTCATCCATTTCCTTTTCTGTCATTGTAAAATAATTTGCTGCAAAAGTATTAAATTTAAAAAATTTTGGCCCCATTTTGATACTTTATTAAAAGTATTTAATATCTTTGTAGGTTATTTTAAGCATACCTGATGAGCAATCAAAATAAAATATACGGATTTTCTATTATCGTTTTGATTTTTTTTCTGATATTTTCATTTCACCCAAAACATGTTTTTAGTGAACAAATCCAAGTAAATCAGGATAATAAAAACAAATTAATAATTAACGAAAACACAGATTTTGGATTAAATATTTCAAATTATTTATCAATATTTAATCTCAAAGAAATTGAAAACAGTGAATTTTCAATAATAAATATTCAGGGATATGCTTACTCAACAATTATCGGGAATCCAAAACTGCCTGTAAAAAAGGAATTAATTGAATTGCCTTTCGATGCTGAAATTAAGATCACTATTCTAAACTATAAAATAAAAGAATATCAAATTAATGAGTTAGGGTTTTCAAATCCAATTTTTCCGGTTCAACCGCCAATACCAAAAGATTCATCTTTTCAATCAAAATTCATAATCAACAAAGAAGCATATCTTCAGAATTCTTTTTCGCCTTCAGAAATTGTAAATATTGAAATACTGGGTGTTTTAAGAGGTAAAAGGCTTGCCCGCCTGAATATTTCACCAATTCAATATAATCCGGTTTTGAATTCTATTAAAGTTTATGAAAAAATTGAATTTGAAATTGAGTTTATAAACCCAAATATCGCAAAGACAAAGCAATTAAACTATCTAAATCAAACACGGTATTTTAGTAACATTAACACATTGTTTTTTAATTCAAAAAAACTGAAAAGTTCCGACACAATTCCTAATTCTCCGATAAAATTTGTTATTCTTTCCGATTCAATTTTCAAAGAGCAATTGCAGCCGTTTATTGACTGGAAAACCAAAAAGGGTTTTAAAGTAATTGAGGCATATACTGATCAACCGGAAGTTGGAAACACCACCGAATCAATAAAATCGTATTTACAATCAATTTATGATTCAGGCACACCGGATGATCCTCCTCCAACTTTTCTTTTGATAGTTGGAGATATTGGTTTAATACCTTCATTTGAAGGAACAACCGGAAATTCAAATCATATTACAGATTTATATTATTGTGAATACACGGGAGATTATTTACCGGAATTGTTTTATGGAAGATTTTCGGCAAATAATATCGAAGAGCTTCAGGCACAAATTGATAAAACGCTTGAATACGAACAATTTTTAATGCCCGATCCTTCATTTTTAAATAAAGTTGTTTTAATTGCAGGAATGGATTCCGAATTTGGCCAGGTTCACGGAAACGGCCAAATAAATTATGAGACATCATATTATTTTAATTCTGAACATAGTATTGATACTTTAACATATCTCTATCCTGAATCAGGCTCTTATGCAGACGAAATAAAGCAAAATATCAGCGATGGAGTAGCTTTTGTAAATTATACAGCACATGGAAGTTCAAATGGCTGGTTAAATCCGTCTTTTAAAATTACTGATATTTCCGAACTTGAAAACGATGGGAAATATCCATTACTTATTGGTAATGCATGTTCTACGGGTGAGTTTCAGAATTATGAATGTTTTGGTGAGGCTTTGCTTAGAGCCGAAAATAAAGGAGCAATCGGCTATATTGGGGCTACCGGTGTTACTCATTGGGACCCGGATTTTTATTGGAGTGTTGGCCTCGGAGAAATTTCCGAACATCCAACTTATGAAGCCACAGGACTTGGAATGTACGATAGAGCGTTTCACGATAATGCTGAAGTTTATTCCGATTGGTTTATAAGTCAGGGACAAATGATTTTTGGTGGTAATCTTGCCGTTAGTCAATCCGGAATTTATGATGAGTATTATTGGGAAGTTTATAATTTACTCGGAGATCCGTCTCTCAGTATTTATTTTTCAAATCCTGAACCTCTAACCGCTTTCTATGATTCTGTAATGCCTCTCGGAACACAGCAATACACTGTAATTACCGAACCTTATGCTTATGTTGGCATTTCAAAAGACGGGGTGCTTCACGGAGCAGCTACATCTAATTCGTTTGGTGAAGCAAAAGTGTCTTTAATCCCGATAAATACAACAGGATATGTTGATATTGTAATTACAAATCAAAATTTCCAACCCTTAATTGATAGCATAATAATAAATTCACCTGAACCTCCTTACGTTATTTTAAACAATTATTCAATTAATGACGAAGCCGGGAATAACAATGGTATTATTGATTTTGGAGAAACTATTTCATTAAATATTGAAATTAAAAATCATGGGAATACTGTTGCTAACGAGGTGTTGGTAAATCTGTTAAGTTCTGATGAGAATATTACGATAATTGATGACTTCAAAAATTTTGGTAATATTCAGGCCCAGGATTCAACATTGATTTTAAATTCATTTTCTTTTATCGTTGACAGCCTGATTCCCGACCAACATCTTGTGATTTTGAATTTAGAGATCAACGATACTTTAAATAATTCCTGGAATTCGGTTTTTGCATTGGTTCTAAATGCCCCTCGATTAACAGCAGGTAATTTAATAATTGACGATCAATTAACAGGAAATGGAAATGGAATTTTAGATCCGGGAGAATCTGCAAATATTTTTATTATTACTGCAAACGAAGGTCATAGCGATGCAACAAATACAATAGGAATTATTTCAACGGAAGCTGAAAATTTATCAATAAACCTGTCACAATTTGATTTCAATTTGCTTGAACCTGATGCTTTTACAGAAGGAGTTTTTAATATTTCACTTGATGCAAAAACACCTAAAGGAAGTATTGTTGAATTAAATTATGAGGTGACTTCAGGCGATTATATATTCACGAAAACTTATATTCTTAAAGCAGGGTTGATTTTTGAAGATTTTGAATCCGGCGATTTCACCAACATAGATTGGATAACCAATCCTGAAGGTAGTGCTATTCCTTGGTTTATAAATAGTGAAAACCCACAAACCGGAGAATTCTGTGTAAGATCGGGAGCTATTGAAAAAATGCAAACATCGGCTTTAGTAGTTGGATTTAATGTCCTTGTTAATGATTCGATTTCCTTTTTCTGCAAAACATCTTCCGAGCTTAATTACGACTATCTTGAATTCTATATTGACGAAATTTTAATTGACAAATTCTCAGGTGAAAAAGATTGGAAAAAAGTGTCATATCCTGTTAATATGGGCGAACACATTTTCAAATGGATATATGACAAAGATTATTCAGGTAATGCTGGCGAAGATTGTGCATGGATTGATAATGTTTTATTCCCTCCGGTATCGAAATTGTTATTTATCGAAACTTTAACTAATCCGGAAAAAGAAGACATAATTTGTTATCCGAATCCGTGTACAAACCGGATTTCTATAACTTATAAATTACCGAAATATACACCCGTAACATTAAGTATTTATAATTCTTCATGCGTTAAAATTGCCACATTAATTGATAATGAAGATAAAAATTTTGGAAGGCATACTTTAACATTCGAAACGAGTATGTTAAAAAGTGGAATATATTTCTGCGTTTTCAATACTAAAAATCAGCAAATAGTTAAAAAATTGGTTGTTTTGTAAAAAACAATATACCGCTGAGATCGCAAAGAAACGCAAAATTTTTTGCGTTTCTTTGCGTGTTTAGCGGTTATTAGAATCAGCGTTTATCTTCGAAATCAACGGGAGAAAACATATTCGGTGCACAAATCTTTTCAATAAAAACATAAGTTATTTAGGCATTTTTCATTTCTCAGTTTGCACTTTGTGAACCTTTGTGTATTCTTTGTGTAACTTTGTGGCATAGCTACTACACAGAGTTTCACAAAGAATACACAAAGCTACACACAAAAAAAGTGTAAACTTCTTTTTATTGATTTTGAAAAATACCGATATTTAAGGATATTTTTTTATCTTTGATGTGAAAAAATGAAAAATTAAAATTCCGGAAATATCAAAATATTATTAATACTGTGAAAATTTACCGAATAATATATGTTTTAATAATCATTATCATCTTTTCAATACATTCATTTTCACAGGATATCCACTTTTCACAATTTTATAATTCCCCATTAATTATCAATCCGGCATTAACCGGAAATATAGACGAAGAATATAGAGCTGGTTTAAACTACCGAAATCAAGGTAAAAGTATAACAATCCCGTATAAAACCTATTCGATATTTTTTGATACAGAACTAAGAACTAATTTTTTAAGACGAAGTAAAATTGGAATTGGAGGTTTGTTTTATAATGATAATGCAGGTGATGGAAATTTACAAAACTCCACAGGAATGCTTTTTTCGTCATTCACTAAAGGTTTCAACAGGTATAATACTTTTTTAGCAACAATCGGTTTTTCTGTAGGCTTCTTAAACAGAAATGTAAATTTTTCAGAATTAACCTTTGATAATCAGTGGAACGGAACAATTTTCGATCCATCCATTTCAAGTGATGAACCTTATGTACGTAATTCGGTTTTTGCAGTGAATTTCAACTTTGGAATGTTGATTTCTTATGCTTTATCTCGTAAAATAAAAGCAATGCTTGGTTCAAGCCTTAATCATATAAACAAACCTAACGTATCTTTTTATGAGTCGGATAATAGATTAGATCAGAAATTTATTTTCCATGGAAAGGTATTGGTTGAGATAAATGAATCTGTTTCCATATCACCGGGATTTATGTATTCAATGCAAGGTATAAATTATGAAGCACTTTTCGGTTCAAACATCAGTTTTGGTGAAAATGATTTGAAAATTAATTGCGGACTTTGGTATCGTTTTGAAAGAGATATTATCCCTGTAATTGGAATATTTTACCATAATTATAATCTTTCATTAAGTTATGATATAAACATTTCAAAGCTTCATAAAGCTTCAAATTATAGTGGTGGTTATGAAATTTCATTAATAAAATCATTTTCTATTAATAAAAAATATTTGCCATGTAGAGATTTTTAAAATATGAATGGATGTTTATTGTAACTTTGCAAAAGCTCTTTTAATTACAAGATGATTAATTTTATAATCTGTCCCCGAGCTATCGGGGCTGTGGCTTTTTTTACCGGTCTTATAAAAATAAAATCTGGAAATATAAACCGGAAACATCTCCTGCTATTTCTGTTTATTTTTTCTTTTGGAATAATTTATGCAAATGATTATTATTGGGTTGGAGGAACAGGAGCATGGTCAGATATTAATCATTGGGCAACAACTTCCGGAGGGGGAATTCTTCATGCCCAGGTACCAACTGCAAATGATAATGTATATTTCGATGATAATTCTTTTTTAACAGGAAACTGTACTATTACTATTAACTCCAAAAATGCAATTTGTCATAATATGGACTGGACCGGATCCGGTTTTAATCCCAGGCTTTCCGGACATGATACTACAAGTTTACGTATTTATGGCTCTTTAAAATTCTCAGCTAATTTGATTCAAAACTATGATGGGATTGTTGCTTTCGAATCAACAAATACGGGGGAAACTATTTCTTTATCAGAAAAAATATTTAATAATCATGTTTATTTTCAGGGAAATGGAGGTGGTTGGCAATTTGATGATGATTTCTCAACATTGAAAAACATTTACTTCATTCATGGAAATTTATCAACGAATGGCCATAAACTATGTTGTGAAGGATTTTACTCAGATTATCATAATCCAAGGACCTTGAATTTGGGTAATTCTTTGATTGAATTAGATTGCTGGAACATTGATGGAAGAAATCTTGATTTTAATGCTTCTTTATCCAATTTTATCGTAACAGATACTTTATCCAATTTTAATGGCAATAAATTGATTTACAATAACATTGACTTTGTTGGCTCTAATGGCTCATTATCTAATAATAATGTTTATGTAGTTTTTAGCAATATAAATTTTCTTACGAAAGGAAGTATTTCCGGTGATTGTAAAATAGATTCGGTAATTTTTTATGATCAGGGTTTCATATCAGATAATGATTCCATTAATTTTGTTTTATTTGAGAAAAGTGGAAGTATTTCCGGCGGGAATCATGTGATTAAAAAGGTAATTTTTGAAGGAAATGGAATCCTTGAAGGGAATAATAAAGTTGATACTTTGCATTTTTTACAAGGAGGTAGTGTTTTAGGAAATAATATTATCGGTGAATTAATAATAAAATCAAACGGAATTATTGATGGAGAAAATAATATTCATCAGGCAACTTTAGAGGATAATAGTTCGCTTAACGGACAAAACACTTTTGACATATTAACCTTTTCACCCGGAGGAACTTACACATTTGCAATTAATTCCACCCAAACGATCAATGATGAATTCAATATTATTGGAAATTGTTATCAACCTATAAGGATGTTAAGTGACACAAATGGAGTGCAAGCAAATATAAAAATGGTAAATGGCTCGGTTATAGGGGATTTTTTATCATTAAGAGATTTAAACGCTGTTTGTAATACTCATTTTATTGCGAACAATTCTGTTGACCTCGGCAATAATACAAACTGGACTATTGAAACCACAAGCGGAATAGATCTTTATTGGGTAAATGGTTCAGGTGATTGGAATGATCCTGATCACTGGGACATTATCTCAGGTGGAAGTGGAGGCAATTGCCCACCAACCGAATTAGATAATGTCTATTTTGATCAAAATTCTTTCACTAATTTATATTCACAAGTAAATATAAATATCAGAAATGCTGTTTGTAAAGATATGAACTGGGAAGGTGCAGGCTTTTCACCAATGCTTTCAGGAGATTACAATAATAATTTGCGAATTCATGGATCACTTACATTTATTAATCAAATGAATGTTGTGTATGAGGGAGAAACATTTTTTGAAGCAACAGAATTGGGTCAAACAATATCTTCTGCAAATCAAATATTTATTCATAATGTTTGGTTTAATGGAAGAGGCGGAAGTTGGTATCTGCTCGACAATTTTACAAGCCAAAATGAAATATTTTTTCAACAAGGAGAAATATATACCCTGGCAAATGATATTTCTTGTGATTGCTTCAGTTCAATTGATACCACAAAAAGAACATTAAATCTAAGTACTTCAAAAATTTCATTATTTGGGAACGGTAAAATTGTTTGGGGAATAAGCGGGCAAAATCTTAGTCTTTTTGCCGATTCTTCATTAATTATTTCTTTTAGTTCAATGGGAGAGATATATAATTATAAAGAAAATACGCTTATTTATAATGATATAGAATTTCACGGAACAGGCTCTGAATTACATAATGTAGCATTTTGTAAATATAACTTAGTCAGTTTTTTTAATAATTCCGGTTCAATAGTTGGAGAATGCACAATAGACACAGCAAGTTTTCATGGAAAAGATGGGACAATACTTGGAAATGATACAATAAAAGCTGCTTTATTTTATGAAGGTGGAGGTAAACTGAGTAATAGCAATCATATTATTGAAATTGCCGTATTTCATGACAATGGATTGATTGATGGAAATAATAAAATTGACACTGCTCTTTTTTTTGGCAAAGGAATATTAAGTGGAGGAAATACAATTGATACAACAATAATATATAATGAAGCTATAATTTCTGGAGAAAATACAATAAGAACAACGACACTTCTCGGAGATGGAAAATTTGAAGGCAATAACATTTTCAATGATTTGACTTTTTCAAAGATGTGTTCTTACTACCTTGAAAACAATCATACTCAAACCATAATCAATAATTTTAATGCAATTGGATCTTGTACCGGCCCAATTATAATTCATTCAGATGAAAATACTCAGCAGGCTAAAATAGAGAAAATTAATGGCACCGTTAAGGTATATTATTTATTACTGCGTGATATAAAAGCAGTAGGCAATGGAATTCCATTCATTGCATATAATTCAGCCGATCTTGGAAATAATTTAAATTGGAATATTTTTTCAAGCACACCTAAAGAACTTTATTGGATTGGTAGTACTGGAAATTGGACAGATTCACTACACTGGGCCGGAACGTCAGGTGGGCCGGGTGGATATTGTATTCCAACTCCTATTGACAATGTACATTTTGATAGTAATTCTTTTCTTAGTGAAAACGATACTGTTAAAGTTAATATTGGAAATGCAATGTGTCATAATATGGACTGGACGGGTTCGAAATCCCATCCGATATTTTCTAGTGACGAAACAAATAATTTAAGAATCTTTGGCTCATTATATTTAACTCAAGATATGTCTTTTGAATTCAATGGCCCTATTTTCTTTGAATCAACAGAAAAAAATAATCATATTAGAAGTAATGGAAATAGTTTTTATAAAGATATTTCCTTTCAGGGTATTGATGGAGAATGGATTTTGGATGACACCTTATCTTGCCTTTATAATATATATTTGATACATGGGAGTTTGAATACAAACGAGAAGGTGGTGATTTGTAATTCAATTTGGTCAAATAATTCAAATCATCGTGTTTTCGATATTTCTTCATCTACAATAATTGTAAACGGATCAGGGGATGAAACATGGCATTTGAATGGAAAAAATTTGGAGTTTTCTGCCCAAAACTCATCAATATTTTTTAATTCTGGAAATGCGTTTTTAAAAAACAGGGATGGAGAATCATTTGAATATAATAATATTAGATTTTTAAGTAATTCGAAAATCTATAACACAAATGCATTTACCAAATATAATTTAATTGAGTTTTACAACGATGGTGAAATTCATGGTGATTGCATGATAGACTCTGTGATTTTTACCGGTTCGGGAGAAATATCCGATTCTGTAATAATTAATTATACTCACATTTCCGGCTCAATGGGAAATATTATTGATGGAAATCATGAAATAAAAACATTGATTATTGAAAATACAGGGAACATTGGTGGTATTAATTCCATTGATTCACTATTAATATTTGGAAAAGCAACAATATCCGGAAATAATAATATTAATTATGCTATTCTACAGGGTGACGGCATTTTAAACGGTTATAATTTTTTTAATTCATTAAAGTTGACTACTGGAAACACTTACGAATTAGAAGAGTCAAAAATTCAAACTATTAATTATCGATTTTACATACGTGGCAACAATTGCTTTCCAATCACATTGCGATCTCAAAACGAAGGTGAACAAGCAATAATTTATGTCCCCTCAGATACGGTTAGCGGTGATTTTATCGAAATGAGAGATATAAAAGCTACGGGAGGAGCAAAATTCTATTCTGGTAATCATAGTACTGATATTTCAAATAATACGGGTTGGGATTTTACTAATTCACCCGGATATATTTTCGGTTTCCCAAATGATACGACAATTTGCTCGGGTGATCTTACAATTATTGGAACTGAAAATTTTAACACAGACGAAAACACAACATATTTGTGGCAGGACGGAAGTACAGGAAGTAATTTCACAATTACAAATGAAGACACATTATGGCTTACGATTAATTATGCTGTTAGTTGTTCCTACACTGATTCTCTCCTAATTTATAGAAAAGCTTCACCTTATGTTGATCTTGGTGATGATCATTCCTTATGTTTTGGCGACACTATATTTATTCCAATTAAGTCGTATAATGTAAGTTATTTGTGGAATGACGGATCACCGGATTCAATCAATTTTGCTGCCGAAAGCGGAATTTATAGTGTAACGGTTACCGCTAATAATGGATGCACTGCTACCGATAGCATAAATTTAATTAGCATTCCTAAGCCTTTTGTGTTTATAGGAAATGATACAACTATAAATTTTAATGACCGAATTAACTTAAATGCTCATAATCCGGGGGCAAATTATTATTGGTCAAATGGCGATACTTCACAAATTATCACTGTAAGCGGAAATCAAATAATTTGGGTAGAAGTGGAAAAAGATGGATGTTTCGGTTACGATACAATTTTTATTAGTGAACATCCTCATTGTATTATAGCTGTTCCCTCTGCTTTTTCGCCAAACGGAGATAACCAAAACGATAAACTTTTTGTTCGTGGTGATGGATTTACTGAGTTTGAACTTCAAATCTTTAACCGCTTCGGTGAAATGGTATTTCAAACAAAAAACAGCAGCATTGGTTGGGATGGAACATTTAAAGGGCAAAAACAAGGAGTAGATGTTTATATGTATTATTTGAGAGGCACTTGTGTAAGTGGCTATCAAGTAGTTAAAAAGGGGAGTGTGACTTTGTTGCGGTGAGGTTGGTGAAACGGATTAAAAATGGAAATAATAATTACTTTTGTAGGAAAGTAGTAACTATAAATTATAGTTAGTTTTAATTGTTCTAAATATGATAATACAAAATGAATTTGATCAATATATTTATCACTTTACAAAGAGTAAAACTGCAACGAAACATATTTTACCAAGTTTAAGATTAAAATTATCTCCTTTTAATAAAACAAATGACCCAAAAGAACATAGAACTTTTGGATTTCATATTGATAACCTTGAAAAAATAAATGTATTTGATACAATAAAATTAAATAATTCACTTATTAATTTTGTCAATAAAAGATGTAAGTTAACCTGCTTTAGTCATGATTATATTTACAAAAAAACATTATATTTTGGATATAATCTTCCTCGTATGTGGGCACAATATGCAGATAAACATAAAGGTGTTTGTTTTGTAATAAGTCAAGAATTATTAAAAAAAGAAAATAGTGATTTAATTAAATCAGATAAATATTTTGCAGAAGTAAATTATGAGGATAAGATAGAATATCCTGATTTTAAAGAAAATGAATATTTGGAAAACAATAATAAATATTTTGAAACTTTTGTTGAGAAGAATCTTGCAAACCTTTTCTTAACAAAATTCATTGATTCACAAACAGAGCATGAAACAAGACTTATTCATGTGGGGACTAAAAAATATTGTTGTATTAAAAATTCTTTAAAAGGAATTATACTTGGGAGATACATTGATAAACCCTCTATTGATTTAATTAAAAATTATCTACCAAATAATGTATGGATTGGAAAAATTTATTATTTTGATGGTAGATTACATTTAGGACCACTGGTGGATGAGGAATGGGGCAACCACTGATTAACAGAATTTAGGATTTCATAAAAAATCAGCTGGTACTTGCAACGAGTGCATTAAAATAAGTCGTTTATATTTATTTTTACCTTCAAAACTATCAAAGAACTTTGCGGAGAATAAAGAGCTTTTTCAACGCAAATAATGCGGACTTTATTTTGGTTGCGAAGAATAATGCTTATATTTGTCGCAAAATAAGCGGAGAATGAAAATATATGTATATCAACAAAATGATTGGCCTGATTTTACATGGAACAATGAAACCTTGCTGGTTCTTCTTGCTAAGGTGAGAAATTTGCAAGGAAGAATGATAGGAAAAATGGAATCGCTTGGATTTGAATTGAGAAGTGAAGCCGTTTTGGAAACTTTAACATTGGATGTGTTAAAATCAACTGAAATTGAAGGTGAAATATTAAATCCCGAACAAGTTCGTTCCTCAATAGCAAGGCGTTTGGGAATGGATATTTCAGGATTGGTTCCTTCTGATAGAGATGTTGATGGCGTGGTTGATATGATGCTGGATGCAACTCAGTATTTTGAAAAACCTTTAAGCACAGAAAGACTATTTGATTGGCATGCATCGCTATTTCCAACAGGAAGAAGTGGGATGTATAGAATTATTGTAGGCAACTGGAGAGATGATTCAACTGGCCCAATGCAGGTTGTTTCCGGAGCGATGGGTAAAGAAAAAATTCATTACCAGGCACCTGATGCAGCAACCATAGAAAAAGAAATGGAAACATTTATTGATTGGTTTAATAATGAAGATAGGCTTGATCCGGTAATAAAAGCCGGACTGGCTCATTTTTGGTTTGTAACTTTACACCCTTTTGAAGATGGTAATGGAAGAATTGCCCGGGCTATTACAGATATGTTACTCGCAAGATCAGATGGCATCTCTCAACGATTTTACAGTATGTCTGCACAAATAAGATTGGAACGGAAAGAATATTATAGTATTTTGGAAAAATCACAAAAAAGCTCACTTGATGTAACTGATTGGTTAGAATGGTTTCTGAATTGTTTAACGAATGCACTAAATGCTTCAAGCCAAATACTTGCAAAAGTACTTCATAAGCACAATTTTTGGAATAAGCATGCAACAACGGTTTTAAATGATAGGCAAGTGCTGCTGCTCAATAAATTATTAGATGGATTTATTGGGAAATTAACTTCCTCGAAATGGGCAAAAATTGCTAAATGTTCAGCAGATACAGCACTTCGTGATATTCAGGATTTAATAAATAAACAAATACTTCGAAAAGAAGCAGCCGGCGGAAGAAGTACGAATTATGAATTAAACGAAATAACGGAATAAAATTTATTTTTTCATTCCTAAATTTCCTACCACAGTTGAAGAAAACCTTTTCGGATAGGCAGCAAAATACCCCAAAGCTCCATTGCTGATATTGCCTGAAACATTTGCCTGTGGTCCACTAAACAGAGGGCTTTGGTAGCCGGTTTCATCTTGAATTTCCCATACAAAATCTGCATATTCTTCAGTTATGGTTGACATAATCAAAGTTACAATATCGCCAGGATGTAGATTTTCGTCCTCACGCTCTTCATCAAACCAACCTACAACAACACCATTTGAATAATTACCGTTAAAAAATTTGTCGTCCGAAACATTCACTTCATCAATGGTATCGGTCATGAGAATATTGTTTTTCATCCAATTGAACATATAAAAATCAATTGTGGACGGTTCGTTGGCGTATAGTTTTATTCCCCAGACTTTCCAGCTATCAATAAATTCGATCCCAATTGAATCTATTGTCCCGACAGGCATAAGTTTATCCGTTGCCATATAATCTTTATGGCCGTTGATTTCTTCTAAAAGCTCAATGTTTAAAGTATAGGTTTTCCCGATTTCACCGGCAAACTTGTCCGTTTTATAAATTCCCGGCTCTGTTTCAGTCAGATTAAATATATTTTGGCCATCTGTAATTACAACATTAGCTCCTTCAACAAACGGTGCAGGTTTATTATAAAAATAATCCGTTGTTTTTGTGAGTTTTACTATATGATTGTTTTCTTCATCTGTTATACTACCTTCAACAACAAGACGTGTGTAATTTTCATCAAGTTCGATATCAATTTTTTCAGTGCAGGCAACTATGCTTATCCCAATTATTATAAAATATATGATCTTTTTCATCTGTTTGTATTTTTTTCCCGCAGATTACGCTGATTTTCGCTGATGGATTTTCTGCGTTTATCTGCGTAATCTGCGGGAGATAAGTTTTATGCGTTTATATTTTTGTAGTTAATACATTTAAAAACGAAAATTATAAGTAATTGACGGAACGATCCCAAATAAATATGTCATCTCTGCAAACGTTTTATTTGGGTTATCTTTTTCTTGTTCAAAATTAATAGCCCAGGGATTTTTTCTGCCATAAGCATTATATAATGAAAAATTCCATTCACCCCGCCATTTTCTGTTTGGCTTAAGTTTTCCTTTCAAAATAAATGAAAAATCAAGCCTGTGGAAATCTTTTAAACGATAAATGTTTCGGTCTGAATACACCGGCGCAATAATATTTCCGTACTCAAATCTTCCGGTAGGAAATGTTACCGGTGAACCTGTAGTATAAACCCAGGTTGCTCCAAAACTTATACGTTCATTTAACTGATAATTTAAAACAATTGCAATATCGTTTGGTTTGTCATAAGGTGAATTATAAGCTTTGCCGCCATTTATTTCCGGTATTTTTCTCTCAGCTTTTGATAGTGTGTAGCTGATCCATCCGTCAAGTTTTTCAAAATGTAATTTTACCAGAAATTCAACTCCATAAGACCAGGCTTTTCCAAATCTTAAATCTCCTTCAAATTCTTTATTTAATAATAAATCGGCATGATCTTTAAAATCAATGGCATTTTTATTGGTTTTATAATATGCTTCAACTGATGTTTCAATTGTATTATTTCTAAGATTTCTGAAATATCCTATTGCAATTTGATCACCGATTTGTGGTTTGACATTTGGGCTGCTTGGAAACCAAATATCTAATGGAGTGCCCGCAGTAGAATTTGATGCTAAATGAATATATTGGTAAGTTCGTGTGTAACTTGATTTTATCGATGATTTATCATTTAATAAATAATTCACCCCAAGCCGTGGTTCCAAACCGGAATAAGTATTAAAAAAATCACCTGAAGGATAAACGCTTGAGTCGATTGTTATATAATTTTCATCATAATTATAAATGGTTCCTTTACCAATATTATTAAAAACTGAAAATCGAAGGCCATATTTAAATGTCCACTTCATTCCAACTTTTTGTTCATTGCTAATGTAAATCCCCGATTCAAGAGCATAATTTTTAGGGACAATATATTCAGTCATAAATGATTTTTCACCTAAACCTCTGGCATTACCGGGTTTAAAATTATGAAAGGTTGATATTAATCCGAATTTTATTGTGTTTTGTGTGTTTGGATACCAAATAAAATCAGCTCTTAAACTATGATCTCTTAAGGCTGCCTCCCAAATAAATGAGTTTGTTTCACCCTCAGGAACACCTAGATAATAATCAAAAACACTTCGTATTAAAGTAAAATTTGAAAAGAGTTTTTTAGAAAATAAATGGTTCCACCTTAAAGTTTCAGTTTCATTTCCCCAGCCCATTTTAAAATTACTTCCTTTAAAAACATCTTTACCGTAATAAAATGAGGCATAAAACCTGTTATTTTCATTTAAATTATAATTTACCTTCGCATTAATATCGTAGAAATATAATTTGTTGTTTTTTAAATCTTCATCATCAGATAAGCCTAAGAAAATATCGACATAAGTTCTTCTTCCGGAAACAATAAAGGATGCTTTATCTTTTTTAATAGGGCCTTCTAATGTTAACCGGCTTGAGATAGTACCAATACCTCCTGTTCCCGAAAATTTCTTTTTGTTTCCATCTTTCATTCTCACATCAAGCAATGAGGATAATCTTCCACCGTAAGCAGGAGGGATATCTCCTTTAAATAATTTAACGTCTTTAATTGCATCGTTGTTGAAGATACTAAAAAAGCCCATAAGATGAGCAGGATTATAAACTACTGCTTCATCCAATAGAATGAGGTTTTGATCAATAGAACCTCCACGAACACTAAAACCCGAACTTCCCTCGGCAGCCGTTTGCACTCCCGGCAATAATTGAATGGCTTTGATCACATCGACCTCTCCCATAAGAGCAGGAATTCGTTTAATGGTTTTTGCATCCATTTTTGAAACACTCATTTCAGCTTTACTAACATTTGCGTTAATTGCTTCGCCTTTTATCACAACCACTTCCAAAAGCTTTTGTTGAGGTTTCAGATCAATATTTATAGTAATATTTTTCGTTAAATCAATTTTAACTTCTTGTGTTTTATAGCCGATATAAGAATAATTTATCTGGTAATTTCCGGGTAGTAAACTCATTGAGTAAAATCCATATAAATTTGTTACGGTTCCACCATTTAATTCTTTGATATAAATAGTTGCACCTAATAAATCTTCACCTGTATTTTTGTCTTTAATATGCCCGCTTATTACATATTTTTTTTCGCTATAATCCTTGATTCCATCAGATTTAGCACTTTTAAAAGTCAAAATAATCATGATGGTGATAATCAGAAAAAATAAATTTTTCATCAATTTATTTTGGTTTTGGGTTAATATAAAACGAATAGACGATATTCTATTCTATTTGTTACACTGGTTTTTATGATTTTTATAATATAGAATATCGAAATAATATACAGATAATTAAATTATTAAGGGTTTGCTTACTTCTTCATTCTTTATTCGATGTTCGATATTCGTTATTACTTAGCATCATTGATATTTCTTATAAGTCAGGAAATCTTAGGCTAAAATTCCGTATATTATTAGTTAATTTAAAACTCGAATAATTTAAGTATATCCATATCATTTTCAAGAAAAACACATTGTATTCCCAACTCTTCGGCGGGTTGAATATTTTGAAAAGAGTCGTCGATAAAAAGAGTTTCTTCTGGTATTAATTCAGCATCTTTTAAAACAAATTCATAGATTTCTATATCAGGTTTTCGCATTTTCAAATCGAACGAAAACCATGCTTTTTCAAACAGAGAGGAGAAATCTTTTAATCCCGATTTTATCCTGAAATCTTCAATGTAAACATTATAATGAATAATATTTGAATTACTTAGCAGAAAGATTCTATATTTATCTTTTAATTTTTTTAATAAATCAATCTTTTTTTTTGGTATGTCCAGAATCATAGAATTCCATGCTTCATCAATTTGTTCATCACTTATATTTCCATTGATAAGCAATTTTAAATTAGTTCTAAAATTTTGTGGGCTTATCTGGTTTTTTTCCAGGTCTTCGAATAAATTATTTTGAACAGCTTGAGAATACATCATGTCAAAATCTCTTATTCCCAGCTCTTTAAACTTTTTTTCCGGTATTAAATGATCAATATTACAAATCACACCACCAAAATCGAAAATTATGTTTTTTATTTTATTTGAAATATGTGTTCTCATAGGTTAAAAAAAATGAAAAAACATTTGTGTTTCAGCAAAAATATGAAATTTTGTTATCAGCACTTGAAAATAAATTTTAGCCGATTTTAACCAAAAACAAAGTTAATACGGTTGAAGATTTTTTTTATATATTTGGACATTTTTATATAATACTGTTTTCCAGTAAAATAAAAAGTCCTCTGTCTGAAATAGAGAGTTTTTAGGGGGGCCACCTGAAAATGCACCTATATCTCTACAAAAAATATAGTGCATTTGGTAGATAGTACTAAATATGAATATATTAGCAATAAATAAACATAATGGTAAATTGAAAAATTGGAGCGTTGAAATGCCAAATGTACCATAGTGTGCCAAGAATCAACCACGGCAATAAACTGGTTGAATGCTGTAAATAAGATGATAGTAGGTCTATCAGGGTCGTTGTATAGGCGATGGCTCTAAACCACCTAAAGGTGCTGTGGTAAAGAGCTGTGGTATTGAGCGTTTAGGAGAATCCAGTCCATGAGGCTGGCAGGTAAGAATAAAGGAGATGAACGAAAGTGAACCATTGAAGAGGTGTCGAGACGTTGCGTACATTCAGTCAAAAGCTACGGAGTATGAGACGGAGTGAAAAATGGTATTATAAACATATCAATTACAGAAGCAACCTATTTACTTTCTGTAAGGCTGGCGGTGTTCAGATGGCATGAACTTTATTCGGGCTTATTTACGGAACTTGGGAATCTGAATATTGATGATAGTTTGTCATTAAAGCTACCGTTATGGGATTCGCTGACAAACAAAGGGAAATGCGCAATAAGACCGACTTAGAGGCAGAATACCGATGCAATATTACAGAGGCAGACTAATCCGTAGTAGTGATGAGATTTCTGTAATGGAGATGGAGCGAAGGGATTAGGTTATACAGTATCATAACATTAAAACAACTCAACAATGAGGATGACTTTATGGAATGAGACAAAAACAATACCGATAAGCCGCTCAATGATTTGGGAGGCATATAAGAAAGTGCGAGCCAACAAAGGAAGTGCAGGAGTAGATTCTGTAGGCATAGAAGATTATGATGCAAACAAGAGAAAACACTTGTACAAACTTTGGAATCGTATGGCATCAGGGAGCTATTTTCCACCACCGGTCAAAGAAGTAGAAATACCAAAGAAAGACGGCAAAGTCAGGAAATTGGGAATACCTACAATTAGCGATAGGGTGGCACAGATGGCTATAAAAAGATACATTGAGCCACGATTTGAAGAAATATTCAGTTCAAATTCCTATGGATACCGACCAAACAGAAATGCACATCAAGCATTGCAAAAGGTACGGGAAAACACAAGGAAAACAGACTGGGTGATAGATTTGGATATTAAAGGTTTCTTTGATAATATCGGCCACGAAAAACTGATGATGGCAGTAGAGAAGCATGTTCCTGAAAACTGGATAAAACTCTACATAAGGCGATGGCTTTCAGCCCCAGTACTCACAAAGACTGGCGAACTAATTATAAAACACGGCAAAGGAACACCGCAAGGCGGGGTTATTAGCCCTCTCTTAGCAAATTTGTTTCTACATTATGGCTTAGATAAATGGTTAGAGAAAACAGACAAAACAGTAAACTTTACAAGATATGCCGATGATGTAATAGTACACTGTAGGAGTAAACAACAAGCAGAACAAATACTAAAGCTAATCAATCAACGGATGAACAATATTGACTTGGAATTACATCCAAAGAAAACAAAAATTGTTTACTGTAAAGATTATCGCAGGAAGGAAAAACATCCGGAAGTCAAATTTGATTTCTTAGGATATTCATTTCAACCACGAACAACAAAATCCAAGATAACCAAAGGGCTGTTTTTAGGATTTGACTGTGCCATAAGTATAAGTTCATGCAAGCGTATAGCTGATAAACTAGGAGAATTACAAGTGGAAAGGATGACCTTTAAAAGCGTAGTAGGTATTGCCCAAAAATTGAATCCAATGATTCGGGGGTGGATACAATACTATGGTAAATATAGAATGTCATCACTACACAAGGTATTCAGATTGTTAAATC